>Ga0187894_10001996_pt1 | contig 25119 bp, 17 predicted proteins | sample GBC1701081metaG_FD_136650 | JGI IMG/M metagenome (GOLD analysis project Ga0187894, IMG submission 136650) | White microbial mat communities from a lava cave in the Kipuka Kanohina Cave System on the Island of Hawaii, USA - GBC170108-1 metaG ... | reverse complement strand
AGTTATACTATTTTCATTACAAGGTTGTTTATTTGTCATAATTCAAGTCTGTAGGAAAATTTCAATTATTACATTTTTACAGCCTTGTTTTCCACTTTCCGTTTATAAGAAAATCCTGTATGCAGCTATACCTTTTGCAGATCTCTACGGCGAATCCGGTTTAGGAAACATCTTCAAACCGGGTACGTTAGTGAATAGCCAACCTGTCACGCTTACAAGCGGTGTTTATGGAGGGTTAAAAACGACATACAACCTTTTCAATAAGGGTGACAAGGCATACGACACAAAATACAACAACTTTGCGCCGAGTATTGGTTTTGCATACAGCCCGAATTTCGGTAAAGGCTTTTTCAATAAGGTCTTTGGCAATTCGGGACAAACAGTTATACGCGGCGGATTTTCAATGTCGTATGTTCGTGAAGGTACAAATACCTTCCAAAGTATTTTTGCCGCGAATCCAGGCGGAACTATTACAACAAACCGAAGCTTGACCCTGACCAATCTTCCGGTTGGTAGCTATCTTCGCAACGGACCGTTTGCCGCACCGGCATTTCCAACTTCGCCTGTCTATCCAAACACAGGTTTGATTACTGATTCGGCAAATACTTTCGACCCGAATATTGATATAGGTTATGTTGAATCTTGGACATTGGGCATACAGCGCGAAATTTCTTCGGACATGGTTTTTGAAGTGCGCTATGTTGGTAATCGCGGACATAAATTGTGGCGACAATACGACTTGAACGAAGTTAATGTTATTGAGAACGGTTTTCTTAACGAGTTCAGGTTAGCGCAACAAAACCTTTTAGCAAATATTGCGGCAGGTCGTGGACTTCATTTTCGTTACCAAGGACCGAATACAGGTACATCACCTTTGCCGATTATATTTGGCTATTTCCAGAATGTTTCTCCTGGAACTGCCGGAAACTGTACCGATGTAGCGACATGTAACATGCTATATTCCAGTGCCAACTTTGCAAGTTCGACGTATTACAATTTCCTAAACCCCTTGGCTCCGAGCGTAACCGGCTTTGGTGCTAACCTGGCGGGAACTGCGTTTGATAGTCGTAGAACAATTCTGTCAACTTCTCCAGCGGGAACTCTGCCGTTATTCCCGTTCAATCACTTTTTGGTTAACGCGGGCAAGCGCAGTGGAGCGTTTATACTCGATAACGGTTCACAGTCTTGGTATGACGGTTTAACATTTGAATTCCGCAGACGCTTTTCAAAAGGTTTATTGGTGCAATCCAGTTATACCTTTAGTAAAGCTCTGGGTAACACATACGCCAGCAGTTCGGTGGTATTTGACCAGCCCAACACTTTACGAAACCCGAGACTGAGAAAGGGCTTAGTTCCTTTTGACGTTACACACGGTTTCAAGACCAACTTTATTTACGAGTTACCTGTTGGTAAAGGAAAAGCTCTCTTTGGTGGCGCAAGTGGTTGGGTTGACAAACTAATCGGCGGTTGGGGATTCAACGGCAACATTCGTATCCAAAGCGGAACGCCTTTCTCGTTGGGTAACGTCTCGCTTGTTGGTATGACACGGAAAGACCTTCAAGATAAAATTGGAATTTACAGAGAGTCTGACGGTTTTATCTATGTCCTACCAGCAGATATTCGTCAAAACACCTTCAGGGCATTCAACATTTCAATGACCGCAACGGGTCCCGCTTATACACAAGGCACACCAAGCGGTGCTTATATTGCCCCTGCGGCGCAAGGTAACTGTTTACAGGCGTTTTCCGGAGGTTGTGGTATTGCCAACTTGGTTCTAAAAGGACCAGCGTTCTTCCGTTCGGATTTGAGCATCGCCAAGAAAATCAGATTCACGGAGCGCGTAAATCTTGAACTTCGCGGCGAATTTCTTAATGCCTTTAACAATATCAACTTTCTTGTTGGTGGTGCCGCAAACGACGTGAACACACTTGGCGGTTTGAATACGGCTGGCTTCGGACGTATTACCGCTTCCTATCAAGACCTTTCAACCACCAATGACCCCGGTGGCAGATTGGTTCAACTTGTATTAAGGCTCAACTTCTAATACGAGGTTGATTTTCAAATCAGAGGAGAACAGATTTTTTCTGTTCTCCTCTGTCTTGTTGACACCAGAAACTAATCGGATTAAAGAGTCTGCAAAAATCTTATGCACTCTTTTCTTGAATGAAATCAAATAAAAATTAAGAGGCTCAAAATGAAAAAGCTATATTCCGTCTGTTTTATTATTTTTCTGTTTAGCTTTTCAGCTTTTGCACAGAAGTCAAAAATAAAGCCTTGGAATGAATGGTCAAAAAAGGATACGGAAAAGATATTGAACGATTCTCCTTGGGGGCAAACCCAGACAGATACTGATACGTCGGAGATGAATTATTCGCCGACTTCTGGAGGTGCGTCATCGGTAGGTCAATCCACTCCCAGAAACGGTAGCGCAACTTCGGTTTCGGTTAATAACAACCGTGCCGACCAAGGGGCAAATAACCAACCAATTTCCGTTAAATATCATGTCAGATTCTTTTCTGCAAAACCGATTCGCCAAGCATTTGCACGAATGATTTTGTTAGGACAAGAGAAACAAAATGACCAGTTGGCGGCACGATTGCAAGGTTTTATTGACAGCAATTACGACAACTATATTGTGGTTTCCGTAAGTGTAGAAGCCTCAGACAGACGTTTCAGCGGGCCCGCTGAGCAGGCTTTGGGTAGCGCGACATCCGGAACACTAAAGAACAAATGTTATCTTGAACGCGCAGACGGCAAACGAAATTTTGTTGTTGATTATGTAGCACCTACGACAGACGGCACAGGCGCGAAATTTATCTTTCCGCGAATGTTTGAAGATAAACCATTCTTAAATGTTGAAGACGGCAATGTTCGTTTTTACGCAGAGTTTAGCGAGAAGATGAAACTGAACACAAAACATAAAGTTTCCGACATGATATACAACAAAAAACTTGAGTATTAAATGTCAGGCGGAAACGCCTTTATCTTTAACGACATAAGCTTGCGGAGATGTAAGGGATGTTCTCACCAATGAATCTGGCAAACTTTTATCTTTAAGAGCGTGTTTCAATTTCTAAACACACTCTGAACGAAAAGAGACAGAAGAACTGAGTCGGTTTTGACAGGCTATTATTTTGTTTTTTATGAAAAACATTCTTGATAGGCGAGGTTTCCTTTTTGTTTCACTCTATCCGTTTGCATCAATGGTAATTCCTTCTGATTCTCAAGCACAGAACTCTCAACAAACCGTTTCTGCAAAATCCCAAGATTACAAAGACAACGCAGTTAAAAACAGAACCTGTTGGCTTGATGTGTGCGCCCCTTTTATTGTGGAAGATAATCAAATCGGGCTTCACTCGGAAATCGTTTTGACTTCGGATACTTTTATCGGAACAAAAGGTTACAAAGAGAGTAAGGACGCGACCGAATACGAAATCTATCTTTACGATTCGGAAGGAAATGCGTTTGGTTCAGACGGCGTAGCAAAGCGTCTTATTGTTCCGGCAATGCAGACAACGGTTTTAAGTCTGCGGGATATTCTTGAAGAAAACAAAAACTTTTTCGGTGGGATGAAAATCCGTTTGCGTCCCAAAGGGCGAGGCGAGATGCACGCAAGCGATTTGTTTAGCTCGGCTTTTGTGCGATGGAAGACAAAGGATTCATTTGACAATGTTCACGCAAACCCCGACCCTCTGCAATGGCAGATAAAAGATAGTTTCTTTTATTCAATGCCGTTTCCGCCACTCAAAAAATACGAATGTGTTTTCAGTCTTTTCAATCCTTATTCTGAACCGAGTAAAGGCCTTATCACGCTTTACGACCAATTGGGGCAAAAACTGAAAGAAGTTTTATATGACTTAAAACCATATTCATCGCTTCTTTTCGATTTACGCTCGGGCAATTTTGTAAAAGATGTGAAATCTGCATTTGGTTCGGAAGATACGAAAAACAGGATTGATAAAACGACGAAAATGTTGACAACCGAAGGCGGAACTATTGCGATAACAAATCAGCAGGAGAGCGTAAAAAACTTCGGTTATCTTTTAATCAAACGGGGCGGGGGAAATTCGAGATTCAGCATAGAGCATCCTATTCATCAGTCGCTTTTCAAACCCGTTTCCGCAAAAATTCCGTTTGATGCAGAAGGTCGTTTCCAAGCAAAGAACATTCTTTATACTCCACTCTTGTTTCGCTCGAAAAAAATCGGAGGCGTTAAGCTTGAATCACGTTTCCATTTTAGTTCGGGCGCACCCGTTGAAGAGTTTTTATGGCTTCGCCCTTTTATCACGGATGCAGAGGGAAACGTAAGCTGGCAGGTAACAGACAAAATAGCTTTGCCCGAATCAATCCCGACAAAACAGATTGAACACGGAACAATCAAACTCGGCTACGGGCAAAACTGTATTTTTGACTGTTCGCTGACCAATCTGCCAAATAATTTTTCAGGTGGCTTGTCTCTGGCGACCGCGCCCTTTGTAAATCATACCTTGATGAAAGTTGAGATACTCGTAACCGAATGGGGCGCACATGCTTTTACGCATTTTCGACCCGGGCTTCGCGCCGCACGCGCTTATCAAAAGCCGCATCAACGCGGCAAACTTGCAACCGATTACATCACATCAGGGGCGCGTCTTGAACGAAGCGGAAATAAAATTTTACGCGATGAAATTATTTGTGTAATAAACATTGACGACCGCCTTATCATGGGAAATCCCGTTTTGGAAATCTTTTCGTCAAGCGGTTTGCTGAGGCAAATTAAGTTAGGTGAAGTCCCGGAAGTTTCTTGCCGTCACTATTTATTGTCCGAACTGCTATCTGAAAAGATTGAGGCAAAAGATTTAAGTCTGCGTCTGGTTGACGAAGAGACTACGCTTCTAATGTCGGTTCTTCATCTTGATTATGTTCGCCGCGACATCGCTTTGGATCACGGGTCGGACAGATTTTCGACCTTTCAGGATTTCAATTGTGATGTCAAAACTTAGTCTCGGTTTTTTTGACAAATTTGCGTTAGACATTTCTTGTTTTAGGTAAGAAAAAAATCAGGAGTCCATTATGAAAAGAACACTATTTTTCTGTGTTACATTTGTTTTATTTGCCGTTTCGGTTTCTGCACAAACATCAAAGCCATGGGCTGAATGGTCAAAAAAAGATGTTGAGAAAATGCTTAATAGTTCGGCTTGGGGACAAACACAAACCGAGGGTGATTCCGCTCCGGTTGATACAACCGTAATAACATCCACAACGGCACCTATTCAGCGTAAGGGTGAATCAGGTGAATCAAAAGCATCAAAAGCCATAAACTATCGGGCGCGTTTTATCACGGCAAAACCGATTCGTGAAGCACTTGCCAGAATGGTTTTGCTCTCTCAACCGAATCCAAATAAGGAATTAGCCGGACAGTTACAAGGATTTGTTGACCGTGATTTTGGCAACTATCTTGTGATTGGAGTCAGTGTTGACAGTCAGGACAGTCGCGCCGTGGATTTGTGGCAAAAGACATTTAGTAATTTAACGGCAGATAGACTAAAGGAAAGAGTCTATCTTGAACGCAAAGACGGCAAGCGGCTTCTTTTACAGGATTATCAACCGCCGGTTGCCGACGGTATGGGCGGAAAATTTATATTTGAGCGAACAATTGACGGACAGCCTTTTTTAACGACAGAAAGCGATTCCGTCCGTTTCGTTTTAGAGTTAAGTGACAAATTAAAACTCAATATGAAGTTTAAGGTTTCAAACATGGTTTACGACGGTAAGCTTGAGTATTAAACGTCGGCATGGAACGCCGTCAGGATAACGGCGTTCCATGCCAAAAGCCTACGCTCTCACGCTTGCCTCACAAAGCGCATAATGTTTCAATTGCCGAAAATCCCCAATCCCTGTGAAAACTGTAAAGAACATGAAAAAAACAATAAATATATTTCTATTTCTGACTGTGTTGGTTTCTGCCGTAAGCGTTCTTGCACAAGGCGAGAAACTTTTAACCATTGACGATATTTACGACCCGCAAAAACGAGTTCGTTTTAGCGGAACTCCGACATTTATCGGAAGATGGACTGCGGACGGTAAGGCTTATTTAGAAGTGCGTGGCGGACTACTTCTGCGTGTTGATGCCGTAAGCGGCGAAGCAAAACCTTTTCCCGACACAAAGAAACTTGAAGACGCTTTGATGAAAATTCAAGGGATGGTTGCGGACGACGCAAAGGCTATGACGAATCAGGCGGGCTATCAGTTTAATGAAAAGCAGACGGCGATTCTCTTTAATTTCAAGGGTGACATTTATCACTACAACATCGAAACAGACACCGCAAAGCGTTTGACAAATAACAAAGATGAAGAGGTCGAAGAAGATTTCAGCCCCGACGGAAAAATAATCAGTTTTGTTCGTGGAAACAATCTTTTTGTGGTTGATGTCCAAACGGCAAAGGAAAAACAACTCACAAAAGATGGCGGGGAAAAGATTCTGAACGGCTATCTTGATTGGGTTTACGAAGAAGAGATTTACGGGCGCGGCAACAAACGTGGTTACTTCTGGTCGCCCGATTCAAGTGCAATAGCGTTTCTAAGAACAGATGAAAATCCCGTTCCCAAGTTTATTGTTATTGACCATCTTCCCCGACGGCAGACAATCGAAGACACACATTATCCTAAGGCAGGAGACCCGAATCCGTTTGTTACGCTCAGAATTGCGAAGGTCAAAACGGGAATTGTGAAGTTTGTTGATACGTCGAAATATAAAAAGGAAGATTTTTTGCTTGTTCGAGTTACCTGGTCTCCCGATTCAAAGCGCGTTATCTATCAAGCGCAGAATCGTGAACAGACCTTTCTTGATTTAAATGCAGCCGACTCAGACGGAAAATCCGTTACGCTCTTTCAGGAAAAAACCCCTGCATGGGTTGATGTAAACGGCAATCCCATCTGGTTCAAAGACGGTTCTTTTGTTTGGGAGAGCGCACGCAACGGTTGGAAACATCTCTATCATTATTCGGGCGACGGAAAGTTGATTCGTCAGTTAACGGACGGCGAATGGGAAGTCAGAAATTTTGTGGGCGTTGATGAAACGAATGGCTATATCTATTTCACTTCAACCGAAAACAGCCACATTGCCGAACAAGCCTATCGCATTAAAACAGACGGAAGCGGCAAAGAAAGACTGACCAAAACAGAAGGACATCACGGCGTAAATTTCAACCCTACGTTTACGCATTTTATAGATAATTGGAGCGACATAAACACGCCCACACAAACACGTCTTTTCAAATCGGACGGAACGCCCGAACGCACGATAAACGAAAACAAAGTCGAAATTTTGAAGCAGTACAGACTGGGCAAGCCGGAATTTTTGAACGTAAAAACACGCGACGGTTTTGTGATGGAAGCAATGATGCTAAAGCCCGCAGAATTTGACGCGAGCAGAAAATATCCTGTGATGAGTTTTACATATTCAGGACCACACGCTCCGCAAGTCCGCAATGCTTGGGGCGGCGCGACGTTGATGTGGTATCAGATGCTGGCACAAAAAGGCTACATTATCTGGGTTTGCGATAACCGCTCGGCAAGCGGCAAGGGAGCGGAATCGGAATGGGGAATTCACAAAAGATTCGGTGAACTTGAGCTACAAGATTTGGAAGACGGAGTTTCTTATTTGAAGTCTCTGCCATACATTGACGGAACAAGAATCGGAATATCGGGTTGGAGTTTCGGCGGATTTATGACCAGTTATGCTCTGACCCACAGCACCTCATTTAAGATTGGAATCGCAGGCGGTTCTGTTACCGATTGGGGTCTTTACGATTCGATTTACACAGAGCGTTACATGATGACACCGCAGAACAATCCCGAAGGTTACAAGAAAACCTCTGTAACGGGGGCGGCGCAGAATTTAAGCGGCAAAATCCTTCTGGTTCACGGAGCAATTGATGACAATGTTCACGCACAAAATACTATTCAGTTGTCATATGAATTACAAAGGGCGGAGAAGCAATTTGAGTTAATGCTCTATCCGAAGAACCGTCACGGTGTGGTAGATCCAAAACAAGCAAAACATATGCGCCAGATGATGACGAACTTTATCTTGGCGAACTTGTAATCAGCAAAAGAAACAGAGGCAGTGAGCAGTAAGCAGTAAGCAGTGAGCAGTGAGCAGTAGGAAGTGAGCAGTGAGCAGTGAGCAGTGAGCAGTGAGCAGTGAGCAGTAAGCAGTAAGCAGTAAGCGGTGAGCAGTAAGCAGTAAACAGTAAGCAGTAGGAAGTGAGCAGTGAGCAGTGAGCAGTGAGCAGTGAGCAGTGAGCAGTGAGCAGTGAGCAGTGAGCAGTGAGCAGTAAGCAGTAAGCAGTAAGCGGTGAGCAGTAAGCAGTAAACAGTAGGAAGTGAGCAGTAAGCAGTAGGAAGTGAGCAGTGAGCAGTAAGCAGTAGGAAGTGAGCAGTGAGCAGTGAGCAGTGAGCAGTGAGCAGTGAGCGGTGAGCAGTGAGCAGTGAGCAGTAAGCAGTAAGCAGTAAGCAGTGAGTTTCCAGATTATTACTTATCGCTAAGAACTCACCGCTTACTTTGGAAATTATCTACTGCTCACCGCTCACCGCTCACTGCCTACCACTGCTCACTGCTCACTGCTTACTGCTCACCGCTCACCGCTCACCGCTCACCGCTCACTGCCTACCACTGCTCACTGCTCACTGCTCACTGCTGAGCTACACGCCCGGCATTGCTTTCTTCAAAGGTCTGAGCAATAGGAATAAAACAATTCCCATGACGAATGCCATGCCGCCCAGGATGATAAAGAAACTTGACTGTTTCCACACACCCCAATAGACGCCGATTGCGGTTAGTTTGTTTCCGATTGCAGTTGCCAGAAACCAACCACCCATCATAAGCCCTCGCCATTTTTCCGGTGCCACTTTGGAAACCAAAGCCAAACCCATAGGCGATAACATCAGCTCGCCCAAAGTCAGAACCATGTAGGCTATAATTAGCCAGACGGGTGATACTTCAAACAGATAACCGTGTTTCAGAAACTTATCTTTGTATTGAGCGGCTTGCGGTGCCGGAAGAACTTTGCCAAGTGCTTCTGTAAAGTTTTGTTCGCCGGTTGATTTCACAAAAGTCTTATCGGCGATTATGGGTTTGCCTTGGTCGTCTTTTGCCGCCATCAGTTTTTGCAGAACGTCATCCGGCACACCGTCTGTGCGTAAACTGTTAACTGTGGCGTCGTTGATACTGTAATTCTCGTCGGAGACTTTTGCCCGCGTCAGAATTTTCTTTTCGTGTTGTGACACCTGCGCGGGAGACAATGCTTCGCTCAACGCTTCTTTGAAATTACTCTCAGCAGAAAGGTCGCTAAATTTTCTGTCGTTTACAATAAAACTACCTTTTTCTTTGAACTTAGCCTCCATCAGCTTTTGCACAACATCTTTGGGAACGCCGTCAGTTTCAAGATAATTTGCGGCGCGGTCATTTATACGAAACGCACCTGATGAATATAAATCAGGCATAACTTGTTTTGACTCGCCTGTTGACGCGGCAAAATACAAGATTACAAATGAAAGGGCGGTCAGGCACATTCCAATAACCATCTTTGTTGGTGTTGACGGCTCTTTGCCTTTGCTGTCCAGCCATTGCCAGAACCACACAAGGGGAAAAGTCAAAGCGAGAATCCAGAATGGATTGATTGCGCCCGATATTGTTCCCGAAACATTCCAGGCAGTGTTGTCGTCAGCCCAATATGTAATTGTCGAACTGTTTTGGTGAAAGACCATCCAGAAAACAATTACGATTGCAAAAATGACAACTAACGCAGCGATGCGTTTTGAATCGGGAACTTCGTCAATCGGGAGTTTAGCTCTGTCTTCCAACACGATGGTCGTCTTTCCCCATTTATCCGCATATTCTATCTTGCTTTTGAACCACCAGAGAATCGTTACTGAAATCAACATTCCGAAAGCCGCGACGGCAAATGCCGGGTGATAACCGAACTTGGTTTTCACTGCTTCCATTACAAGCGGAGCAAAAAACGCGCCGACGTTGATACCAAGATAAAAGATGTTATAAGCACGGTCTTTCAAATGGCTTCCTTCTTTGTAAAGGTTTCCGACCATCGCCGACACATTCGGCTTGAAGAAACCGTTTCCGATAACAAGACAAAGAAGCGCGAGATAAACAATCGTCAACGAACGAAAGGACAACAACAGGTGTCCAGCCATAAAGAAAAAGCCGCCTATCATTACGGCTTTGCGGTAGCCCAAAATTTTGTCAGCCAGTAAACCTCCGATAAGCGGGCTTCCATAAACAAGTGCGAGATACCATGAATAGAGGCTCGTAGCCTGTGCCGATGTCCAGCTAAAACCTTCTTCGCCATTCTGCATATAGAGTGTGAACAACGCGAGCATTGAATAGAAACTGAAACGCTCCCACATCTCAGTTGCAAACAAAACATAAAGCCCCGGCGGATGCTTTTCTGTTGCGGCATCTACAATCACGTCACTGCCTTCAATGGCGACAGACGAACTGCTCATAATCACTGTTTTCCTTTTCCGTTTGATTTTTGAAAGAGAGAGACGGCGGGCAATATAACAGAGATAGTTCAGATGAAAAAGTTAAAAATGAAAGAAAAAACTTTACAAATTTCGTTTTGAGAAAAATAATCGGCAACAGAAATCTATTAGACGTTTACTCACTATAAAAAGCCCTGCTTTATGTCACACCGCGAAGAGAGGTGGTGCTGTATGTCTGACGGAATCGGAAAAGTAGGTCAGTATTCAATGTCGGAAGAAACATTACGCGAAGAATTGGAGCGTTATCGCGCCCTTTGCGATGTCGTGTCCGAAGCCATTGCTTTGTATGAACAAGGGCAAACCCTGGATGTAAATGATGCTTTTTGCCGGATGTTTGATTACACAAGCGAAGAAGCCGTAGGGCGTTCGATTTACGATTTTACCCCATCAGAAGATTTGAAAACTTTTTCCAACACAACAGATGCCACGGACGAAAGTTTTTACGAAGGATTGGGGAGAAAAAAAGACGGAACGATTTTCCCTTTGAATATCTCAGCCCGCACAACCCGGTTCAAAGGCAGAGAAGTTCGCGTTGTCGTCCTTCGTGATTTGACGCGGCAAAAAGAGGTTGAAAAAGAGGCTGAAAAAAACAGACAAGACTACGAAAATCTGCTCAATTCAATTGACGGGGTTGTTTGGGAAGCCATGCTCAATCCGCCGCGTTACACATTTGTCAGCAAAAAAGCGGAAAGAATGTTGGGCTACCCGGTGAGGTTATGGCTTGAAGATATAAATTTTTGGCGTAAACATATTCATCCCGAAGACAAAGAGGAACTTTTCTCACAAATTAACCAAGCAATAACGGATCAGCAAACTGTTGGTGTTGAATATCGAATTATGGCTTCAGACGGACGAATCGTGTGGATACGCGGACGCATTTCTGTCGAAGCGGAAAATGGAGTTGTTGTGAAACTTCGCGGAGTGATGGTTGACACTACCGAGAGGCGTTTGGCTGAGAATGAACTGAGAAAAATGCACAGAGTGCTTCTTGATTCACAGCAAATCGCACATTGGGGAAGTTTTGAATGGGAACTTGACGAAGAAGGCAACATAACCGACGGCAATGTATGGTCTGACGAACTCTATAGAATCTTCGGCTTAGACCCGAAAGAAAAAAAAATCACCTATCAAGACTTTATTTCTTTAGTCCATCCTGACGACAGAGAAGATGTCTGTCAAACAATGAGGAAGACTATACACGAAGGGACTGATTTTCTGTCGCATCACCGTATTATTAAACCCGACGGAGAACTTCGTTATCTCATCACACGGGGCAGTCTCTTAAAAGACAAAAACGGAAAACCTGTCAGGCTTGTAGGAGCTTCGTCCGATATAACCGAGCAGAAAATCGCAGAAGATGCTTTACGCGCAAGCGAACTGCGTTATCGTGCTTTCATCGAAAATAGTTCAGAGGGAATTTCACGTTACGATGTTGAACCGCCAATGCCTCTTGATTTGCCTAGAGAGGAACAGATTAAATATCTGATGACTCATGCAATCATGCGCGAATGCAACATGGCTATTGCAAAAATGCAAAACTTCGATAGCGTCGAAGATATTCTGGGTTTGAGTTTAGGTGAAATCGTAAAACGAAGAGGCGAAGAAAATTATGATGCTTTGCGTCTTTTTGTTTATTCAGACTATTACGTAGCCGATGTCGAGACAAAAACCGTAACCAAATCTAAAACGATAAGATATTTTTTGGTTAACTTTGTGGGTGTTGTTGAAAGCGGAAAACTCATTCGCGGTTGGGGGACGCAACGCGAAATCACAAAACGAAAACACGCCGAATTGAAACTTGAAGCTTACAGCAAACAGCTTCGTTTGTTGTCAGCCCGCATACACGCCGCACGCGAAGAAGAGAGCGCACACATCGCACGCGAAATTCACGATGAACTTGGAACTGCCCTGACGGGCTTAAAATGGGACTTAGAATGGATACAGCAAAAGCTAAATGATTCAAGCGATGCGGAAACTATAATAGCCGTTCAAGAGAGAATTCACCTCACCAACAGATTGATTGATAATACAGTTCAAACCGTCCGCCGTATATCATCCGAACTTCGTCCGAAACTGCTTGATGACTTGGGTTTGGTTGCCGCAATTGACTGGTACGCGAAGCAGTTTGAGAAACGTACAGGGTTAAACTGCAAAGTTGATTCTCAATTAGAAGACATAGAGTTAAATAAAGAAAAAGCTACGGCTACGTTTCGCATCTTTCAAGAGATTCTCACAAACATTATGCGCCATTCCGGTGCAGATACCGTTAGTATTTACGTTGATGTTGATGGGGACGAGTTTTTGATGGTTGTTCAAGACAACGGCAAAGGCATCTCCGAATTTGACAGGCAGAATACAAGTTCACTTGGCTTGTTGGGTATGAGAGAGCGTGCATATCTGGTCGGTGGAAAAGTAGAAATTGTCGGACAAGAGGGAAGAGGCACGACCGTAGAGGTTCGCATTCCCGTTTAGCACGGATTGGTTAATCATAGAAAATCATTTTCATTTGTCATTGAATTTATGTAGATGAAAACAAAAGCGACAAATGAAAAATGAAAAATGGTAAATGGAAAATGATAAGGGCATTGTTAGTTGACGACCACGAAATCGTACGCGAGGGTGTGAAGCGAATCCTGGAAGATATTTCGCCCGACATCTTTATCGGTGAGGCAAGCAGTAACAGCGAAGCTTTACAGTTAATTCAAAAACAAAATTGGGATTTGATGGTACTTGACCTTTCGATTCACGGGCGCAGCGGTCTGGAAGTCCTGAAATCGGCAAAACAGATTCGCCCGAAAGTTCGCGTACTTATTCTAAGTATGCACTCCGAAGAACAGTATGCCATCCGTGCTTTCAAAGCGGGCGCATCCGGCTACATCACAAAAGGAAATTCGCGTGAAGAACTCTCGGACGCAATAAAAAAAATTCTTAAAGGGGGAAAATATATCAGCCTGTCTTTGGCTGAAATTATGATTGAAGGTTTCGGGCAACAGGACGAAAACAAACCACCGCATCAACTTCTCTCTAATCGCGAACTGGAGGTTTTATGTCTTATCGCTTCGGGAAAAACCGTTGGCGAAGTTGCGGCACAACTCAATCTCAGTGATAAAACCATCAGCACATACCGCGCAAGAATCTTGGAAAAAATGGGTATGAAAACAAATGCGGAACTCACACACTATGCGATAAAAAACAATCTGGTCTAATCACACAAAATACCATTAAAAAAACAAGCGTTCGTTTTTTTGTAGGACAAATACCTACAAGATAATCAAAATCTGTCTGATACCCTGTTTGCTCATATATCAGTAGTATGCACTCGGTTGGTAATGCCCTCTTTGTTACAGAGTTTATAAGATGAAAGTTTTAGTAGTAGATGATTCATCGCTCTTACGTGAACGCCTTGTCGAGATGCTTTCCGAAGTCCCATGTGTGGAAGCATTTGGTCAGGATGCAGATGAGCAAACTGTCTTAAACACATTGTTGCAATTAAAACCTGCAGCAGTGATTTTTGACGCACAAACTTCAGGCGGGAGGGGAATTGCCGTTCTGAGAAAGATAAGAGAAAGCGAACATCAACCAACAATTTTCATTTTTTCTAACAGTGGGAACGAGGCTTATCGGAGGAGATGTCTGGAAGAAGGCGCAAGTTTCTTTTTCGATAAATCAACAGAATTAAAAGAAATGATGGTTAAGTTTATAGAGCTTGTAGGACAGATTTGTAATAAAAATTAATCTAATACTTTTTGCCAAGAGCTTTTTTAATCCCTGAATCAACTGCCCAAGTTGTTTATCGCTTTTATGATTAAAGGGACGCGTTATTGTTATATGAATTTTATTGAGCAAGACAGTGTTAGTTCAAACTTTTCAAAAATAAAATTTGAAAATGCGAACAACACAAAAAAAACAACATTAGATAGTTCTTATTTAAGTTTCATAGAAAATATAGAAGCACCAATTTTATTTGTTGATAAAAAAGGACGAATTCAAAAAGCTAATGCGGCAACCGCAAAGGCTTTTGGTTACGATACAACTTTTCTATTAGGAAAAGAGATAGATTTGCTTATCCCGGGCGGCAAGGAAATCTTGTGCGAGTCGGTTGATAATGTATTGGGGTATGACGAAAGCAGTTTTACCAGAAGTCCCGTTGAAACCGTCGGTGTCAGAAAAGACGGCGAGGCGATTTGGCTTGCAATAACGCAAGAGGCTTTTGATATAGACGAGAAAGACATTTTTGCTTTCTTACTTGCCGACATTACCAAACAAAAACAAACAGAAGCAGAACTTCAAAAAAATCATAACCGCTACGAAACCTTGCTTGATGCTGTTGGCGGTGTGGTTTGGGAAGCGGATGCTTTTCCTGTAAAGCTCACGTACATATCACGGCAAATCGAAAAGTTATTAGGTTATCCGGTTGAGCGTTGGCTTAACGATGAAGAATTCTGGAAAACGCTAATTCACCCTGAAGATAAATGGGTGATTGAATACTCTTGTGAGGCGATTAAAAAACATCGTCCTTACGAATTTGAGTGTCGCGTTATGGCTGTTGACGGGCGAGAAGTCTGGTTGCGTCACACTGCGAATTTTGTCTTCAAAGAAGGTGACGTAATAAAACAACGCGGTTTGATGATTGATATAACCGAGCAAAACCGAACCGCAAACGAACTGAAGGCGAGCAAACAGCTCTATCAGGATTTGGTCGAGAATGCCAACGACGTAATTTACTCGCATGATTTGAACGGACGAATAATTTCATTAAACGATGCGGGGCTACGGGTTCTCGGGTACACACACGAAGACTGTTTGGCGATGAGTATGTATCAAATCATCGCCCCCGAATATGCAGAGAAAGCCCGCGAGATGATGGCGCGAAAAATTGCGGGCGAAAAACAGACGGTTTACGAGATTGAAATCCTTAGAAAAGACGGTCAGCGTGTCATCGTTGAGGTCAACACAAAACTGATTTACGAAAACGGCAAACCATTCGCCGTTCAAGGAATAGCCCGTGATGTTACGGAAAAGAATCTTCTTCAGGCACAGTTACACCAAGCACAGAAGATGGAAACCGTCGGGCGTCTTGCGGGCGGCATCGCACATGATTTCAATAACATTTTGACTGTAATACTCGGCAAGACAGAACTTGCTTTGATGCAGTTGAAAGAATCAAACGGACAATTGCGTGATGACGTTGAAGAAATCAAACACTCCGCTGAACGTGCCGCAAATATGACCCAGCAGATTCTGGCGTTCAGCCGTAAGCAAGTTTTGCAACCGCGTATTTTGAACATAAACGAGACTGTTTCAAATATGAGCAAGATGCTCAAGCGGCTTATAGGCGAGGACATCGAGCTCGAAACAAAACTTCACAACGGCGTTCGCTCTGTCAAAGTTGACCTCAGCCAAGTTGAACAAGTAATTATGAACTTGGTTGTTAACGCACGCGATGCAATGCCAAAGGGAGGCAAACTTACAATTGAAACCGCAAACGTGGTTTTGGATGAGATGTACGCACGCCAACATCTGAACGCACGCCCCGGACATTATGTGATGTTAGCCGTAAGCGATGACGGCGTCGGAATGAGCGATAAAGTTCTGAAACGTGTATTTGAGCCGTTCTTTACGACAAAAGAAGCCGATAAAGGAACAGGGCTAGGTCTCTCAACCGTTTATGGCATAGTCAAACAAAGCGGTGGTTACGTTTGGGTTTACAGCGAGGAAGGAATCGGCTCAACTTTCAAAATCTACTTGCCTATGGTGGATGAACCCGAAACTGCTCTGTTACCGAGCGAAACCCCATCGGTCTTAGTTGAAGGAAACGAAACCATTCTTCTTGTTGAAGACGATACAGCCATACGCGAAATGGTAAAAGAGATGTTGTCAATAATGGGTTACACTGTTCTGGAAGCGTCAAACGGAAATCGTGCAATTGAGATTAGCCGAAACACAACCGAGCGAATTGATTTGTTGATAACGGACGTAGTCATGCCGGGCATAAGCGGAAGACAACTTGCACAACAGATGAGCAAATTGCGAGAGGATATGAAAATTCTCTACATGACGGGTTACACGGACGAAGCCATATTGCGTCACGGAATTCTCGAACACGGACTACGCTTTGTTCAAAAACCTTTCACGTTTGAAACGCTCGCCTTCAAAGTCCGCGAATTGTTAGACAGTAAGCAGTGAGCAGTAAGCGGTGAGCAGTAAGCAGTAAGCAGTGAGCAGTAAGCAGTGAGCAGTGAGCAGTAAGCAGTAAGCGGTAAGCGGTGAGCAGTGAGCGGTGAGCGGTAAGCAGTAAGCGGTAAGCAGTAAGCGGTGAGCAGTAAGCAGTGAGCAGTGAGCAGTAGATAATTTCCAAAGTAAGCGGTGAGTTCTTAGCGATAAGTAATAATCTGAGCGGTGAGTTCTTAGCGATAAGTAATAATCTGGAAACACACTGCTTACCGCTCACCGCTCACCGCTCACTGCTTACTGCTCACTGCTCACTGCTTACCGCTTACTGCTTACCGCTCACCGCTCACTGCTCACCGCTTACCGCTTACTGCTTACTGCTCACTGCTTACTGCTTACTGCTCACCGCTTACTGCTCACTGCTCACCGCTCACTTTGAAAAAATCTGCATCTCAAGTTAAGTTTGTATGGAAATTCATCCGACAAAAACTTTGAGAGACAGCAATTCAAATGAAAAAAATTCTACCTGTAATACTAGCCGCAGGAATTTTACCGATACTGATAATCGGCTGCGTTTTAGCGGGAGCTATCGGCGTAGGCATATATTTTTATTACTCGCCGACAACAACAGAGGTACCGACGCCTAACAGCAACAAACGTCCTCCACGTAACGCCATGCCCGGTGCTAATCCGCCGCACATCCGCAATAACTACGGCTCGAAAATCATAGTTGAAGAATTTGCAGATTTCGAGTGTCCTATTTGCGCCACTGTTTACGGCGAAATGAAAAAAGTCGAAAACGAATTTGGTGACAAGATAGGAGTTGTCTTTAGACAGATGCCTCTGACTTCGATTCATCGTAATGCGCTTAATGCTTCTCTCGCCTCAGAAGCCGCAGGCAAACAGGGACGATTTTGGGAAATGCACGACATACTCTACGAAAAACAGAAAGAGTGGAATGTTTTCCCGGACGCACGTGACCAGTTTGCGAGATACGCGCAAAGTTTGGGATTAAATGTCGCACAATTTCAAAACGACATGGTGAGCCTTCCGTTGAAATCGCGTGTTGACCTTGATATTCAACGCGCAACCTCTATGGGCATAACAGGAACGCCTACGATTTTCATAAACGGAAAACAAGTTCCCGTAAACGATATGAATGCAGAAGGCTTACGTAAGCATATCAATCAGGCGATGAGCGAGAATCAATAATAAGTCCGACGGGTCTTCGAGTTTGGCGAGAACTCTAAAGACACGAAGACTCGTCGGACTCGCCGTACTATGAATATAGAACAAGGCACAACTAAAACAAAGGTTTGGATTTACGCATTGGTTGCTGTTTTTGCGCTGGTTGGATTGGCAGATGCAACCTATTTGACTGCACAACATTTAAGCGGTGCAAATTTGCAATGTAGCGTCATATCGGGTTGTAACGAAGTTCTTGCAAGTCCTTATGCGAAGATTGGCAACATTCCGCTTTCGGGTCTCGGTGCGATTGCCTACTTCGTCGTTTTTAGCATAGCAACCCTTATAGCCTTTAATTATCGCGGCTTGAAAATTATCTTGCTGATTATTGTTTCGATGATGGCTTTGACAAGCCTTTGGTTGATTTACCTGCAAGCATTTGTCATAAGACATTTTTGTCAATACTGCTTATTGTCAGCCGCCGTTTGTTTCACTTTGTTTGGTTTGACTTTGTTTGCGCGTTTCAAAGAAAATCGGAAACTTGCTTGACAGCTTGCTAATCGGTTGTTTATAAAAACGGGCGTTGAATAAAAATCGGAAATGATTATTCGGAAACAACATCACCACCACATTTATCATCAGGCACATCATTTTGTGCGTAACGGTGGCGTGTGCAAATGTTGAAGACTCTGAAAAGTTAAAAGAGAGTTTCAAAGCCGCTACTGACAGGAAATCAGCGCGGCTTTTAATTTTTTTATTTTGAGAAATGAGCGAATCAGTTTCACAAATACCAAGCGGACTTCGTTACTACTTCGGGCAAGAGGCAAAACTCAGGCGCGAAATTGAAGCGACTGTTATGGAAGTTTTTGACGCGCACGGCTACGAAGAAATTGCCACACCCACTATTGATTATTATGCACTGTTTGAACGAGGCATGGGACGGCATGAGGCTGAAAAAGCTTTCAAATTTTCAGATGCAAATGCCAATCTCCTCGCTTTAAGACCCGATGTTACTTCGACGGTTGCGCGAGCGGCGGCTACGATTTTTTCAGATGCACCACGTCCTTTGCGTTTTTGTTATGCGGCTTCTGTTTTTCGTCAAACGCCTGCTTCACACGCGCAGTGGCGCAGAGAAAATTTCCAAGTCGGCTCTGAACTCATTGGTTCAAACACAATCACTGCGGACATCGAATCATTAACAATCACGGCTGAAATTTTAGAAAAACTCGGATTGAAAGAACGCGCCTGCATCACACTTAACAGTTCGGAGATTTTCAACGGCATCGCAGAAAACTTAAAGCTAAACGAAACCGTAAGACAAGAATTGCGTATGTTGATGGACTTGCGTGCCGCCGATGATTTGGAAAAGTTTTTAAGAGATTACGCATCGGCACAAGAGGCAGAAGATTTCGCAGAACTCGTGCGGCTTTCGGGTAAAGAAGAAACATTGAAGTCAGCAAGAAAAGTTATCAATAACGAGCGTTCGGTCAAGGCTCTGGATTATCTGGAAAATCTGTGGTGTGAATTGGAAAAGAAAAATCTGGTTTCGCTTTTTGAGTTTGATTTCTCGGATGTAGCGGGGCTTGATTATTACACGGGGCTGACATTCAAAACTTATATCGAAGGCGTCGGGAACCGCGTGGGAAGCGGCGGGCGTTATGACAATCTCCTTGAAAATTTCGGAAAAGCAGAATCGGCAATCGGCTTTGTTTTTGATTTGGATTTGTTGTCAGCAGTCAGCAAAAAGAAAAACAACGGACAACAGACAACGGACAACGGACAAGTGTTAACTTTTGCTCTTGCAAAAGGCCGCCTGCAAGAGACTGTTCTGGAGTTATTTTCAAAAAGCGGCATTCATGTTTCTGATAAAGAGTTAAATTCGCGCAAGCTTTCAATTACGGACGAGGGCGGGCTTTATCGTTTTATCTTCGTCAAACCTTCCGATGTTCCCGTTTATGTCGAACACGGTATTGCGGACTGCGGAGTGGTTGGGCGCGATGTTCTTCTTGAAACAAATGCAGACCTTTTGCAACCGCTTGATTTGAAAGTTGGTCGTTGTCGGATTGCAGTTGCCGCGATGCACGGTTTCGATGCGAAAAAGAACTTAGGAGCGAAAAAGAACTTGGGAATGCTTCATGTTGCAACAAAACATCCGCAAATAGCGGCAAAGCATTTCGGCACAAAAGGAGTTCCCGTCGAAATTATTCAGCTTTCGGGCTCTGTTGAAATTGCTCCCGTTCTCGGTCTTGCAGATTGCATAGTTGATTTGGTCGAAACCGGAAGAACGCTTGAAGAAAACGGTTTGGAAATAGTTGAAGTAATAGCGGAGTCAACTGCACGCCTTGTTGTAAATCGTGTGAGCTATCAACTAAAAACAAAGGCAATCAGTGAATTGATTACAAATATCAAAACGGCAGAAACACGACCGTGAGGGAGTGTGTTATCAATGATTGAAATTGTAACGGATAAAAACAGACAGGCTGAAAAACTTGGCGCGATTCTTTCACGCAACGTCGCTCTTGATGCGGACTTGATGAACTATGTGGCAGGAATAGTTGACGATGTGCGCGTGCGTGGCGATGCAGCTTTGATTGAGTACACCGAAAAATTCGACGGTGTAAAACTAAGCACAAACGAATTGCGTGTTGATGTTGAAACATTGAAAAAGTCTGCCTCACAAACAAACCAAAAAGTTTTAGAAGCAATACGCGAAGCAATAAAACGGATACGCATTTTTCACGAACATCAAAAAGAAAAATCTTGGGATATTGAAACAGAATATGGTTCGCGGCTTGGTCAGAAAATAGTTCCGATTCAAAGCGCGGGGCTTTATGTCCCGGGCGGGACAGCCGCCTATCCTTCATCGGTTTTGATGAACGTGATTCCTGCACAGGTTGCGGGCGTTGAAAGAATTGTTGTTGTTACGCCGCCAAACACTTTGAAAGAGAACGGTGCAGTTTCAGCCGCGCTTTTGGAAATGAACATTACGGAAATTTACGCTGTGGGCGGAGCACAAAGCATAGCCGCTTTGGCTTTTGGAACAGAAACAATCCCTCGCACGGATAAAATCACCGGACCCGGAAACAAGTTCGTAGCCGCCGCAAAAAAACTTGTGTTTGGCACAGTCGGTATTGATTCAATCGCAGGTCCGAGCGAAGTCGTAATTATCGCTGACGAAACGGCAAGAGCAGATTACGTGGCGGCGGATTTATTGGCACAGGCAGAACACGGCGAAGACGCTTCAAGTGTTTTAATAACTACGAGCGGGGAATTTGCGAAAGAAGTTTTGTTTGAAGTCGAAAGACAAACGGTAACTTTGCCGCGCCGCCCGATTGTTGAATCATCGCTCAAACATTACGGCGCGATTTTCGTTGTCGAAGACGCGACGGCGGCTATTGCAATCACAAACAATCTTGCGCCCGAACACCTTGAAATAATTGCAAAGGACGATGACGCAATCGCAGCCCAAATCAAACACGCGGGAGCAATCTTTTTGGGCGAACACACGCCCGAAGCCGTCGGGGATTATTTCGCCGGACCAAACCATGTTTTGCCAACGGGAACATCTGCGCGTTTTTCTTCTGCACTTGGCGTTTATGATTTTGTGAAGCGCACAAGCATCTTGCGCTATTCGGAAAAAGAGATGCGGGAAACAGGACGGATGATTGAAGCGTTTGCAAAAGCTGAAGGTTTGGACGCGCACGCACGTTCAGTGGGGGTGCGAGTACTGAATACCGGGAACGCGGACATCCTTGTCCGCCAACGAGCCGAAGGCGAGTAAAAATTCTCGCTAAATTTCAAGATTGATTTTAGCTAAACATTTTTTCGTGCGTCGCGCTCATGGCAGACAAAGATGTCTGCGTTCCTATTATAGAGTTTGATTTTATGACAGATCCGTTACAAAAGATAAAACCCCGTGTTCGTGAGCTAAAGGCTTACACGCTCTCGCCTGACCGCGCTTCGATAAAACTTAATCAAAACGAAAATCCTTTTGCCTTGCCGCAAAGAATCCGCGAAGAAACTTTAAGGCGAATGAACGAGCGTTCTTGGTCGCGTTATCCCGACTTTATTCCCGCAAGTCTGCACCAAAAACTAGCAGAGTTTTCATCTTGGAAAGAAAACGGAATTGTGGCGGGCAACGGCTCAAACGAACTTATTCAAGCGACCTTAATGGTCACAATCACCGAAGGCAAAAAGGTTTTGATAAGCGAGCCTACGTTTGCTCTTTATCGTCAGGTCACTACTGTTTTGGGCGGCGAAATTATCAGCGTACCTCTTAATGAAAAACTATTGTTTGATATTTCGACTTTACGTGAAACGATTGAAAGAGAAAATCCTGACGTGGTGATTTTGTGTTCACCGAATAACCCTACGGGATGCAGAATTGATGAAGAAGATTTGAAAAGTTTGCTTGATATTTCAGACGGACTTTTTGTTGTTGATGAAGCCTATTGGGATTTTGCGGAAAAGTCGGTTGCTGAATTGTTGAATGATTATAAGAATTTGATTGTCTTTCGCACTTTTTCAAAAGCGATGGGGCTTGCGGCTTTGCGTGTCGGTTATCTGATGGCTGACGAAAGCGTCGCACGAGAAATCAGCAAAGCTGTTTTGCCTTACAACCTTAATGCTTTTTCGCAAACGGCGGCAGAAGTCTGCATTGATTTTTACCAAGAAGAACTGAAGCCTTTAGTGGAAAAAATTATAGAAGAACGCAAACGATTGTTTGCTGAATTGAAAAAGATAAAAGGTCTTTCGCCCGTTGAGACAAAAGCGAATTTCTTTGTTGTAAGTTCCGGGATTGAGCCGAAAAAAGTTTTTCGGGAATTACTGCAACGCGATATTTTGATTCGTGATGTGAGCGGTTATCCGATGTTGAAAAACTATTTTCGTCTGAACGTCGGAACGCCGGAAGAGAATGATGAGCTGGTGAAATCTTTGAAAGAAATTTTTGAATAGAACAAATTAAAAATTTGTATTTCTCTCTGCGTTCTCTGCGCCTCTGCGAGACATTATTTAATGAAAGTTTCTCGCAGAGGCGCAGAGAACGCAGAGAACTTGAAGACAGTTATGCAAATACAAACAGCGGAACAAACGAGAGTGGCGATTCTTAATCGCAAGACAAACGAAACGGATGTGCGCGTGAAACTTGCGCTTGATGGTGTCGGCAAAGGGGCGATTGATACGGGCATTCCGTTTTTGAATCATCAACTGGAGCTTTTTGCAAAACACGGATTGTTTGATTTAGAGGTTGAATGCAAAGGCGATTTGGAAATTGACGACCATCATTCCGTCGAAGATATAGGCATCACGCTTGGAGAGGCTTTCGCGCAAAGCTTAGGCGACAAAGCGGGCATTGCGCGTTATGGTTCGGCGTATGTTCCGATGGACGAAGCTTTGTGCCGCGCCGTTGTTGATTTGTCCGGCAGGTTTTTTCTTGTTTACGAAGTCGAAACGAAACGTCAGTTCATAGGCAATTTCACCGTTGAAATGGCAGAGCATTTTTGGCGTTCGTTTGCGGAAAATCTGAAGTGCAATCTTCACATTGATTTGATTCGCGGGCGAAACGCGCACCACATCATCGAAGCAAGTTTCAAAGCCGTTGCAAGAGCGTTGCGCGTTGCAGTTTCGATTGACGAAAGAATCGAAGGCGTGATGAGTACAAAAGGCACGCTATGAAGTAAAAAGTAAAAAGTAAAAGTTCAAATGAGAATCGGAATTATTGATTACGGTGTCGGGAATTTGCGTTCGGTTGAAAAGGCTTTTTCTGCGGCTGATTGCGACGCCGTTGTAAGTAGTGATGAAAAAGTTTTGCGTCAGGTTGATTCGCTTGTTCTGCCGGGCGTCGGTGCTTTTGGTGCTTGTATGAACGCGCTAAAAGAACGCGGGTTTGATTTGCTTGTTCGTGAACGTGTCAGTGAAGGTGTGCCGCTTTTAGGCGTGTGCGTCGGGATGCAGATGTTGTTTGAAGGCTCTGAAGAATTTGGCTGGAACGCCGGACTTGGATTTTTGAAAGGAACCATAAAAAGATTTCCTGATGATTTGCGTGTGCCTCATGTCGGTTGGAATTCCGTAAAGATTGAAAACAAGCATCCGCTTTTTGAAGGGATTGAAAATGAATCGTTTTTCTATTTCGTTCATTCATTTTATTGTGATGCCGGCGATAAAAATAATGTCGTTGGTTTAACGGATTACGGTTTTGAATTTGCTTCGATTGTAGCAAAAGAGAATGTCTGCGGTGTGCAGTTTCACCCTGAAAAAAGCCAAACGGTTGGGTTGAAATTGTTGCGGAAATTTTCAAATCTATCTGAAAACCGTCAAGCGAAAGATTTTGTTTAGTTGAAGCGATATGAGTCTGCGTAAGCAGACGGCAGAGTGTAGTCCCATGCGAGCAAAGCGAAGCGCGGGGTCAGACGAGGAAAATTATGCAAGCCCCGCAAGGGGCGACAGAAAATAGCTATGTCATACATTCTTACAAATGATTTGGCGGGAACAGACCATATTGCTTTTAAGAAAAGGTTTGATGACTACTTTTCTTATTTGGATTCAGTTAAGGAAAAATTACCTCAAGAGGTTTTTGAGTTTGCAAAAGCCTCTTGGCATTACGACTTCAGCGACCATAGATGCCCTAAGGATGCTTGGGTTGAGTACCTGAATATCACGGAACTCTCTTCTGGTGAGCGACGACAAAATCGGGAAATAGAAATTAGGGTAAGACTCTTAGGTGCGTATCAAAACGGATACCTGGATTTGATTTACAAAGGCGTTAAGAGTTACGCACTTTCATCAAGTAGTGTTTATCATGGTGATTGGTACAGAGATGAAATCAGGTTGAGTGAAAACGATTTGATTTTACATGAGGTGGAATTTATTGGTGGAAACTGTTGGAAAATTGTTTGTGAAAACATTAAGAGCGAATGGATTCCTTTTGATGACAACTAAATTTCGGAAAAACATCTATCGCCCATTTCATGGGCTTGGAATCCTTACAAAACATTACCCCGCACTGCGCCTTTGGCTTGCACGGGGCTACACTCTTTCGCCTTCTGTCGAAGGCTCGTTTCGGATTTCTTTTTAGGACAATTTGAGCAACAGATTCTGAAGTCTGGACACTTTTTCGTCCCGTCAAGGACGATTCGATAATAGCCCAACGATTCATCGTTGGGAAAAAGTTAATAATCATTCACAGTCCCGTAGGGACGACTGATTATTGACAAATTT
>Ga0187894_10001995_pt1 | contig 25120 bp, 28 predicted proteins | sample GBC1701081metaG_FD_136650 | JGI IMG/M metagenome (GOLD analysis project Ga0187894, IMG submission 136650) | White microbial mat communities from a lava cave in the Kipuka Kanohina Cave System on the Island of Hawaii, USA - GBC170108-1 metaG ... | reverse complement strand
GGCCTGGCAAATCTTGTCGGGTGGCACGGCGGCATTGTCGGCGCGCTCTTTTCGACTTACTCGGTTTATTTTCTTTCGACCGTCGGCGCGGCGATATTGATGGGCGCGGCGCTGATCGCTTCTGTGGTTTTGATAACGAACGTCACGTTCCTCGGCTTTTTCGGAAATTTCGAAATGGCCTGGGCGAATTTCAAGGTTCACTATGCCGGTTGGAAAGCGAAACGCCGCGCGTCTCGCGCCGGGCAGATCGATTTGGCGAAGGAAAGATTAGAAAAACGTAAGCAGGTCTTGACCGAAAAGGCACTTGCCGAAACGCCGACCATAAGAAAGGAGGAGCCGTCGATAGCGACGGTCAGCCGCGGCAAAACCCGAGCCGCTGCGGCCGGTGCGACGCAGCCCGATCTGCCGCTTGAGCCGGAGCCTTCAGCTGCGACGATAGTGCCGCCAAAAGAAACTTCGCCCCTCATGCCGGACGATGTGCCCGTGGAACGTGTCCCGGGAACTGGTGAACTGTCGGAAGCTGCGACGGACGAAACGGCGGAAGAAGCCGAGATCGATCTCGCGGCAAATCAGCAGAGTTTTGAAAATTACGTCCTGCCCGGTACGCAGCTTTTGACCGAATCGAAGCCGCACATCGAGCAGAGAGACGCCGATCTTCACGCCATTGCAGGCTCGCTGTCGGAAAAAACGGCCGAGTTCAATGTCGCCGGAAAGGTCGTGAATATCTGTCCTGGCCCGGTCGTGACCACGTATGAATTCAAGCCCGATCCGGGCGTGAAATATTCACGCGTCACGGGGCTGGTCGATGACCTTTGTTTGGCGCTGCAGGCCGAATCGATCCGCATCGACCGCATTCCGGGCAAGGCCTACGTCGGCATCGAGGTGCCGAACGCGAAACGCGAAACAATTCATTTGCGCGACGTGATCGAATCGAAAAAGTTTCGCGATTCGTCTTCGCTTCTGACCATCGCGCTGGGCAAAACGATCGACGGGCTGAACTACGTTTCCGATCTCGCGAAGATGCCGCACCTTCTGATCGCCGGCGCGACCGGAGCGGGAAAATCGGTCGGCGTGAATTCGCTGGTCATCTCAATTTTGTATAAAGCGCGGCCAGACCAGGTGAAGTTCATCATGGTCGATCCGAAGCGATTGGAGCTTGGGCTTTACGCCGACATTCCGCACCTTGCGACGCCGATCATTACCGATCCAAAGCGTGCCGCGATCTCGCTGAAATGGGCCGTGCACGAAATGGAACGCCGGTACAAAGACCTGGCCGGTTATGGCGTGCGAAATATCGACGGCTACAACACGGAGGCGAAACGCCGCAACTCGATCGAGATGTGGGATGACAATGGCGAGCCGCACCGGACGCTTCCCTACATCGTGATCATCATCGACGAGCTTGCCGATCTGATGATGGTGTCGGGCAAGGACGTCGAAGATTCGATCACGCGGCTGGCGCAGATGGCGCGCGCCGTCGGCATTCACCTCGTGCTGGCGACGCAGCGGCCGAGCGTTGACGTGATCACGGGCTTGATCAAAGCGAATTTCCCGTCGCGAATTAGTTTCAAAGTCTCGAGCAAGGTCGATTCGCGGACGATCATCGATGCGAACGGCGCCGAAAGCTTGCTCGGCAAAGGCGACATGCTCTTTCTGCCGCCCGCGACCTCGCAGGTGATCCGTGTGCACGGCGCGTACGTCGATGAAAAAGAGATCGGCCGCATAGTGGAGCATGTCAAGGCTCAAGGCCGCCCGGAATACGACACGACGATCACGAAATCCGACGAAGAGCTCGACGACAGCGGCGATCTGCCGGGCCGCCGCGATCCGCTCTTTTGGGACGCGCTCAAATGCGTCGTAAACGCCAAAAAAGGTTCGACCTCGTTGCTCCAACGCCATCTGCGCATCGGCTACGGACGCGCTGCCGCCATCCTCGACGCCATGGTCCGCGAAGGCCAGATCGGCGACATGGACGGCTCAACCCGCGCCCGGCCGGTGTTGCAAAAGGCCTACGACGACCTACAAGACCTAGCGGAAATTGAGCAGGCCTAGATTTCCCTTTTAGTGTTGTTTCGTGTAATTTCGTGGTTTCGCGTTGTGCGCTTTCAAGTCCGCGAAGCGGATGGAAGATAATAGCCCATGGTGGAGCAAAGCGGAACCGTGGGTTTGCGCGTCCATCACGACACCAGCCCGCGAAGCGGACGATAGAATGGATAGGTTTACAATTCTATTATTTTGGAGCGAAGAAGACGAGGCCTATATCGCCGAAGTCCCTGAACTTCCCGGCTGCGTGGCCGACGGATCGACCTATCAAGAAGCATTATCGAATGCCGAGGTCATCATTTCTGAATGGATCGAAACCGCTCGCGAACTTGATCTTACTATACCTGAGCCGAAAGGCCGTCTTGTTTTTGCCTGATCAATTTTATTTTTCGTGTCGTTTCGTGTAATTTTGTGTAACTTCGTGGTTTCGGATTTTCACGTCGTCGCAATATTTGCACCTGCAATGTGGGAATCATTAGTAAGCTTTTAAGTCTATTCCCTGGAGGATGTTTCCATGTCTAGTTCACGCGACTCGGTCTTGGGCCTATTATTTCTCGGACTATTTCTACTCGTCTTTTCAGTCAGTGCTCAAGACGGGAATAAGCGAACGGTTCTCGCTGCTGCAAAGTCCATCGAAGAGAACATTTTGACGAAGGAGTCGGTCGGCCAGCGGCAAGACGCACTTAAGTGGCTGATCGAGACTGATGAGGTCCACCTGATTGTCTGTGGCGGCACCTTTTCTAGTTTTAGTGAAAAGAAAAACAAGAATTCTTCGGATATGACATTAGCATATACGATCGGGATGGGTGCTTTCAAAATTGCGAATCCGGATAAGGCTAACGATGAAAACGCGGCGCAGCTTGCGGGATTGATGTTGGCACTGAAAGCCTATGAATGGGCTGTAAAAGAAAAGCCTAAAACGAAGTTTGAGGCCGTCGAAGCTCTGATCAAAAAGCGCGATTCGGGGGAACTTGCGGCCGTAGTAAATGGTTACGATTGCGGCAAAAAATAGAGAAATACGTGGATCAAGTAAATATCGGAATCATCGGCGGCAGTGGTCTTTATCAAATGCCCGAGCTTCAAAATGTTAGGGAGCAGTGCGTCGATACGCCTTTTGGCAGTCCGTCGGATGCGTTTATATTGGGTGAGTTGGACGGCGTGACGGTGGCGTTTTTGCCGCGGCATGCACGCGGGCATAAGTTTTTGCCGATGGAAGTTCCATACCGAGCGAACATCTACGCGATGAAGCTGCTTGGTGTCGAGTATATTTTGTCCGTGTCGGCGGTCGGCTCGTTGCAGGAGCAATACGCGCCGACGGACATGGTGATCCCCGATCAGTTTTTCGATCGCACGCGGGCACGCGCCGCAGAATCGACATTCTTCGGCGAAGGCATCGTCGGACACGTCACGTTTGCACATCCGGTGTGCAATGAACTTGGAGATATTTTGGAAGCCGCGTGTAAAGAGGTCGGCGTGCGTGTGCATCGCGGCGGCACGTATCTCTGCATGGAAGGGCCGGCCTTTTCGACGGTCGCCGAATCGAAGGTCTATCGGCAGTGGGGCATGGACATCATCGGGATGACCAACCTGCAGGAAGCAAAGCTCGCCCGCGAAGCCGAGATTGCCTACGCCACGCTCGCGCTCGTCACCGACTACGACTGCTGGCACGCGTCGCACGACGCCGTCACCGTCGACATGGTCGTCGAATACCTGAACAAAAACGTCCGCAACGCGCAGCTGATCCTGAAAGACGCCGTAAAGCGCGTCGCCGCGAAGGAAACACCGAACCAGTATCGCGACGCGATCAAAAACGCAATTTTCACCGCGCCCGATCACTGGCCAACTGAAACGGCGAAGAAGCTTGAGGCAATAATTGGGAAATATGCATCATAGTGCTAGTATTTTCGTGAGGTAAGTATTATGAGCCAAGTCGTGGACACGCAAATTTCAAATGCTAAACAGGCCTCTTTTTCAAAGAAGTTTGATCAATTCCTGGTTCAGCTCCAGGAAAACAACCGGGCTGCGCTTGAGATCCGAAAGGAGATCGAACGGCTGAGGAAATCCAATGATAGATCTTATGCTCGTGCTAAGAAAGCGGTTGACGCTCTGAGCAAGTACTAACATGCAGGATAAGTTTCTTGCATCGATCAAGGATTTCATGCTGGCCGGCGAATTAACGCGCCTCAATACAGCTGATATTCGTGAATTGCGAAAGCAGAACGAAAATCTAACCCTTCTCGTCGAAAGACTGGCGTTCGAAATTCAAAGGATCCGTGAGACGAGGCGCACGAACGCGAAAAATTGCTTCTCCGCTTGGATAATAAGGCTCGGCCCGCTCGTAAGAAACTTCCGAAGAAGTCTGGGTAAAAATGCGATATTAATGCCAGCTGATCGCTGACCGACGGAGACAGCGAAGAAACTTGACGCGATAATCAGCAAATATGCTGCGTGAAAAGAGCGGGGGCAAGCCCGCCTTCCAGACTGTGTGTTATTAGGTTGAGCTGTAAAACTGACCAGATCAATTGCATAAAAGGCAGTAAGGAAGGCAGGCTTGCCCCGCTGTTGCTTTAGCAAACCCCGCATGGGTAATAAACATCTCTAATTAGTATGAAATATTGCTTGTCGGCGATTTTAGCGGCAATTGTCTTGTGCAGTGTTCCGGTCCTCGCGCAACGAAATGTCACGCAAGCTATCGAGCGTGATCCGATACTTGAGAAGGATGCGAAGCATAATCTGGATGTGGCGTGGCAGGCGTTTACGCCGCACAAACGGGCGTACAAGCAGGTGCTTTTTCGGTTTGAGGAAACGTACGCGGCGTATCCCGATTTTTCGAAGATAGACGAGTTTTTGTATCTGGCCGGGATGGCGAGCTACTACCTTTCGAAAAACGAGGGTAAGCAGAAGGTTAATCTGAAACTGCCGAAGGAAAAGGAAAAATTCGCACCGCAAAAGCTGCGTGAGGATGCCGAAGCTTATCTTGCAAAAATGCTCGAGATAAATCCGGAAAGCCCATATAAGGATGAAGCCGAGAAGGCGCTTGCCGAACTCAAAGGGCAGAAACACGAGCAGTAGCGAGTGTGCCCTTTAACAAAACTAGCTATCCAAACAAGGCACACTCCCTACCGGTTGTGTTTCCGCCTTTAATGTTCATGAACTTCAATCAGGTTACGATCTACACAGAAAGATCTATCGAAACCGTCTAGTTTTTCACGAAGCTCGGCCTTATTCCTATTGTCGATTCCCTGCCGCGTTACAGGCCGTAATCGCAAAAACCCGCCTTGGCGTGTAAAATAACGGTTATATGCAGACCCAAGATTTAAGCCAAATCAAGCAGCAGATAGTCTTGCTCGACCCGGACTCGAAAAAGCAGCTTGCGGCGTTTCTCGCCGATGAAATTGATGAACCTTCTCGTCATGTCGAATCAAGCGCTTCGGACGAAGATCGACAGTCCCAGATAGAATGGCTGCGGAAAAATCGCGAGATATACGCGGGCCGATATATTGCATTGTCCGGTGCCGAAATGGTTGGTGAAGGTCAAACGCTCGATGCGGCGCGAACCGAGGCTAAAAACAACGGATTTCCGCACGCCTTCGTCACCTATATTTATTCCGAAAACGATGAACCTTTTGGAGGGTGGTGATGGCCGTTCATTTGGTCGAATTTGATCGCCTGGTAGAATACAACGCCGGCGAAGCCGGAATCACGGTCGAAATAACCGTCGGACTTTCAGACAAGCAAGTTTCGTTTAATGCAAAAATCGACACAGGTTCATCCTTTTGCATTTTTGAAAGAATGTATGCGGAAGAGCTTGGATTAAAAATCGACGGCGGGCTTTTTCAGCGGGTCAGCACGGCGACTGGTTCGTTTACAACCTTTGGATTTCGTGTCGGCTTAACGGTCGCCGGGTTAGAATTCGATTCGCTTGTCTATTTTGTTGAAGACGCAAATATCCGCCGAAACGTTCTTGGACGCCATGGGTGGCTGGAACTTGTAAAAATAGGCTTAATAGATTACGAAGGTAAGTTGTATTTAAGAAGATATTGAATTTTATTGAAGTTAATAAAGTGTCGAGCAATCATACATAAATGTCACTAACAGTTGTCGGTTCAGTAGCGTTCGATGCGCTTGAAACGCCTTTTGGGAAACGTGAAAAGGTGTTGGGCGGGGCGGCGACGCACTTTGGATTATCGGCGAGCTTTTTTACAAATGTGAACGCGGTCGGCGTGGTCGGCGGCGATTTTGGCGAGGATGAGTGGGACGTTTTTCGGCGGCACAACATCAACACGGACGACATTGAGATCGTGACCGGCGGCAGGACGTTTTTTTGGAGCGGCCGTTACGATTATGACATGAATACGGCGCACACGCTCGACACGCAGTTGAACGTGTTCGAGACATTCGACCCGAAGCTCTCGGAAAATTCGAAAAACGCGCGGCTCGTGTTTTTGGCAAACATTCAGCCGACGCTCCAACGCGACGTTCGCGAGCAATGCGCAAATGCAGAATTCGTCGCGATGGACACGATGAATTACTGGATCACTTCGGTCAAGGACGAGTTGCTAAAAACTATCAAGTCGGTCGATTGCATCATCATCAACGACGCCGAGGCGCGGATGCTGACCGATGAGCCCAACATTCACAAAGCCGCGCGGGCGATAACGGATCTCGGCCTAAAGGCGGTTGTGATCAAGCGCGGCGAATACGGCGCGACGCTTTTTACGCGCGACGGTTATTTTGCGACGCCGGCATATCCGCTCGAAAGCGTGTTCGACCCGACCGGTGCGGGCGACACTTTTGCCGGCGGTTTTATGGGCTATCTCGCGTCGCAAGGTGAAATTACCGACGACACGCTGCGGCGCGCGTGCGTTTACGGCTCGGTGATGGCGTCGTTCAATGTGGAGAAATTCGGCACCGCGCGCGTCGATGCGCTCGATTACCCGGAAATAAATGAGCGGTTCGCAGCGTTCAAACGCATGACGCATTTCGACGATATTCCGTTCGAACGTACCGCGGCTGCGTGAGATAAAAATGGCGAAGCAAATGGACAATTCGCTTGTTCCATTTTCGCGGCGCATGTCCGTTACGCCGCAGCTTCTGCTGAGCGCTGTCATTGTAATTTGTTTGCTCGGCGGTTTGGCGTTTGCGCTTGCCACCGTGCAATTTGCATTGGCGTTTGTTTTCGCCGTTGGCGTTGTCGGACTTGTAGCATACACCTGGTTTTCGATCGACCAGTTTCGGCGGATCGCGGCCGTCACGGATCAAAATCGTATCGACTGGGAAGCGGCTCTGCCCGAAATCCAGCGGCAGAATCTTAACGTCGAAGTTCTTGAATTATCGAAAACGCTCGATGTCGAGACCGAGCAGGTCAGCGATCTCCAGTCGGCGTACATCGTCGCCGAAGACCTCGCGCTTCGCCAGATACAGCAGGAAGAAAATGTGCCGCTGCTCCGCCACGTCGGCATCGGAGGGGTACCGTTCGACGCGGTGTTTATAAAAGAGGACGTCGTAAATTGCTGCGAGGTTTCGTTTCTAGTCGCACCCGATCTGCGGCAGGACAAGATCGACGCGATGATGCGAAAGGTGGGACGCGTCAAAGAAGGCATCGAAGCCGCCCGCGTCGGCCTTCAAGTGCGAATGATGTTGATACTAGTGACTCAGCTTTCAAGAGAAGATGATGATAATCTGCGTTCCGTTCTGAACACGCGCAGGTTTTCGACGACGCCTGTCGATATCGATATAAGGCTGCTTGATTTCGAAGCATTGCAAAGAATTTACGTGACGGATTAAGTCAGAACCGCCTGCGGTAGCGGGTGGTTTACGTTCGAGTTCATCGAAACCTGATGGAACCCGAAACACTGACGCTCAACCACCCGCTACCGCAGGTGGTACTGACAAGATGATGCTGGAAAACAAAATCGGAATGATCTTTGGCGTGGCGAACAAGCGCTCGATTGCCTGGGCGTGCGCAGCCGCTTGCCATGAGCACGGAGCGAAATTGGCGTTCACGTATCAGGGCGAGCGGCTGAAGGAGAATGTGGATAAGCTCGCCGGCGAGATGCCCGATTCGCTCATCGTGCCGTGCGACGTTACGAATCAGGCGGAGGTCGATGCGGCGTTCGAGGCGGTCGACAAAAAATACGGCGGGCTCGACTTTCTCGTGCATTCCATTGCCTTTGCGCCGCGCGAAGCATTGGAGGGCGAATTCGTCACCACGACGCGCGACGCGTTCCGAACCGCGCTCGAGATCAGCGCATTTTCGCTCACTCAAGTCGCCCTCGCCGCATCGCCGCTGATGAAAGAAGGCGGCAGCATCGTGACGATGAGCTACTACGGAGCCGAAAAGGTCGTTTCGAATTACAACGTGATGGGCGTGGCGAAGTCGGCGCTTGAATCCTCCGTGCGATATTTGGCCGCCGATCTTGGCAAGCAAAACATCCGCGTCAACGCGATAAGCGCCGGCCCTATCAACACGCTCTCGGCACGCGGCGTAAAAAATATGGGATCCTTGCTCGGCTACGTCGCGGAAAAATCGCCGATGAAACGAAACGTGTCGGCCGCCGAAGTCGGCTACACCGCATTGTTTCTGGTCAGCGATCTCGCGTCGGGCATCACGGGCGAGACGATCTACGTCGATTGCGGCTACAACATCATGGGGATATGAGTCGGGAAGTCTCGAAAGTCGGGTAAGTCTGGGAAGTAAGACGGAAGAATGGCGACATTTAAACGGTTTGAGGATATATACGCGTGGCAAAAGGCACGAAGATTGGTCGTTCAGATCTATCTGCTTAGCGGGTCAAATAATTTCGCGAAGGACTTTGACCTTCGCGGTCAAATTCGTCGTTCTGCGACATCAATAATGTCAAACATCGCCGAAGGCCAGGGGCGTCGCACTGATCGCGATTTCGCCCACTTCCTGAACATCTCGCTCGGATCGCTTGCCGAAACAAAATCCCATATGTATTTGGCTTTAGACCTTGGTTATGTAAATGAAGATATTTTCAAGGACGTTTACGAAAAGTTGGATGAAGTTGGGCGAATGCTCTTCTCCTTAAGTTCTCATTTACGAAGTCGTGATTCAGTATCTTCCAAGACTTCCTAGACTTTCCAGACCTCCGTGACTGATTATGGCTAAAACTAAAGCGACCAAAACGGTCGATGTAAAAAAGAAGCCGGCGTCAAAGAAAACTCCGGGTGAACCGAAAACGGTTCGTGATGCGAAGGCGGTCGAAACCGAAACCGGTTATTGGCAACCGACGGACGACGAGATTCTGCTCCGCTCGCCTGAGCCGGAGGACGCGTATAAAACTTCCGACTCGTGGCGCGTTTTTCGCATCATGGGCGAATTCGTCGGCGGCTTCGACGCGATGGCGGCGGTTACGCGCGGTGTTTCTATTTTCGGTTCGGCGCGCAGCGAGGAGGACGACGAGAATTATAAAGCAGCATACGACACTGCACGTCTGCTCGGCGAGGCCGGCTTTGAAATTATCACCGGCGGCGGACCCGGTGTCATGCAGGCCGCAAACCACGGAGCACGCGATGCCGGCGCCGTTTCCATCGGCTGCAACATTGAGCTGCCGTTGGAGCAGCTTCCGAATATCTATCAAAATCGCTCGATTACCTTCAAATATTTCTTCGTCCGCAAGACGATGTTTATAAAATACAGCAACGCCTTCGTCATCTTTCCCGGCGGCTTCGGGACAATGGACGAATTTTTCGAGGCGTTAACCTTGATCCAGACCCGCAAGATTCGCAACTTCCCCGTCGTGCTTTTCGGCTCGCAATACTGGCGCGGTTTGCTCGCATGGCTGACATCGACGATGCTTAACGAAAAAATGATAAGCCCCGAAGATCTAGGATTAATACATTTGACCGACTCGCCCCGAGACGCCGTCGATTTCATAATTAAGACATGCTATCTGGCGATGGAAAACAACGGAGCTAAGGGAAGCGGGACGGAAAGCTGAAGCGTCAGGTGATGGTATTTTTCATCCAGCCGAGATAGCTCTCCGAAACGTTTTCCGCGCTCACGGCGACAATCTCCGGCACCTCGTACCTGTGGTTTGTCTTGATGAAAGCCTCAAGCTCGTCGTATTTTTCCGGCAGCGTTTTTATCAGCAAAAGGTGCTCGTTTTCTTTTTGTAGCTTGCTTTCCCAAAAATACACTGAAGTCATTTGCGGCAGGATTTGCACGCAGGCGGCCAATTTCGCATTAGCTATTTTATCGGCAAGTTCTAATGCGTCGTCTTCGTTCGTCGTAGTTGTAAGGACGATGAGCATAGGAAGTTTAGCCGCAAAAACGCGCAAAAGACGCAAAAATAAAAAGAGCCAACTCTTGCGATTTTTGCGCATTTTTGCGGCAATCATTTAATTCTTTTCCATAACTTCAGCGTACTCGCCGCTCTCGACCCATTTGATAATCTCCGATACGCGCCAGATCGGGAATGGGTGCGAGAGGCCGGCGTTGAGGATGTCGGCCCAGAATTTGTCGAGCTTTTTCTCGTCGTAGTTTTTCTGAAACTCGCGGCCTTGTTCGAGAAAAAGGTCGTAATCGATTTTTGACGCAAACGTGCCGCCGGCGAGCTTCATCATAGTGCGGCCTACGACATGCTCGTTCTGCACCACGAGCAAGGCCGCACGATCGCACGAAAGCTCGGCACGGCGAGCCCATGCGAGCAGCGCGCTGCCGATGCCCGCGGAAATGATGAACTTAAGTATCTCGTTGCCAGGGATCAGGCGGCCGACACTGAGATTGGCAAGGGCTTCGATCAGCCGAGCAGCTGTAAGATACAGCACGTGCTCGGCGTGTATGTGGCCAACTTCGTGCGCGATAACGGCGAGGGTCTCCTCATCATTGAGCCGCTCGATCAGCGCCGAGTGCAGCACGATGATCGGCTTTTCGACGCCGCCGGTAAACGCGTTTACAACCGGATTTTGCTGGATGTAAAAATCCGGCATCGCCACGCCGAGCGTCGTGCACGCGATCTGCAGTTTTGCATGCAGATCGGGACACTGCTTCGGCGTGATCTTTACCGCGCTTGCCATAAACATCACGCGTATCGCCGATTCGCCCGTCCACTCGAGCAGCTTTTTCAGCGCCGAATCAACACCAGGAATCGCTTTCAACGCGGCCAATGCTTTCGAATCTGCAGGATGGATGTAGTCATGTTTTCCGAGATCAGAAAACTTTTTATGCGGCTCGTCCGATAGCGGCAGCTTGCACTTGCCGCAATTCGCCTCGTTGTTCTTAAAATCGGCCTTCACCGCATTCTTCTGACCGCAATAGCGGCAACGGACGGAACTGCTTTTCGCGAGTGATGACGGCTCGTCTGATTTCTTTTTCGGCATATTCGGATTTTATGAGTTGTCACTAGCTTTAGCTAGTGGAAAAGTTACTGTAAGGGTAACGGGCTTTAGCCCAAGTTAAGAATTAATACGAAGCCTACTCGCTTTTGTTCGGCTAAAGCCGGCAACTCATTGTTAATTCTACCCACTAGCTAAAGCCAGTGGCAATTCATTGATACAACCGCACCACGGTTTCGACATGATGTGTTTGCGGAAACATGTCGAGAGCGGTGATCGATTCGATCTCGTACCCGCTGTCGGCAAATCGCCGCAGATCGCGTGCAAGAACTGACGGCTCGCAGGCAACATATGAAACGCGTTTAGGCGCAAGGCGAATCAGGTTTAGTATCGTCTCCTTTTCAGTTCCGGCACGCGGCGGATCGAGGAGAACCAAATCGAGATCGCTCGCGACGACGTTCGATAAATAACGGCGGACGCTTTCAGCTCGGAATTCAACGTTGGTTAAACTCGCATTCGCGGCATTTCGGATCGCAAAATCTATTGCGTTTTCATTCTCTTCGACACCGATCACGTTTTCGAACCTGCGTGCCAGCGGCAGCGTGAAAAATCCGACGCCGCAGTAAAGATCAAGCGCGTTTTTGCCGCGGGCATCGCCGATCGCGGTTTCGACCAGCTTGTCGAGCAAAAAATGATTTCCCTGAAAAAATGATCTTGCCGAGAAAATAAAATTCTCGTCGAATGCCGAAACCTCGATTTCGTTCATCGGCCCGATAAGCTCCGGCGAATAAACAGAAACCCCGCCATCGCGGCCGCATGCCGCATCGATCTGCGTTTTCTCGCCGGAAAGCGTTTCCCACGGCAACGACGATCTTAACTCTGTCAGTTTGTTTTGCAGTTCGGGAGCAAGAATGATACAGCGTTCGATATCGACCAGATCGCGCGAATCGCGGCGGTAATAGCCGATCTTTTTTGACGCCGTATTTGTATGCCATTGAGCACGAAGTCGATAACCGAGCTCGGCCGGACTCGGGATGATCGAAATTTCCTTTCCGTAATCGATTTTGGCGATGCGGTGCAGACAGTCGCGTATGATGCCGACTTTTGCAGCAAGCTGCGCGGCGTAATCCACCTGCTGAAAATCGCAGCCGCCGCAGGCGCCGAAATATTCGCACGGCGGCGCGATGCGGTCGGGCGAAGGCGTGACGATCGATTCGATCCCGGCGAAAGCCGTTTTTCCTTTTATTTCGGTTATACGAACAGCGAGCACATCGCCGACTGCGGCAAGAGGCACAAAGACGGTGAGGCCTTCCGCGAACGCGAGACCGAGGCCGCGCGGAACTATCTTCTCGATCCGTACTTCGAGCCGGTCGCCGATGGAATAATCTTTTGCCAAGCTTATTTAGTTTGAAGCGCGAAATCGCCGCCGGCAAGTATCTGCCGCATCGTCGCAAGGTCTTCCGGTTTTGTGTAAGACATTGTGAACAATATTACATGGCCGCGGCGAAGCGTCGCATATAGTCGTTTTTTTCCGTTCTTTGATGATGTATCGAGGAATGCGAACTGTTTTGCACCGAGCTTTTCCGCCTGTGTTTCGGAATATTTGAAATCGGCGGGAGCCTTCATTAGCGCGAACTGGCTTCTCATCAGATCGAAGTAATCGACTGCATCTTTGATCACCGGATTCAAGCGGACGTCTTCAACCGCAAGCCGAACTAATGCTCCGGCGTTTGCGACCGAGATCGAGTGGTGAGCATAGAGAAGCACTTTTACGTTTTCGAACTTTCGCTGCATTTGCACCTTGCCCGGCCCGCCGAAGTTCTCGGGAACAACCATGCTGAGATCGATGCCATAAGGCTTGACTATCGCTTCAAATTCTCGGTCATTCACGCTCCAATTGTCGGGAAACGTGATCTGAAAACCGTGTACGGAATTCGTATATTTTTGGCCCTCGATCCGGCCAAATTCGTCCGTTTCGGCGACGCTCGATTTCACTGGAACCGCGGCCGGCGTTTTCGTCGGCGTCGGCTTCGGCGCAGGTTTCTGTGCGAAGCCGCCTGAACAGCAAAGTAATGCGATGACAATTGCCGTATATTTCATCATGTCGTTAGCAAGGAGTCGCTTGACCGCTGATAACGGGATGATGCAGATCAGAGCCTATCGATGAAGTATTCCATAAAGAAATCTGCGTAAATCCGCTTCATCCATCCAATCTGCGGTTAATTTACTCCCCTTTACAAATAAAACAGACCCAACCTCGGCACGCCGTATTCTTCTCTCAACCGTTTCAAAAGCATCAGCCGAAACGTGCGTTCGTAAGCTTCCTTTTCCATATCGGATTTGTATGCCTTCAGAAGCGCGGCCGTTTCTTTCTCCAATATTCTTAGATGCTGTTTTTCCGGATCCGACAGCAAGGCTTGATCAAGAAAATGTTCGATGTCGTTTAGCGATTTGTCTATTATCTCGGTGTCGTCGGTCAAATTTTTCCTTAATTCCTCGAGCCGTACTGCCGCCCGCTCGAAATCTTCGCCGAGCCGCGCGTTCTCGGTTCCGCGCAATTTTTCGACCGAGGCTTGAATGTGTTTCTCGATTATCTCACGCGAAAAGGAAGGGCTGAAAGCGTCCGCGTCTCCCTCGACAGAGCGGCCGACCTGCATCCCAAGCCAGTCCGCATACCGAGCCTCAATTTCTTCACGGCAGTAGAACAAGCTTTTGATCGTTCGCGGCCCCGGATTTTTATCGAAAACATCAAACACGGATTCGATGCCCCGCAGCACAATATGCAGCGGCACGCCGCGCTCCTGCCAGCCCTCGATCATCGCCCAGTCGATCGGCGACAGCAGCAAATGCCTGCCCCGCCGCCGGACAAATGTCTCTTCGATCTCGGTAAAGTAATTGTAGTAGTTCATCTGACCGCGTCGTCTTGAATGCTAGACAACAGGTATCGAATAGTCAAAAATTCGTATCCAGTTATGCAATTTTGGGCTTTAATTATGCGTTTTTGGGGTCTAAATATGCGGTTTTTTTAAGCTGGATATGCGTAAATTTCTTCAACTCATCGGGCGCAGGTATCCTCGGTAACGCATCGTGAGCTACGCTGGCGCGATAGATGATCTTCGCCTATCTTGCGGCTTGGCGTCTTTGCGAAACGGAAGAAGTCTCACGCCAAGACCCAAAGGCCGCACAGAAGAACCCTCATCGCAGATGCCCCTCGTAAAATTTTCGCTTGACATCTGTGCAACGTTGTGCTATCTCTAATACAACGAGCGTTGCTCGAATTGAAATATGGAAATTGACAGAGAATGGGAAAAATTCAGCGGCGGGCCTTTTGTGCCGTATTCGGATCGCATTTACGTTACATTGAGCGGCCGCGGGAAGCTGCATATCAACCGCAAGACATATGAATTGATCGGCAAACCGCAGCGCATACTGCTATATTTCAACCGAAAGAAAGACATGATCGGCATCCGTCCGGCACACGAACGTCTCGCCGAGGCATTTCCCGTTCGAGTAAACGGCACATCGTTCTACTTTTACGTCGGCAGCTTTCTTAGACACTTCGGAATAAGTTTGACAACAACCGAAAAATTCATCGCTCCCGACATCAACGACCAAGGACTCCTAACCCTCGACCTCTCACAAACCATCACCGTCAGCGGCTACAAACGCAAGAAACGCGGATCCTAAATACCGACTATAAAGTAGGCGCGAAAATAATCGACCATAAAGAATTTGGCGTCTCCTAACGGGGAAACCTTTGTCCAAGAAGTAACGGATTACTCATTAAAACTTGAGCTTTGGACTTCGATCTAATTCTTTTAGTCGTTTTTCCGCAGTTTGCACGTAATTTTTATCGATTTCGAAACCGACGTAATTCCGATCTATCATTTTCGCCGCGACTAGAGTCGAGCCGCTGCCGCAAAACGGATCAAGAACCGTCTGTCCCTCTACGGTTGAAAGCTCAATAATCACCTTCATCAAACTAATCGGCTTTTGGGTCGGATGGAGGCCGGATTCGTTTTGACCGAACCCACAAGTCAAGACATTATCCGTGCTCCCTTCGTACGCAAAAAAAGCGTTTTCGTTGAAAGCCCCGACACCGTGGTGAAGGACATTGTCGGCAATTGTAGTACCTATCTTATACGGCTTTACGAACCATAGCACCGGCTCAAAAACGGGTCGAAGGTTTCCGACTCGCCAACCTTCCCAGGTTGCCGCGTTGGCTTTGTCGCCACGTCTCTCAAAAATAACGCTCAACCTTTGGGCGCGGTGAGGCGCTCTTTCGCGCATCCAAGCGAAGACATCTTTCAGGCTAAAGCCGGCGTCCTCCATTGCGGCAGAACAGCGATGCGAAAATCTGCGGCCTGCAAAAATGAATGCCGATCCGCCTGGCTTTAAGACTCTTTTCCATTCACCAGCCCAAGACGAGCACCAATCATAATATTGTTTCGGGATAAGCCTGTCAGCTTCAGACCATCCGTTAATCGGTTTTCCCCTTTTTCTAAAAATAGCACCGGCGTTTACTTGCGCTGGACTCGAACCGAGGTAGGCGGAATTGGTATTGGCGTGCAGAACATCCCAATCCTCAGCTCCGATTCCATACGGTATGTCGCTGGCAATCAAATGCACGGATTCGTCGGGAAGCCTTTTCAGACCGGAGATATTGTCTTCGTTAAAAATGGTATTTAAGAAATCCGACATTTCGTTTGCTACAAAATATCCAGGATCCGGCTTTCGCGGACCGAATTGATTTGTTTGATCCTGCTATCAATTTTATACACTCGGAAAAGTTCCTTCAATGCTTCGTTGTGGCTCATTCGGGCTATCAACTCACGCAGGTTAGCCAGATGCGTCAACCCTTCTTCTTTAGCGGAGCTAATTCCGTCGGCAGCAGCGATCTTTTCGAGCCGCCACAAGTCTCTCATTTCGCGAGACGAGCCGAGCAACGTTTGGTTTATTATTCGCCAGTATCCCACTGCATCTTTGGAAGGATTCATTTCCGAAATAGCCTCGAAAACTGCGGTTAGCATACGCTGGGCCTTTGTCTTGCGACCGATGTTGGCGAGCACTACGAGCATCGCGAGATGCGAATATGTGAAAATACACACATTTCGCGTCGTGGCTTGCTGGTAAATTTGACTTGTGCTCGAAGGTAATTGGTAAATCGGACAAACCACCATCGCGTAAGATTTCCCTCGTTTCCATCCGTCCATTGCCTGAATTTTGAAGTCCTTTTGGTTCTTCGCCGTGCGGCTTAAACGAAACGACTTGGCGTCTGCAACGAAACTGTATTCCTTCGTAAAGACATCCACATCGGCGGCATCCGCGCGTTCGGTTAGTACAACGCTTTTCAGACCCAAGAAACGAAAGGTTTCCGCGAGTAGTGCATCGGTATATTTTGAGTAAAGTTTTTCCTCGCTTGAATCGTGGCTGAATGCTTCGGGAATCGCACCGCACGTTCGCAAGTGATCCAGAAGAGCCTGACTTTTGTGCTTCTTAATCTCGCTCGAAAGCTCCTGCTCTAAGCGCGCAAAATCAGTCAAAAAATTTCCACTTAATCTGGAAATTTCCTGAACCCAAAATTGTCTTCTCTTTAAAGTGCTCTTACTCAGCATCCAAGTGAGGTATTCGCAAAAATGATTGTCGAAACATTACCATCACCTGCGGATTCAGGCAAGGATGGATATCAATACGAAATCAGGACGGGTTGCCTACGAATGTCAAATCTGGCGGGGAATTAACCTACGCGAGACGGACCTTCGTGTCCGTCAAGCCTTCCACCATGGGCCGCAGAAGTTCGAGATCCATTCGGACCGTGAAGTTCGGAACATAACCCATGAACTGCAGATTTGCAACCGCGCTTTTTACGACGGGGCTTGTATCCACCGATTGCTGAACCGCCTGTACCAACTGCTGCACCGCATTTTTTGTAGTTTCATCAGCTTCCATACTGATTAGATGCGTTGCAACGCCCGTGCCGTAACGCTTATTTTTTCGGCGTTATGGTAATCTAGCTTACGCATGGCGGAGCAGCGGCGCGAAAAATTTGAGACTTCATCCGGCATCGAGCTGCCGAGGGACTTCAATCCCGAAAATACGTCGGTCGAATACGAGAACAATATCGGCGAGCCCGGCTCGTTTCCATACACTCGCGGTATAAGAAAGAGCATGTATCGCGGCAAGCTGTGGACAATTCGGCAGTACGCCGGATTTGCGACCGCCGCCGAATCGAATGCACGATATAAGTATCTGCTCTCGCAGGGAACGACCGGTCTGAGCGTCGCGTTTGACCTGCCGACGCAGATCGGTCTCGATTCGGACGATCCGCTGGCTGCGGGCGAGGTCGGCAAGGTCGGCGTCGCCATCGACAGCATCCACGACATGCTCGCGCTGCTCGACGGAATTCCGCTTGATCAGGTTTCGACGTCGATGACGATTAACGCGACCGCTTCGACGCTGTTGTGTTTGTATCTCGCCGCCGCGCGTAAGCAAAATGTTGCCTTTGACAGAGTAAGCGGCACGATCCAGAACGACATTCTCAAGGAATACATCGCACGCGGAACGTACATCTACCCGCCTAAACCCAGCTTGCGTTTGATTACGGATACGTTCGCGTTCTGTGCTGCCGAAGTGCCGAACTGGAACACGATCTCGATCTCCGGCTACCACATCCGCGAAGCCGGCTCCACCGCCGCGCAGGAGATCGCATTCACACTGGCCGACGCGATCTGTTATGTGCAGGCCGCGATCGACGTCGGGCTGAAGGTGGACGATTTCGCGCCGCGGCTGTCTTTCTTTTTTAATTCGCACAACAATCTGCTCGAAGAAGTTGCGAAGTTTCGCGCGGCGCGGCGCTTGTGGGCGCGAATAATGAAGGAGCGTTTCGGTGCAAAAGATCCGCGTTCGCAGATGCTGCGTTTTCATACGCAGACGGCCGGCTCGACGCTGACGGCGCAGCAGCCTGAGGTTAACGTCGTTCGCACGACCATTCAGGCACTTGCAGCTGTGCTAGGCGGAACGCAATCGCTTCACACAAATTCCATGGACGAAGCGCTAAGCCTGCCGACCGAGCAGGCCGCACGCATCGCTCTGCGTACGCAGCAGGTCATCGCGCACGAATCCGGTGTCGCCGACACGGTCGATCCGCTCGCCGGAAGCTACGCTATTGAAGAGCTGACCAACCAGCTAGAAAAAAAGGCGGTCGCGTACATTGAAAAGATCGACGCGATGGGCGGCATGCTGCGGGCGATAGAAACCGGCTATGTCCAACGCGAGATTCAGGACGCGGCTTACGAATATCAACGAGCGGTCGAAACAGAAAACGCGATCGTCGTCGGCGTGAACAGATTTCAGATGGACGCGGACGGTTCGATTCCGATCCTTTCCATCGACGAACAGATCGAACGCGACCAGATCGCCCGCCTCGGCAGCGTCCGCGAAAAGCGCGATGCCCCCGCCGCCGAGAATGCACTAAATGCGCTCCGCGAAGCCGCCGCCGGAACCGAAAATCTTCTTCCGCATATTCTCGCATCGGTTGAGGCTGAAGTCACCGTTGGCGAAATAAGTCATTGTCTCAGAAAGGTCTGGGGCGAATACGCCGAGGCGGTGACGGTTTGATGCGGCAATTTTCGTGTGTTTCGTGTCTTTTGAAGGTTGGGATTGTGTCGGAAGCCTGACCGTCAGGGAGGGCTCTCTCGTTGCCCCGAGACCGTGTTGCCAGCAGACCGCGCCCTTCCTGACGGTCAGGCTTCCGACACGTTTTGTGGTTCACGAAAAACACCAATCACACGAAATATTCACGAAAAACCAGCGTTAAAATGTTATACTCTTGATCGGGCATTCCCGCCCGCCAAAATCCCGCCATCCATTTCTCAAAATTCCTCGCCGCAAACCGACCGTCATGGACCAGTTAAACCAGTTTCTTCAGCAGCTTCTTTCCACGTCAAGCTACGAGCTTCGGCTTGAGCCGAACAAGAAGCCGTACGTTGTCAACGCCAACGGCTCAGCCGATGTCGCTTCGTCGCCGATACAGGGAACGCAGATCAGCATGATGGTTTTCCCGCTGATACCGGCGGACGTGAAACAGGAACTGCCGAACCGTAGCGAGATCGAATTCGTCCATCCGCACACGCTCGGTAATTTTAATTTCACGGTGCAGAAATCGCCCGCCGGTTTTAACGTGACTGTCCGGCCGGTTTCATCGGGCGCGCCCGAGCCTGAGCTGGTCGTGGAAACGACACCGCCGCCCGGAAAATCGGAAAATGTTATTCAGCCGGTCGTTCAGACGCAGACCATCGTCATCGAAAGCTCGTCCGCCGGGAAGGAAGAGGTGATCGCGGTTCCTGAAACTCCGATCCAGGACATCATCATCGAAACGCCGACGGTTGCGGAAGCGGCTCTTGAATATTCACAAATTTCCGACGTCGTTTCCGCAAACGACCCGCAATTCGTCACGACATTTTCCGACACGTCCACCTACGAGCCGCCGGGCCGCAAAGACGATTTCGATTTCGATGCGAGTGCTTACACGCCGGTCGAAGACGCCGGTGCGTGGACTCCGCCGGTCGAAACAAAAAGCGTTGCGGAAGTTGACACGGAGCCGGTCGTCGAACTTCCTTCAGTGGATCGCAGAAAAAGTGACCGCCGCAAACACGACACGATGGCAAACGCGCGGATGGACGCGCTCTTTAGGCAGATGGCGGAGATCGGCGCTTCCGATTTGCATCTTTCCGTCTCGATGCCGCCGATGATTCGCAAGGACGGACGGATGCAGCCGCTGCCGTGCGGCGAATCCACACTGACCGATGCGTCGATGTCAAAGCTTCTGCGTTCCGTAATGCCGGAGAAAAACGCGGAGGAATTCGAACGGCGGAACGATACCGATTTCGCCTACGAGATCGACGGCCTTGCGCGTTTTCGCTGCAACGTGTTTCGCGACCGCAAAGGGATGGGCGGCGTTTTCCGCATCATCCCGGCGAAGATGACGACCGCCGAGCAGCTCGGGCTTTCGCAAGCTATCTTGAATTTGTGCGATCTTTCGAAGGGCCTTGTCGTCGTTACCGGCCCGACCGGTTCAGGCAAATCGACCACGCTGTGCGCAATGGTCAATCACATTAACCAGAATCGCGAAGACCATATCATCACGATCGAAGACCCGATCGAATTCGTCCACGAGAATATCAAGTGTCTCGTCAACCAGCGCGAGGTGCACAACCACACCGATTCATTTAAAGACGCGCTGCGTGCCGCGCTCCGCGAAGACCCGGACATTTTGCTCGTCGGCGAAATGCGCGATCTCGAAACCATCTCTATCGCCATCGAGACCGCCGAGACCGGCCACCTCGTTTTCGGAACGCTGCACACGACGACCGCCGCCTCGACCGTTGACCGCATCATCGACCAGTTCCCTGCCGACCGGCAGCAGCAAATTCGCGTCATGCTTTCAGAATCGCTAAAAGGCGTGATCGCCCAAACGCTGCTGCCGAAAATCGGCGGCGGCCGCGTCGCCGCGCTCGAGATCCTGATCGTAACGCCCGCCATCAGCAACCTCATCCGCGAAGGCAAAACGTTCCAAATTCCGTCGGCAATGCAAACCGGAAAACAGCACGGAATGATAATGCTCAACGACGCGCTATTTGAACTCGTCCAAAAGAAGATCGTCGAGCCCCGCGACGCCTACATCAAAGCCGTCGATAAAACCAATTTCGAAACAATGCTGACAAGGGGCGGCTTCAAAATTTAATAAGCATAGACTTCGCTAATAACTCGCCGCCCGACGGCGGGCGTAACGACCTATCCAAATGAGCGCTCTTCTTACCGAAAGAACTTTGGGAATGTTATAATTCTCGCATGCATCAAAACATCGGGATTGCTTTTGTTACGGGACGAAAGCATTTCCAGAATGTTCTTCGGTCTTACATCAACAATTGGTTGGAGCACGGCCTAATTGCGGACAGAAGGATCAGGCTGCACCTTTTTGTCGTATATGACGTTAACTACTCCAACACTAACCCGATCGACTACAAAAATATTCCGCCCGAGCTGACGGAGATGGTCGATTCGATAAATTTTTACGGGCGCAAGGCGTTAAAAGAAGAGCGGCATCGGCTGATCAACTCGGGCGTGATCGACGAAACCGAAGGCGATCTTCTTTTCGGCGAAGGGTACGCGAAGAAACGGAATGCGGCACTATATTTTGCCTCGAAGAACGGGATGGACAGGCTTATGTTCATCGATGACGATGAATATCCGCTTGCCGTGTTAAGGAACGATTCAAACAATTTGTTCTGGATCGGGCAAAGCGTCCTGGGGACGCATCTGAAATTTGGAATTGAAGCCGACATCACGCACGGGCACCACTGCGGCTACATCTCGCCGATCCCAAAATTTCCGTTCTCCGACGATCTCAAGGAAGACGATTTTCGCAATTTCATCGAGGCAACGAGCAACGACATTATAACCTGGGAAAGCGTTAAGAATACGATCATCGGCAACAACGGCGTGACCTATGCCGACCCGGAAGTTGTCGGCAAACGCACGGTTGAGGAAGTACAGGAGGTAATGGGAATGAAATTTATCTCCGGTGCGAATCTTTGCTTTAATCTCGATCGGCTGAAAACGCTGCCCGTGTTTTACAATCCACCGGGCGCCCGAGGCGAGGACGCCTTCATGAGCACGACGCTGACGCACCATAAGCTTGTCAGAGTGCCGTGCTACACCTTTCACGATGCATTTCTTGAATATCGGAATATTCTGAACGGCGTCCTGCCGATCGAACTTCGCGGTGTCGATGCCCGCCTCTCCGCGATACGCGAAAGGTTCATCAGGGCAGCGATCGGATGGATCCGTTATAAGCCTCTTCTGACCTACATAACTCAAAGAAGCGATTACGAATCGATAATCGACGACATGACTCTTAAGCTAAATTCCGCAATCCCGAAGCTTTGCAGGTATTTCGATACCTGCCAGTTCGAAGCCATCCTGACCGAACTGGAACGCTATCACCGGAATGTGAAGCGACATCACACGGCTTTCGAGGCAACTCGCAAGGCGTGGGCAAAGGTAACGCAGGCGCGCGCGCCTGAAAATGAACCTCTTGTCTCGTTGATGCTTTCGGGCAGTTGAGTTTAACTTACCCACGCGTTAACTTTCGCTTTTCCCATCCGCCGACGCTCTTTCCGTATGCATCGATCTGGCCGTTCCTCTCTTAACGAAACTTTCGATCGCGTCGCAAAAGCGGTCCAGTTCCCGCGGCTTTGTAAAGATATTGGGAGTAATCCGGACGCCCGAAAATTCTTTATGCATGATCGGCGCCGTGATTATCCGGTGTTTCGACATCAGGTATTCGGCAATCTCATTCGGATCGCTCCCTTCGATACTGAAATTTGCGATCGCGCAGAATTGGTCGGGATCGAACGAGGTGTTAAAGCTTACCCCCGGAAGTTGCTTTATCCTGTTCATCCAATAACCCGACAGGTAACGAAGCCGCTCTTCCTTTCGTTTCGCTCCGATGGTGTCGTGAAACATCAACGCCTCGCCTATCGAGAGTCGCGTTGCCGACGAGTGCGTGCCTACCTCTTCAAACTTTCGGATATCGTCCTTATTTTTTTCCACAGAAACCATCAGCGGCCAAACGTCGCGGATCTTGTCTTTCCTAACGTAGAGCAAACCGGCTCCTTTAGGCGCATAGAGCCATTTGTGCAGCGAGCTGCCGAAATAATCGCATTGTAGATCGTCTCGTTTGAAATCGAGCTGGGCGAATGAATGTGCTCCGTCAACGATTGTTTCGAGGCCTCTCGAACGAGCCATGTCGCAGATCTCGCGCACCGGCATTATCTGTCCGGTGATGTTGATCTGGTGCGAGATAAGTATGCATCTGGTTTTTGGCGTTATGGCGGCTTCGAGCGCCGCGACGATCTCGCCCGTGTCACCCGGAGCCAGTGGGATACGAGCTAATCTAAGCCTGGGTCCTTCGCGAAGCTCTCTCTGCCGAAGAGCGGCCAGCATCCGCGGGTAGTCCTGCGTGGTGGCGATGACCTCGTCGCCCGCTCTCAGATCGATGCCGAACAACAATATCTGAAGCGATTCCGACGCGTTGCGCGTGATTGCTATCTCATCGGCGTCGCAGCCGAACAATTCGGCAAGTCCCGAGCGAATGGTTTCCGCCTGCGGGGCGAGCATCTGCCACATCGTGTAAGCCGTCGCGTCTTCCTGGTGCTTGTAACGGAAAAAGGCTTCGGTCACCATTCGGGGACTCGGGCTGGTCCAACCGCTGTTCAGATTGAGAACGCCTCGGGAAATCGCAAAGGCATCGGCGGTCGACGCCCAGTATTCCTCCTTCGAAGCCGCATCGATCGCAGAAAGACCATCGACCGCGCGTCCAGCGTCTCGAATGGTTTTGTAAAGCGAAGACACGGTCGGCGAAAGCAGAGCCATCAGACCGAGGCTCCTGCCCGCCGACGCCAACAGCTTCCCGCGACTCCATCTTCTCGCTGTGTCCATCTATGATTCGATGACAATAACGGCCGCTTCGTTCCGACTTTTGCCTCCGAAACCGCGCCGATCGGCCGTCACGCTATTTTATCCTGAATTAGCGGCGGCGTCGCCCCTTTCAAGCGAAGAGTGAGAGCTTTTGGTCCGACGATTATGAGCTTGAAAGCCCGGTGTGCGGCTCGTGACCCTAAGACAAAGTTTAGTAAGGGTTCAAGGTGGGTGCGACAGGAGCTGGAGAGGCAGGCTGCCTGCCTCCAATGAGGAGCTGGAACGCAGGCTCCCAGCCTGCAATGAGGAGCTGGAACGCAGGCTCCCAGCCTGCAATGAGCTCTCGGGTCGTTGTGTTCAGTCGGACGATTCGAACTTAAACCACCCGCTACCGCAGGTGGTACTGACCTGCCGTTTACCTAGTTATAGTCGCCAAAATAGTAAGTTAGTTCCGGGTACTGATTCATCAGCCATTTGGTATAAGTGCCTTCGTAACCGTTCCAGGCGTGATAGTTATACAGGTCTTCGTTCATGTACGTGATCGTCCAGATGCGTTTTTTGCCCGGCACGTGGTCGCCTACTGCCCGGTTTATGTACCCGTCCTTCCACACCTTGACGCCCCTCATAAGGCTGCTGAGTTCCTGATACTTCAAGATGGAATATGCGGTCCGGCTCTCGTAGGTTCCTGTCGGATAAGGAAGGGCTTCGCTCGGCACCCCGTAGATATACGGCATGACTTCGTAAAGCATCGCCTGAACCAACATCACGTCGCCGAGGTCATTTACGCTGTTTTTCCCGACCGTCGCGTTCACATTCAAAAAGCCGTAGCTTTCTTCACTATTATTTGTGTTTGAGTTTGTCATTACCGGCATATTAGTTACCTCCAAAATTGCTGCACCGTCAGCCTGAATCGGTCGGCTGTATCAATAGATGATCAAACGAAATGGCAGTTGTGCACCAGAGCCGTTCCGCCCGTTCGCCGGATTTGTACCGTCGTTCATTCGAAGGCCCTGAAAGTTGAATGCGGTTGTTTGTGCGTATGTCGGCAGCGACAACAGCAATACAAGGCCGACGATAAATGCAGGTGTGCGTTTTTTCATGTTTTGTTCACCAACTTTGTTGTCAAATTTCCGAAAGCGGGGACAAAAAAGCATTCGATCAAAAATAGCTTTTGCATACCGCAAAATCGCGCTACAATCAACGCTTCACTAGAGCGAATTGAAGTTTTGAACTCGAACATTTCCGTCCCCTTGCACTAAAAAATAAGCGAGGGCGGTTATGTTGTCATCGGATTTAT
>Ga0187894_10001994_pt1 | contig 25123 bp, 25 predicted proteins | sample GBC1701081metaG_FD_136650 | JGI IMG/M metagenome (GOLD analysis project Ga0187894, IMG submission 136650) | White microbial mat communities from a lava cave in the Kipuka Kanohina Cave System on the Island of Hawaii, USA - GBC170108-1 metaG ... | reverse complement strand
CGCCGCGCCCGACCGCCCAGCCAGCAGGCGGGACACGGCGGCGTTGCCCGCGCTCTGCTGGAGGGCCAACAGGTGGCCGGCCACCGAGGAACGAGCTGAGGGGGCGGGGGCATGCCGCACGCGAGCCCGCGCCGGGGAGCGGGGGTGGCGCCGGGGTCGGTCCGACCACGCAGGATTCGGCGCCATCGTCGGGAATGTACACCCGGGCCGAGGCGGCGCCGATATCGGGACCGACGGCCTCGCGGGAGGTCCGCCCTGGTCCTCAGCGCAGGCAGGGCCCGGTGGAGGCGCTGGCGCGGCGCGGCTGGTCGAGCGCCTCGCGCAGCTCGTCGGCGGTGAGGGCGTAGGCCGTGCCCGACTGGTCCGGCGCGATGGCGAAGGCCACGCCGACCACGGTGCCCTCGGTGTCCACCAGGGCCGCTCCGGAGTCACCGGGCTGCAGCGACGCGGCGAGGATGAACACGTCGCGTTCGGTCCGCCGGGCGTCGTACAGGTCGCGCCCGACCGCGTCGACCCGGCGGCGGATGGCAGCCGGTGCCACGCGGAGCGCGTCCTGGCCTCCGGGGTGACCGAACACCGCGCCCTGCTCCCCCACCTCGGCCGTTCCCACCGGCAGCGGCGCCTGCCCGAGTCCCGGCACCGCCAGCACGGCGAGGTCCCGGGCGGCGTCGAAGACGACCACGGTGGCGTCCAGGCGGCGGCCGTCGGGGCGTAGCACCTCGGTTCGGCCCGCCGGCTGGCCGGCCACCACGTGGGCGTTGGTCACCACGGTGTCGTCGGCGACGGCGAAGCCGCTCCCCTGCTGCTGGCGCCGGCACGCCACGCCCTCCACCTTCACCGTCGACCCCGACACCCGCTCGACGAGGCCGGCGTCCAGGGTGCTCGCCTCGGGCGGAGGTCCGACGGGCGGCGTGGGTCGGAGGGCCTCGAAGACCCTGGGGAAGTCGGTGTCACCCACGAGGCTCCGCAACACCTGCATTGGGTCGGGCGGCGGCGGCAACTCACGATCGATGGCCCGGGCGATGACCGATCGGCGCGCCTCCCGCGCCGGCGTGCCAGGGACCGCGGCGATGGCCGGCAGCAGCAGCCACAACGTCACGATCACACCGGCCGCACCGACCAGCCCGCCGACGCCCCTGTCCACCATGCGCAGCGGCCCGAGCGGGACGAACCGCCGCAGCGACGACCCGAGCACCAGGCCCAGCGCCTGACCGGCGAAGGCGCCCGTCAGGAGGATGACGGCCGCGATGAGCAGCTTGTTGGTCGGGTCGGGTCCCTCGAAGGTCCGCAACGCCGCCGGGAGGACGAGCACGGCGAGGTAGAGGCCCAAGGCCAGACCGATCCACGACGCGACCCGGGCGATGAACCCGAGGCGGAACCCGCCGAGCCCGGCCGCGGCCAGGGCCACCAGGACGACGGCGTCGAACGGGCTCACCGGTGCACCGTCGCGGGCTCGCTCATCCCTCGCCGCCCAGCAGCCGGGCTGCGGTGAGGAACCCGGTGTGGGCGACCATCCGGTGGTCCGGGCGGACGGCCTGGCCCTCGACGTGCCAGGTCCGCACCAGCACCTCTGACGTTTCGGCCATGGCGAAGGGGCTGTCGTCGAGCGCGGCGCGGAGCTGCGCCACCTGGGTGATGCTCGGAACGTAGGCCAGGAAGATCCCGCCGCGGGCCAACGCTCTCGCACCGTGGCCCACGACGCGCCAGGGTTCGGGCAGATCGAGCACGATCCGGTCGAGCCCGACCTCCTCGATCCCGTCGTACACGTCCCGCGCCCGGACGTCGTAGGCGGGGACCTGGTCCGAGCCGAGGAACCGGCGGACATTGCCGATGGCGGTGTCCGCGAACTCGGGCCGGACCTCGTACCCGCTGACTCGGGCGCCGGCTCGCAGCAGGGCCAGCGACAACGCGCCGGACCCGACGCCCGCCTCCAGGACGCGGGCACCCGGGAAGACGTCGGCCATCACGAGAATCTGACCGAGGTCCTTGGGATAGACGACCTGCGCCCCGCGCGGCATCTTCAGCACGAAGTCGGACAGCGTCGGCCGCACCGCCTGGTACCACGCCCCGGCGGTCGAGCGGGCCACGACGCCCTCCTCGTGGCCCAGGAACGCCTGGTGGGGCACGAAGCCGGCGTGGGTGTGGAAGGAGCCGTCCTCGCTGAGGGTCAGCAGGTACCGCCGACCCTTGCGGTCGAGGACCAGCACGCTGTCACCGGCGGCGAAGGGCCGGCTCACCGGCCCTTGCGCGGCGGCCGTGGCTGGTGGGTGAGGACCAGCGACTGCCCCGCGGCCAACTCCTCGCGGTAGACGACCCTCTCCTCGCGGCCGGACAGCCGGCGCAGCGCCCGGAGCGCGAGGGCGGTGCCCCCGACGACGGTCCAGGCCCGGCTCCCGCCGAACAGGCCCCTTCGCAGTCCGGCGCGGGCCAGGAATCGGAGCATGCTCAGACCCTCCGGATCTCGACGAAGGTGTTGCGCTTGCGGCCACGGCGGCGACCGAGGAGGTACACCGCGCCGAGGACCACCACGCCGATGACCACCGCCGCCGCCATAGCCATCGGCTTGGCCGCTTCGGCCGTCGCCTCCACGTCGCCGCGAAGATCGCGCAGCTTCTCCTCGATGGTCGCGCGCGTGATCCGCGTCTCGGACCGGCCATCGGGGCTGTTCACGGGCGGCCGGCCCGGCGCTTGGGTGCACCGATGGTGCGGACGGCGAGCCCGGCCACCGCGGCACACCCGGTCAGCACGATCCCGTACGGCGCCCAGGACCAGTTGCCGTCGAACACCTCGCCCGTCTCGGTCTGCAGGGCCCGGAGCCCGGCCAGGGCCAGGAGCAGCAGCCCGATGGCCGTCAGCGCCGAGCCCGCCACCCCCAGCGCGAGGAAGCGGCCGAGACGCTTGATCGGCTCGACCGTCTCCTGCTTGAGATAGGCGACGACGAGGCTCCGCAGCTCCGCGAGGTGCGCGGGCACTCCCCTGTCGTCACCTCGCGCCACAGCCATGTGGCCGCAGTGCTTACCACCTCCGCCCGGCCGGGCCGGCCGCCGTGCGGTTTCAACCGGTCGACAGTCGGAAGGCCAGCACCCGTGCGACGTCCGACGCCAGCTCGGCGACGAGGGCCAGCCGGTCACGGGCGCCGTCGACCTCGAGCAGGCGCTGGTGGTCGACGGGCCCGAGCGGCGCGATGGCGGCCAGTTGGTAGGCGGCGACGTCGTCGTCCTCGGCCAGTGCGAAGCCGGCTCGGAACACCGCCTCGTCCAACTCCTCGGCGAGCACCAACGACCGTCGTACGGCGGCCTCCGCCAGGGCCCGAGTGGCCTCGATCCCGGGGCCGGCCACCGCGTCGGACCGGGGCTCGACGAGGGCCACCGGGTACGGGTCGTCGGGCAGCCATGCCGTCACCTTGACCCGGCGAGCGCCGAGGCACAGCAGGTCCCAACGCCCGTCCCGAAGGGGCTGCGCCTCGACGATCCGGGCGACGGTTCCCACCGCGAAGCGGCTGTCGCCTCCGCCCACCTCGGTCCCCCGCTCGATCAGCACCACACCGAACTCGTGGCCGTGCCGCAGGCAGTCGCGCACGAGGACCTGGTAGCGCGGCTCGAAGATGTGGAGCGCCAGCGGCATGTGCGGGAACAGCACCGAGCTGAGAGGGAACATCGGCAGTGGCACCGCCACCCGCTCGCCCTTCTCGACGGTCGCCGGCGTCACGGAACGCCGATCTCGGTGGGCTCCGGGCCGTCGGGGTACCGGGCCAGCGCCGCGGCCACGTCCTCTTGGAGCCGGCGACCGAGCGCGTCGCGCGGCAGCTCGTTGGCCAGGAGGGCAAAGCTCAGGGGCGGGGACGCGTCCCGGTCGAGGTACCCGGCCAGGCCGACCACCCCGTTGAGCGATCCGGTCTTGGCGCGCAGGCGGCCGGCCGCCGGGTGGCCGCGGAAGCGTGGGGCCAGTGTCCCGTCCCGACCGGCGACGGGAAGCGCGCCGCCGATCGGGCCCGCCGGGCCAGCGGCGGCCAGGGTCGCCAGCAGGAGCGCGCAACTGGCCCGGTTGCCCCGGTCCAGGCCCGAGCCGTCGACGGTGGTGAGCTGACCGACAGGGAGCCCGGCGCCGACCAGTGCATCGCTGGCCACCGCCAGACCATCGGCCGTCGTCCCGCCCGCCCCGAAGCGGCGGCCCAGCTCCTTCACCAGCAGTTCGGCCGTGCCGTTGTCGCTCTCCCGCAACATCTCGCCGACGACCGTGGCGATCGGTGGAGACGGCACGGCGGCCAGCACGGTGGTGCCCGGCGGCGTGACGCCTGCGGTGGGTGCACCGGCCACGCTGACGCCGCGCGCCGCCAGTAGGGCGCCCAGGACGGACGCGGCATGCAGGGCGGGCTGCTCGGCGGCGATGGGTCGCGGCCCGAAGGCCACGAACCCGTCGTTGACCACCAGCGCCCCGGCGGGGCCGATGTCGCCGTCCTCCCGGTAGCTCGGCTTCCAGGTCGGGAGGTAGCGCTGGGTGTCGTACCGGGACTCGTCGCCGACGACCGCCCCGCGCACCTGCCGCACGCCCGCCGCCACCAGGGCGTCGGCCAGGTGCTCGAACGGCGTGACCACCGGCGGCTGATTGGGAAAGCTCGCCGCGTAGTCGGCTGTGGCCAGCAGGGGGTCACCACGCCCGACGAGCCAGAGGTGGCCGTCGACGATGCCGTCGGCACCGGCCGGCGCCGCGGCACGGACCTCGGTCAGCAGCCGCTCGTCGCCTCCGATCCGCGCCAGGACGGCCGAGGCGGTGAGAACCTTCAGCGTGGAGGCCGGGATGAGGGCCAGATCGGGTCGTCGAGCCACGACCGGGCGGCTCCCGGTCGTCACCACCAGGCAGGACCGGTCCCGGCCCGGCCCAAGGGCGGGGTCGGCGAGCGCGGCGTCCAGATCGGCGCGCAGCCGCTGATCGGCCACGAGCCGGGCCAGCACGCCGGGCGCCCGCCGCGCCGACAGGACCGGCGCGGTGAGGCTGACCGCCGAAACCGCCTCGGGCGCCGGCGCCGGCGCCAACGCCGCCAGCGCCGACAGCAGCGAGACACCGCCGAGCACCACGGGGAGCCCCCAACGCCGCACCCGGAAAGGTTACGGGCGGCTCCGGCGAGCCGGCGTCGGGGTGGTCGCCGGACCAGTCGTCGCGGTCAGCGGCTCGAGTGCGGCCCGGAAGAACGTACGGACGTGGGCCAGCCGTCGCTCCATGGCCTCCGCCTCGAGCGGGTCACGCTCCAGGAGCGACGACAGAAAGGCCAGGTCGCTGAAGTAGCTGAGCAGTGCGCCGTACCCGGTCAGCACCAGTTGCTCGGGATCATGGCGGCGGAAGTGGCCGGCGTTCATCTGGTGCTCGAAGAAGGCGCAGGCACGGTCGAACCACGGCTTCAGGGCGGCACCCAGGTCGAGGCCCAGGTGCGGGCCGCCGTCGAGCGCCGCCCGCCGGGCCATCCGGACGAAATCGGGGTTCTCGGCGAAGAACCGGAAGCCGGCGGAGATGACGTGGTCGACCTGCGCCCAGCCGTCGGTCGGCCGCTCGATGGCCTCGGCCACCCGGCTGAACCAGTCGGCCAGGCTGTCCTCGAACACCTGGCGGTACAGCGCCTCCTTGGACGGGAAGTGGTAGAGGACGCTGGGCCGCCGGATCCCCACGACGGCGGCGATGTCGTTCAGCGACGTGCCGTCGTAGCCGTGCTGGGAGAACAGCTGCCGGCCGGCGACCAGGATGGCCTGCCGGGTCGACGGCGGCTCGGCGGGCGCCTCGCTCACCTTCCGCCCCGACCGGCTCCGTGGGCTCCGTGGGGCATGGAGGATCACCCTAGACCTGCCCGCTAGGTTGTGACCCGACCGGAAGGACTGCATGGACATCGTCTCCGCCCTTTTCTGCGAGAACCTCAACCTCCGCCAGGCGGCGGGCGGGGCCACCCGCATCGACCTGTCGGGCGTCATGTTCTCGCTGGCCGCGCCCAGCGCCCCGCCGGTGACGGTGGCCCCGCACCTGATCGTCCTGATCCGCTGCCGAGCCGACGAACCGGGCAACGGCGTGCTGGAGGTCGTCTTCCGGGACCAGGCCGGCGCCGAGGTGGCCCGCAACGCGTCGCCGTTCACGGTGGAGCCCGGCAAGTTCACCTACCGCCTGGTCAAAGGTGAGCTGACCTACCCCGACCTGGGGACCATCGAGGCGCACTGCCGGGTCGGGCAGGGAGCGGTCACCGTCGTCCCGCTGACGCTGCTGGCCCCGGTGGCGTAGGGGCGCCGCCGGTGCCCTTCGCCGCGGCGCTGTCCGAGCACCCCGTCCCCGCCCAGGCCGTCGGTGAAGTGGTCGGGCAGGTCCTGGAAGGGCTCGGCGCGGCTCCCGATGTCGCCGTGCTGTTCGTCACGCCGCCGCACGCCGGCGCCCTGGAGGACGCGGCGGGCGCCGTCGCCGACATCCTTCGACCCTCGGTCCTGCTCGGGTGCGCCGCCGTCTCGGTGGTGGGCACCGACCGCGAGGTCGAGTTCCAGCCCGCCGTGAGCCTGTGGGCCGGCCGGTTCGGCCCCGTGACCCCGGTCCGCCTGGTCGCCGAGCGCGGGCCCGACGGCATGGTCGTGGACGGCTGGCCGGCGTCGGTACCGTTCGAGCCGACTGCGCTGGTCCTGCTGGCCGACCCCTTCTCGTTCCCGGTCGAGGCCGCCTACACCGATCTGGCCGCCCGCCACCCCGGCCTGCCGGTGATCGGCGGCAACGCGTCGGCCGCCCGCGGCCCCGGCGGGAACCGCCTGGTGCTCGACCGGCGGGTCCACACCGACGGCGCCGTCGGGATGCTTCTCGGGCCCGGGGTCGACGTCGAGACGGTGGTCTCCCAGGGCTGCCGGCCGATCGGCCGCCCGTACATCGTCACCCGGGCCGAGCGGAACCACCTCCTCGAGCTGGCCGGGGAGCCGGCGCTGGCCCGCCTCATCGAGATGAGCCGGCGCATGAGCGAGGACGAGATCGACAGCATCAACGCCGGCCTGCACCTGGGCCGGGTGATCGACGAGAAGAAGCTGGACTTCGGCCGAGGCGACTTCCTGGTGGGTGGCGTCCTGGGCGCCGACGAGGCCAGCGGCGCCATCGTCGTCGACCACCTCGTGGAGGTCGGCTCGACCGTCCAGTTCCACATCCGGGACGCCTCGACGGCCGACGAGGATCTCCGCCACCTGCTCGACGGGCGGCGGGCCGATGGTGCCCTGCTGTTCACCTGCAACGGCCGGGGCGTCCAGCTGTTCGACGCGCCCGACCACGACGCCGGGGTCCTCCACGAGCGGGTCGGCGCGCCGGCTGCCGGCTTCTTCGCCGCCGGGGAGTTCGGCCCCGTCGGCCCGCGCAACTTCCTCCACAGCTTCACCGCCTCGGTCGCCCTCTTCCGCGACGCCGTCTGAACCCCAACCTGGTGCCATATCCGTCGCCCTGGCGACGGATATGGCACCAGGTTCGGATCGTGGGGTCGGGTTTCCGCCCGCCGGCCCGGCCGTCGTAGGGTGGCCGCATGAGCGACCCAGACCTCGAGCAGCTCGGCATCAACGTCATCCGTGGCCTGGCGATGGACGCGCCGCAGCAGGCCAACTCGGGCCATCCCGGGACCGCCATGGCGCTGGCGCCGCTGGCCCACGTCCTGTGGACACGCGTGATGCGCCACGACCCGAGCGAGCCGGACTGGCCGGACCGGGACCGCTTCGTGCTCTCGGTCGGCCACGCGTCGATCCTGCTCTACTCCATGCTCCACCTCACCGGCTACGGGCTGGAGCGAGAGGACCTCCGCCAGTTCCGCCAGTGGGGCAGCCGGACCCCGGGCCACCCCGAGGTGCACCACACCAAGGGCGTCGAGGTCACCACGGGGCCCCTCGGCCAGGGCTTCGCCAACGCCGTCGGGATGGGCATCGCCGAGCGGTGGCTGCGAGCCCGCTTCGGCCCCGAGGTCTGCGACCACCACACCTTCGTGTTCTGCAGCGACGGCGACCTGCAAGAGGGCGTCAGCCACGAGGCGGCGTCGCTGGCCGGCCACCTCGGTCTGGGCCGATTGATCTACGTCTACGACGACAACCACATCACCATCGACGGCGACACCGCGCTGTCCTACAGCGACGACGTCCCCAAGCGGTTCGAGGCCTACGGGTGGCATGTCGACCCGATCGGCGAGGCGGCCAACGACACCACCGCCCTGGAGGACGCCCTCCGCCGGGCCATGGCGGTCGAGGACCGGCCGTCGATGATCGTCCTGCGCAGCCACATCGGCTACCCCTCGCCCAAGTTCACCGATACCGCCGCCGCCCATGGCAACCCGCTCGGCCACGACGAGATCAAGATCACCAAGGAGCTGCTCGGCCTGCCGCCCGACGAGACCTTCTGGGTCCCCGACGAGGTGCTGGAGATGTACCGCCAGTGCGTCCCCCGCGGTCAGGCCATGCGGGCCGAGTGGCAGGCGCGGGTGGACAGTTGGGGTGGCGACCGCAAGCAGCTGGAGGCGTGCCTCGACGGCCGCGGCCTGGACGGCTGGGAGACACAGCTCCCGACGTTCGCGGCCGGGACCAAGCTGGCCACCCGCAAGGCCAGCGGTCAGTGCCTGCAAGCCGTGGCCGACGTCTTCCCCGGCCTGGTCGCCGGCGGCGCCGACCTCACCGACAACACCGGCACCTTCCTCAAGGACAACGGCGTGCAGTCGGCCGCCGACCCCGGTGGGCGCCTCATCTACTTCGGCATCCGCGAGCACGCCATGGGCAGCATCATGAACGGCGCCGCACTGCACGGCGGCGTGGTCCCCGTCGGCGGCACCTTCTTCATCTTCAGCGACTACATGCGGCCCGCCGTCCGGCTGGCCGCCCTCAGCGAGGCCAAGGTCGTCTACTCCTGGACCCACGACTCCGTCGGTCTCGGCGAGGACGGTCCGACTCACCAGCCGGTCGAGCACGTCGCGGCCATGCGGGCCATCCCCGGGCTGCGTGTGGTCCGCCCGGCCGACGCCAACGAGACGGCCCACGCGTGGCGCATCGCCCTCAACTCCAACGGCCCCACCGCCCTCCTGCTCAGCCGCCAGGACCTGCCCGTCCTCGAAGGCACCGCCGACGCGGCCGATGAGGTGGCCAGGGGCGCCTACGTCCTGCAGCCCGGGGGCGACGAGCCCGATCTCCTCCTCATCGGCACCGGGAGCGAGGTGGCGGTGTGCGTGGCCGCCGCCGAGCTGCTGGCCGCCGACGGCGTCATCGCCCGGGTCGTCTCGATGCCCTGCTGGGAGCTGCTGGAGGAGCAGGACGACGACTACATCGACTCGGTCCTGCCGTCCGACGTGCCGTCGCTGGCCGTGGAGGCCTCGGCGTCGTTCGGCTGGGACCGCTGGGCCGACGACTCGGTGTCGATCGACCGCTTCGGTGCCTCGGCGCCCGGCGCCACGGCCCTGACCGAGCTGGGCATCAACCCGGCCAACGTCGCCGACCGGGCCAAGGCCCTGCTGGCCGCCCTGGCGGACGAGGAGCAGGACGACTGATCCTGGGGTATGCAGTCGTTCATGACGAGACTGCACCAGTTGTTCGGGGAGTGCGGCCAGAGCCCGTGGATCGACAACCTCACGCGCCCCATGGTGCGCCAGGGCGGCCTGGCCGCCATGGTCGAACGGGGTATCCGGGGGGTGACGTCCAATCCCACCATCTTCGCCAAGGCGATCTCGGCGGGGCGTGACTACGACGAGCAGTTCGCCCAGCTGCTGGAGTCGGGCACAACCGTCGAGGATGCCTACTGGGACATGGTGGTCACCGACATCGTCGGCGCCATGGCCGTCCTCGCCCCGGTCCACCAGGCCAGCGACGGCGCCGACGGCTTCGTCTCCCTGGAGGTGGCGCCGTCGCTGGCCCACGACACGAACGGGACCGTACGGGCCGCCCGGGACCTGGACGATCGCATCGAGGGTCCGAACCTCTTCGTGAAGGTGCCGGCGACCGCCGAAGGCGTCGTGGCGGTCAGGGAGCTGGTGGGCGACGGCCCGAGCATCAACATCACGCTGATATTCAGCCTGGCGCGCTACGGCGAGGTGATCGACGCATACCTCACCGGCCTGGAGCACCACGACGGCGACCTGTCGGCCGTGGCCAGCGTGGCGTCGTTCTTCGTCAGCCGGGTCGACACCGAAGTCGACCGGCGGCTGGCGGCCGTCGGCACAGGCGCCGCGCTGGCCCTGCGGGGGACCGCGGCCGTGGCCCAGGCCCGGCTGGCCTACGGGCTGTTCACCGAACGCTTCTCGGGGCCTCGGTGGGAAGCGCTCCGGGAACGTGGCGCCCGGTGCCAGCGCCCGCTGTGGGCGTCGACGTCGGCCAAGAACCCCGCCTATCCCGACCTCGTCTACGTGGACGGCCTCATCGGCCCCGACACCGTCAACACCATGCCGGACGCAACGGTTGACGCCTTCCTCGACCATGGCACGCCGGCCCGGACCGTCGACACCGATCCCGACGGGGCCCGGCGCACCATGGACGAGCTGGCCGCGGTCGGCGTCGACATGGAGGACGTGGCCGAGGTGCTCGAGCGCGAGGGTGTCGACTCCTTCGCCAAGTCCTACGCCGACCTTCTGGAGGCGTTGGGGGCCAAGGCGGGCGCGCTGCACCCGGTCGGGAAGCACTAGTGCGGCTCGGCATGATCGGCCTCGGCCGCATGGGCGCCAACATGGCGCGCCGGCTGGTCGAGCACGGCCACGAGGTGGTGGCCTACGACCGGGACCCGGCCCTGGTGGCTGCCGAGCAGGACGAGGGCGTCCTCGGTGCGGGCGGCCTGGAGGACCTCGTCGGGCAGCTGCCCGCTCCGCGCGTGGCGTGGGTGATGGTCCCGTCGGGGGAGCCGACGACGTCCACCGTCGAGCAGCTGGGCCGCCTGCTGGAGCCGGGCGACACCATCGTCGACGGCGGCAACAGCAACTACCGCCAGGCCCAGCGGGCCGGCGAGCGGTTGCGCGAGCGCGGCATCTCGATGGTGGATGCGGGGGTGTCGGGCGGGGTCTGGGGGCTGAAGAACGGCTACTGCCTGATGGTGGGCGGGGACCGGGACGCCGTCGCCCGGCTGGAGCCGGCGCTCTCGTCGTTGGCCCCTCCGGACGGGTGGGCCCACGTCGGCCCGTCGGGCGCCGGGCACTACGCCAAGATGATCCACAACGGCATCGAGTACGGGATGCTCCAGGCCTATGCCGAGGGGTTCGCCCTTCTCGACGCCGCCTCCGAGCTGGAGCTCGACCTGCACCAGCTGGCCGCCCTGTGGAACCACGGGTCGGTGGTGCGGTCCTGGCTGCTGGAGCTGGCCGAACTGGCCCTGGCCCAGCCCGAGGAGTTCGGCCACATCCGCGGCATCGTGCAGGACTCGGGCGAGGGCCGCTGGACGGTGCAGGAGGCCCTCGACCGGGCCGTGGCCGCACCGGTGATCACCGCCTCGCTCTTCGCCCGCTTCGCGTCCCGGGACCACGACCGCTTCGCGGCCCGTATCGTCGCCGCCCTGCGCAACCAGTTCGGCGGCCACCAGTTCTTCACCGAGGCGGCCGCCGCCCAGGAGGCCAAGGCACCCGATGCCGAGGGCGTCGTCGCCGACCCCGAGGGGGACACGACCGCGCTGTGAACCCGCCCGACCTCGACCACAACCCGTTGCTGGACGACCTGGAGGTGGAGCGGCGGGCCCCGCCCTGCGTGCTGGTGGTCTTCGGCGCGTCGGGCGACCTCACCACCCGCAAGCTGGTACCGGCCCTGGCCGCCCTCGCCGCCAACCGGCGGCTGTCCGCCCGCTTCGCGGTGGTGGGCGTGGCGCGAACCCGCATGTCCGACGAGGGGTTCCGCGCCCGGATCCTGGAGGCGGTGCCGAAGCCCAGCGCGGCTTGGGAGCGACTGGTGGAGGGCTTCCGCTACGTCGCCGGCGACTACACCGATCGCGAGACCTTCCTCCGGCTGGCCGCCGTGCTGGGCGAGATGGACGCCGAGCTCGGCACCGGCGGCAACCGGGTCCACTACCTCGCCACCGTCCCCGACGTCTTCGCCGGGGTCGCCTCGTCCCTGGCCGAACACGGCCTGAACGGCCCGGCGGCCGGCGGCGGGTTCGTGCGACTGGTCGTCGAGAAGCCGTTCGGCCGCGACCTGCCCAGCGCCGTCGCCCTGGACGACCAGCTCCACCGGTGCTTCCGGGAGGAGCAGATCTACCGCATCGACCACTACCTCGGGAAAGAGACCGTCCAGAACGTCCTCGCCCTCCGCTTCGCCAACTCGATCTTCGAGCCCATCTGGAACCGGCGGTACGTCGACCACGTGCAGATCACCGTGGCCGAGTCGCTCGGTGTCGGCCACCGCGGCGGCTTCTACGAAACGGCCGGGGCGCTGCGCGACATCGTCCAGAACCACGTGCTGCAGGTGCTGGCCCTGACCGTCATGGAGCCGCCGGCGACCATCGACGCCAAGGGCATCCGCGACGAGAAGGTCAAGGCGCTACGGGCCGTCGACGTTCTCACGCCGGCCGAGGTGGCCACCGAGGTGGTGCGGTCGCAGTACGGCGCCGGCTGGGTCGAGGGCGAGGAGGTCGGCGGCTACCGCGACGAGCCCGGCGTGGACCCGGCGAGCCGCACCGACACCTACCTCGCCATGAAGGTGCGTGTCGACAACTGGCGGTGGGCCGGAGTGCCCTTCTACGTCCGCACCGGCAAGCGGCTCCCCAAGCGGCTGACCGAGGTGGCGATGCAGTTCCGGGGCGTGCCCCACCTGCCCTTCGCCCCGACCGACGCCGAGGCCCTCGGGCCCAACGCCCTGGTGCTGCGGATCCAGCCCGACGAGGGCATCACGCTCAGGTTCGGCGCCAAGGTGCCGGGCCAGGCCTTCCGCCTGCGGAGCGTGTCCATGGACTTCTCCTACGGCGCCGCCTTCCTGGAGGAGGCTCCCGACGCGTACGAGCGCCTGCTGCTGGACGCCATGGTGGGCGACCCCACCTTGTTCATCCGGGCCGACGAGGTGGACCAGGCCTGGCGGGTCGTCGCCCCGATCCAAGAGGCGTGGGCCGCCGACGCCGCTCCCCTGCCCACCTACGCCGCCGGCACCTGGGGGCCGGCCGAGGCCGACCGGCTCCTGCACCGCGACGGCCGCTCGTGGCGCAGCCCGTGATCGCCTCGCGGTGAGCACCGAGCTGGCGTCTTGGCACGGGACAAGCGTGCGGATGGGTGCGGTGGTCGAGGCGCTGGACGGGCTGCGACGGACGGCGCAGCACGCGGCGACGCGGACCAGCGTGGTCACCTTGGTCGTGGTGGCACCCGACGAGGCCCGGGCCAACCGGGCCGCCGACGCGGTGAAGCGGCTCGCCGGCCGCCACCCGGGCCGGACGGTGGTCGTGGTATGCCGGCCCGGCGCAGGCGCCGGACTCGATGCCGACGTGCTGCTCCACGCCAACGAGGCCGAGGGTCGCCGCGTGTGGTCCGAGGACGTCCGCCTGTGGGTGTCCGGGCCGCTCGGCCAGCATCTCGACTCCCTCGTCGAACCTCTGACGCTGCCCGACCTCCCGGTGGTGGTGTGGTTCGCGGGCGCACCGCCGGGGCCGGCCGAGCCGCTCCTGGCCGCGGCCGACGCGGTGGTCGTCGACACCAAGGAACCGGCCGAGGCGCATCTGGCCGCCGCCGCCGCCCTCGACCAGCGGCACACGGTGCTCGACCTGGCGTGGATCCGGCTCCGACCGTGGCGCACCACCCTGGCCGGGCTGTTCGACGTCCCGACCGTGCGACCGTTCCTCGGAACGGTCACGGGCGCGACCGTTCGGGGCAAGCCGGGGGCGCGGCTGCTGCTGGGCGGGTGGCTGGTGTCCCGCCTCGGGCTCCCGGCCAGCGCGGTCACGACGGAACAAGCGCGCCACGCCGGCATCGTCTTGGAGGCCGGCGACGCGGATCGGCGGGCCCTGGTGACCGTGGTGAGGACCGGCGACGAGCGGGTGGTCCGGGGCCGGGCCGAGATCGGCGGCCGGGCGGTGGCCGAGGACAGGCGGGCGCTGGCCGACGACTCGATGGCCTGGTCACTGGCCGAGGCCCTCACCCACCTCCGCCGCGACCGCGCCCACGCCGAGGCCCTCCAGGCCGCGCTCGTGCTGGCCGCCAGCCCGTAGTCTCTGCGCCCATGCGGGGCGAGCTGTCGGTGGTGGATGACGTGCCGGGCGCCTTTGCGGCCGCGGTCGTCGACGCCTATCAGCGGCGCCGGCGCGACGAGTTCTCCCTGGCCCTCTCGGGCGGGGACACGGCCCGCCGCTGCTACGAGCGCCTGGCCGCCGATGCCTCGGCCTCGATGGACTGGCTCCTGGTCGACGTCTACTGGGGCGACGAGCGGTGCGTGCCGCCCGACCATCCGGACTCCAACGAGCGGCTGGGCCGCCAGGCGCTGCTGGAGCGGGTCGGCACGGCCCGGTCGGTCCACCCCATGCGCTGTGACGACGGGGCCGAGCCGTACCAGATGCTGGTCGGCCAGCTCGGCCGCATCGACGTGGTGCACCTCGGTCTGGGCGCCGACGGGCACACCGCCTCGCTGTTCGCGGGCAGCGCCGGGCTCGACGCCGACCCGGGCCGGCTGGTCGTCCTCAACGCCGACCCCGCCGGAGTCCACCCGCACCCGCGGATGACGCTCACCTTCTCGGGCATCGCACGGGCCCACCTGGCCGTGTTCACCGTGATGGGCGAGGCCAAGCGCGCCGCCTTGCAGCGGGTGGTCGACGGGGCCGACGTCCCGGCCGCCCGGGTCGTGGCCGACCGAGTGCTGTGGCTGGTTGACCAGGCCGCGGCGCCCCGGTAGGCGCCACCCCCCGGTAGCCTGGCCCCTCCGGTCGTTCGAAGGGAGCCAGCATGAAGCTCGGCATCGTGGGCAAGGGCGGGGTCGGCAAGACCACCACCTCGACACTGGTGGCCCAGGCGTACGTGGCCCGCGGCCTGCGGGTGCTCGCCGTCGACACCGACTCCAACCCGAACCTGGCCCTCAGCCTCGGTCTCGACCCCGACACGGCCGACCACCTGCCGATCCTGCCCCGTGCCCTCGTGGTGGGCACCGGCAACGGGGCCATGACCCCGGCCGACCTGTTGCGCCAGTACGCCCTCGACACGCCGGCCGGCGTGACGCTGCTGAACGCCATGGCGGTCACCCAGGCCGGCGCCGGCTGCACCTGCACCAGCCACGCCACCGTGCGCAGCCTGCTCGGTGCGGCCATCGAGGAGGAGACCGACATCTGCCTGGTGGACATGGAGGCCGGCCTGGAGCACCTGTCGCGCGCAGGGGGCACTCTCGCCTACGCCGACGTCCTGCTCGTCGTCATGGAGCCCACCCGCAAATCGATCCTCACCGCGGCCCGCACGATCACCCTGGCCCGTGAGCTGGGCATCCCCCGGGTGTTCGGCGTCGGCAACAAGGCGGTGCTGCCGGGCGACCAGGCCTTCTTCGAAGAGGTGGCCGCCGAGTACGGCGTGCCACTGGCCGGCGTCGTCCCCCACGACGAGGCCGTGGTGCTGGCCGACCGCACGAGCCACGTGCTGCCGCCGGGCACGGCCCCCGCCGTCCGAGCCGCCGTCGAGGACATCTTGGACTTCGTCGACAAGGAGCTGGTCGGCCAGGCCCCGAACCAGGCCGAGCGCGAAGCCCTCCGCCGGGAGAAGGAACGCGTCGACCGCCGCCTGGCCGAGCTGGGCGTGACCGCGGCCGCCGCCCAGAGGCCAACCGCGTAGGGAACTGGGGCGGTTTCCGGGTACTCAGCCGGGCAGATGGACCTGCTGGGCCAGGTAGTGGGCCTCACCGATCTGGCCGATCAGCGTCAGCTGTGTCTCCAGCCAGTCGGCGTGGGCCTCCTCGCCGGTCAGGATCCGCTCCAGCAGCTCGCGCGACCCGTTGTCGCCGGCAGCCACGCAGCGGGCGACGCCCTCGTTGAGGCGGGCCACCGCCGCCTTCTCCAGGTCCAGGGCGGCGACCAGCTTCTCGGGGACCGTCTCGCCCACCCGCACCGTGCCGAGGCGCTGGAGGTTGGGGACGCCCTCGAGGTACAGGATGCGGTCGATGAGGGCCTCCGCGTCGCGCATCTCGTCGACGGACTCGTGCTTGAACGTGGCGGCCAACCGCTCGTAGCCCCAGTTGCCGCACATCTTGGCGTCCACGAAATACTGGTTGATGGCCGTCAGTTCGGCCGTGAGGCACTCGTTCAGGAGTTCAAGGACCCCGGGGTCACCGCGCATGAAAAGACGCTACCGCGACCGTTCAGGCCGCCGGGGTAGCCGACTGTGCGGTGACGGCGGGCGCCTCGGCCAGCAGCGCCTGCAGGGCGGGCCAGCAGCCGCCGCAGCGGGCGCCCGCACCACAGCGCCTGGCTATCTCGCCCGCGCTGGTCGCCCCGGACTGGATGGCGGCGCGGATGGTCCGGTCGCTGACGGCCCGGCAGTGACAGAGGAGCACCGCTACGCCCGCCGTCCTGAAGCGACGGCGACGTCGTCTCGTGCCCTCGGGGGCGAACCCGCGAACGGCGCGGCGGGGCGGCGCACCACCGAGGGAACCCCGGCCGCGACGAGCGCCAGGCCGGTCCGCAGCGGTATGGGTCGGACCACGGTCCGGCGGTGGGCCGTGCCCACCGCCTGGCACCTGGGCCCGGCCGGCTCCAGCAGGATGCGCACGAAGCTCACCCGTCGGAACCCGAGCGCCCGTACATCAGGAAGACCTGTCACTACGTCTTAGGTAACCCTAAGAGCGGGGCGGCGTCAACCCCGGCCCGCTCTGCCTGGGTCACGTCCTATCGTGAGCCCGTGGGACCCGACCTCCTCGCCGCGCCCCTCGACGACCTGCTGGCGGCGGCCTCGGCGCGGCGGGACCAGGCCCACGGGCGGCGCGTCACCTGGTCCCCCAAGGTGTTCGTGCCGCTCACCCGCCTCTGTCGCGACCGGTGCGGGTACTGCACCTTCGCCACCGCGCCGGCCCGGGTGGCCGCGCCGTTCCTGTCGCCGGAGGAGGTGCTGGCCATCGCCCACGATGGGCTGGCGGCGGGCTGCCACGAGGCACTGTTCACCCTCGGCGAGCAACCCGAGGACCGCTACCCGGCGGCGGCGGCCTGGCTGGCCGAGCGCGGCTACGGCTCGACCGTCGACTACCTGGTGGCCATGTGCGCCCTGGTCCGGGAGGAGACCGGCCTGCTCCCCCACGCCAACGCCGGCGCCCTCGGCCCGCACGACCTGGCCCGCCTGCGCGAGGTGACGGCCAGCCAGGGGATGATGGTCGAGACGCTCCGGGCCGATCTGGCCTGCCATGCCGTCGCGCCGGACAAGGCGCCGGAGCGCCGCCTGGCCACGCTGGACGCGGCCGGCCGGCTCGCTATTGCGTTCACCACCGGCATCCTGTGCGGCATCGGCGAGAGCCGCGCCGATCGTGTGGCGGCCCTGGAGGCCATCGCCGCGTCGGCCCGTCGCCACGGCCACGTGCAGGAGGTCATCGTCCAGAACTTCGTGCCCAAGCCGGGAACGGCCATGGCCGGCGCGGCGGTGTGCCCGGCCGAGGAGCACCTGTGGTCGGTGGCGGCCGCCCGCCTGCTGCTTCCCCCCGAGGTGCACGTGCAGGCCCCGCCCAACCTGTGCGACGACTTCGGCCGCCTGCTGGACGCCGGCATCGACGACTGGGGCGGCGTCTCGCCGGTCACGCCCGACCACGTCAACCCCGAGCGACCGTGGCCCGCACTGGAACGGCTGCGGGAGGTGACCGAGTCCCGCGGCTTCACGCTGGCGCCGCGGCTCACGCTCTATCCGGAGTACGCCACCGAGCCGGCGCGCTGGCTGGGCGCGACGATGCGGACGGCCGTGCTCCGGCGGAGCGACGCCGAGGGCCTGGGGCGCGACGGCGTGCCGTGGTGCGCGGGCGCCGACGTTGCACCACATCGGTTGCTCCCGGCGAGGGCCTCGGCGAGGGTCGGCGGCGCGGTGGCCGAGGTGCTGGGCGGCGTCGGCCTCGGGCACGAGCCGGGCGAGGTGGAGTTGGTGACGCTCTTCGGCGCGCGGGGCCCGGAGGTGGCGGCGGTGGCCGAGGTGGCCGACGACCTGCGGCGCGTGGCGGTGGGCGACACCGTGACCTGGGTCGCCAACCGCAACATCAACTACACCAACGTGTGCACGTTCAAGTGCCGCTTCTGCGCCTTCTCCAAGGGCCCGCTGTCACTGAACCTCCGGGGCGAGCCGTACCTCCTCGGCCTCGACGAGATCGCCGACCGCGTCACCGAGGGCGAGGCCGCCGGCGCCACCGAGGTCTGCCTCCAGGGCGGCATCCACCCGAGCTTCGACGGCGAGTACTACCTCGAGGTCGTCCGGGCCGTGCGCCGGGCGTCGCCGACCATCCACATCCACGGCTTCACCGCGCTGGAGGTGACCGAGGGGGCCAAGCGGTTGGGCGAGCCGCTGGCCTCCTACCTGGGCCGCCTGGCCCACGCCGGCCTGCGGTCGCTTCCCGGGACGGCGGCCGAGATCCTGGACGACGAGGTCCGGGCCGAGCTGTGCCCCGACAAGATCTCGACCGAGGAGTGGCTGGAGGCGCACCGGACCGCCCACGCCATCGGGCTGGCGTCCAACGTGACGATCATGTTCGGCGCCGTCGAGCGGCCTCGGCACTGGGCTCGGCACCTCCTGCGGGCCCGCGCCCTGCAGGTGGAGACCGGCGGCTTCACCGAGTTCGTGCCGCTGCCGTTCGTGCATATGGCTGCGCCGATCTACCTGCAGGGCCGCAGCCGCCAGGGCCCGACCTTCCGCGAGTGCGTGCTCATGCACGCGGTGGGCCGCATCGCGCTGCACCCGGTGGTGGCCAACGTCCAGGTCTCATGGGTCAAACTGGGGCTGGCCGGGGCCGCACAGGTCCTGCAGGCGGGCGCCAACGACCTGGGCGGCACGCTGATGGACGAGAACATCTCCCGGGCGGCGGGGGCCCGCCACGGCCAGGGGGTCGACCGGGCCGCGTTCGAAGCCGCGGTGGCGCCGCTCGGTCGGGACCTGGCCCAACGGACGACGCTCTACGGCCGGGTGCCGGCGCCGGTGTGATGCCGCCCGCGCGGCGCGACCGGGCGCGGGCTCGCCAGCTCGCCGCCCAAGGCGATCCCATCGGCTGGTTCGACCGGCTCTACCGGGAGGCGGCCGAGGGTGGGGCGCCGGTGCCCTGGGACGACGGGGCGCCGAACCCGCACCTGGTCAGCTACGTCGAGTCGACGTCGTTCCCGCCGACCACCGCGCTGGTCGTCGGCTGCGGGCTGGGCGAGGACGCCGAGTGGTTGGCCGGCTGCGGGTTCGGCGTCACCGCGTTCGACGTCTCCGCCGCGGCCGTCGACCAGGCCCGTCACCGCTTCCCGGCCTCGGCGGTCGACTACCGGGTGGCCGATGCCCGCCGGGTTCCGGCCGGCTGGCGCGGTGCGTTCGGCCTTGTCGTCGAGGCGAACACGTTGCAGGTCCTGCCGCCCGCGTTGCGGCGCCAGGCTGCGCTCGGGATGGCCGGCACCGTCGCCGCCGGGGGCACGCTGCTGGTGGTCGCCCGCGGCCGGGAGGAGCACGACCCCGACGGCGACATGCCGTGGCCACTGCTGCGTGCGGACCTGGCCGTGTTCGCCGAGGCCGGGCTTCGCGAGGTGTCGTTCGAGGACTTCTGGGACGACGAGGACCCGCCCGTGCGCCGCTTCCGGGCCGCCTTCCGGCGCTGAGCGGAGTCAGCCGGCAACGGCCTGGGCCACCAGCTTCACCGCTTCGTCGACCCGGTCCGCGTGCGTGCGCACGCTCAGGATCGACAACCGGATGGTGAACCGCCCACCGATGGTGGTGCTGGAGAGGAACACCCGCCCGGCCGCGTTCACCTGCTCGAGCAACGCCCGGGTGGCGTCGTCACCATCGCGGTGGCGGAACGCGAGCACGCTCAGCTCGGGCTCCCACGGCACCTCCAAGCCCGGCAGCTCCCTCAGAGATCGGTACGCGTGGGCGGCCAGGTCCAGCTTCTCGTCCAGCGCCGCCCGGAACGCGGCCACCCCGTGGAGCTGCAGCGGGAGCCAGACCCGCAGGCCCCGCATCTCGCGCGAGAGCTCCGGCGACAGGTCGGCGAAGCTCGGCACGGACCACGCCGGGTCGGCGTCGGGGAGGTAGGGGGCCGGGACGCGATGGGACCGGCGCAGCAGTTCGGTGTCGCGCGTCACCAGGGCTCCGGTGCCGTAGGGAAGGAACAGGCCCTTGTGCGGGTCGAGCGTGACCGAGTCGGCCCGCTCGATCCCGGCCAGCGCCTCCCGGCCGCGGGCCGTCAGCAGGAACATGCCGCCGTACGCGGCGTCGGCATGGAGCCAGAGGCCCTCCGCGGCAGCCAGATCGGCCACCTCGGCGAGAGGGTCGACCGCCCCTGAGTTGGTCGTTCCGGCATTGGCCACCACCAGGAAGGGGTGGTGGCCGCTCCCGCGGTCGGAGGCGACCATGGCGCCGAGGGCGCCGACGTCCATCCGGAGCCGGGCGTCGGTCGGGACGGCGCGCACGGCCGCCGGCGCGAAGCCCGCCAGCAGGGCGGACTTCACCACCGAGTGGTGCGCCTGGTCGGTGACGTACATCGTGCCGGCGCCGAAGTCCGGCGGCAGGCGGTCGACGCGGGCGGCCACCACCGCCGAGAAGTTGGCCATCGATCCGCAGCTGGTGAGGATGCCGCCGGCCGCCGGACCGAGACCGGCCAGGTCGGACAACCAGCGGACGGCCGCCGCCTCGATCTGGGCGAGAGCCGGCCCCAGCGCCGGAACCATGACGAGCCGGTTGACCACGAGGGTGACGAAGTCAGCCACCGCCGCGCTGAACAGCCCGCCGCCGGGGATGAAGCCCATGTACCCGGGCCCCGCCGTGTCGACGCCGTGAACGGCGGCCTCGCCCACGAGCGCGAGCAGGTCGGCCAGCGGCCGACCCTCGTCGCCCGGCGCGACGCGCAGTCGGTCGAGGAGACCGGCCAGGGTCGGGTCGCCCTGGTTGGAGGCGGGGGCCACGGCCCGCTCGGCGACGAACTTGGCCGCGAAGTCCATGGCCGTCGCGCCCATGGCGGCCATCCGGTCGGCGTCGGGCTCCAGGGGAAGTGCGCTCATCGGGCGGTCGAGGCTACCGGCTGCGGTAGACCAGCACGATGCTCGAACGCCTCCCCCGCTACCGAACCGGCGACGCGCAGCTCGACCAGCTCCTGGTCCAGCTGTTGGACGCGGCCGGGCCGGCGGCCCATCGCGACCAGCTCTTCGAGATCCTCGCCACCGCAGTGCGCCTGGCCGGCGACGACGTAGACCGCCTGGACCTGAAGATCACCAACGCCGCGCTCAAGGAGCTGCGCAAGGCCTTCCTCGTCTTCGCCCCGTACCGCCACGTGCCCAAGGCCACGATGTTCGGGTCGGCGCGCACCTCCTCGGACGACCCCCTCTACGGTCAGGCGCGGGCCCTGGCGGCACAACTGGCGGGCGCCGGTTGGATGGTGGTGACTGGCGCCGGTCCGGGGATCATGGCCGCCGGCTTGGAGGGCGCCGGGAGGGACATGTCCTTCGGCATCAACATCCGCCTGCCGTTCGAGCAGGGCGCCAACGAGTTCATCGCCGGCGACCCCAAGCTCGTCGAGATGAAGTACTTCTTCACCCGCAAGGTGATGCTGCTGAAGGAGTCGGACGGGTTCGTGATCCTGCCCGGCGGGTTCGGCACGCTCGACGAGGCCCTCGAGCTGCTGACCCTCATGCAGACGGGCAAGGCCGACCCGGCGCCCATCGTGCTGCTGGAGGTGCCGCGCGGCACCTACTGGCGGGCGTGGGAGCGCTTCGTCCAGGACGAGGTGCTGTCCCGTGGCCTGGTGTCGCCCGAGGACCAGTCGCTGTACCTCGTCACCGACGACGTGCGGGAGGCGGCCGCCGAGATCCTCGGCTTCTACGCCAACTACCACTCACGGCGCTTCGTCGGCGACCAGCTCGTGCTGCGGCTGCGCACGGCGCCCACCGCCGCCGAGGTGGCGGCCCTCGGCGAGGAATTCGCCGACATCGTGCTCGGCGGGGCCATCGCCGCCGCCGGCCCGCACCCGGCCGAAGTGGCCGACGCCGACCACCTCGACCTCCCCCGCGTGGCCCTGCGCTTCGACCGCATGAGCCACGGCCGCCTCCGCCAACTCATCGACCGCCTCAACCGCCTCCCGAGCGCTGGGCGAGGGCGGCGGCCGCTCGCTCGACGGCGCGGCGGGCCTTGGTGAGACGGCGCTCGGTGGTGGCGGCCGCGGCATCCCCCGCGGCCTGGGCGCGGAGGGCGTCGTAGGCCAGGTCGGCCAGCTCCTCGGCGATGCCGTCGAGACGGGCCCGGATGTCGTCGGGGTCGGCCACCGGCGGCGACAGTAGCCTCGGGCCGATGGCGGACCCTCCCGTGCTGGCGGACTACATCGCCGCCGAGCGGGAGCGCATCGAGCGCCGGCTCCTGGAGTGGGTGGGCATCGCCTCGATCTCCGCCCATCCCGACCGGGCCGCCGACGTCCGGCGATCGGCCGAGTACACGGCCGCGCTGCTGGCCGAGTCGGGCCTGGAGCACGTCGAGGTGCTGGAGACGGCCGGCGCGCCCTCGGTGTACGCCGACTGGCTGCACGCCCGCCCCGGTGCACCGACCGCGCTGGTGTACGGCCACCACGACGTCCAGCCGGTCGACCCGCTCCACCTGTGGCGATCGCCGCCGTTCGAGCCGGTGCTGGTGGACGGCGAGTGCCTCGGCCGGGGCGCGGTCGACGACAAGGGCCAGGTGCTGTTCGAGATCGAGGCAGTGCGCGGCCTGCTCCACCGGGACGGGCGTCTGCCCGTCAACGTCAGGTTCCTCGTCGAAGGGGAGGAGGAGATCGGCAGCCCCCACTTCGAAGCTCTGCTGCGACAACACCGCCAGCGGCTCGCGTGCGACGTCATCGTGGTCTCGGACACCACCATGTGGGGGCCCGACGTGCCGTCGGTGTGCATGGGCATGCGGGGCCTGGTCGGCTTCACCGTCGACCTCCGCACCGCCGCCGGGGACCTGCACTCCGGTGTCTTCGGCGGCGCGGTGCCCAACCCGGCCCATCTACTGGCGGCCGCGGCGGCCGCCCTCCACGACGCCGACGGCCGGGTCACCCTGCCCGGCTTCTACGACGACGTCCGCCCGCTCACCGACGACGAGGAGGCGTCGCTGCGACTGCTGCCCTTCGACGAGGCCGCCTGGATGGCCCAGGCCGGCGTCCAGCGCCTCGAGGGCGAGCGCGGGCGCACCACCTTGGAGCGCGTGTGGGCCCGGCCGACGTGTGAGATCGTCGGCATCCGCGTCGGCTACGGAGGCACCGGCATCAAGACGATCGTGCCGGCCACCGGCACCATGAAGGTCACCTTCCGGCTGGTGGCCGACCAGGACCCCGACCGGGTCGCCGCTTCGTTCGAGGTGTGGGCCGCCCAGCGGTTCGGGCCGGGCGTGGAGGTGACCGTCACCGGCGAGGGCCGAGTCGCCCCGGCGCTCACCCCGGCCACCCACCCGGCCGTCGCCGCCCTGAGCCGGGCCGTCGAGACGGTATGGGGCGTGCCGCCGCTGTTCACCCGGGAGGGGGGAAGCGGCCCGGAGGAGGCGCTGGGACGGGTCCTGTCGGCGCCCGTGCTCTATCTCGGCGTCGGCCTGCCCGACGATCGCTTCCACGCCCCCAACGAACGCCTGGTCATGGAACAGTTCTGGAAGGGCCTGATGGCCGCCGGCCAGCTGTGGGTGGAGCTCGGAGCCGACGCGTCCTCATGGTGACAGAGTCGGCCCACGAGTGGATCAGCTTCGAGGATCCCGACGAGGAACGCACCTGGGTCTTCGACGTGACGTTCCTGCTCAGCTCCTGGTCGTGCATCTTCGGCCGGGGGTGCCAGGGCGTGCTCACCGAGGCGGCGCCCGAGCTGGTCCAGGGCTGCTGCTCCTACGGCGCCCACTTCACCGGCGAGGAGGACGTGGCCCGCGTCGAGGCGGCCGTCGCCACGCTGACCGACGACCAGTGGCAGTTCGCCCGCCGGGGCCGGCGGTACGGGGTCGTCAAGCGCGAGGCCAGCGGCGAGATCACGACCCGGCTGGTCGACGGCGCCTGCGTGCTCCTCAACCGGCCCGGCTTTCCGGGCGGCCCGGGCTGCGCCCTCCACCGGGCGGCCCTGGAGGCCGGCGCCCCTCCGCACGAGACCAAGCCGGACGTGTGCTGGCAGCTGCCCCTGCGCCGCGAGGACACCGACGACGGCGGCGGCCACGTCACCTCGACGGTCCGCCAGTGGGACCGCCGCCACTGGGGCGGGGGCGGGGCCCAGTTCCACTGGTGGTGCACCGAGGGCCCGGAGGCCTTCGTGGGTGCCGAGCCGGTCTACCGGGTGATGCGGGCGGAACTGCTGGCGCTGGTGGGGCCGTGGGCCTACGGGGAGGTGGCCGCCTACCTCGACGACCGGGCCGTCACCGGGGCGGCGCTCCCCCACCCGGCCGCGCGCGGAGACGCCGGCTAACCGACCCGCATCGGGCGCAGCGCCGGCCACAGTGCCGGCGCGGTGGTGCTCCAGTCGTACAGGCTCCCGCCGAAGCCGCCCACCTCGCTGACGGCTCGCTTGTAGGCCTCGACGTCGGCCCGGCTGGTGCCGGTGCCGATGCCGCCGATGGGGTGGACGGGCAGGTCGGCGCGCCCGACGTTGCGGCGGAGGCGTACGACGTTCTCCTTGGTGTAGGCGTGGGCGTCGCGGTACCCCGACGCGCTGGTTCGGTCGGTCCAGTAGCCCATCGTCATCCAGACGTCGTAGGACGGGGCGATCTCCCGGTAGGGGAAATCGGGCCAGAACTTGGGGTTCACCACCTCCAGCTGGACCGGCGGCATCACGACGGCGGCGACGGCCCGCCCCGGGACCGCCTGGCGCAGGGCCCGGCTGAGCTCGACGAGGCGGCGGTTGCGCTCGGCGACGCCCGGCACGTTGCGGGCCTCGATGTCGACGGCCAGACCATGGGTGCCCGGGACGGCGGCGATCGCCTTGAGGCGGGCGAGGTCCTGCCCGACGTCGACCAGGGTCGGCAGGTACCAGGGCACGATCCGCATCCCGGCCGCCCGGGCCCGGCCGACGAAGGCGCCCAGTCGCTCGGGCTCGAGCACGT
>Ga0187894_10001993_pt1 | contig 25128 bp, 23 predicted proteins | sample GBC1701081metaG_FD_136650 | JGI IMG/M metagenome (GOLD analysis project Ga0187894, IMG submission 136650) | White microbial mat communities from a lava cave in the Kipuka Kanohina Cave System on the Island of Hawaii, USA - GBC170108-1 metaG ... | reverse complement strand
GCCACGCCGAGCTTCGAAACGCCGACGTTGCCTTCTCGGCATGTTCCGTCGGGATAAGTCCGCGTGCGATGTCGATCGCCAGCATCTCGTTAAGAATTTTATTTTGCCGCCGCATGATGTAGAGCGAAAACCCGACGAAAATAATGAAGAGCGGTATCTCGCCGAGAAAATAGCCGAAGAGAAAACCTTCGGTGCCGCCGAGGACGGCCATTCCGTTCCAGATCGCGTGGAGCGTGACGGCGCCGATGTAACCGAGGATCGGCATGATAATTTTGATCGCGGAGTTGTGAGATTCGCGAGCGATGCCGCAACCGATGCCGGTCATCGACGTAAACGTTACGTGAGCGAAGGGCGACATGATCCCGCGCAGAACAAACAGTATCAGCAGCCCCGCGAATCCCGCTTCGCTCAATGCGCGACCGTAATAGAGGACGTTCTCGACGGTCGCAAAACCTAGCGCGATGACTCCTGCGAAAACAATGCCGTCGAGTATGTCGTCAAAATAGCGGCGAAAGAACACGAGCAATATCAGAAGGCCTACTCCTTTCGACGCCTCTTCGAAAATCGGCGCGGACATTATCGCACCGGCCGCCTCGCCCGCTTCGGGCGAAACCGCGATGCCGACGGCGACGCCGAAGATCGTGTTGATCACGAAAGAAACAATGACCGCGACCAACGCTCCCCACGCAAACGCGAGCGAGAGCAGCCAGAGCGGCTCGGGATCGTAGCGGTCGAGCCAAATTATCGGCAGCAAATAAATGATCGCCGGAACAAACGCGACGACCGCCGCTATGATCGCGGTGCCGAGACCCAGACTTAAAAACATCAGCCCGCCGACAATCAGCGAAAGAAAAACGACGACGAAGATCGTCACGCCGATGCCGATATATTTACCGGTCTTTGGCTTGTCGGTTTCGACCGACGACGCGCTGCCGAGCGCGAAATTGTGCAGGGAAGTTTGAAGATTTGCCGGTTCGTGTGCCAGAAGCTCGTTGAACTGTTCTGCGTCCGAGTTTGGATAATTTTGCTGTGAGATCGCAGAGCGATCGAGTAACGTGACGGATGCGCTGATGCCGTTCTGTCCAAACTGAAGCCGGTCGCCCGTCGCGAGCTTTACGCTTGTAATTTTTTGTCCGTTTACAAAAGTGCCGTTCGTGCTTTTGTTGTCGGTGAGATAAAAGCCGTCGGCGTGCGCCTCGATAAAAGCGTGTTGCTTCGACGCGATCCGTTCGCTGTTTGCGTCGAACTTGACACTGCAAGTTTCGCCGCGACCTATCGTGAGAAAACCGGTTTCCAGTTCAAACGAGCGGCCCGCGAGCGTTCCGCTTTCAACGTCGAGTTGTAGTTTCATACTGCAATCATAAAAACAAAAAGCCCGAAGTCAAGCAACTCGCTCGGCATCGGGCTTAAATCTGCTCGAAGTTAATTTACTGCGGCTGGACGGACGACGGCGACGGAACATCGCCGGCCTGCCCAAAACCGCGAACGTCCACGGTGCCGTTCGAGCTATTGATGCGATACCACGTGTTCGTGCTCGGTCGGAAGACTGCGATGTCGGCTTTTGAGTCACCATCGTAATCCGCCGGTATCGGTTTGTCCTCGGCGATTCCCCATTGAGAACCGAAGAATGTATTTGTCGCGAGACTATAAACATACCAAACACCGTTCGATGGACGGTAAACTGCGAGCTCGGTAATGCCGTTTCCGTCGAAATCGGCGCTGAGCGGTTTGTCGCCGTTCAATCCCCATTGTCCATACATGGGTATCGACGACGAGCTTTGCAAAATATACCAGACGCCGTTCGACGGACGCCAAACGGCGATGTCGGCTTTGCCGTCGCCCTCGAAATCACCGCGAACCGGTATGTCGGTGCTCAGACCCCATTGAAGGATAGATAACCCAAGTGTGCTTCGCAGCAAATACCAAACTCGCGTCGATGGTCGCCAAACCGCGATGTCGGTTTTGCCGTCGGCGTCATAGTCGGCAGCCATCGGAATATCACCGTTAAGGCCGAATTGCACCGCAAGAAAGTTACCGGGATTTGTGCTGCGTCTGACCCACCAAGTACCGGTCGATGGTCTGAAGATCGCAAGATCGTTTATCCCGTCGCCGTCGAAATCACCCGGTGTGATCACGTCGCCGCTCAAACCGAAATTTATGGTCGAGGGAGTTCCGGTCGAACTTTGCTCAATGTCCCAATTGCCATTCGACGAACGAAAAACCGAAAAGTCCGTTTTACCGTCACCGTCAAAATCCGACACCTTGTTTTTCGGAGGCGCCGAGATCGCCGAAGCGTCGAGCACCAGCAATCCGTTGGCCAAATCGCCCGCCAGAACTTTGTTCGTCCCTAAAAAAGGAAAGACTGCCCAATTCCCGCTGAATGTGGTCGGCAGAGCGTTGCCAAAATTGCTGCTTGTTCCGCAAAACACGTCCCACGGCTCTGCATTCTCTACAAATTTCAACTCTTCGTCGCTCGGTGCAAATTCCGGCTGGTAGGTGTCGTATTGCGCCTGTCGAAGCGGATTTGTCGGGTCGGTAATGTCAAAAACCTGAATGCCCGCCTGATACCACGCAACGTAAAGCTTGTTGCCCATCACAACGGGATTGTGCGGCGCGATCGCGTTTATATTCAGATCGGCTGCGCGTATTGTTCGAATGAGCAAAGGCGACGCCGGATTGCGAACATCATAAACACGAAGATCGCCATTCGACAGCTCGCGAGCAGAATAAAGATATTCGCCGGTTTCGTTCGTCCAAGCGCTATGGTTATTAGTTCCGCCTATTGCGATCCCTGATCCGAGTCGAGTAGGAGCTTGTGACGCAAGGTTCGTGATGTCGTAGATTTCGATCTGACTGCTGGTGACAAAACCTGAAAGATACATTTTGTTGCCACGGATATGCATTGCATGCACCCATCCACCGTCTGGTATAGAGAACGAGTGCTTGAATACCGGAGCGGACGGATTTGTTACATCGATAATTCTGATATTTCTGTTCGAGGTAACGTTGGAATTTTCCAGCAGATAGCGCGCGCCTTCGTGATCAAAAACCATCATTTCATGAATTGATGTATAGGCACACGGCGTTCCTCCGGTAGCGCAAACGGAAGAGCTGACTGTTCCCAATAAAGTCGGATTGGACGGATTGGTGAGATCTACGATGTGGACTCCGCCGCCGCCCGAACCGCTGCCGAAATAACCTCGGTTTCCGATAACTATCGCTTCGAGAAATTGTTGAGTCGGTGACGGATTGTACCAATTCGACAAAACCGGTGCGTCGGGATTGCTGACATCGTAGATAAAGACACCACGACAGTTAAAACTGCCCATAACCGCAATGTTGCCGTCGGCGTAGATATCGGCGAACTTAAGCGCAGACGTCGTGGCGCAAGTCGGCGTGCTCTGCGAGCGGAGCCGAACTTTTTGTCCGACAGCGAACGACGACAGAGTAGCCAAAAACGCGATACAGAGTGAAAGTTTGACGAGGCTAATTTTGTTCATAACATTATTGAAGAAAATATAAACTATGTTTTTATGCTTTTTTGGGCTATAAAGCAAATAAAACCGACCTTTTTTTCATCAGGCCGGCTTTATTTCGGAGGGGACAAATTGTTACGAAGCGGCTTGGATCGCTTCTCGCATTACGAGGTCGAACGTGCCCGGATCGACCTTGCGAAAACGCCGGTTTCTGCTGAGCGAAACGGCGACCGAGATCGTCGGGTTGTTACCCTTGAATTTCATACCGCCGGCGACAAGCAGATTATAAAGTTCGTTTACGTGCAGCGGCCCGCCTGCCTCGCGAAGCAATAATGTGCACGCCTGCGTGATCGTGCGGTCGCTAAAACGATTGCTTATCGGCTCTGTGTTATTCGAGATCGAGGGAATTCCGCGATTTTGGTTAATATAAGTTATCGAACCGTCGCGTCTGCCAGCTCTCTGTGGAATTTCTTCGTTTCCGGCATTTTCAATAGAAATAGTTTTACCGAGACTCATCGGCCGATTGCCCGAGCGCATCGTGACCAACAGGCTGTCGATCGCCTTTTCCGTCTGTGCGGCGCTGTTCTCAAGTGCTCCGATCTCAAGCCGAAGGTGATCGACTTCGGATTCGGCCTCGCGAAGACGGGCGACAAGCCGATTTTGAGCATTACGTGTTTGACGTAAGCTCTGCTCAAGTGTTGCTATAAGGTTTTCGTCTAACATACTGAAGACAGAATATTTATCACTTTTACTTCAAGTTGTTTCTGAAGTGTGAATTGAGCTGTTTTGTTATTTATTTCGTTCCGTAATGTAGTTCAGAACGGCTTCTAAACATTGACGATACTCTGATTGGGGCAAAACATCAAGACTTTTTATCGCCAGCTTGGAATGTCGGTCAATCCGCTCGCGAATCCTATCGATAATGCCGTGAGCATCGAGTTTAGTGAGAATTTCGTCACGTCTGATTGCTTCATACGCACCCGAAAGCATGACTTTTTCGATCAAAGGCAGCAAGGAGGGCTCGTTTTGTAGAAGATAAATCAGTGGCAGCGTCAATTTTCCTTCGAGCAGATCGGAACCCGCGGCTTTGCCGAGCACGTCCGTAGCTTGTGTGACGTCCAGAATGTCGTCCACAAGCTGAAAAGCAACGCCGAGATGCGAACCGTAATCTTTCAACGCAGCTTGCAGTGCAGCATCCGCCTCGCCCAATATCGCCCCGATCTCACAACAGGCTGAAAAAAGATACGCCGTCTTTCGCTCAAGAATGTCGAAATATTCCGCTTCGGTTATATCGAGCCGTCCGATCGCGGTTAGCTGTATCAACTCGCCTTCCGTCATTTTGCGAGTTAAGACAGTGAGAATGTCGAGAATCTCTAGCGAACGCTCTTTCAAACTCGTCTCAAACGCTGACATATACAGCCAATCGCCCATCAACACTGCGGTTTGGTTGCCGAATCTCGAATTTATCGACGAGCGCCCGCGTCGCAGATCGGCGTTATCGATAATGTCGTCGTGAACGAGAGTCGCGGTGTGGAGCATCTCCATCACCGTCGCGAGTCGAATCACGCCTTCGGAACCGCCGTCACTGCCGACAGCCTTATTCGCCAAGATCAACAGCGCGGGACGCACACGCTTGCCGCCCGACGCGGACAAATATTCGCCGAGATAATTGATGACCTGAATATTCGACGATGCCTGACGTTCGAATTCGGTCTCGACGAGCTGCATTTCACTCGCTATCGTGCCGAAAATGCTTTTCGCAGCGTCGTTTGCGATCAATTCCTTTTTTGCGGTAGCAAACCGTTGCATCTGTTATCTGGCCTCAGTGTCCGCAAAGCCAAACATCCGCGAGAACGTCTTATCAAAGCCGCCCATCACGGTTGAGAACAGCACTTTGTCGAAGGTGTAATTCTCCTTATCCTCTTTGCGAAACGCTCCTGAATTGACGGCCATCGGCTTTTCAAAGTACTCCGCCGAATAACCGCTGTCGTCGGCTGAGGTTTTCAAAGCAAACCTGATCGTAAAACTCGCTGTCGGATAGATGCTTATTTGATATCTGCCGTCTGCAAACGAAGCGTAACGATAATAGCTCTCTTCCGATTTGATCGTTGTCGTTACTTCGACCGAAGGTGCATCAGCCGGAATATTGTCGGTCACTTGATGTTTGATCGCACCTCGCGGGCCGACGCTCGCGAGCCTGAACATCAGATCGGACGCGACTTTCTGCTTGCGAAACGCTTCGCCGCTCGGCGGCACTGTGTAATCATACGGCTGCGGCCTTTCGCCGTATTTTTCTTCGATTGTCTCGATAGTGTTTGGGTCGATCTCGCGAACTTCGTTGATCTTTAAGTAAATTGTGCGATCCGGTCGGTTGCCGACTATCTCGTAGATCGCGGCGAGTTTCGCGACAGCATTTGGGTCGGAGCCTTTAACAGCACGCGCGAGATAGTTGTCCTTGAGTTTGCCGATGTGACCCGAGATCGCGTTGTGAGCATCGCTGGCGTGAATTCCGTTCAGATAGCGCGACTGGTAAATTTCGTAATCCTCGATCGTGTCCGCGCCTTTTGCCGTCGCCCAAGTCGTTTCATCGTCATACGCTACATTCATCCGACTCGACGCATAGGTAAATCCGGCGCCGATCAAAACGCCGATTATAAGAATAGCTCCGACAAACGCGATGCCGCCGGTCCGTTGATATTCATAATTCGATTCACGAAGACGCGGACCGAGTTCGTCCGCTGAGTTCGCCTTCCAGCGGTCGAACAGATTTTCCAACTTCTCTGCTTCGGCTACATCGTCAACGCCGATCATCGTCTCGACATCACCGATCCACAATTCGAGTTTCTTGTCGTCGTGTTTAGTGCGAAGAGCTTCGAGATCACGAAGCGTGTAACTCTCGACGCGGCGGCCTTTCACGCAAAAATATTCGTTCGGCGTAAAGATATGGCCGTCTTTCAGCTTCGATGTGTGCGCCGAAAGAAATTTTATTAACGCCCATATCGCTGCCGGAAACACAACAACCGAAATGCCGAAGATCAGCCAATACATCCAACTTTCCCACAACGGCTGCTGCGTCGCGCTCCAGACATAAATTATCCAGCCGATCAGAAGCACGACTGGAAGCAAGATCAAAAGACTCGTTTTGCGCAGAAACACAAATCGATTTTCTGCGGGCCGCTTAAGTTCGATCAGTTCATTTTGCAGATCGGCGGGCAGTCGTTTGAAATCCGTCACGGAGTTAGCTGACATAAAATTAGTTTGAGCGATAGTTATCGAACGTCATGTCGATGCCAAAGTCTTTAGCTTTTAGTTTCGCGATCGTATCTTGCAGAGTGTCACGGTCTTTGCCCGAGACGCGAACCGTTTCGCCTTGAATCGACGCTTGCACTTTAAGTTTGCTGTCCTTAATAAACTTGACGACCTCTTTTGCCTTCTCGATCGGAATGCCTTGCTGCACTTTTACGAGTTGCCGAACAGTTCCACCGGCCGCAGGCTCAATCGTCTGGTAATCAAGAGCTTTTAGCGAAACTCCGCGTTTGACTAGCTTTGTTTGCAATATGTCGTTCATATTGCGCAGTTTGGTTTCGTCCTCGGCGGTGAGTTGCAGATCTTTGCCCAGCAACTCAACCGTGGCTCGACTGCCCTTAAAATCGAACCGCTGCGAGATTTCTTTCGTCGTCTGGTTGATCGCGTTCGTCACCTCGGCGTAATCGGTCTTTGACACGATGTCGAATGAATTGTCTTTTGCCATAATGAGATTTTGCCACAGAGCACACAGAGATAAAAACTAATCAAGACTTACTTTCCTTATCTCTGTGATCTCTGTGGCTAATCTAATTTTAAGTTAAAAAAGTCTAAGAAGTTCTGCGTTGTCTGATTTGCGAACGACTCGATCTCAACGTCGGTAAACTCCGCGAGAAAATTCGCAGTGTGAACAACAAAGCTCGGCTCGTTGCGCTTTCCGCGATGCGGCTCGGGCGTCAGAAACGGACAATCCGTTTCGACGAGCATTTTATTTAGCTGCATTATCTCGGCGACTTCGCGCAGGTTGTCGGCGTTTTTGAAAGTGACATTTCCCGCCCACGAGATCAAAAATCCGAGCGGAACAACAGCCTGCACCATCTCGAGCGTTCCGCCAAAACAGTGCATAATTCCGCCGCGAAAATCGTCGCCCTGACATTCTTTTTCGAGAATCTCAACGGTCTCGTCATTCGCCTCGCGGCTGTGAACGATGATCGGCAAATTCAATTCACGCGCCGTGCGTATCTGCCGCCGAAAAACATCTATTTGCACATCTCGCGGACTGTGATCGTAATAAAAATCCAATCCGATCTCGCCCCACGCGATAACCTTGTCGCTCGATCTTACAAGCTCGATCAGATGCTGCTCGGCCGCGTCGTCGTATAATTTCGCGTCGTGCGGATGAACGCCGACCGACGTGTAAACGCAATCGTATTTTTCCGCAACCCCAACCGCCCGCCGAAAATCATCCGAATGCGGATCGCCCGTGCCGATATTCAGCATCAACTTGACGCCCGCATCGAGCGCCCGCTGAACAACTTCGTCACGATCAGCATCAAACTGCTCGCCGTCGATGTGGCAATGTGAATCAACTAAGATGCTCATTTAGTGAATACGATCTTGGCGAGCATCGCTTCTATTTGCTCTCGCTGCTCGTTGTTATGATGAGTATTCACTATAACGATCGAGTAGCCTTTGTGCATTTTGATGTACATGCGTTGATAGATTTTGGCAGCACCGATCGCAACCTCGAAATCGGCCGCAGCATAATGGTTGACCCCAATTTTTAAGTTCGGTATTGAACGTTGCAAGGCATATGCACTTCCCTGAAACATTGCCACATTAGCCGCCAGAACCATGCTCGCGGTAACACCCGGCTGCTGCGAGGCTGCCGAAATTTCCAAGCTTGAATTTAACGGTTCTCCAAACGGTTTTGCGGATACTGCTATAAGAGAAGTTGCTCTATTCTCCGCCTCCTCAATTTTTTTTGTTTCTTTATCGTTAGCCTTAAGGAGATCTAAACCAGCCTCTCTGTAAACGGCAGATTCTGCGGTTGAAATAATAGTGAACTTATCGGGAATTTCAAGCGAAAGCCCATATTTCTCGCTCCGAAACACGCCGTCTCTGACTGCGCCTGATGTGGTTGATCCATTTTCACTAGTTATCTGGACGTTTTTTGGCTTAGGTGGCGTTTGCGCAGATACAGTAACCAAATATATTACACTTAGTATGCTTAGAAAGATTATTCTCATTTTAACCTCGCACCGATTTTAACGGCTTCAAGAAAAGTCGCGATCGCAGGCGTATCGTCATCTGTGAGCGAAGCGGCGCAAATCATGCCTTGGGATTCAAGGCCGCGCATTGTGCGCGCCTTTAGGTTGGCGACGACGACGACTTTGCGGCCGATGAGTTTTTCGGGCTCGTAATATTCGGCGAGACCGGCGAGAATTTGTCGCGGCTGCTCTTCGCCGAGATCGATCTCGAAACGGAGCAATTTATCAGCGTCAGGAATGCGTTCACAAACCTTTACCTCACCGACGCGAAGTTCGACCTTGAGAAAATCATCGATTGTGATGAAGTTATCTACTTCTGATTGTGCTTGCTCAACGACAATGGACCCAGTCGCTATCGCTCCCGGTTCTGACTCCTGGCTCCTGGCTTCTGACTTCTCTGTAATTTCACTCATAATTTTACTCTTTTCAATTCGCGGGAAAACGCCCACCGTTTCGCCGATCTTTGTGCCGACAGCGAGTTCGCCCCAGGTCAAACTCGCAGGATCGAGTTTTGTAATATCATCATCGAGTCCGATCTGTGCGTAAATATTTTTACACGCGTCTGGCATCACCGGATACAACAAAACAGCGAGCCAACGTAGCGTTTCGCTTGCACGATACAGAACCGCATTCAGCGTCTCGGTTTGTCGCTCGTCTTTAATTAGCTCCCACGGTTTTGCGTCGGAGATCATCTTGTCGATGCGTGCGATGACGGTCCAAACGGTTTCGAGACCCTGACTGAATTCAAAATTATCAAATCGACGCAAAAACTCGTCGCGTGCATGCGTGACGACCGAGACGATCTCTTGCCCATCGGGATCAATGCCGGCGCGACGAGCTTGCAGGTAATTTTCCTCGGCGATCTTACCGCTTGGAATTTTGCCTTCGCGGTATTTTGAGATCATCGAAAAAGTGCGACTCGCGAGATTCCCAAGCCCACTTGCGAGATCCGCGTTTGAGCGATCGATCAAACTTTCATAACCAAATTTGCCATCCTGCCCGAAAGCCATTTCGCGGAGCACAAAATACCGCACCGCATCAGTCTGAAAATATTTATGCAAAACATCGACTTCGATGATGTTACCTAGTGTCTTACCCATCTTTCGGCCGTCGGCATCGAGCCACATTCCGTGTGCGTAAACCGATTTCGGCAGCGGCAACCCGGCGGCGTGAATAAACGAAAACCAATAGACAGTGTGAAAACGAAGAATATCTTTTCCGACAAGATGAACAGCGGGCCAGTACTTTTCAAAGTGGTCAGTGGCCTGTGTTCGTTGATCAGAATTATCTCGCTGGCCACTGAACACTGACCACTGACCACTGTCTCCATAACCGAGCGCAGTAATATAATTAGAAAGAGCATCGAGCCAGACATACATCACGTGATTATCGTCGTCGGGCACCGGCACGCCCCACGCAACCGAAGTTTTTTGCCGACTGATCGAAAGATCTTGCAAACCGCCGCGGATAAAGGACAGCACTTCATTTTTTCGCGCGTCAGGCCGGACAAGATTCGAGGTGTTTTCGATAACGCCGATCAAAAACTCATCGTAATCCGACAGCCGAAAAAAATAACTTTCTTCGGCGACCTTATCGAGCGGACGTTCGTGAATCGGACAGTGTGGCGTGTCCGAGCCTTCGGGCGTGTAGTATTGCTCTTCGGTTTTGAATTCGGCACACGGCGCGCAAAACCAGCCCTCGTAAAAGCCTTTGTAGATAGTCGAGTTGCCCTTCGGTGTTTTGTTCTTAGCGATCTCGCGCCAAAGATGTTGCACGCCAGCATAATGAAACGGCTCGGTCGTGCGCATAAAGATGTCGTAACCGCCGCTCTCGCCATCGAGTCCGAAGTCGTGAAACATCCGCTTCAACTCACCCGAAATATAGTCAACCTGTTCTCTATTCGTGCGTCCCGCCTTCTCAGCCGCTCGCTGAATATTTATTCCATGCTCATCGGTGCCGGTGAGAAAATACGTATCGAATCCACGCTGCCGCTTATATCGCGCAACTGTGTCTGCCACGATCGTCGTGTAAAGATGCCCGAGATGCGGCAGGCTGTTCGCATAGTAGATCGGGGTTGTTATGTAGAAGGTGTTTGGTATCATCAAGTGAGCCTTGAGCTAATCTTCATAAAAATCTACTGCCGTATAGATTTTATTAGGAACAACACGTTCAGCAATTGGTTCGAGCTTTACTAAAGTTTTTCCGTGACAAATTATCACTAACTCGCCGTTAAATGCCATCGCCATTAAATATTCAAGCTGTTCCTGAGCTTCTTCGACTTTAAATTTCTTCATATTTATTTGAATTCAGAATCGCTTCCTATCAGCTGCGGCAAATTCGTCCGTGTCTTTGTATCTCGGCATCGTCGGCGCATTTGCGATCTTCATCGCGATGGCGAGCCCGAGCTCGGTGTTTTGGATCATCGCCGCTGCGTCCCACCAGTCGTAGTATTGATCGGATGGTTGATGATAATACTTCGCGTTGTAATTACTAAAAAATTCGAGAGCCGTTCCGGTCAATGGCGTGACGAAATCGTCGCCGTGACGAAGGCTAAGGGCAGGAACGCCGACTTTTGCAAACGGAAAATGATCCGAGCGGAAGAAGAAACCTTGTTCGGGCTGCGTGTCGCCTTCGAGTGTGAGGTTGCGTTCGCGCGCGACCTCGTTAACGATCGCCTCCAGCGAAGAGCGTTCAGAACCGAGTGCCGCAAAATCTTTCGCCTTGCCAAAGAAATTTACGCCGTCGATATTTACGTTGCCGGCGGTTTTAGCGAGCGGCACGAGCGGAAACCGCGAGTAATATTCGGCCCCGAGCAAACCTTGCTCTTCAGCAGTTGGAAATAGAAAGAAGAACGAGCGTTTCGGCCGCTGCTTTTTCGGCGTTTTGGCGAGAATGTCTGCTATGCCAAGTATCGCCGCAACACCCGACGCGTTGTCATAAGCTCCGTTGTAAATTTTGTCGCCGCGTGTGTCTGCCTCGCCGATTCCGAGATGATCCCAATGTCCGGTGAAAACGACGAATTCTTTTTTCAACTTTGAATCGCTGCCCTCGACCATCCCGACGACGTTCGGCGAATCAAATGTTTTCAACTCACTATTCAGATCGAGTTTTACTTTTAGGCCTGTCTTTACCGGTTGAAAGTCACGCGACTTTGCCGCTTCCCGCAGTTTGTTGATGTCGAGACTGGCCTGTTTGAGAATTTTGCTTGACGCGTCGTCAGTCGCCCATGCTCGGTATTGCAAAAATGGAGTCTTGTCAGATGTCGAGCGTGCGATCTCGTAGCGCCAGTTGCCGTTCGACGTGCGAACGACATTCCAGCCGTAGCCCGCGGACTCGGTCGTGTGAACTAAAATTACGCCCGCGGCGCCGCGGCGAGCAGCTTCTTCATATTTATAAGTCCAACGCCCGTTGTACGTCAGCGCTTTGCCGCCAAAAAGATTCGGTTCGCCTTCGGTCGCGGGCGGATCGTTGACGAGGATCATCAGCACTTTGCCTTTGTAATCGTCAGCCGAACCTTTGTAATCGTTCCATTTGTAAAGCAACGACTCGATGCCATAACCGACAAAAACAAGCTCGGCATCAACTGCAACACTTGAAGTTTGAGCACCGGTCGTCGCAACGAAGTCGTCGCCGAAATTGTAAGACTTGTCGCCGACGAGCAACTTTGTATTCGGATCGGCTTTGACGCCGACGAGTTTTACATTTTGAAAATAGCTGTCTTTGTTCGCAGGTCTAACGCCGCTCGCTTTCATCTGATCGGCAATGTATTGCGCGGCGCGCTTTCCTCCGTCGGTTCCAGGACCGCGACCTTCAAAATCGTCAGCCGACAGCCGAATGACGCGCTCTCGCATCTTTTGGCCATCAAATTTCGCACTCATGTCCTGAGCGAAAAGCATCGGCGACAGAAATGTAAAAACTAAAAATAAAGCAGTTATCTTTTTCATAAATTATCCTTTTATCAGCGACATCGCTTCGGCGCGTGTTCGCGAATCTTTTCTAAAACCGCCGAGCACAGCCGACGTTATCGTCACGGCTCCGGGTTTTTTCACACCGCGAAGTGTCATACAAGTATGTTCAGCCTCGACGACGACCATCACGCCGATAGGTTCTAAGTTATCGAACAAAGTTTGCGCGATCTGCTGAGTAAGGCGTTCCTGAACCTGCAAACGCCGCGAAAATGTCTCTGCAATTCGCGCAAGTTTTGATAAACCGATGATGCGGCCGCCTTTTGGGATGTAAGCAATGTGACATTTCCCAACAAATGGAGCGAGGTGATGCTCGCACACCGACGCGATCGAAATATCCTTGACGATCACCATTTCGTCGTGACTGTCGCCCGGCAGCGGCACAATGTGCTCGCTCGCATCGATCCACATTCCCTCGGTAAGTTCGGCGTAAAATTCGGCGACACGTTCCGGCGTTTTCTTCAAACCGTCGCGATTCGGATCCTCGCCGATGCCCTCGAGCATCAGCCGAACACCGTCGGCGATCTTTTTTAAATCGATCTTTTTCTTTGCCTTTTTTGTCATCTGTTCGGCGGTCTTTTGAATTTTGAGTTTAGCGTCTTTGCCGCACAAAATAAAAGCGTGCGGCGGAATAACACTTTTGGTTAGTGTCCTAAACTTGTGACGTCCAATGACTTTTTCTTTGTGCCTCTGTGTCCTCGCTCCGTGCTCTCTGTGATTAGCTCCATTTTAATCACAGAGTTCACGAAGAATGAGGACACAAAGAGCACAAAGGCAGAAACCACAGGATCAGGACACTATCACTTTTGCGAAGCCGAGGACAGAAGTCTATAATTACCGTTTATTTTGCGGCTAATGACGATAATCGAGTTACAAGATAAGTTAGTTGAGGCGGTCAGAATTGCTTCCGACAAGCACTTCGGCGTTGAGCTGGACACCGTCTCGACCGAGACGCCGCCGAAGACCGAGCTTGGCGATATCGCGTTTCCGGTTGCGTTCGAGCTTGCGAAAAAGATAAAGCAATCGACCGGCGAAAAGAAAAACCCGCGTGAGATCGCCGAAGTTTTGAAGAGCGAGATAGAGTCACTCGATTTCGTGAGTAAGGTTGAGGTCGCCGGTGCCGGTTATTTAAATGTCTTTCTTGAGCGCGCGCAGTTTCTAGCTGCAAATGCTATCGCCGAGCCGTTACCAAGCGCCGCCTTTTCAACTTCATCAACCGCCGCAAAAGTCTGCGTCGAACACACTTCCGTAAATCCAAACAAGTCAGCGCACATCGGTCACGTTCGCAATTCGGTTCTCGGTGACACATTTCAGCGAATTCTGACGGCAACTGGCAAACGCGTCGAGGTGCAAAATTACATCGACAACACCGGCGTGCAAGTCGCCGATGTCGTCGTCGGTTTTATGTATCTCGAACACAAAGACCTTGCGGCGATAAAGGTTTTGGATGCGGAACTCACGTCCGCCGGAAAGAGTTTTGATTACTACTGTTGGGATCTTTACGCGAAGGTCGGCCAGGAATATCAGTCAGAGCCGCCTGCGTCAGCGGGTGGAACGACCGCAGAAAATGAGCAACCTAGCTTAGCTCAGCAACGTGCAAGCGTGCTTCACCTCATCGAAGAAGGTGGCAACCCGACTGCCGAGCTTGCAGATTTTGTTGCGACGCGAAATGTCGAATGCATCTTGGCGACGATGGAGCGACTTTCGATTCGCTACGATCTGCTGCCGCGTGAAAGCGAAATCCTACACTTACATTTTTGGGACAAGGCGTTCGAGGAGATGAAACAGCTCGGCGTTATTCATTTTGAAAATGACGGAGCACACAAAGGCTGTTGGGTCATGCCGTTCGAATCTCACGTCGGCAGCGACGATCACGAAGCCGACAAAATTCTCGTCCGTTCAAACGGCACCGTCACCTACACCGGCAAAGACATTGCTTATCAAATGTGGAAGCTCGGCATTCTCGGTCTTGATTTCAATTACAAGCTGTTTCACGAATACGCTGATGGCAGACAAGTGTGGATCACAACGGCGCGGAACGCGGACGCCCTCGTCCGCAATGGAGGCGAAGCCGACACGGTTCCGTCTTTCGGTGGCGGCGAGACGATCTATAACGTCATCGACACGCGGCAATCTTACACGCAAGACGTTGTAAAAAAAGGCGTTGCGGCGATCTCGCCCGAGCGTGGCGAGCAAGCAAGCGTTCATCTCGCATACGAAATGGTCGCGCTTTCTCCGGCGGCTGCAGAAGAACTCGGCTTCAAGATCGCCGACGAAGATCGCGCAAAAAACTTTATCGAAATGAGTGGCCGCAAAGGTCTCGGCGTCAAGGCCGACGACCTGATCGACCGTCTCGAAGCAAACGCTCTCGCCGAAGTCGAGTCGCGACATGCCGACGCGAGTGACAATGAAAAGCGACACATCGCACACCAGATCGCCGTCGGCGCTCTGCGTTACTTTTTGCTCAAGTTCACGCGCAACACGGTGATCGTCTTCGACTTTAAAGAAGCGTTGTCGTTCGATGGCGAGACGGGCTGCTTTTGTCAATACTCGGCGGTGCGAGCGAATTCAATTTTTCGAAAGCTTGGTGAGAACGACAGCATCGAAAAGTGTCGTGAACGGCTTTCAGATGCAGACGGCGTGAGCGAGATTTTTGCGTCGGATGCGGGCAATGAAATTTGGTCGCTACTTACGCTCGCGTCGCGGCTCGATGAGACGACTCGCCAGGCTGCTGCTGCAAACGAACCGGCGATCCTTGCAAAATACACGTTCAATCTGGCTAAGGCGTTCAACCTTTTCTACCACAATCACAAGATCATCGCCGAAACCGACGATCTGAAACGCGCGGTGCTCGTGGTTGTCGCGGACGCGGCGCGGCGATCTTTGACTGCTGCGCTCGACACGCTCGGGATCGAAGTTCCTGAGAAAATGTAAGTTGACAGATCGTCGTGCAAAAGTTTTAATAATTTTAGTGAACAAATTTCAGACAATTAAAGCAGCCGTTGTGAGCAACCTTTGGTGGTGGCACAATAGCGGCGCGCTAAAGTCTGAATAAATAATTCGAATAAGTTTTGTATTATGCGCCGCTTGAGAATAAACCTCAGGCGGCGTTTTAGTTTTAGCCACAAATGGCACAAATTACGCAAATAAAAGTTATTCCTGTCGTCAACACGATGCCAGCCGATCTTTTGACGCCGCTTGCCGTGTATCTAAAACTTTCTGCAAACTCGAAAAACTCCTTTCTACTCGAATCAGTCGAAGGCGGCACAAGTTTAGCGAGATACTCGTTCATCGGTGCCGAACCGAGAGACGTGATCGATGGCGGTCAGGACAGTTACGAAAAACTAAGGCGACATTTTGAGTTTCACTTTGCCGAATGCGATGCAGAGCTTCCGTCTTTTATCGGGGGAGCAATTGGTTATTTGGGTTTTGATTGCTGCGAGTGGTTCGAGCCTTCGCTGAAAACGGTAAAAAAAGATAATGGATTTTGCTCGTTCATGCTTTTTGATTCAATTGTCGCTTTTGATCATGCAAAACAGCAGATCAAAATTATATCGCTGATATATGACGATGGCACTGAGTCTTTACAAACTCAAACCGAGCAAGCTCGGGAGCGAAATTCTGCCACGAGAACAAAGCTCGAAAGCAGCATACATAGTCAGCTACAAACTTTTACTGAAAAGCATGGTGAGGCAATTTCAAATTGGAGTAGGCAAGATTTTGAATCAGCAGTCTCTCAAATCAAAGATATCATCAGCGCGGGCGAATGTTACCAAACCGTGCTTTCGCAATGCTTTACGCGGCCGACCGATGCTCCGCCAACTGCTATTTATCGAGCGCTTCGCTCGCTAAATCCATCGCCGTATATGTTTCTGCTGCAATTTGACGACAAGGCAGTGGTCGGAGCGTCACCTGAGATGCTTGTGCGCGCGACAGGTGACAATCTCGAATATCGTCCGATAGCCGGAACGCGTCATCGCGGTAAAACTGTAGAGGAAGACGACGCTCTCGCCGTCGAAATGCGTAACGATGCAAAAGAAGTTGCCGAGCACATGATGCTCGTTGATCTCGGTCGCAACGATCTCGGACGTGTTGCAGAATTTGGCAGCGTGAAGGTTGATAAATTAATGCTGGTCGAGAAATATTCGCACGTGCAGCATCTGGTCAGCTCGCTTTCGGCAAAACTTTTAGACGGCAAGGATTGTTTCGATGCGCTTGCCGCGTGCTTTCCTGCGGGAACGGTTTCCGGCGCTCCAAAAGTGCGCTCCATCGAGATCATACGCAAGCTCGAACCGTCAGCGCGTGGAGTTTACGCCGGTGCTGTCGGGTATTTTGACTATACGGGCAACATGGACACGTGCATCGCGATAAGAACGATCGTGCTGGAAAACGGCGTTGCAAAAATTCAGGCCGGTGCCGGAGTTGTCGCCGATTCAATTCCAGAAAAAGAATTTGAGGAGACAGTGAACAAAGCAAAAGTGTTGATGCGCGCCATCGACATTGCGGAGAGCGGAGAATTTTAAATTGATGAGCGAGGCACTACGACATTACACAAATGAATTTCGCTCAAAGCGGGACGTGTCGCCATACGACGCCGAAGTTTTCTTTGACGCGCTCATTGCGGAGACGGACGAGCAGCTATTGATCGCGTTGCTCGACGCGTGGACGACCAAGGGCACGACGGAAGACGAGCTTTATCGGTTCGCATCGATCATGCGAAGGCGAATGCGCTCGCTACGGCATTCGTTCGAGACGTTGGTCGATATAGTTGGAACCGGCGGCAGCTCGTTGAAGACGTTCAATGTATCGACCGCAGCCGCGTTCGTTATCGCCGGTGCGGGTCTGGCCGTCGCCAAACACGGCAATCGTGCCGCGACGAGCAGCTCGGGCAGCTCGGACGTTTTGTCCGAACTCGGCGTGAACGTTGACGTGGAGCCTGAGGTAACCGAACGCGAACTTGCCGAACATGGCATTTGCTTTATGTTCGCTCCCCGATTTCATTCGCTGTCGCCGACCCTCGCCGCAGCTCGTCGCGCCGTCGGTCGGCCAACCATCTTTAATAATCTCGGCCCGATCTGCAATCCGGCGGCGGTTCCGCATCAGATCGTCGGTGTGCACAGTCCCAAAATTTTGGAACGGACCGCACGAGTTCTCGCGCGGCTGGGAACAAAGAGATCATGGGCTGTTTGCGGCAATGGCGCTCTCGACGAGATCGCGCTGAACGGGCCGACGAGCATTGCCGAGGTCAGCGCCGGTCAGGTTACGATCAGCGAGATCTGGCCGTTGGATTTTGGCGTCGATAGCGTCGAAAACAGTCTTCCGGAAAACTGTTCGCCGCGTCAGAGTGCCGACGTTATCGAAGCAATTCTCTCAAACGCATCGATCGGAAGTGACGCCGAGAAACTTGTGCTAATGAACGCGGCAGCGGCGATATTTGTTTCAGAACACGCGAAAACACTGCCTGAGGCATTCGCTCTCGCTGAGCAAAGCGTTAGAGAATGTAAGGCCCTCGAAAAGCTCGAAAGCCTGCGCACAAAAAGATGAGTGTGAGATTTTTGGACAAGATAATTCAAAGGACACGCGAACGCGTCTCGGCGATCAAAGCTGACAGCGACGTTTCGAACATTCGCGATCGCGGCGAAAAGTTGCGCGCGTTGAAATCCGCGAACGGTCTGAGAAACACACTCGAGAAAACTGATCGCATCAACATCATCGCCGAGATCAAACGTTCGTCTCCGTCCAAAGGCGTAATCAAAGCCGATATTGACGTTGTCGAGTTGGCACGCTCGTACGAAACCGGCGGTGCGGCCGCGATCTCGGTGCTGACCGAAACCGAATACTTTGGCGGCTCGCTCGTCGATCTTCTCGCCGTATCACAAAAGGCTCGCGTTCCAATTCTCAGAAAAGATTTTATCGTGGACGAATATCAGGTTTGGGAAGCCGCTGCCTTTGGAGCCGACGCGATCCTGCTGATCGTCGCGGCGCTAAGCCCGAACGAATTGTCGGAACTCGGTCGCGCGGCTGACGAGATTGGAATGGACGTTCTAGTCGAGGTGCATGCGCTCGACGAACTAAAGTTAGCGTCCGACGCGGGAGCGAAGATCATCGGCGTCAATAACCGCGACCTACAGTCGCTGGAGGTTTCGCTTGATGTCTCGCGAGAATTGATCGATAGCAAACCGGAAGGCGTGTTGATGGTTGCAGAGAGCGGACTCGCGACCCGCGACGAGATCGCCGAGCTTCGCACGCTTGGTTTCGACGGTTTCCTGATCGGCGAAACTTTGATGAAAAGCGACGATCCGGCTGCGTCGTTGAGAGAACTGACATGACCAAGATCAAGATCTGCGGCATTACAAATCTCGCCGACGCGCTTCATTCGGCAGAGTGCGGCGTCGATGCCTTGGGTTTTAATTTTTACGCAAAGAGTTCTCGATATGTCGAGCCAACGGTCGTTCGCAATATCGTCGAAAAACTTTCCGGCGATGTTTTCAATGTCGGCGTGTTTGTAAACGAAGATTCTGAGCGCATCGTTGAGGTGGTGAATGAAATTAAACTGGACGCCGTCCAACTTCACGGCGATGAATCACCGGAGTTGGTAAACAGGCTAATGAACGAATTGCCCGATGGAGTCGAGGTTATCAAAGCCTTTCGCGTCCGTCTCGATTTTCATCCCGGCGAGGTTTTGAAGTATGGCTGCGAGACCGTATTGCTCGACGCATTTTCAAATGACGAGTTTGGCGGATCGGGAAAGACATTCAATTGGGAGATGGCGAGATCGCTGACATCGGACAAAAAAGTTTTTCTTGCGGGCGGGCTTTCGGGCGAGAATGTCGGCGACGCAATTCGAACCGTCCGACCGTATGCGGTCGATGCATGCAGCCGGCTCGAATTGTCGCCGGGCAAAAAAGATCGCGAAAAAGTAAAGCTGTTTATTGATGCAGTGAAGCAGAAATTATGAACTACGAGCCGAGTGAAAAAGGTTATTGGGGCAAGTATGGCGGACGATTTGTGCCGGAAACGCTCGTTGCACCGCTCGATGAGTTGACGATCGCTTATCTTGCGGCGCGCGACGATTCGGCATTTCGCGCAGAGCTTGACGACCTTCTAAAAAATTATTCAGGTCGTCCGACTCCGCTTTATTTTGCAAAACGCCTGAGCGAGAAACTTGGCGGTGCAAAAATTTATCTCAAACGCGAAGACCTCAACCATACCGGCGCGCACAAGATAAATAATTGCCTTGGACAGATACTGCTCGCGCGACGTATGGGGAAAAAGCGGATCATCGCCGAAACCGGCGCCGGGCAACATGGCGTGGCAACAGCGACCGTTTGTGCGCTGTTCGGTCTTGAGTGCGTCGTCTATATGGGCACCGAGGACATGCGGCGGCAGGAGTTGAATGTGTTTAGAATGCAGCTGATCGGGGCTGAAGTTCGGGGCGTCGATTCGGGTTCGCGCACGTTGAAAGACGCGATCAACGAGGCGCTTCGCGATTGGGTGACCAATGTCGATAAGACCTACTATCTGCTCGGTTCAGCGTTAGGCCCGCATCCGTATCCGTTGATGGTTCGCGACTTTCAGAGCGTGATCGGTCGCGAAGCGCACGAGCAGATCATTGAAAAAGAAGAGCGTTTGCCCGACGTTTTGATCGCATGCGTCGGCGGCGGGTCGAATTCGATCGGGCTGTTCCACGAATTCCTGAACACGCAAGTTCGAATGATCGGCGTCGAAGCCGGTGGTCGTGGCGAGTCACTCGGCGAACACGCCGCACGATTTATGGGTGCAGAAAATATCGGCGTCTTGCAAGGGACAAAGAGCTATATTTTGCAGGACGAACACGGTCAGATCGCTGCTACACATTCAATTTCCGCCGGTCTCGACTATGCCTCGATCGGCCCGGAGCACGCATATTTGCACGACCTCGAACGCGTCGAATATGCGTCCGCATCAGACGATGAAGCGCTCTCCGCTTTCAAACTGCTGGCCGAGACCGAAGGCATTATCCCCGCGCTCGAGTCGTCACACGCCGTCGCTCACGCGATCAAGATCGCTCCCGGGATGAGTCGAGATTCGATTATGATCGTGAATCTTTCCGGTCGTGGCGACAAAGACGTGAATACCGTCAGGGAGTTAGTGAAAAATTAGCTGACAGCTTTCAGCTAACAGCTATCAGATGTGTTTTTATGAGCCGCATTCAAAAAAAGTTTAATGAGATCAGAGCGAAGGGCCGGGGCGGATTTATTCCGTTCGTCACGGCGGGCGATCCTGATCTTGAGACTTCGATGTCTATTATTCGCAAGCTCGCCGAATGCGGCGCGGATGTCATTGAGCTTGGCGTGCCGTTCAGCGATCCGATGGCTGACGGGCCGACGATCCAACGTTCGTCGCAGCGAGCACTCAAAAACGGTGTGACGCTGGAGCAGGTGATCGATCTTGCACGGCAATTCAGAGAGACGTCAGAAATACCGCTCGTGCTTTTTACTTATTTCAATCCGGTTTTGAAAATGGGCATCGACCGATTTACTGATTCGGCTGCCGCCGCCGGCATCGACGGAGTGTTGCTGACAGATGTGATCGAAGACGAGGCCGCAAATTTGTCGCAGCAGTTTACAGCAAGCGGCATCGACCTGATCTCGCTCATTGCACCAACGACGACTGACGAACGTCTTAAGAATATCTGCGAGCTTGCTAAAGGTTTTGTCTATGCGGTCTCGCGTGCCGGCGTAACCGGCGCACGGGAAACGACAAGCGACGAGGCGGAAAAACTCGTACGACGTGCGCGCTCATTCACCGATCTGTCGATCGCTGTCGGATTTGGAATATCGACTCGTCGGCAGATCGAAGAAGTTTGGAGTTACGCCGATGCAGCGGTCGTCGGTTCGGCGATCGTTGCCGAGATTGAAAACGCCGCAACGTCCGACGACGCCATTAAACGAGTCGAGCAATTTGTCGCTGAGCTGCTGCCTGAGTTTGCAAAAGGCGGTGGCGATACTTAAAGTTGTAGTTTTGCTAAGAAAAACGATATAAACACTTATGCTTATCGTGATGAAATCGGACGCCACGTCGTCTGATATTGAACAAGTTCTCGAGACGATCGAGGCTCTCGGTTTTCGCGGACACGCGATGCCCGGCGAAAATCGAACGGCGATCGGCGTTACGGGCAATCAGGGCTCGATCGACCCCGCACACTTCGAAAATCTGCCCGGCGTCGCCGACGCGATTCGCGTTACACAACCGTATAAGCTGATATCAAAGGATTTGCGACCAGAGAAATCGGTTGTAAAGATCGGGACGGCCTCGATCGGCGGTGATGAACTCGCTATTATCGCCGGTCCGTGCGCTCTCGAAAATCGCGATCAAGTATTTACAACTGCCGAGACCGTTTTAAAGAGCGGTGCAAAATTCTTTCGCGGCGGCGCGTTCAAGCCGCGCACTTCGCCGTATGCGTTTCAAGGTTTGGGTGAAGAAGGTTTAAAAATGCTCGCCGAGGTTCGTGAGCAGTTCGGCCTCAACATCGTTACCGAGGCGATGGACGAACGCGGCATCGATGCGGTCATACAATACGGCGACTGCATTCAGATCGGCGCGCGTAATATGCAGAATTTTTCGCTGCTAAAATACGCCGGCCAAACCCGCACGCCGATTCTTTTAAAGCGTGGCCTTTCGGCGACGCTCGATGAGCTGCTGCTCGCCGCCGAATACATAATGGCCGAGGGAAATTACAACGTTATCCTGTGCGAACGCGGCATTCGAACGTTTGCCAACCACGCGCGTAACACGATGGATCTGTCGGTCGTTCCGGCTGTTCATCGACTGACTCATCTCCCGATAATCGTCGATCCGTCGCACGGAACAGGCCACAATTATATGGTCGCTCCACTCGCACGAGCGGGCGTCGCGGTCGGCGCCGACGGCCTTATAATCGAAGTTCACCCGCATCCCGAAGTCGCTATGTGCGACGGTGCACAGGCTCTTACGCTTTCGCAATATGTCGAGTTGACCTCGCAAATACGGGCGTTACACGAGCTTTTTGCCGAGCCGGCCGTTATGTTGGCAGAATCTAATTAACCAATTTACAAATAAAAATCCGCGCGTGCCGGTGGGCAACACGCGCGGACTGTTCGCTCTCACCTGGGCCTTTTGCCTATTTAACCAGGCGGAGTTTCATAAGTGCATAAAACTGAATGTAGCAACTGAACATCGCCGTCAATATCAAAAAAGTCATCGGCACGAATTTGAGCGATTCGGGCAGGACGAGGCCGACGCTTTTGCTGTATAAAACACCGAACATCAGTCCGATAACTGCAACCGAACTGCGAAGTTTTAACCAACTGCCGAGCGTCGGCCTCGCGTTTTTTGAGGGTAGAAAATATGGCAAGACGAGCACCATCGTCATTGTCGTCAACATCAGCGCGCCGTCGATCGAAAACATTTGAACTGCGCGTCCGTACTCAAGCGCCAAAAAGAAAAGCACAAACAGCGTGTCGATCCCGAATCCGCCAAACCAAGTATTCTTATCCATTGTGTTGTTCATTTCGCCTCTCGTGTTTTATTTTTTGTCGCCCTGCTTGCTGAACTGATCGTAGGCCACGCGAAACAGTTCGGATAATGCCGCCGCCGTCTCGGGCGTAAGATTTGGATCGGCGCGAAGGTGTGCGCCGACGATCTCAGTGGTCTTTTCGTGTGGGTAATAGATGACAGGTTCGACGCTGCTCGACGACTGTTTCTTCATCAAGCGGTCAACCGGCATGTCGAGCCACTGAGTCAGACGAGCGATGTTATCGGCGTCTGGGCGGCCCGTGCCATTCTCGATACGAGACAGTGTCGAGGCCGAAACATCAGTCACGTCGGCCACGTCACGCAGGCTCAAGCCCAATTCTTCGCGGCGACGCTTGATCGCACGGCCCAATTCCACAGTATTTATAAGACTTTCGTTCTTGAATGCCATTTGCTAATGTCCTCCAAATTTAATAAGTGCCACAGACGCACTTTTCGTTTCACGGATAAAACATAACACACGAAAACTTGTAATGCAACCCTGTTTCGCACCTGCAACAAAGATTTTTTGCGTCCGGGTCTGGCTATAAAACGGCTTGCGACATTGCATCTTTATGGCTTTGCGATGAAAATTTTCTGAATGAACTGGCAAAACAAAACGATTTTTTTAACCGGAGCGTCGAGCGGGATCGGCGGGGCGTTGGCGGTGGCGATGGCGGCGAAGGGAGCGACGGTTGGGCTTGTTGCTCGGCGCGAGGAGTTGCTGAATGAGCTAAAAACTAAATGTGAAAGAGTCGGCGGGACGGCGAGGGCGTATGCGTGTGATGTGATCGATGCCGATGCGTTGCAAGAGGCGGCGGACGATTTTCGCAGCGAATTCGGGCACATCGACATCATGATCGCGAACGCGGGTATCAGTGGCAACAACCAGCCGACGCGCGATTACGAGCCTGACGCGGTCAAGCAGGTGATAGACATCAATTTGCTCGGTGCGGTGAACGCGATTCACGCCGTTGTGCCGCAGATGATCGAGCGAAAATCGGGTCAGCTTGTTGCTATATCGAGCCTCGCGGGAATTCGCGGGCTGCGCAAATCAGCCGCGTATTGTGCGAGCAAAGCGGGAATGACGGCGTTCTTCGAGAGCGTTCGGCTCGACGTGATGCAGCACGGCATCGACGTGACGATAGTGCAGCCGGGATTTATCAAAACTCCGCTCACCTCGGGCCGCCATCACAAAATGCCATACCTGATGGAACTCGACGACGCTGTTCCGCTATTTATCAAAGCTATCGAAAAGAAAAAGAAATTCGCCGCCTTCCCGTGGCAGCTCGCGAGCTTCGTCCGCCTCGGCAAAATGTTTCCCGCCTCGCTCTACGACCGCATCGCAGGCAAGGCGAAGTTTCGGGAATAGAATTGATTGACCCCGGCACCGATCTCGAATAACATTTGTCTTGTATGAGCATCACAGAAATCGAAGCCGCCATTACAAAACTCCCGGTCGAAGACGTTGATAAACTCATGTCGTGGCTTGAGGAATATCACGCTCGCATCTGGGACAAGCAGATCGAGGATGATCTCGATGCGGGAAATTTGGACGAACTGCTGAAGGAAGTCGAACAAGAGATCGAGGCTGGACTAGCTAAGCCACTATGAAACACCTTACGCTCCCGCGTTTTGGGAAAACTATCATCGACTCCCGCTCAAAATTCAAAAGCTCGCCGATTTAACCCGGATTACGCAATAGGAATTTTCATCCTATTTTTCTTCCTTTGCGTCCTTTGCGGCTTTGCGTGAAAAAAATTCTTTTATCTCACGCAAAGCCGCAAAGAACGCTAAGAAATCACAATGAAGAAAGCAAAAGAGAAATCATTAACTCTTTCTAATGCTTAATCCGGGTTT
>Ga0187894_10001992_pt1 | contig 25130 bp, 21 predicted proteins | sample GBC1701081metaG_FD_136650 | JGI IMG/M metagenome (GOLD analysis project Ga0187894, IMG submission 136650) | White microbial mat communities from a lava cave in the Kipuka Kanohina Cave System on the Island of Hawaii, USA - GBC170108-1 metaG ... | reverse complement strand
TACGTAGTTCAAGACCGTAACACTTGTCGCCGTAAACTGTTGATTTATATATGGTCCATATCCACGGCCCGAATACGGAAACCACAATCTATAGGGCTTACCACGGGAATTACGGGAGAGCCAGCCTTGCTGCCGGATAATCCCGCGGGAGTGATTGAACTAACTGATGTTGAGCTAAATAGGGTGGATGGCGGCAGCTTGATCACGGGTTGCGTCAGTTTGGGCCCAGTTTGCGGAATGTCGATCATGCAGTGCCCCTCGGCTATCACTTTCTGCATCCCTACGTGGGCATTCTTTCCTGTGGCAAATTAGGCTTGAAGCTTTGGCAAAGTCGAGAGGGTTACCGGCTTCTCGCAACGACTCACAGACACTCATTGTAAACTGCGGCGGGTGATTCAGGCTTTGTCCTGTTACTTCGCCGTCAAACATCAACCAAAAAGGAGGAGTAACATGAAATCAGAAAAGATCATTCGCAGTTGGAAAGACGAAGACTACCGGCTGAGCCTCAGCACTGCCGAGCAGTCTCTTTTGCCAGATCACCCGGCCGGTCTGATCGAATTGACCGATGCGGAACTGAATGGAGTGGATGGCGGCACAGACTGCTGGTCTCTCGCCGCTATCTGCGGCCCAAGTCACATCACTATATGCATACCCACAATGGATTACGCGCCCTGTTCCTGGTTTGGCGGCTGTTCTACGTGGGGACCCATATATTGCTATCCAGAATAAAGCGGAATACAGCCGATATGTTTGGCAAGCTCGGTTACTTTGGTCATGTCAAGTCTTCGCTAGCAAAATTGATTTACCCGACTGTTACCCGGAGTAACCAGACTTGCCAGCATAAACGGGTATGGCGCTTTACCACGCATAACATTGAAAGGAGAATTTATGCTACCGAGTGAAATCGTTCGCAGTTGGAAAGATGAAGAATATAGGTTCAGCCTGACTGGCGCCGAGCAGTCTATGTTGCCAGGCGACCCGGCTGGGCTGGTCGCGCTTGGCGATGATGAGTTGAGTGAGGCTGGGGGGGGCGCTGATCCCCTCGTCAGCATCATGATACTTCCTCCACTGATATTCCCCCTGATCACTTCTCCAATCATCTGCTTGTTTCCGCGGGAAGATCCCGCGCCGAGATAAACCAGAAGATGCTCATTGGTGAGCGTGAAATCTATAGCGAGTCGCAGTTTAGGACTATCGAAACTCACCGCAGACGCAGAAATCGCTGAGACGCCGCGGAGAAGAGTTGGCCACCTTCGCGCTTCTCCTGCGTTACTCTGCGTTTCTGCGGTGAGCCTGGGGCGCCGCAAGCCCATAAGCCTCGCATACCCACATCCCGGTTTATGTCGGCCGTGGCGCAACGCTACCTGAAAATAAATGAGAGACGAGTCAATGAGAAACATTGCTATTTTAGGTAACAAAACCAAAGAGTTGTTGGCGAAAAATCCGTCGGTCAGCACGATCGATCTGCACGGCGTGCCGGTTAACTGCGGTATTGTCGCCACCGCGCCGCCAGCGTTCGAAGGCGGCGGCGAAAAAGACCGCACAAGAGTCCTCGTCAATGTGAAGGCGTTTTCCTGCAACTATCGCGACCAGGCCTTGATTCTCACCGCCAGCAAGAGGGGACCGGAGAACTCTTTCTACACCATCGGCTCGGATTTCGCCGGCGAAGTCATAGCCGTCGGCGAGGACGTTGAAGGTTTCGCCGTGGGCGACAAGGTGATCGGCGATTATTCCTATGTCGGCGCACGATTTGTCGAAACGCCATATCGCCAGGGCGTGACGACCAATCACTCTTCGACGGAATATCAGGCCTTTGACGCGAACAAGATCGTCAAGGTCCCGTCCGCGATGCCCAACGAGGTGGCGGGCGCTTTCAGCGTCAACGCGCAGACAGCCTACAGCATCGTGCGCAAGCTGGAGGTCAAGGAAGGAGATAACGTGTTGGTGACCGCCGCCCGCTCACACACTTCGCTGTTCGCCATCAATGGACTGCGCAAATACAAAGCGAACGTCTACGCCCTGACGACATCCAAAGGTTACGAAGAACAATTCGCCCGGTTGGTGGTGAAAGAGGTTCTTCAAGTCGACTCGCAGCTCAATAACCTTGCGGAGGATCCGCGCGTTCTGGAAGTCGCGCAAGCCATCGGAGGGTTCGATCACGTCATCGATCCCTTTTATGACGTGTACCTGCCTAAAGTCGTGTACGTAATGGCTCCTGGCGGCAAGTACATTTCGTGCGGTTTCTGGAGCCAATACCATCACCTCACCGACGAAAAGGCGCCCGATCCGAACTTGAGGTTGAGCCATGCCTTGAGCTACGCAATCGCCAACAACCTGCAGATTCTCTTCAACTGCCTGGGCGACGCTAGCGACTTGCGGAATGCGATTGATGATTACGCGGCTGGCGATCTCAACGTCGTGATCGATTCCGTTCACACGGGCAATGAGATCGGAGCGTTCCTGACGCGCACCTACATGGCGCCGGATCGCTTCGGCAAAGTCGTCTACCAGTATAACTAACCCACGGCGATTGACGTCGTCTCCCAACTAGACTGAGAGAGCCTACCGAAAGAGCGAGGTGAACTATGAACCAGGCCTACTTTGAAACGCCGAATTGGTACGAGGCTTTAACGCTCGATGAGCGCAGTCAAATTGCTGTTACCGCCATTGCGGCTGGCGCGGCTGATGCGGCGCCGGTCGCAGCCGAACAGCCGGTCGATCAGGAGTTGGCGCAAAAGCGGCTGCGGCGTTGGCGCGCGCAGACGCCCTTCAACAACGACGTCTATTTCGCCGAGCGGTTGCGAAAGAACCGGTTGACCGAATCCGGCTTCATCTGGTTCCTGGGCGAACCGAGCCAGCAGTTGCGACAACGTTTCCAGCCTGCGCCGGCGTGGTTGAGCGAGTTGGAGCGCCTTTACACGCAATGGGCGGAGCGACAGGCCGCCGGTCAGGAGCAGAAGGAGGAGGACCTGGGATTCCTCTTCGTCGCCAGGCCGCTGATCCTCGACGGACATGAGCGTTTGCGCGCAGGCGTCGAGCAGTTGCGACAGCAACGCCAATACGTCCCGTTCGATGCGCAGACGGTGGAGAAACTCTTTCTTCCGAATCTCTTCATACAACTTTCTCAAGTGGCTTCGCGCACGATGGTTTTGGAGTTGAATGTCGCGCGCGTCGAAGAGCGATTGCGCGGCGAGACTCCTGAAGAGCGGTTTCAGGATTTCATCCGCCAGTTGCGCGAGCCGGCGACGGCGCTGGCGATTCTCCACGAATATCCGGTCCTCGCGCGCCAGCTCAAGCAATGCGTGGATTATTGGGCGCGCAACAGCCTGGAGTTCCTGCGACGCCTTTGCGCCGACTGGGAGGAGTTGCGCAGCCTGCTCTCGCCGGAGCAGTACCCCGGCTTGCTGACGGCGCTCAAGGGCGGGGCGGGCGATACGCACCGCGAAGGCCGCTCGGTGATGATTGCGGAATTCGCCTCCGGCTTCCGCGCGGTTTACAAGCCTCACTCGCTGGCCGTGGATCAACACTTCGGCGAGTTGCTGGAATGGTTGAACCAGCGTGGCGAGCATCCATCCATCCGGACCTTCCGCGTGACGAAGGTGTTGGAGCGCGGCGCGTATGGCTGGGTCGAGTTCGTGACGGCGCATGGTTGCGAGACGCCGGAGCAGGCGCAGCGTTTTTATGAGCGGCTGGGAGCGTTGTTGGCGTTACTCTACGTGCTGGACGCCACTGATTTCCACCATGAGAACTTGCTGGCCGCCGGCGCCCATCCCGTTCTGATCGATCTGGAAGCCCTCTTCCATCCGCGCGTCAATCACCTGCAAGCGTCGCCGAGCCTGGAATTCACGCAGCGCGCGGTCGCGCAATCGGTGTTGCGGATCGGTCTGCTGCCGCAGTATATCTGGGTCAACGAAGAAGGCGAAGGTCTCGACCTGAGCGGCATGGGTGGCGCGGAAGGCCAATTGACGCCGTTCCCGGTTCTGACTCCCGATCAGCAGGGCACCGATCAGATGCGCTTTACCCGCAAGCGCGTCGAGTTCGGGATCAGTCAGAATCGTCCTACGCTCGATGGAGTCAGCGTCAAGCTGGAAGACCATGCCGACCATTTCATAAAGGGATTCACCGAGATGTATAGCCTGATTGTCAGGCATCGAGAAGAACTGCTGGCCGTTGAGGGGCCGATCGGACGTTTCGCCCGCGACGAAGTGCGCCTGATTGCGCGCGCCACCAAAATCTACGCGCAGGTCTTGCAGGAGAGTTTTCACCCCAATGTGTTGCGCAGCGCGCTCGACCGCGACCGACTACTGGACAGACTTTGGGCGGGGATCGAAAACAGACCGGAGATGGCGCGCCTGATTCCGGCGGAGCAGGCGGATTTGCAGAAAGGCGACATCCCCTTCTTCGCCACCTGGCCAGCCTCAAGACATTTGTGGACAAGCTCGGGCGAGTTGATTGAAGACTTTCTGAGCCAGACCGGCCTCGAAGCGGTCTGGAATAAGCTGCGCTCGCTGTCGGATGATGATTTGACTCGCCAACTCTGGTTTATTCGCAGTTCGCTGGCGACGACGACCGGAAGCAGCGGCCACGCCGTGGTGACTTCAACCATCGAGCGAAAGGAGGGGGCAGCTCCAGCCAGTCAGCAGGAGCTGCTGGCCGCCGCGCGCGAGATCGGCGCCAGGCTCGAAGAGACCGCTTCACGCAGCCACGACTTAATCGCCTGGACCGGGTTGACTATGGTTAAAGAGAAGACCTGGTCAATTACACCGGTGGCAGGCGATCTTTACGGCGGTTTGACCGGCATCGGGCTGTTCCTGGCGTACCTCGGACATCTGACCGGAGACGATCGCTACACCCAAACAGCGCGCCTGGCGATCAACACGGCTATCCGGCAGTTCAAGGAAGCCCGTGCAATGTTCGCCAACGCCCCTTTGGCGGTAGGCGCCTTCTCAGGCGAGAGCGGGTTGATCTATGCGCTTACGCACCTTGGGCAAATCTGGCGCGAGCCGGCGTTGCACGAACATGCGGAAGAGTTGATCGGCTTGTTGCAAGACAGCATTGACAAAGATCGAACTTTCGACATCCTCAGCGGCGCGGCGGGCTACCTCTGCGTGTTGAGTAGCTTCCACGAAGTGACTGGTTCACCAGCCGCCATGCGGAGTATCGGCGCATGCGCCGAGCACTTGTTGGCTAATGCGCAAACGATGCCGCAAGGGATCGCCTGGGAGGCGATGCCGTCGCAATCACACGCGCCGCTTACGGGCTTCTCCCACGGCGTTTCCGGCGCCGCCTACGCGCTGTTGCGCGCAGGTGTATTGACGGGCGAGGAACGTTTCTATGAAGGAGCCATCAAGGCCATCGCCTACGAACGTACGCACTTCATTCCCGACCAGCGGAACTGGCGCGATCTGCGCAAGCTCTCCGAGCGACCGCTGGATGAAAGCCAAAACATGACCGCCTGGTGCCACGGCGCTCCGGGAATCGGTTTGAACAGAGTGTATGCCTTGTCATTGCTCAACGACCCAGAGATCGGCGGCGAGATCGACATTGCGTTGGAGACCACAGTACATAAAGGTCTCGGCGGCGCGCATTGCCTATGTCACGGCGATGTGGGGAATTTGGAACTGTTGATCGAAGCGAGTCGACAGCCGGGCTATGAACCATGGGGGGCGACCGCAATACAACACGCCGGATGGTTGTTGAATGCAGCGCGTCTCCACGGTTGGCTTTGCTCAACGCCGAAAGGGATGGAGACGCCGGGTCTGATGCTGGGTCTGGCGGGCATTGGATATGGATTGTTGCGATTGGCCAGTCCGGATTTCATCCCCTCGATCCTGATTCTACAACCCCCAAAGAGGAACAAATGATTGCTCAAAGATCTGTCACACATTCAGCTCGCTCAACATCACAAGCTGCGATGCCGCTTCAGGTCTGGTCTCTGGAGCGTTTCGAGGTTTGCGCGCTAGAAGGTCTGCCCGATCCAATCGTCTGTTCCGAATCGATGAAGAAGGCTCTGGCGAAAATTGCGCGAATAGGCGATAGCGACGCGCTGGTATTGATCACAGGCGAGACCGGCGTGGGCAAAGAGTTGTTTGCGCGGGCCGTTCATTTGATGAGTACACGCCGGCGCGGGCCGTTCATTCCATTCAATTGCGCTACTATTGGCAAAGAGTTGGCCGAGAGCCATCTGTTCGGTCATCGCCGTGGGAGTTTCACCGGGGCTTTGAACGATAATCAAGGTGTAATTCGGGCCGCCCGGGGCGGAACACTATTTCTCGATGAAATCGGCGAGATGAGTCCCTATCTTCAGCCGAAGTTGTTGCGGCTTTTGCAGGAAGGCGAAATCCATCCGGTGGGCGAAACGCGGCCGATCAAAGTCGATGTGCGAATCGTCGCCGCCACCAACCGGGACCTCGCGACAGAAATCAAGGCGGGGAGATTCCGCGCCGATCTCTTCTATCGGCTCTACGCGATCCATATTAGCCTGCCGTCGCTTCGCTCAGAACGGGAACGGATCAAACCGCTCATCGCATATTACTTCGACTACTATTGCCGGCAGGTAGGAAGACGCGAACTGCAATTGAGCGCCGAAGCGGTTGAGTTGTTGTTCCGTTATGATTGGCCGGGCAATGTACGCGAGCTATGCAATGAGATACAGAGACTTGTATTGTACGCCGCGGATGGCGAAGTCATCGGCACGGAACATCTCTCGCCCGAGATCCTCGATCAATCAAGTTCGGGCAAAACTTCGAGCGCGAAGCTTAAGGTGACGATTCACGAAGAAGTGACGCTCGACGAGGCTGTGGCTGAATTGGAGCGGCAATTGATTACACAAACACTGGCCAAACATAACGGTAATCTGACACGGGCTGCGCGTAGCTTGAATCTGACTAACAAGGGGTTGAGAGACAAGCTGCGGCGGCTAGGGATAGAGAGAATCGCGCCAACTTTCTCGGGCGGATAGCTGCTATCCGGTGATGGATAGCAGCTATCTGCCCGAGAAAGCCTTTGATATAGTGGGGTTGAGTCAATCTGAGTGATTTGGGCGATTGATTGCTGGATAACAACTATCCGATGCAGAGCGTTGTCTGCAACCACGATGTTTGCGCGCTACATTCGTAAATTATCCAATCGTCAGGGCAAATCATTGGTACTGCGCAAGGTTGAAACTTTGGAATGGGATTTGATTGCAATAACAGATGTGATTGGACAGCAATCTAATCATACTGTAACCGAGCGCCAATTCTGAAGTCGTCGGCAATGCAGATGGTTGCAGGCGGATAAGACTTAAGAAGCTGGCGCGCGCAAATTTCAAGAAAGGAGGACGTGGCTATGGACAACACGGCTTTAACCGAGTTGACAGTGGACGAACTGATGGCGACGGAAGGTGGTGACGGCGGCTTTGCATGTTTTACCGCCGGCGCCATCATCGCTGCCGGAGTTTGGACTCTCAATCCGCTTGCTGTTACAGTGGGGATCATCATGGTCGGAGCTCACTGTTAATTTGGAAGCTAATGATCTGCATTTAAGAGGCCTGAGTTTCCGGTCTATCCCTGTGTTCCTTATTCAACTCAACACCCTACGCTTTCTGTTGGGTAACTGAAAATCTTATCTCTAGGAGGTGGCAACTATGAATAGAGGCTATTTGCATCTAGTCGACTTAACATCTGAGGAAATGATGGCGGTAGATGGTGGACAGCAAGCCGGCACTTGCGCCCTAATTGGCGCGACCATGGTCTCGGCGGCTGCGTTCCAAGTATGGCCGCTGGCCATCGGAATGGTAGTTGCCGGCTATAGCGCCGGTTGCTTCTCAAGCTGGTAGATTGAGATTGAAGAGGGGTCACCGCTTGGCCCCTCTTTCATTTTCTGATTTGTTCCATTCATGTGAATCTCAAATTTGGTCGGGATTTGGAAAACCGCTAACCAGTCCGTTTATGCTGAAACTAGGCATGTTTTGGTCATTAGTCCGGCTACGCTACCAATTACTTTGGGCGGAATCACGCACGTCCGGAGGTCGTGTTGCGTTATTTCTCACCGTCTATGTTCTTGGTGGGCTGATTCTTCTCTTCTCGAGTTTGGGTGGATTTGGCGCCGCGGCCGCGGGTGTGCGGATGGGACGGGGCATAGAGATCGCCCAGGTCGTGCTTGGCAGTCTATTTATCTGCGGCGTCTGTATCAGCGTTTTACTCGGAGTCGGGCCGCGCGCGGCTTTTTCTGATCTGGCGCTGCGGCGCTTCCCGTTGACTCCGACTTTCCGTATCGCCGCTCGTCACTTGGTCGGGCTACTTGATCCGTTTTGGTTGTTAATGTCGGCTTCAGTGTTAGGACTTATCTTTGGCTTTGCCGCTCTGGGCTCGGGGCTGATCTTTGTCGGGTTGCTAGGGGGGCTGCTTTTTATTATTACAAACTACCTCGCGGCTGTAGTTCTACTCACGCTCATTGACCGCCTGCTTCAGGTCAAGGGAGGAGCGACGATTTTGAGTGGGATTGTGTTCGGACTCTTTACTGTCACACCCCTGTTTGTATTTATTTGGGAGAAACCTTACTGGCCACCTGCGCTTGGTGATATACTTCAATTCACTCCGCCTGGAGCCGCCGCAGCGCTGATAGCTAACCCTGTCCTTGTGAGCGGGATTTTCAGCGTCGCTATTCTGGCTCTCTGGGGCGTTACACTGGCCACTATCATCGGAGCGTTAGAGCGCCGTGTACCCATCTCCTTGTTGCCGGCATCCACTAAAATTTCATGGGGTAGTATCTACGATCAACTAGCTGGAGGATTTGGCCGAGAGTACGCGCCCCATGTGGGAAAGGCATTGCGCTACCATTTACGCTGCAACCGCGTACGATTTAACCTGGCGGTTACCGCTCCGATGATCGCATTCCTGGGCAAGTTGATGGGAATGGCCGACCCGCAAGAAGTGTTTTTTATCACACTTGCTCTTTTCTTTCTTGCAGGGTTTGGAGCAACCAACGCAATGGCGCTCAATCAGTTTGGTTATGATGGCGCGGGCGTTCGGCGATATCTGATGTTGTCTGGCGCCTTCGTCAAGGCTCTTTACGCAGGCAGTTTTGTATCGCTTATCTTTGGGGGGGCGGTAATTCTAACAGGACTGGCGCTGTGGATTCAGTTCTCTGGCGTTCGTATTGAAGCGCGAATAATAGGTATGCTGTTTGGGAGCGGTGTCGCCGGCCTCTTCTTTTTCAACGCCATGGGTCTATGGACGTCCGTGTTATCCCCACGAAGCGTCGATTTTGGGAGTATCGTTGGTAATCATCTATCATTTGCAGGTAACCTTGTCATGTTCGGTGGAATATTACCAGCCTTTATGGTAACCGGCGCGTTAGCCGCGAACTCTACTCTCGCTACAGTTTTACGATATTGGTGGATACTCCTATTGCTAGTGATTTTTTGCATCGGCTTCTACATCATCTCGATGAAGTTCGTCGCCGGTGTTTTGGGAAACCGCCATGAGCGATTGGTCGAGACCATCGCAGGCGCTAAAGCCAATTGAATTGGTGGACGATCTGATATTCATTAAGGGAAGCGGAAAATGAGCGCATCAAGAATGCTTCAATCGCTGGAATATTCAATCACTTCAAGGCTTAGGCAGACGCCCGATAGTACTGGGCTCCTTGCAGCTATAGAGACCGAAGGTTTGGTAAAAAGGTATGGTAGCCTGACGGCGATTGATAGTCTTTCGCTTAGCATTCCTATCGGCGGGATCTTCGGTTTCCTAGGGCCAAACGGAGCAGGAAAAAGCACAACGATTGGTTGTCTCACTGGTTTGCTCGATCCGACTGAAGGAGAAGTGAAATTATTTGGTGAGCGGCTCACGCGCAACTCAGTCGACCTGAAGCGGCGCATCGGTGTGATGCCGGAAGGCTTGGCTTTATTCGATCAACTCTATGCGCACGAGTTTCTTGCCTTCGCCGCCAGGATGTTTGGTCTGGATGAACCAATTGTGCGCCAACGCGTCGAGGAGTTGCTGGAAGTCATGGACCTGACCGGCGCGTACAGGAAACGCCTGGCGGAATATAGCACTGGCATGCGCAAGAAGGTCGCCTTTGCGGCGGCGATCATTCATCGTCCCGAAATCCTGTTTCTCGATGAGCCGTTTGAGAGTATTGATCCAGCGGCGACGGCGATGATGAAAGACTGGCTGCGGCAGTTCGTCGCTGGCGGGCGCACTGTCTTTATGACATCGCACGTTCTGGAGACCGTCGAACGATTGTGTGACGCCGTGGCGATCATCAAACAAGGCAGGCTGGCCTGGCGAGGTGAAGTCGGCCAACTCGCAAATGGGGGAACCATCGAGTTCGATGGGCGGCGATTCAACACCCTCGAAGCGATCTTCCTGCATATCGTCGGTGAGCGGCGCGGGCGGCTCGACTGGCTCTGATCACCAGCTATGTTCAAACCCTACATCTGCGTCAAACAACACGAAATCACCGATTGCGGCGCGGCCTGTCTGGCGACGGTGGCGCGCGCGCATGGACTGGAGATTCCGATCTCTACGGTTCGGCAGTATGCGGGCACTGACCGGCGCGGGACGAATGTGCTGGGCATGATTGAGGCGGCGCAGCGGCTTGGATTCGAGGCGAAGGGCGTGAAAGGGAGTGCGGAGGCGCTTCAGCAGATTCCTTTGCCTGCCATTGCGCACGTCATTACCGGCGGTCTTCAACATTACGTCGTTATCCACAAGGTCGCTGATAAACAGGTCATCATCGCCGATCCTGCGCGCGGCATTGTCAAACAGGCGCGCGATGAGTTCGCGGCTATCTGGACTGGCGTGTTGATTCTGCTCGAGCCGAGCGCGACCTTTCGCATTGGAGATCAATCGGTAAATGTGTGGCGGCGTTTCGCGCGCCTGCTCGAGCCGCACGATTTTCTTCTGGCCGAGACCTTTCTGGCGAGCCTGTTTCTGATGTTGCTCGGACTGGGTGCGAGCGTCTATCTGCAACTGTTGGTTGATCGAGTGTTGGTGAACAGGGATTGGGCGATGTTGCGATGGCTTAGTATGGGGTTGATCGGCGCGGTGGTGTGTCGCGCGGCGTTCGGCGCGATACGCGGCGCTCTGCTGGCGCACATCGGCCAGAAAGTGGATGTCTCGCTGACGCTCGAATACTACCGGCACGTGATGAAGCTGCCGATGCAATTTTTCGACACGCGCCAGACTGGCGAAATCATCAGCCGCCTTGGCGACGCCGTCAAAATTCGTGAATTGATCAGTGGTTCGACGCTGACCTTGCTGGTGGACACGGCGACGATGATCGCAGCTTTCGGCCTGCTCTGCTTTTACAGTTTGAAGCTCGCGTCGCTTAGTCTGCTGATCCTGCCGTTGTTGGCGTTGGCCGTTTACCTGATCAACCGTCCGCTTAAACACGCGCAACGCGCGACGATGGAAGAGGCTGCGAATTTGCAATCGCATCTGGTCGAGAGCCTGACCGGCGTCGCGACGCTCAAAGCTTTTGGCGCGGAGACGGCCGCCGGAGACAAAGCCGAACGGCGTATTGTGCGCTTATTGAAGAACCTGATGCGCGCTACGCTGTGGGGCGTTTCGGCGGTGACGATTGGCGAATTGATTACAGGAATCGGCGTTGTAGCGGTGGTTTGGGTAGCCGGAGCATCGGTTATGCGCGGCGAGTTGACTGCCGGGCAGATGGTCGCGTTCTACTCGATTCTGCTCTTTCTGTTGCAGCCGATGTTGCGGCTGGTGGCGGTCAATCAAATAGCGCAGGACGCCGTAGTTGCGGCGGATCGTTTAGGCGAGGTCCTCACGCTCGAACCTGAGTTCAAGGACGAGTCGAAGAAGATCGCCTTGCCGTCAGATACGCCGGGCGAGATTGCGCTGTGGGGCGTCAATTTTCGTTATGGCGCGCGCACGCAGGTTCTGCACGACATCACGCTGCGTATCCCGCCGCGTTCGACTGTTGCGCTGGTCGGCGAGAGCGGCAGCGGCAAGACCACCCTGGCGAAAATGTTGCTGCGCTACTACGAACCGACCAGCGGGCAGATCACGATTGACGGTTACGATCTACATGACCTGCGTTTGGACACACTGCGCGCGCGCATAGGTTATGTGGATCAGGATCTGTTTCTCTTCAGCGGCGCGATTGAAGAGAACCTGACGCTGGGTAACGCCGGCGTGACGCCGGAAGCGGCGCTGGCTGCTGTGCGGGCAGCCGGATTGGAGGGGTTTATCAACAGCCTGCCGAACCGCTATCAGACCTATGTCGGAGAGCGGGGATTGGCGCTCAGCGGCGGGCAGCGGCAGCGGCTGGCGATTGCGCGGGCGCTGGCGCGCGATCCGCAAATCCTCATCCTCGACGAGGCGACAAGTAATCTCGATTCGCCGACTGAGCGCGCGATTCAAGCGACGATCGAGCGTTTGAAGGAGCGCAAGACCATCGTGATTATCGCTCATCGCCTGAGCACGATTATGCGCGCCGACCGGATCGTCGTGCTCGATCAAGGCAGGATTGTCGAAGAGGGGACGCATCAGGAACTGCTGGGGGCGCGAGGACGCTATTATGAGTTGTGGCGCTCGCAATTTCCGCAAGCGGGGGCAATAAACAACGCGCCTGTTCAGTGTTCGTGGGAGGCTGTCGCATGATTCAACGCATCTACGAAATGGAAGATTTGACCGAGGCGGCAGAGATGTTGCGGAAAGGACCGCCCTGGTGGTTGCACGCGGCGCTATTCGGATTGATCGCCGCTTTACTCGTCGCCGGCGCGCTGCTCGGCGGAAGCCATACGAAGAGGGCCGGCGGTCAAACGCGCCCTCAATCAACGTCCGCCATCGCCGGGCGTTAGCAATAACCCATTGTTTCGTCATCATATGGCGCCGATGAAGAAGAAAATTCTGCTCGGAACCGCGTTGCTCGTGGTGATCACGATCCCGGCGGCGCTGGGGGTTCGTTTCTATCGCAGTTTACCAAGCGCAACTCTGGCGGTGGGCGAGACGATCCCTACGCTTGCGGCGCAGCCAGTGGGCGGGGCGTCGCCGTTGCCGCAGCAAGGGCGGCGGGCATTACTCTTCTTCAGCCCGTCCTGTTCATACTGTGAAGAGGTTGTCGCGCAGTTCGGAAAATTGCGCGAGCGGCGCCCGGAATGGTTCTCAGGCGATGGAGCAGTCAAGTTGGCGTTGATCAGCGTCGGCGCCAATGATGAGACCGTCGCTTTCGCTCAGAACACCGCATGGCCGGTTTATCTCGACGCAGATAGGCAGGTGATGAAGGCAATGCGGGGAGTGAGCGTGCCTTACCTAGTTCTGGTGGATGAGCGCAACCACGCGCAGTATCGCCATACGGGAATGCGCGGCCTGGATTATCACGAGAAGTTGATTGGCGCGTTCCGGCAAACCGGCCGCACGCCTTGAACGCCGTGGGAGCGCAATCATCAACACTTAATGACGCGTAGCAGGAGATCCCGAAATGAAAAATACGCTCGACATCTTCCTCGACCCAGTTGATCTGTTTAAGCGCCTCGATTTGCGTCCCACTTGGCTTGGGCCTTTTATCATTGTGGCCTCGCTTGGAATTCTCGGCGCGTTCTGGATGTCTCCGGTGATGGAGCGTCTGATGATTGCGCAAGCGCCGGAGGGGTTGAGCGCGGAGATGCATGAGCAAATGATGTCGTCAATCAAACTCTCGAAGTATTACGGCGTTGTGACCACTCCGATCGTTGTGTTGTTGCAGTGGAGCGTCTCGGCCTTCCTGCTGTTTGGGGTCGCTATCCTATTCGGCGCGGATACTTCTTACCGGAAGACTCTCTCGGTGTTGGGGCACGCTTCAATCATTACGGCGTCCTATGGAGCCGTGAATGTAGCGGTCATCTATTTGCGGGGGGTGGAAACGGTCCAATCGCCAGGCGCCATCCGGGCGACCGTAATCAGCCCCGCCTACCTGCTCAGCGCAAGCGCTCATCCGGCTCTTCACGTCCTGCTGGAGAATCTCAATCCATTTTCGCTATGGTATTTTGCCTTGCTTGGGATCGGGCTTTATTTGACTGCGCGGCTGAGCAAGCGGCAATCGGCATTCGTGGTCGGGATACTCTGGATATTGCAGACAGGCTTTCTGGCTGGCTTGGCGTTAATCGTCTCACGCTTCAGCGTAGCTTCTATGTAGGTCATTTTTCTAACAAGGAACTGTGCCCGATTACGAGAAGGCGGGAATCTGGGTTATCGCCGAAGGCCGCTTCTACACCAAGTAGGAGAATGACAGCCGCGATGAGGTCTGCGTCATTGGGGCGTCAGTCGCCGAGCAGTTCTTTCGCTTCGGATCGCCGCTCGATAAGACGATCACCATTGGCGGGCGCGAATTCCGCGTCGTCGGGGTCATGGAGAAGCGCGAACAACTCTTCGGCGGCGGAGAAGGGACCAACGATCAGAACAACGCCATCTTCAACTGAAACCGAACGCCCGGGACGTAACCATCCTGGCGGTCGCTAAACAGGGAATGCTCAACGAAGCTCAGGATCAGATCACGGAGCTTTTACGCATCCGCCGCCAGGCGCCTTTCGGCGAGCCTAACAATTTCGGTCTCTCGACCGCCGATTCGGCCATCAAGCAATCGCCGGCTTGTTCATATCGCCTGGCGAAACAGCGTGGTCATCGTGAGCAAAAAAGCGCGAGCGACTTTTTCAGAGATCGTATCCTGAATGGAGAAGACGTCTGTAAAGACATCGTCAGTCTTATCCGACCAGACGACCGCCTCATTTTCCACACTGACCAACTGCACGGTCGCGCGTATGCGGTCTCCTACTCTCTGGAAGGCGCCGGTCAGCACGCAATCGACTGACAGTTCTTTGCCGATCTGCACCGGGTCGCACGGCGCCGCGGCGTATTTTCTTGTGATGCTGGTAGGCCGCACGGCGAGTCGTGAAAGGTTGCTGAGCTTATTGACCAGCGCGTCGGCCAATCCCAGGCCGAGGCTGTCTTCATCTTCGCCGCGGATCAGCGGGTTGAACGGCAGAACCGCAATCGTGGGCAATGCGGCGGAGACCACCTGAACCGGGAAGCCTTCATCGCAGATTTCGACTTTGCAGATGAACCGGTACCCTACGCGAGGGATCGTTTCGATGTACCGGATGTTGTTTGCGTCTTCGCCGAGCGCGCGCCGCAGCGTAAAGATGTTCTGAGCCAGTGTCGCCTCTTCGACAAAGGTCCCGGGCCAAACCCGCTCCATCATCTCCTGCTTCCCCAAAATGTGACCGGCGTGTTGCGCCAATAACAAAATCGTGTCGAAGGCTTTCGGCGTCAGCGCCACCCGTTTGCCTTCAAACGTCAATCGCCGTTCTCGCTCGTCCAACGAGAAGGAGCCGAACTTGTAGATGCGCCAAGGAGTATATTTCATAGGAGATCTCGCTAATACACTGATGGATTTGCATGCATGAAGATAAGACGTGGAAAGCCGGCGGTAATTCCAGATGGTGGAGAAAAAAATCCCGAATTTTTTCTCCAAGGTGGAATCATCCGGCGCCATCCCCGTCTTTCCAAACTGAGGGCAGGCAGATCGTAGGCGAATCCTGACGGGCTGCGTTCTTGACCGGCTGGAACTATCGGATATGATGACCGCGCCAGCAGGCCAATTCCTCAATTCTATTGTTTCGGTTGACCATTTTCGAGAGGAGATATCATGAGGCGCATTACCCAGCAAAATTCGCTCAAGTCGGTTGGATTGGCTCTACTCCTTGTCATTGTGGCGCTCTCGGTAGCGGTGAAAGCCCAGGATGAATTTGTCAAACCGGGCGCTGATTTGGAAATGGAGGGGATACCGCCAATCCCTAAATCTCTGGCCACAGATGTCGGTCGTTACACGCGCATCTACGGCCTTCCCCTAGCCGGGTGGGCGCCCGATAAGAGAGAGATATGGGTGAAAAGCATCTCCCAACTCACACACATCTCGTCAATTGGCTCTCCGGGGGAGAAGCCCAAAACGATCAAGCATATTTTCGGCCTTGGCATCTATGACGTTTATATTCAGCCGCAAGGTCATTACCTCATCTACAATCAGGATAAAGATGGAACCGAAAAATATCAGATGCATCTTTATGATCTTCAGAGCGGGAAAAACACGCTCCTTTCTGATAGTAATGCGCGAGACACGGAATTCGTGTGGTCAAATAACGGGGAGCAGCTAGCCTACAGCTCTACCATCGGCGGCAAGGGCATCAGCCTTTACCTGATCACTCCTTTAAAGCCGGAGTCCAAGCGGCTGCTTGTTAAATCTGATGATAACTACATGAAAGCATACGCCTGGTCTCCGGATGATAAGTTGATAGTGTACTGTGAATTCATGTCTATGGATGCTTCCAAACTATGGGTTATCAATGTTGAAACCGGGGTAAAGACATTATTATCAGATCAATCGAGTAACGAGGACTACCATAGTTTTCCACGATTTTCAAAAGATGGTAAAGGCGTTTATGTGAAGACCAACTACCGATCTGAGGTAAATCGTATCGCATATGTTAATTTGGAGACCAGGCGTTACGAATTTCTGAAGACGGATGAAAAATGGGATGTCGAAGAATTCCAACTCTCGCCAGATGGGAAATCCATGGCGTTCTCGGTAAATGAGGATGGAGTGTCTCGTCTATATATATACGATATTGCAGCTAAGAGGAAAAAGGCTATAGCCGGTCTTCCGCTTGGCGTTATATCGGGGCTGGCCTGGAACAGAGCCTCAATTGATTGCGCGTTCAATTTCAAGTCGCCAAAGACTCCCAATGACATTTACTCTGTAGCCGCAGCTACAGGAGCCGTCGAGAGGTGGGCTCAAAGCTATTCTAACGGGATGGACCTGGATCAGTTCCCTACGCCGGAATTGGTCCGATGGAAGAGCTTTGATGGAAGAACAATCAGCGGCTTCATGTACAGGCCGTCGCGACAATACCCAGGCAAGCGCCCCGTTATTATCGACCTTCACGGCGGTCCTAGCGAGCAAGTCCGCCCAGGATATCTCTACGCCGATAACTACTTAGTCAACGCTCTCGGAGTCGTAAAGATCTATCCTAATTACCGCGGATCGAGAGGGTACGGCAAAACATTTGTGAAGTTGGATAACGGTCTTCGCCGCGAAGACGCAATAAAGGATATTAGCGCCCTGCTTGACTGGATTAGATCGCGGCCAGATCTGGATCCGGAAAGAATAGTGGTGCAAGGGGCAAGTTACGGTGGCTTTATGGCGTTGTCTGTGGCCACACGACACAACGATAGAATTCGCGCTAGCATTATTGAGTATGGAATATCTGAATGGATCAGTTTCATCAATAACCCGGATGTCAATGCTCGTGATCTATGGCGCGCAGAATATGGTGACGAGCGGAACCCCCAAGTCCGCGATTACTTGATACGCCTCTCTCCTCTTTACAGCATAAATCAGAATCAGAAACCGATGTTTCTAATACACGGCAGTAAGGATCCACGCGTTCCTGTCCAGCAGGCTGAGGCTATTCTATCGGCGATGAAGCAAACTCAAATACCAATATGGCATCTCTTTGGCAAGAATGAAGGACACGGGTTTAGAAAGTTTACTAACTGGGAAATCCGAACACTGGCGATAATTCTTTTTATTCAGGAGCATTTGATCAAGTAGTTCGCTACCTGATTGGGTAATAACCATAACAACTAGGAGGATAAGCATGAAAAACATCAAGTCGCTAATCGTCAGTTTGTGTTTGGCTATAGCCTTAACAGTTTCGGGCGCTTACGTCACAAAGGTCTATGCAGACGGCGACCCTCAAGGTCCCCCCACCTCTCCGCAACCGGGTCCCCAACCAGGGGACCCCAATCATTGCGCGTTGTGCTACATTTTATGGTGGTTGAGTTAACATAGGTTTCGCGCGAAATTCGGATCATCGGCGCTCTGTACATGGGCCGAATTTCGTGCGAAAGATAGGCATAGACTTCAGCCGAAGTCCCTTTACGAGAGGGCGCGATTGTCTGGACAATCGCGCCTTCTCGTAAAGGGACTTCGGCTAAATTGAATAACACCCGCTATATTTCCCCGGTATTCAGTCGCCGAAAGGACAAGAATTATGCTGGCTACTCTGGAGAAATGCGCAAGCAAGGTTTTGTTGTTGACCATAATGGCCGTTATGCTGACTCTAGCCAGCAGCGTAGTATCAGGGCAAGATGGTCAGTTGAATAAGCTTGACGAAGATGAGGTTAATTTTCTGCAAAAGCTACTCGATAGTTCTTCAGGGGAGCAGGAAGCGTTATTGAAGAGATATGCTGGCCGGCTTAACACCAAGATATGGAAGGGCCTGAATGACCGCGCATTGCGCGCTATGCATCAACAGGGAATTAACCAGCCAAGGCAAATCTACTTAACGGCTCTGAGAGTAGCAGAATTGCTAGGTAACGATCTGCTCATAGCGCAGACTTGGTATCACCTCGGCGCTTTGCATTCACCATATGACCTTGATAAGGCTATAGAGTATTACTCTTATAGCTATAACAAATTCCTACAAATCGGCTATTGGAGTGACCTGGCTTATATCTGCGCCGAGCTTGCTAGTTTGCACAATCGAAAGCAGGAACTGACCAAAGCTAAAATATACGCTGACGAGGCGATTAAGTACAGAGCGTCGGTTCAAGTGGATACTCCCTCAACCAAGCGATGGCCTACTGAATATGGCTTGGCTTGGGCGCTAGTAACCAAGGCCTTTATTGCCTATCAGGAGGGAGAGACAATTAACGCGATCCAGTATGCCAGGCAGGCTATCTCTCTGTACCAGGATCTTAGCAGGCAAAAAGTGTATATTTCATATCAGCTCGCCGCAGCAATCTCAGTTACAGGAAGTTGTTATATGAGAATTGGGGAATACAGAGAGGCGCAAAAATACTACAGCCAGGCTCTCGAAATAGCCAGGCAAAATGGGCAAAAAATCAGGATTGCCAGCGCGCTCGGCGATTTGGGGACGCTTTTCTTCCATCAGGGAGAGTACGAGGAGGCGCTCAGCTACTTTGAGCAGTCACGTATCATTTTTGAAAGGGATTCCAGTCTTCCTGACGCCGCCCGTCTGCGCTTAAGCGAAGGTCTCGTTTATCAGAGGTTGGAGCAATTCCCTAAAGCGCTCTCCTCATTCAATCATTGCATTGAAATCAGCGCAAAAATTGAATCTCCCAATTTGATCATGGTGGCGGAGGAGGGAATTGGCGCTGTTATGCGCGCAGAAGGCAGATACGCTGAATCACTCGCGGCTTTAAATAAGAGCGAGGAGATAGCCATCGCTATGAAAGACCGCGAACGGCTGGCGGAAACGTACTGGCTGAAAGCCAGGACCTACCTGGCGATGAAGCGTTTTCAGGAGGCCAACTCGAATATTCAAAAAGCCGCCGAAATAGCCGATTTGTCGCAATCCGTAAACCTGCTCTACGCGATAAAAACGACTCAAGGGGAGATTTATTTAGTCGAAGGCAAGCGCGAGCAGGCGATTCAAGTTTTAACGGAGGCCGTTGAGGGATTGGAGTCCTTAAGAGAGAAAATTATCGGAGGGGAATATGCCCGCTTTCGGTTTTGGGAGCACAACAGCTCTCCCTATCATTTACTCTGCAACTTGATGAGCGAAAAAAATCTCGGCGTGGACGCCTTATTTTACGCGGAGCGCGCCAAAAGCCGTGTTCTATACGACGCTATTACTGAAAGAGACGCAAGGATGATGCTGAGGCTGACGGATGATGAGTTATCCGAGGAATTATCACTGAGTCGGGAAATAGATCGAATCACTGAAGACCTCAAGGTGGCGTCCGGTCCGTCCAATACTCCTCCAAAAGATCTGAAAGAGAAACTTGATCAGGCGTGGCTTAAATATATTGTGTTGCGGAATCGGATTATTTCAACCAGATCGGAGGGAGATAAGTATGCGGCTAGACCATCAATAGATCGCTTGAAGAATCTGCGCCGGCTATCGGACTATAAAGACACGTTATTTTTGGAATATGCGGTGTCAGCGAATCAGATCATGTTATTCGCAATCGCCATTAATCCGGTGTCGTATGCGCCGAGCGTCAAAATCTTCCGGTTGCCGATTAACAGTAAAGACCTGTCTTCCAAGGTGGCGAACTTTCACCGGCTTTTGGCCGACAGGAACCCATTGTTTGCCGACGCATCCCGCGATCTCTACAATCTGTTGATCAAACCTGTTGAAGCGCGCTTCGTTGGGAAGAAGAGGATTTGTATTATTCCCGATGTCTTTCTGTGGGATCTTCCATTTCAGGCGCTTCAAAATGCTTCGCGCCGTTATCTTATTGAGGAAAAGCCGATCTTTTTCGCCCCGTCCCTGAGCGTATTGATCGAAATGAGCAGGCAGCCGTCCAATCTGCGCAAAGAATTCAGCCTGCTCGCTTTGGCTAACCCGACTCTTCCTAAATCCGTTCTTTCAAAATTAAGCCCTCTGCCGGAGGCTGAGACGGAAGTTAAAGGGCTGAATCGGTTAAATCTGGGCCCGAGCAAGATCGCTGTCGGCGATTCAGCTACAGAGTCGTTGCTCAAAGCTGAATCTAAAAACTTCACTGTTCTTCATCTGGCTACGCATGGCGTGCTCAACAATAATAACCCATTACTCTCGCATCTCGTACTGGCGGCTGATAGGGACGGTGAAGATGGTATTCTGGAGGCGTATGAAATTATGCGCTTGAATCTGAACGCGAATTTGGCGGTGCTCTCGGCTTGCGAAACGGCGCGTGGACGGATTGGCGCGGGAGAGGGAGTAGTAGGAATGTCCTGGGCGTTCTTTTTAGCCGGTTGTCGCTCTACAGTGGTGAGTCAATGGAGAGTAAATTCCGAAGGCGCCGCCCGGTTGATGGCGAAGTTTTATCAAAACATGGGGAATACCACCTCTCAAATAAAGATAGACAAAAGCCAGGCGCTCAGGCGGGCTTCGCTTGAAATATTGAAAGACCCTCGTTATGGCCATCCATTCTATTGGGCCAGCTTCGTTCTTGTAGGTAGTGATAACTGAATCCTTTGTCTCAACTTCGGGGCCAGAGCCTGACGGCTATCGCCAGGAGCGCACCTGGTCCAGTAGTTTGGCGGCGAAGGACGAGCCGGCATTTTCATTTGCCAGGAGTTGCAGCTCCTTCTCGGCTTCAAATACCAATCCTGATCGCGCGTAAAAGAGTCCCAGCGCGAGGCGCGAGCCGGTTTGCTGTTTCAGCCTCATCAAGGCGCCGAAATCCCGTTCGCTTAATACCTTGAATTTCCTTTCCGGTTCGGATGAAGCCGGAACAGTCAGCTCTCCTTTTTCCGTGATCGCGCTTACAACCCAGGTGTAAGTTTCGCCCCGTCTCAGCGGAGTTGGCGGAGTCCACTCAAGTGTTGAGGGGGCTAAAGTCGGACTCGATGCGCCGGCCCAATTTGCTCGCGAAGCAATGTAGACCTTGTAGCCCAAGGCTCCATTTAACGCCTCCCATTTGAAAACAGGCTTGTTTTCAACGATGACGGCCTGACCGGGAGATGTGAGTTTGAAGGAAGGTCGATCAGTGGCATTGCTTCTTGTGGCGCCGCTTTTTTCGACGGCCAGATCGTCCAGGATGGCAGGACGCCGCATCTCGCCCGATGACAAGGTCTCTTTAACGAGTCGTCTGGTTGAGACCGGCAAATCCTCCATCCCCGTCAGAATGTCCAACAAAACGGCTGTTGCACTGACAAGGCTTTCAAGTTCAACCGGATAACTCACCCATTCAAATATGCCAGCGATGACTTTGGTGAGCGGGCTGTCTATCCGGGCAAATCGCTCTTGCCTGATGATTTCGGGCTGCTCCTCCAACCTCTTGGCGCGTTTGTGGAATGAACCCTGTTTCATTTCGTTGCGCCAGGCGACAAACCCGCACATCATCTCACCTTGTTCCGACCTCCAAATGTCAAAACCGGGATGGCGCTCCAACGTATCCCGGATGTTGTCCTTCAGCCGTGCGCGCGATGGATACTTGGAGCGCAGATAATCGTTACAGGCGTTGACCGCGACGCGGGTCGCGTATTGCCGGAAATCCCCTACGCCGGCGTTTTTTCTTTGCGCGTGAAATTCGTTAAGTACTTTGACGAGTTTGGTGATGACATCGTGATACAAATCTTCGGCGTCAGGGTTTGCGGGGCTGGTTCCCCCTTTACTGATGTGGAATCTCAATCTGTATCGCAACACCTGCCTGACCGAGGGGGCAGCCTGTTCGAGGATCAGTTTGCTCAATAAACGTTCCCGCTCATCCGCGTCAGTCGTTTGTAAAAACGCCAGTAACGTTGAATCCATATGTGGGCTTACCTGCCGAAAGCGCAAGGAACCTAACAAGCGAGTATCGAACAGTGTCAAGAGGAATGGACACGACTCGATATCTCTCCCCAAAGTTTTACGATGAGATATTCAGGCTGGATTTCATTTCAGCGCTTCGTCGCCGATGAATCGTAACCGGCGACGAAGCGCTGAAAGTCAGACGTTACTCTTTTTCGCGCTCTTACCGGGTTTTGCGCCGCGTGTTGTCTTAGTCGTCTTCGAGCCTTCGCTGGTGGTGGTTTTGCGCGGGCGTTTCGGTTTGACCGGTTCGGTGATCTCCTCGATCACTTCCGAAATCGCATCCGACGCCTTCCGGGCCACACGACCTGCGCCGATAGCTGCGCCGAGAGCGAATTCAGCCGTCTCTTGCGGCGTCTCGGTATTCAACCACTTGTACCAGCGGTGCCAGCGGTTATGGACGCCTGTGGGCTTGTTGTTCTTCGCATAATCGACCAGCATCCGCGCCACGGCGTCCGTGACCCAGTTGAAATATGGCTCGGTCACCGACCAGATGTCGGCGTCGGGGGCCGGATTGGTGAAATCAATCGCGTGGGGGAGGCCGTCTTTGATCGCGAACTCTACGGTGTTCAGGTCGTACCCGAGCGCTTCGTTAATCAGGATCGTGTCGCGGACGATGCGGTCTTTCAGGTCGCGTGAAATCGTCGTCAACTCCTCCTGCGGCAGGTAGCGACGATTTTTCGGATCGTAAGGCATCACCAGCACCTCTTTTCTGCCCACACAGTAGCAGCGCACATACTCGGTGAAGTCAATGAACTCCTGCAACGTCATCGCCAGCGTGCCGGTGCGGTCATAACACTCCCACAATTCCTCTTTCGAGCTCACCTTGTAAACATCCTTCCAGCCGCCGCCGTCGTGCGGTTTCAGTATCGCCGGCAACCCCACATGCCCGATTATGCCATCCCAGTCGAGCGGAAATTCCAGATTTCGCAGGCTGGCGTCAGTGACGCCCTGTTTATAAGCCCTTTGTGGTAAGAGGACTGTCTTGGGCACGGTGACGCCGAGTTTCGTGGCGAGCGAATAGCCGAAGAACTTTTCGTCGGACGACCACCAGAACGGGTTGTTGACCACGACCGCGCCGTTGAGCGCGGCGTTTTTAAGATATGAGCGGTAGAAAGGGATTTCGTGTGAGATGCGGTCGAAGATCAAGCTGTAAGGGCTCGGTTCGCCCATTTTGACGCCGCCGATCTTGACGTATTCGGCTGTGACGCCGGCGCCCATGCCGTTGATCTTTTCAATCAGCGCCGGGGGAAACGTGTTTTCCATTCCAACCAGAATTCCAATTTTCATTTTTTATCTCCTTCTCGAAACACATTTGATTAAAAGCGCGGATTTCGCGCGAACTCGCCACGCGGTTTTCGTTCAGAAACCGGGCAATTCTCTTGTCGAGGACTGGCGATAGACGCCGATAGTGAGTTATCATCCCGTGTAATCAAACCACGAAGTGTAGTTTTCGTGTTGGAAGGTGTCAAATCAAATGGCTCTTAAGAACTTTATGAACGCCTCGCCAAGGCTGGTCACTGCTGTTCTTTTACTCATTCTCTGCCTCTGTTTGCCGGTCAGTCGGCCAATCGACGTCGGGGCGCAGAAGAATCCGAAACCGGAAGACGTCGCCGAATTCGCAATTAGAGCCTACGGCAGCCGGGCGGCGCTTTACGGCATACAACGCAACGGGACGTTGCGAGCGCTGATTAAATTCATTACTCCCGAAGGGCCTCGCGAAGGCAAGACGGTCACAAAATTCATCCGTAAAGAGAAGTTGGCCGAAGACCTGCTGATGATTGATCTCGAATTGCCGGGCACGAGATACACGATCGGTTTTGATGGCAAGGAGACTTGGGCGATTCAGGACGGCGAGATTCAGAAGCCGGCGGCGGAGGCTGTTGAGGCTTTTCGTTCCGCTCACGAACACAGCTATGAAGCGCTGCTGCGTTACAAGGAAAACGGTTCGAAGCTCGAATACGTGGGTACCAATAAATTCGGCACACTGGAAATGGACACTATTGACCTGATTGCTCCCAATGGAACGCGAACCCGTTATGAAATCAGCCGCCGGACTGGGCGGATTATCTACGCTAACTATGAAGAGAACTCGGCGTCGAAATCAGCCCCGGCTAAATACCGGCTCTATTTTAAAGATTTCCGCGTGATCCAGAACACGCTGGTACCCTACGAAATTCAGGTATTTCAGGACGGCAAGATGGTCGAGGAGCGAAGGCTGGTCGAATCTGTCTTCAACGTTCAGCTCGACGAAAAGGCCTTTAAGGCCGAAAACGCAAACAAGCCGCCGGACGCCGCAATTAAACCTTAACCGCTCTCCTTCAGGCGGTAAGCGTATTTACACATGTGTGGGCCGGGCTTATGCATGTGTGGGGTTGGCTCATACTCGCCCTCACCTCCAACACCCGTTGTTCCCTGATCTCAAAGTACCGCTTTTTTGACAGCTTTCTAAGCTTGGGTGTAGCATTAGGCTTCTATTACAGGCTTACATCACCTTCGCCTGTTCGCGCTCACCACGAGTTGGCAACCGAAATCTATGGCAATTCGCGCAAAGCTGGTCATCATCTTTTTTCTAATTATCATTGTGCCTATGTTCCTGTTGTGGGCGCGATGGCAGGGTACCGCGCTTGGCGGCATCAAATCGGTTCTACAACAGGGGCTGTCAGATCGCGCGAGCGAAATCTCCGATCAGGTCACACGCTCTTTGCAGGAGCATCGGGTACGCATTACGTCGCTCACCAAAAAGCCCGCGCTGGAGAACTACGCTCGCGCGGCGGCGCAAAGCAGCCAGGTTATGCCCGACAAGGATTTGCTGTTTGATCTTTCGGCGTTTCTGCTATCT
>Ga0187894_10001991_pt1 | contig 25136 bp, 11 predicted proteins | sample GBC1701081metaG_FD_136650 | JGI IMG/M metagenome (GOLD analysis project Ga0187894, IMG submission 136650) | White microbial mat communities from a lava cave in the Kipuka Kanohina Cave System on the Island of Hawaii, USA - GBC170108-1 metaG ... | reverse complement strand
CGGCCCTGCGACGGAGGCTCGCTTCAACTTTGGCGGCATCGGCGCAATCGCGTTAGACGCGGCGGACAATCTGTACATCTCCGACAGCAGCAACAATCGCATTCGCCGCCTGGCCGCTGACACCGGTATTATCACCACGGTCGCGGGCCTCGGCACGGCCGGTTTCGGCGGCGACGGCGGTCCCGCGACCGGCGCGACGTTGAGCAATCCGCAAGGGCTTTTCTTCGACAAGGACGGCAATCTCTATTTTGCCGACAACGCCAATTTCCGCGTACGTAAGATCGCCGCCGGCTCAGGGACGATCACAACCGTCGTTGGCACGGGTACGAGCGGTACGACTGGTGACGGCGGACCGGCGGTCAGCGCAACCATCGGTATGGTCTTTGGCGTCGTCCTTGACGCCAACAACAATCTCTACCTTTCCGACGTTACCACCAATCGTATTCGACGCGTAGCGGCGGCGGACAACGTGATCTCCACCGTGGCTGGCGGAGGCCCGACCGGATTTAGCCCGGACGGCTCGGCTGCCATTGGCGCCAGTTTTTCCCTGGCGCGCCACCTGGGGGTAGACCCGCAGGGCCTGCTCTACATCGCGGAGGCCAACAACTTCCGCATCCGCAAACTCGTCAGCGGTCTCGCCAACGACGTGGCGTCGCCGACAATCGCCATCAGCGAGCCGACGACGGGCACGACCTATACCGCGATGAACGCGTCGCTCGAATTGCGCGGTACCGCCGCCGACAACGGCGCGGTCGCGGTTGTCCGCTGGAGCAATGATCGCGGCGGCAATGGCGCGGCCAACGGCACGACTTCGTGGACGGTTCCGGCCGTCGGGCTGCAACCCGGCGTCAACAACATCACGGTTACCGCCTGGGATGTCAGCGGCAACGCGAGTTCGGCGCAACTGGCCGTGAGTTACACGGCGGCGCAGGTCGTGGTGACGATTGCGGGCACGGGCGCGATCGGCGACAGCGGCGACGGCGGGCCGGGCACGGCGGCGGAACTCTTCCAGCCGCGTGGAGTGGCGCTCGACAGCAAGGGCAACATCTACGCCGCCGACACGCAGAATCGCCGCGTGCGCCGCATCTCGCCGAGCGGCGTGATCACGGCGTTCGCGGGCACGGGAGGCCTGGGTTCGAGTGGCGACGGCGGCCCGGCCGTCAACGCCACGCTCAATTTCCCCAACATCGTGGTGGTGGACAAGGCGGACAACGTCTACATCAGCGATCAATTGAACCACCGCATTCGCAAGGTCACACCCGACGGCATAATCAGCACAATTGCCGGGACGGGCGTGGGCTTCGGCGGTTACGACGGCGATGGCGGGCCGGCGAAGGATGCGCAACTCAATAATCAAGTCGGCTTGGCGCTCGACAATGACGGCAATCTCTTCGTCGCCGACCGCTTCAATAATCGCATTCGCCGGATTGACTCGCGCACGGGAGTTATCACCACCGTCGCAGGCGGCGGGTTGCTCGGCGCGGGCGGCGACGGCGGCCCGGCGACGCAAGCTGAACTGAACTCGCCAAGCGGCGTCGCGGTTGATGGGGCGGGTAATCTCTACATCTCCGATACCGGCAACCAGCGTATTCGCCGCGTAAGCGCCGCGGATGGAAAGATCAGCACGATTGCCGGAACTGGTGTCGCGGGCTTCAGCGGCGACGGCGGCCCGGCGGCCAATGCGGCGATCAATCTGGCTTACCCGGGAACGTTGACGGTAGATGCGGTGGGCGACCTATATGTCGTTGACCGCAACAACCACCGCATCCGCAAGATCACACTGGCTACCGGTGTGATCACGACAGTGGCGGGCACAGGCGTCGCGGGCTTTAACGGCGACGGTACCGCGCCGGCGGGAACCGTTCTCTCGTTCCCGACCAGTGTGGCCTTTGACGCGGCGGGCAATATGGTCATCGCCGACAGCGGCAACAACCGTATTCGCCGTGTGCGTCCCGCCAACGCATTGCGCACGCTGGCCAACGTCTCCGCCGCGAGTTTCTCGCCCACGGCGGGCCTGGCCCCTGAATCGATCGCCGCCGCCTTCGGTATGAATCTGGCGAGCGCCACGACTCCGACCGTAACGCTGCCGTTGCCGACGCAGCTTGCGGGCACAACGCTGCGCGTCCGTGACAACGCGGGGATCGAACGGCTCGCGCCGCTTTTCTTCGTCTCGGCTGAGCAGATCAACTATGTGACGCCGAGCGGCACGGCCAACGGCATCGCGACGGTCACCTCGACCAACGCGGCGGGCGAAGTCTCTACCGGTACGGTCAACATCTCGGCCGTCTCGCCGGGTCTCTTTAGCGCGAACCCCAACGGGATGGGCGTGGCCGCCGCCGTAATCCTCCGGCGCACGGCCGGCGGGCAGGACAGCTACGAGCCGGTGGCGCGCCTTGATCCGGTGACCAACCGTTTCGTCGCCGCGCCGATCGATCTCGGCCCTGAAACCGATCAAGTCTTCCTGATCCCCTTTGGAACGGGCTTCCGCGGGCATAGCGGCTTGGCCAACGTGAGCGTGACCATCGGCGGCGTCAACACGCCGGTGCTTTACGCCGGGCTGACGCCGGGCTTACTCGGGCTGGATCAATGCAACATTCGGCTCGACCGCAGTCTGGCGGGCAAGGGAGAAGTTGATGTGATTTTGACCGTTGATGGCAAGATGGCGAACACGGTGAAGATCAACGTCAAATAGATCGAAGGTAGAGGATCAAAGATCGAGGATCGAGGATCGAGGATCGAAGACCGCGCCATCGCGCGTAAGGCGATACTCCATCTTCGATCCTCGATCCTCGTCCCTCGGCGTCTCCGCGGCGGAATGAGCTTTCGTAATGTGTCATTTGACGCGCCAACCGGCGCGTGACTCTCGAGCCTTACTTTTAATCACACCATTTTTCCTCTCGCTTCCGCTATGTATTCAGTTGCTGTTACGATTGGCGCCGGGAATTGTAAGAAGAGGATGACGTTTAGCGTGGGGGGAAATGGCTGATCATCACGAAGAAGAGCAACTCGGCAAACTTTACGACACTCATGCCGCGCGGAGATTGATTCGTTACCTCACGCCATATAGACGCATGGTGATTGCCGCGCTCGTCATGACCATCGGGCTCAATCTGGTGCGGCAGGTTGGGCCTTTGTTGACCAAATGGGCGATTGACGATTACGTCAAGCCCGCGTCGGAAGGCGCGATGCGTCTCGATCAGGCGTTTCACGGGATAATGATACTCAGCCTCGTTTACATCCTGTCGCTCGTGATCACGCTCGGCGTCGGGTATTTTCAGGACGTGCTGCTCAACACCATCGGGCAGCGCGTGATGTATGACCTGCGCGAACAGATCTTCGCCAAGCTGCAAACCATCGAGGTCGCGTTTTACGACGCGAATCCCGTCGGGCGTTTGATCACGCGTTTGACTACGGACGTGGACGCGCTGAACGAACTATTCACTTCGGGGATGGTCGAAGTGCTCGGCGACATTGTGTTGATCGCGGGCGCGCTGGGGATGATGTTCTATTTCAACTGGCGGCTCGCGGTTGTCTCGTTGACGGTCGTGCCGCTGCTGGTTGCGGCCACGGCGTGGTTCCGCCGGGGCGCGCGCGAAGGCTTCCGGCAGGTGCGAACCAAGATCGCCCGATTGAACGCGTTCACGCAAGAACACATTTCAGGCGCTCAAACCGTTCAGTTGTTCAACCGCGAGGAGAAGGCCAGGGGGGAGTTCTCCGACATCAACGCGGCGCATTTGAAGGCCAACATTGACACGATCTTCTATTACGCGGTCTTCTATCCGCTGGTGAATTTGATCTCGGCCATCGGCATTGCGGCGATCATCTGGTACGGCGGCGGGCAGGTGATTCAGAACGCGATCACCATCGGCACGCTCGTGGCTTTCCTGCAATACACCCAGCGGCTGTGGCAGCCGATTCAGGACATCAGCGATAAGTACAACATCTTCCAGGCGGCGGTCGTGGCCAGCGAACGCATCTTCAGGTTGTTCGATTCGCCGGACAGGATCACTTCGCCCGAACATCCCCGGCTGCCGGCGACGGGCGCGCGCGCCGTTGGCCGGATCGAGTTCCGCAACGTTTCCTTCGCATATAAAGACGAGGACTGGGTGTTGAAGGACGTTTCGTTCACCGTGGAGCCGGGTGAATCGGTGGCGTTTGTCGGCGCGACGGGATCGGGCAAAACGACGATCACGAACTTGTTGATGAGGTTTTACGACATTCAGCGCGGCGAGATCCTGCTCGACGGCGTTGATATTCGTCAGTGGGAGTTGCGCAGGCTGCGCGAAAATTTCGCGGTGGTGCTGCAGGATGTCTTTCTCTTTTCGGGCGACATCGCGGGCAACGTCCGGCTCGGCAATGAGACGATCGATGAGGCGCGCGTCGAATGGGCGGCGCGAGAGGTTCGCGCCGCGGGATTTATCGAGAAGCTGCCGGATCGTTACGCGACGAAGGTGTGGGAGCGCGGCGCCGGTTTTTCGGTCGGGCAGAAGCAACTGATCTCTTTCGCGCGCGCGCTGGCGTTCGACCCGCGCATCCTGATTCTCGATGAAGCCACGTCGAGCATAGACACCGAGACCGAGCAATTAATCCAACAGGCCATCGAACGGTTGATGACCCATCGCACCTCGCTGATCATCGCGCACCGCCTCTCGACGATCCAGCGCGTGAACAAGATTATCGTGCTGCACAAAGGCGGGATTCGTGAAATGGGCAATCATCAGGAACTGCTCTCGCGCCGGGGGATTTATTACAAGCTTTATCAATTGCAGTACAAAGAGCAATCTCTGATCGCCGCCAACGATTAAAGCGGAGCGCAATTATAATGTGCGAGGAAAGAGATCCGCTTCGCCGCAGGCAGCCCGGCCAGACACATTCGCATCGAAGGGCCCGCTTACGTGAGCGATGGCGAGCTAGCCGCTTCGCCGCGCACGGGAGCTGTTAAACGCCTTGTTAAACTGTTAAACACGTGGAAAAATTCGATTTGACCGATCAAATAGGCTCGTGTATATTGCCGTTCGCGTTGGACGCCGCAGCGTGATTTTCCTCACGCATCTTTCAATTAAGCCGAAAGCGATCCTCCACGCCATCAAATTGGCATAATCCCAATTCTGGCAAGCCTCGAAGCTTTCGGGTCCGCGTCGCGAACACGCCGACTTAGCTCAGTTGGTAGAGCGACTGATTCGTAATCAGTAGGTCGCCGGTTCAAGTCCGGCAGTCGGCTCCATTTGCTCTTTCGAGCTTTCCGTTTGTGTGAAAAATATTGCGCCAGACCGAAGGCTCTCCTACTGATGACAACTCACACAACTACACACAATCCAGATTGATTGTCGAAATTTGTTACAGTGGCTGGCTACAGATTCGTAGCATCGAAGTCGTACGTCCGGTCATATCCATCAATCAACCAGTGTTGCCCCCGAAATCTGAAATTAAGGAGTTGTTGACCTATGTCTGTCATGAGGGGCTCGTTCCTCCGACGTTTACTCGCCGTGTTACCCACAAAAACATTTCATTCTCGCAAAATCACACTTCTTCTATTTGCCTGCGTCCTCGGCGCCGTTGTGATCTCGACGGATTTGATTCTGTCGGGGCTGGCCGCGCGCCGCTCGCGGGCTGAGAGAAACACCGACACAGTTCCCGCTTCAATTGCGAAACTGAGGCCGATGACATCGCGCGGCCCTCTGGCGTCGCGAAACGCCTGCGCTGCCCCGTTCGCTTCTTTTCAGGGCTGCACGGTGGGCTGCACGGCGACCGTTCCCGGGACTGGGACGATCGGCGCCGCCGTCCAGTTTTCGTCGACTGCGACACCTTCCGGATGTGGCGCGGCGCAACCGATATATGATTGGGATTTCGGGGACGGTACGGCAAATTCGTCTCAACAAAATCCGAGTCACACGTACGCGACCGCGGGGCAATTCACCTGGACGCTGACCACCTCGGTTAGCAGCGGCGGGTTGATGATTGACACCGTCGCGGGCGGTCTGGGTGAAGGCAATCCGGCGTTGCAGACGCCGTTCGGCACACTCGGCGCAATTGCGCGCGATCCCCAGGGGCGCGGCGTTTACGTCGCCGACGCGAACGACGATGGCGTGACGCTCGTACGATTTATTAACACCGGCGCCGCCGCGGTTACGCTCGGTGGGCGTTCGATCGAGGCCGGAGCCGTCCGCGCGATTGCCGGCGGCGGCATTGATTTTAATACCAATAACGTTCCGGCGTTGCAGTCCGATGTGGGCTCGCCGGTATCCGGACTGGCGGTCAGTGGCGACGGCGCCTTGGTCTATTTCGCTAACCGGCAGGATGGGTTGGTACGCGCCGTCAACGTTTCAGCCAGCCCGGTGACCGTCGCCGGCGTCACCATCAACTCCGGAAACGTTGGCACTCTGGCTGCGTTTGAAGGCTCATCTCTTAACGGCCTTGCGGTGCATCCCACGACCGGCGAAGTTTACACCTCTGACTCGACGACGTTTGTAAACAAGGTCTTCAAGATTTCGAGTGGCGGAACTGTGGCGGCTGTTGCAGGCAATGGCGCGGCCACCATGGAGGGGGCTCCATTTTCGCCCGGAGCGGCGCTTAGCATTCCATTGCTGCAGCCCCGCGGCGTCGAGTTTGACGCGGCGGGAAATCTCTTCATTACGGATACCGGTCACAGGCGCGTGATTCGCGTGAGCGGGGGCAATGCGACGCTGGTTAACCAGTTCGTGGAGATTCTTGTTCCCAGGTCTACGGGGGGGACCTCGGCAGTAAATCCTTTCCCGTCAGGCGTAGCCGTCCAAGGCGGCAACGTTTATGTCGCCAACGGCAATGAGCAAACGGTTAGGCGTGTGACGAACACCGTTGCGAAGATCGCCGGAACTATATCGTTCAATCAGCAGAGCGGAGTTACTACCGTTCAGACCTGTAACTATTCCAGCTCCAATTGCGGCGATGAAGGAGCGGCTCTGAATGCCGGGTTGAATATACTGGGAAGCGCCGGGACGCCGCCGCCTGCCGATCTCGAAGGCGATCAGAATGGACTTTTTGTTCTCGATCAAGCAGGCAAAGGGCGTGTGCGCTACATTAACCTGACCGGCGGCACGGTGACAGTTGCGGGAGTGCAGGTCGCGGCGGGTACGATTCGCACGATCGCGGGCAACGGCCTTGCTTCGCCCTATAACGGCGGTCTGGCGACAGGGGCTGCATTCAACACTCCCGTCGGTGTCGCCACTGACAGCAATAATAACCTGTGGATTTCGGACACGAACGGCGCGGGGCTGCGTTTCGTCAACCGGGGCGCAAACCAGATGACGATCTTCGGCGGCACTCCGGCGGCGCAAACCGTTCCCCCAGGCGTTATCGTTACAGTCAACAAGGACGCAGGTCCTGGCGCTGGCGACGGTGTGCCTGTGAACCAGGCCTCTTTCATAGCGCCGCAGGGACTTTTCGTGACCAGTCAGGGCGTTTACGTCGTTGATTCGAATGGCGGTCCGTCAGTTCCGCCGGAGACCACCGACGGACTAAAAACCAGCCGGATTCGGTTCATCAACACGACCGCCGCCGCCGTCACCTTATTTCCCGGCGCGGGCGGGAATGCGATTACCATTGCGCCAGGCAACATCCAAACTATCGCCGGCGGCGGCATAGACGACCTTAGCGTCGGCTTCGCCACGGCGGTGACATTCAAGGGCTCTTCCGACATCGTCGTGGCCGGCAATGGCACGATCTATGTCACGGACGTCGGCAAGAAGGCGGTTCGTAGGATCGACCCCAACACGGGAAACGTCTCGGCGCTCACGCTGCCTGCCGGCAAGGAGTACACCGGACTCGGATTTGACTCGAGCGGACGGTTGCTGGTCGCCAATTTCACCGACAACGCAGTCTTGCGCGAATCGGGCGCGGGCAGCGGATCGTTCTCGAACTTCGGTGGAACAGGCGGAAACCTCACCAACGTGCGCGATGTCGCCGGCGCGGCCGACGGCAGCTTATACGCGACAGCCGGCCCTCCCTCTTCGACCAGCGGCAACCATCGGATCATTCGCATTGATTCGGGCGGAACGACTTCGGTGATCGCCGGAGGAACTCCGGGCTTCACCGGAGACGGCGGCGCGGCGGCGGGAAGTATGATCAACATCGCTCCTCCACGCCTGGTCCTCAAAACCACTAACGGACTCGTCGATGTGCCTGAAACGGTCAATATCGTCGTCAGCCCGATCGGCGAGATCCTCTTCACCGACACCAACAACAATCGCGTCCGCCGCATCTCCGGGACGCTTGTGACCTGTGTCAAGACAGGGACGATCAATATCGCGGGGAACAATCCCGCCCCGGTGTTGACCAGCATCAGTCCGAATAATCGTCTGGTGAACCAGGGCGCGTTTACATTGACCGCCATCGGAAGCAATTTCGCTCCTTCCTCGGTTATCCGCTGGAACGGTCAGGCTCGCCCGACGACTTTCGTCAGCGCGACGGAGTTGAGCGCCGCGATTCCCGGAACCGATGTGACGGCCGCGGGGACGGCGCAGGTGACGGTCTTCACTCCGACGCCCGGAGGCGGAACGTCGAGCGCCGTGCCGTTCACCATCACCGGACTAAACGGGGTTCCCACGATCACAAGCCTGAATCCGAATACGAAGGTGGAAGGTAGCCCGGCCTTCGTTATGACAGTGACCGGAACCAACTTCTTTAGCGGCTCTCAGGTGCGTTTTGACGGGTCGATGCGCACGACGACTTTCGTCAGCTCGACGCAGGTGACCGCGCAGATCGAGTCGGGCGACCTTATCGGTCAAGGCACGGCGAGCGTGACGGTCTTCAACCCGGCGCCGGGCGGGGGCTTGTCGAACATCTTGCCGTTCACCATCACGCCGGCCACCGCCGCGGTTCCTGTGCTGACCAGCATCAGCCCGACTTCCATCAACGCCGGCTCGTCGCCGTTCGCGCTGAACGCCAACGGTAGCGCCTTCACCATAAATTCGAAGGTGCGTTGGAACGGCGCCGATCAGCAGACTGCGTTCGTCAGCTCAACCCAGTTGACCGCGCAGATCCCGGCCAATCTAGTGGCAACCCAAGGCTCGGCTCAGGTGACCGTGTTTACGCCCACTCCGGGCGGCGGCACGAGCGCCGCGCGAACCTTCACGATCAACCCGCCAGGGGCCAACCCTGTGCCTACGATCTCCACGCTGAATCCCGCGAGCGTCGGGGTCAACACCGCCTTCACGCTGACGGTGAATGGAACCGGCTTTGTCGGCGGGTCAGTAGTGCGGATCAACGGCAACAGCCGTCCGACGACTGTCGTGAGCGCCACGCAGTTGACGGCGCAGATCCAGGCCGGGGACGTTGCCGCCGCCGGTAACGTGCCGGTTACGGTCTTCAATCCGACGCCGGGCGGCGGAACGTCAACCGCTACGCCTTTGAGGGTCGCGCCGAAGATCACCAGTGTGTCCGCCGCGAGCTTCGCTCCCGACCCGAGTCCGATCGCCGCTGAATCGCTCGTGGCGGGCTTCGGCGCCGGACTTGCGACCGGCACCGCGTTTGCCAGCGCCATACCGTTGCCGACAACTCTGCTCGGCACGACGGTGAAGGTGACCGACAGCGCGGGAACCGAACGTTCAGCAGGGCTCCTCTTTGTCACCGGTGGGCAAGTTAACTATCACGTGCCGCCTGGGACGGTGGATGGTCTCGCGTCGGTGGTCGTGGCGATCAACAGCAATGTGGTCGCGTCCGGCCTAATGAATATCACCAAGGTTTCGCCGGGAATGATCAGCTTCAGCGGAACCGGGACGGGCGTCGCGGCGTCAGTGGCGTTGCGCGTCAAGGTGGACGGTTCCCAATCCTTCGAGTCCACGGCGCGCATCGAAGGCGGGGTATTTGTTCCTGCCCCGATTAGTCTGGGACCGGAGGGCGAGGTTGTCTACGCGGTGATGTACGGCACCGGTATACGCAACCGCACAAGCGTTGAAAACATCAGCGTCAGCTTTACCGGTTCCTGCGGCACGGTGACCAAGTCGCTTTCAGCGGTGCTCTTTGAGGCTGCCCTTGCCTCAGGGTTCATTGGGGTCGACCAGGTCAACCTTATATTGCCGCGTACTCTGATCGGGTGCGGCGTGGTTGACGTCAAACTGACCGTTGACGGTAAGGTCACCAACACCGTCAAACTAGCGATCCAGTAATGGAAGCTAGGGCATAGGGTGGGAGAGTAGGAGAGGGAGGGAGCGGGAGAGTGAGAGAGTGGGAGACGGCAAGAAGAAATGCCTCCCACTCGCCCACTCGCCCACTCGCCCACTCGCCCACTCGCCCACTCGCCCACTCTCCCACTCTCCTATTTTCCCACTTTCGTTCTTCAAGAGAAGTGCCCCTTTTTCATCCACATCATTCACCTGCCTCGAAATAGCCGAAACCGGACAATAGAACGCGCTACCATCGCAACGCGCTGTTCTCACAAAAGGAGCGATTGAATCATGCGGTATTCCTTCACTGGGCGCTTCTTCTCTCAACGACTGTTTCAACTTAAAACTTACATTGCCGGATTTCTGATCTTTTGCGTATGCGCGCCGTTACTGAGTCCCGGGCGAGGCGCTTCAGCGCAGGGAGGGTGCAATGTCGAGTGCGCGGCGACCGTGCCCTCGACGAGTCAAATCAACGAGCCGGTCTCGTTTATGGCGACGGCGACGGCCTCGGGATGCGCCTCGGCGCCAATTTACGAATGGGACTTCGGCGACGGAACTCCGGTCGCGTCGCAGCAGAACGTGACGCATACATACGCCGCGCCGGGCTCTTATACCTGGAAGCTGACGACGACCGCCAACGTCGGCGCGCCAATGATCAACACTATCGCGGGCGGTTATGGCGACAACGCCCCGGCGCGGCAGGCGCCGTTCACAACGCCGTCAGCCATAGCGCGCGATCCGCAGGGGCGCGGCGTCTACGTTATCGACGAGGCCGGCGCAAGCCTGATCAGATTCATCAACACGAGCAACGCGCCAGCGACGATTGCGGGCCGCGTCATCGCGCCCGGAGCGGTGCGGGTGATTGCGGGCGGCGGCGGCGACGAGCAGAGTGAAAACGCGCCGGCCTTGCAGGCGTTTATCCGGGCGGTGGGGCTGGGTGTGAGCGCGGACGGCAACCTGCTCTTCTTCAATGACGAGGGCGCCGCGCGGATTCGCGTGGTCAACGTCTCGTCGAACCTCGTGATGATCGGGACCAACATGATTGGCGCGGGAAACATTCGCACGTTCACCTCATTTGGCCCTTCCGACCCGCTGGCCGCGGGTTACATCAGCGGGTTTGCGGTTCACCCCATGACCGGGGAGTTGTACTTTACCGATTCCGGGCCGGGCGTGAATAAAGTTTTCAAAGTCTCAGCCAACGGCGTCTCCGTGACGGCGGTCGCGGGCAATGGAGCGGCGACCACGCCACAAGACGCTTTGCCGCCGCCGCCCGTGAACGCGACAAACGTTCCCCTGCTTTTGCCGCGCGACATCGTCTTCAACGGCGCGGGCGATCTGTACATCGCCGACACAGGGCATGCGCGCGTCGTCAAAGTTGACGCGGCGGGCAAAATCACGCTCGCCTTGCAGTACGATCTCAGTCAACCGGACGTGGACCCGTATCCGGCGGGGCTGGCGGTGATTGGCGACGCCGTTTACGTCGCGAACGGCAATCAACAGACGATTGTCAACGTGGCCGGCACCGGAACCATTGTGGCGGGCAAAGAGAACATGGCCTGCGACTACTCTTCTTCGTCTTGCGGAGACGGCGGAGCGGGCGTCAATGCGACATTCGGGCTGGCCGGAAGTCTGGCCATGCCAGCGCTCCCCGGGATCGAATCGAATGCGACCGGGCTTTTCATTCTCGATCAGGGCCCGAACCAGCGAGGCCGCGTGCGGTACCTGAACCTGAGCGGCGCGCCGGTAACGCTTGCCGGAGTGACCATCGCCCCGAATAACATAAACACGATCGCGGGTAGCGGGCTGGCGTCGCTCGACGGGGGCGCGGCGATTGGCGCGCCGCTGAGCGCCCTCGCCGGAGTGGCGATTGACGCGAACAAAAATCTCTTCATCGCCGACACTCTCGTGGGGCGGTTGCGGTTCGTCAATCGCGGATCGAACCCGGTGACGCTGTTTCCGAATACGCCGGCTCAACAGACGGCGGGGCCGGGCTCAATCATCACAATCAACAAAGACGGCGCCGCGGGCCAGATCGACGGCGTGCCCGTCAATCAAGCCGGCTTCGACACGCCGCAGGGTTTGTTCGTTACCAACCAGGGCGTCTTCGTCGCCGACTCGAAGGGAGGCCCGACGGTTAGTCTGAAGCGCAACGGAGCGATCCGTTTTATCAATACTTCTCCGGCGACGGTTATCCTTTACCCAGGCTCGCCAAAAGCGATTTCCGTTCCGCCAGGGAACATCGCGAAGATCGTTGGAGGAGGTGTTGATACAAGTATTGGCAACGGCGGGTTCGCGCTCGACGCCAGGCTGCTTGCGCCAAGCGATGTGGTCGTGAACCCGGCGGGAGATATTTACATCGCCGACACCGGCAATAGAGATGTGCGCAAAGTCAGCGGCGCCACCGGGATCGTCACCAGCCTGAACCTTCCCGTGTCGCGATACACCGGACTGGCGCTGGACGCGAGTGGCCGTCTGTACATCGCCGATTTCAGTCGGGACTTGGTCTTGCGCGAATCGAGCGCGGGCAGCGGAGAATTCGCGAGGCTCAATCCGGAATTAATGCCGTTGAACATGCCTCGTGACGTGGCGGTTGACGCGGGAGGCGCGGTTTACGTGACGAACAGCGGGGAAAACCGCATCGTGCGGATCAGCCCCGCCGGCGTGGTGGAGCCTTTCGCGGGAACGACCGGCGGTTTCGATGGCGACGGCGGATTGGCGGCGGACGCGAAGATCAACATCTCACCCGCGCCGATCAAATATGGCTCCTTCGGTTCGCCGGAGGAGATTCCGCCGACCGTCAACATCGCGGCCGGACCGGGCGGGGAAGTGATCTTTACGGACTCCGTCAATTCCCGCGTGCGCCGCATCGCCTCGGCGGTTGTGACATGCGTGAAGACCGGAACGATCACGATCACCAATAACAATCCACTGCCGGCGTTGACCAGCATCAACCCGGACAACAAACTGGTGAACAGCGCCGCGTTCACATTGACGGTCAACGGAAGCGGTTTCATTTCTTCCTCGGTTGTCCGCTGGAACGGTCAGAATCGCACGACGACTTTCGTCAGCGCCACGCAGTTGACCGCCTCGATTCCCGCAAGCGATCTGACGAGCGCGGGGGCGGCGCAGGTGACGGTTTTCAATCCGGCGCCGGGCGGGGGCTCATCGAACGCCGTGGCGTTCAACGTCACGGCGTGTCCACAACCTGTTCCCGCGCTGAGCGGGATCATCCCGAATTCGATACTTGCCGGCTTCGGAGCTTTCGCGCTGACAGTTAACGGCTCCGGCTTCGACCAGAACTCGAAGGTGCGTTGGAACGATCAGGAATTGCAGACGACGTTTGGCGGCGCAACACAATTGGCGGCTCAGGTCCCGGCCAATTTGGTGGCGAGCGCGGGCACGGCTCAAGTGACCGTGTTTAGGCCCGCTCCGGGCTGCGGCGTGAGCGCCGCCCAGACCTTCACTATCGCCGCGTCTCAAGGCGCTCCCGAACCTGTAATCACCATGCTCAGACCCACGGCCGTCGGAGCCGGCTCCGCCGGATTAACCCTGACGGTTTTCGGAAATTTCTTCATCTCCGGGTCGGTGGCGAGGATCAACGGATTCACCCGCGCGACGACCTTCGGCAGCTCGACGCGGTTGAACGTGACGGTTCCAGCCGGAGACATAGCCAACGCCGGCGACTTGTCGATTTCAGTCGTCAATCCGTCGCCGCCGCCTGGCGGAACGACAGGGACAATGGTGTTGAAGGTCGCGCCGAAAGTCTCAAGCGCCAACGCGGCAAGTTTCACTTCCGCGCAACTAACTCCCGGCTCAATCGTGGCGGGCTTCGGCGCCGGACTCGCGACCGGCACGGCATTCGCCAGCGCCATTCCGTTGCCGACAACTCTGCTCGGCACGACGGTGAAGGTGACTGACAGCGCGGGAACCGAGCGTCCGGCGGGGCTTTTCTACGTTTCCGCGGGGCAGCTCAACTTCCACGCGCCGCCCGAGACTGTTGACGGCGTGGCGACGGTGGTCGTGGCGGTCAACAGCAACATCGTCGCGGCCGGCCCGATGACCATCACCAGGGTCGCGCCGGGACTGTTCACCGCCAGCGCAACCGGCGCGGGCGTCGCGGCGGCGGTCGTGTTGCGCGTCAGAAACGGCGCCCAGACCTTTGAGCCCGCGGTGCGCATCGAAGGCGGGGGATTTGCGCCTGTCCCGATTAATCTGGGGCCAAGCGGTGACGTCGTCTACGCGGTGCTTTACGGCACCGGCATACGCAACCGCACAAGCGTTGGAAACGTCAGCGTCACCTTCACCGGCTCCTGTGGCACGGTGACCAAGTCGCTTTCGGCGGCGCTCTCCGAGGCTGCCGTCGCCTCCGGATTCGTCGGGGTCGATCAGGTCAACCTTGTGTTGCCGCGCACACTGATCGGGTGCGGGGTGGTTGACGCCAAACTGACCGTTGACGGTAAAGTTACCAACACAGTTAAACTAGCGATCCAGTAGTGGAAACCATCTGGCTGGGCAATTCTTATTTCCTCTCCCTCATTTTCCTCTTCCACCTTTACCTGTTGGCAAAAAGTCGAACGGGAAAACCTGGAAGAGGAAAATGAGGGAGAGGAAAATATCCTGATTCAGAATCTGAACAGGTAAGAGAACTTCACGAACAACTGCTTTCCGTCATTGATGAAGCGGTCAGGGAAACGCACGACCTTCGTTCCCTGAGGCGTCGTTACCAGATCGAGGTTTTGCAGGTTGCTGTTGTAGCCGGCGTATAAAGCCGTCCATGGGTTGAGCTGATAGGTAATAAGGAAGTCGACGTTGAAGTTCTTGCTCGTTTCGAGCGCGGTCAAGGAAGGATTGGCCAACAGAGCCTCATATTGCAGGATCAGGCGCAATGAGAGTTCGCGGCTGAACTGCCAATTCCATTTCGAGCGGATGATGTGATTCTGGAAGATGTTCGCGCCCTTTTTGCCCGTCATCCCGAAGCGGTCGAGCGAGCGCGAAAACAGGTAGGTGTTGTCCACGCGCAGCCGATTGCTCGGGCGCACGGTCACGCCGACATTGGCTTCGCTGCGGTCTGTATGAAACGGCTCGCGCCCCGAGGGCGGGACGAAGTTGATGCCGGCCCAGCGGCTGTATTCGGCCCGGAACGAGAGCGGCTTCCAGTAGCCGGTGCTGAAATTAACGCCCTTGACGTTACTGGCGAAATCGCGATTCTCCTTCAATATCGAGAAATCTTTCGGGCGCAACCGTTCGCGGTTGTGTAGCGCGAAGAAGCCCGCGTAAGTCTGGCCGGTAAACTCCCACCGCATGCGGAGGCCCAAAGTCTCGTCCACCCGCGTGCCTCGATGATCCCACTTGTGATCGGTGAAAATGCGCGGCCCCCACGAAATCAGATACTTTCCTTGCGGGCGGAAATCATAAGACGCCTCCTGCTCGACGTTGCGAACGTCTGTGCGTTGCACAAAGCCGGTCTCCGTGCGGAAGTTGGGGCTGTAGTCTTCGTAGTTCAACTCGTAATTGAACTGCCGGCCGCTGCGGTAGAGATAGGCCTGGTAGGCCGGCCCGGCCAGATATTGGCCGTCCGGCGTTTTCGTCGAACTCGTTACGGCCTGAAAGCCGGAGACCCAGTTCTGGTTGAGCTTGATGCGTCCGTCCACGCCGCCGACGCGGTTGTAGCTGTCGCCGAACTGGCGGTTGGTAAAGATCACGCCGACGTTCGATTGATTGAGGATGTCGCGGCGCACGCGGGCGATAGTAAACAGCGCGCGCCGGCCGCCTAGCGGATCATCGCCCTGCGCGCGGCGTCCCGGCGACTGGTCGTCCATCACCAGCGCGCCGATGGCGTACGGTCCGGCCTTGCCCGTCAGCCGCGCGCCGAATTGCGGATCGGCGATGCGTCGCGTGAAGACCATATTGAGCGGCGTCGAGAAGAAGTCGGAATTTTCCAGAAAGAACGGGCGGCGTTCGGGAAAGAAGACCTCGAAGCGTTGATTGACCGTCACCTGCGGCTGGTCGGATTCGACCTGCGCGAAGTCCGGGTTGGCCGTCACATCCAACACGAAGTTGTCTTTCAAGACGATCTTCGCGTCCAATCCTCCGTCGAACTGCCGGTCGCGGATGAATTGCGGAGGTGATCCGCCGTCGTCGAGCGCGCGGAACGAGCGGAACGATCCGTATGGGATCAGGAAAACGCTGCGGCCCGGCGAAATGTTGTTCAATCCCATTATCTCACCCGCCTGGCTCAAACGCCCTTCGACCCGCGCCGAGACGCGCGGCCAGTACACCCATTCGTTGGCGCGCGGGATGACGCGCAACAACGTGAGGCTCCACGTCTGCCGATCCTCGACGCGGAAGCGCAGGCTCTTGAACGGGATCGCCATCCACACGACATATCCCTCTTTCGTCCTCTGCCCGCGCGTCTGCCAGATCGTGTCGAACGACCAGTCAGGATCGCCTTGATCCTCGGTCCAGATGCCGTCAGCCTGAACGCCCAGCGGATTCGACCAGAACATATAACCGCGCCTGCGGTCGTGAAATGTGTCGAGCGTGACTTCGACGAAATCGTCATCGAACGCGTTCTCGCGCTTCTCCATCCGCGCGCGAATCTTGCCCGGATCGCTGTCGAATGCGACGAAGACGATGTAGAGGTTCTTGTCGTCGTAACCGAGATACGCCTCGGTGCGTTGTGTTGTGGGTTCGCCGTCGCGCGGTTGTCGTTGGATAAAGTTTTCGGCCTTCGCCATCAATCCTTCGATTTCGGGACCTGGCTTCATTTCGAGAAAATCTTCGAGCGCGGGCGCGCGCCGCATTTTAGGAATATCCAGTTCGCGATGATTGTTCACGCTTGGCTGAGCGGCTACCGTGATGATGGCGGCGGTTGCGACGATGAATACAAAAACGGCTCGGATAGGGTGCATAGGCCTCGCTTTCGAATCTACTATCAGTCCTGATTTCGTGATCTACTGGCTATTGATCGCCGACGGCTGTTGGCAATTTGACGAAATCAGAAAGTTGGGTGATTGTCAGTATAAGCGTAGTTGGCATATACGCCGGTCTGCGCAAAGAGGTTGCCGGTAGTTTTTTCAGTATGAGGGAAACGGTTCACAGTTTGTTAGATCCATTTCTGGCGCGAGGCGCTGAGATCGCGGTCGCGCATCAGCGGGGCTTGCGCGTCGCGCGCTGGTCTTACGGGCGCCTCGCTCAGACGGCCTGCCAATTCGCCCGCGAGCTTGAGACGCGCGGCATCGGCAAAGGCGACCGCGTTCTGTTCTGGGGCGAAAACAGTCCTGAATGGATCGCGGCGTTCTTCGGCTGTCTGCTGCGCGGCGCGGTCGCCGTCCCGCTGGACGAGCAGAGCGCGCCTGATTTCGTCCATCGCGTGCAGCGGCAGGTCGAGGCCCGGTTGCTGTTGTGCGGCGATGAGCAGGCGCGTCATTTCAATGAGCGGCTCAGCGATCAACTGGCCGTGTTGCGGCTCGATCAGTTGAGCGAAGCGGTCGGCCGCCACTCGGCCGCGCCATATCAGGCCGAAAAGATCGGCGCGGAGGACCTGGCCGAGATCATCTTCACTTCGGGCACGACCGCGGAGCCGAAGGGCGTTTGCCTGACGCACGGCAATCTGCTCGCGAACATCACGCCGCTCGAAACCGAGATCGACAAGTACTTGAAGTTCGAGCGTCCATTTCACCCCATCAGGTTTTTGTGCCTGCTGCCGCTCAGCCACGTCTTCGGGCAGTTTATGGGAATGGTTGTGCCGCGGCTCCTTTTCGGCGAAGTCTTCTTTCAGGGCCTGCTCAACCCGTCCGAGATCATCGCGGCGGTCAAACGCGAACGTATCTCGGTCATCGCCGTCGTGCCGCGCCAGCTCGAAACGCTGCGCGAAAAGATCGAGCGCGATTACGCCGCGCGCGGCGAGTTGGAGAAGTTTCGACGGCGGTTCGCCTCCGCCGAAGGCAAACATTTTCTGAAGCGATGGTGGATGTTCCGCGACGTTCATCGCCGCTTTGGTTGGAAGTTCTGGGCGTTCGTTTCGGGCGGCGCGACGCTGGATGAAGAGGTCGAAACGTTCTGGCAACGGCTGGGCTTCGCGGTCGTGCAAGGTTATGGGATGACCGAAACCGCGTCGCTCGTGACGGTCAGCCATCCGTTCAAGATCAGACACGGCTCGATCGGAAAGACGCTGCCGGGGCAGGAGCTGAAGCTGGACGCAAGCGGCGAGATTCTGGTGCGCGGCGCAAACGTCTCGTCGGGATATTGGTCCAACTTTTCTCACGGAAGCGTTCGGCCGGAGACTGCTGATGAAGGCTGGCTCCACACAGGCGACGTAGGCGAGATGGACGCCGAAGGAAATATCTTTTTCAAAGGCCGGAAAAAAGACGTGATCGTCACCGCCGCCGGATTGAATATCTATCCCGACGATCTGGAGGCCGCGCTCAACCACCAGCCAGAGATCAAAACCAGTTGCGTCATTGGCGTCGAAGGCGCGCAAGGGCCGGAGCCGCTCGCTGCATTGATCCTGCGTGATGAAAACGCCGATCCGGTTGAAATCGTTAAACGCGCCAACACGCGGCTCAGTCAATCGCAGCAGATCCGCCGCTGGGTTGTCTGGCCCGAGCCCGATTTCCCTCGCACGCCGACGCGCAAAGTCCGCAAGCAGATGGTCAGAGAAGCGGTGTTGGCGAAGATATCCAAAACTCCCGGGACATCCGGCGCGGCTCCGGCTTCGACCCAATTGGGCGCCGCCTCATCGCTCGTCGAATTGATCGCCTCGATCAGCGGCGAAACCATTGGGACCGATGACAAGCCCGATGCGAAAGCGAATCTGAGCGCCGATTTGAAACTGGATTCGCTGGGGCGAGTCCAACTGCTCAGCGCGCTTGAAGACCGCTACCAGATCGAGCTTGACGAGGCGGCGCTGACTCCCGCGACCACGCTCGGCGACATCGAGCGGATGATCCACGAGGGCCCGCGCATCGAGGGCGCGGCGGAGTATCCGTATCCGAAATGGTCGCGCCGTTGGCCGATCACGTGGCTTCGCCTGCTGGCTTACTATTCGCTGGTGGCGCCGTTCGTTTGCGTGATGTGCTGGCCGCGGGTGCGAGGGAAAGAGCGCTTGCGCGATTTGCGCGGGCCTGTGTTGTTCATCGCCAATCACATCTCAATGGTCGATCCGGGAATGATTCTGTTCGCCTTGCCGTTTCGGTTCAGACACAGACTGGCGATCGCGATGGCGGGCGAACGATTGCGCGGGATGCGGCGCGGCCTGGAAGGCGCGAATTGGTTTGGACGATTATTGGATCGGGTGAAGTACTTGCTCGTGGTCATAGTCTTCAACGTCTTCGCCTTACCGCAAAAGAGCGGGTTCCGCCGCGGCTTCGCGTTCGCCGGAGAGGCGGCGGATGAAGGCTATAGCGCGCTCGTCTTCCCGGAGGGCCGCACGACTGAAGACGGGCGAATGAATCCGTTTATGAGCGGCGTCGGTTTGTTGACTGAGAACCTGGACCTGCCGGTCGCCCCAATCAGGATTGAAGGGTTGTTCGATCTGACCGAACAGCGGCGCTACTTTTCGCGTCCCGGAACGGTGACAGTAACTTTCGGCGAACCTGTAAGATTTGACCGCGGAGCCGATCCGGCGCGGATCACTCGGGAACTTGAGGAGCGCATGCGGAAGCTCGGGGACCAAAGCTGAGCAGTCACTTTTTTGCTTACAAATCCTCTCTTGATCAATCGATGGATTTGCAAAAGCCCTGTTCTGACGAAGCGTCAGATTGACCGTTGCGTTTCTTCTCCATAAAATGCCTTCGCATCTCTTATGACACAAGCAATCACAGATCGCGCAATGGAGCTGGCCGCATCGCTGTCCGAAGCGGCTGGCGATTTTTACCAGCGCGGATGGGCGCTGGGCACGAGCGGCAATTTCAGCGCGGTGGTCAGCCGGGAGCCTCTGCGCCTGGTGATCACGGCCAGCGGCATGGATAAAGGGCGGCTTACCGCCGATCAGTTCGTAGAGGTTGATGGCGATGGGAAGGTTGTTGTGGGCAAAGGGCGCCCGTCGGACGAGACAAAACTACATTTGACCATTGTTCGTCAGCGGCCGGCGATGGCGGTGTTACATACCCACTCGGTCTGGAGTACGGTGCTATCCAGTCTATCAGACTTATCGGCCAATGACGGCATCGAGATCGCCGGCTATGAGATGCTCAAAGGTCTGGCCGGTGTACGCACGCACGAGCATCGGGAGTGGCTGCCGATCCTGGACAACTCGCAAGATATGAATGAGCTCTCGCGCGAGCTGGAAGAGCTTCTCCAACGGCGCCCGGACGCGCACGGGGTTCTGTTGCGAGGGCACGGCCTCTACACCTGGGGACAGAGCGTAAGTGAAGCCAGACGCCACGTTGAGATATTGGAATTCCTGCTCGAAGTGGTCGGTCGCACACACTTCGCCAGCAGGCTTATGGCATAGCCAAGGAAGGGAATCATGGCCATTCTGACAATTCCGGAAGAGAATCGAACGATCAATGATCCCGCGGCGGTCGCCGATTATCTGGCGGGCATCGGCGTGGATTATGAAATCTGGGAACCTTCAACCGCGGTTGCGGCGGGCGCGCCGGCGGAAGATATCCTCACCGCTTACTCGACTGAGATAGACAAGCTCAAGGAGAGCGGCGGTTACGTAACAGCGGACGTGATCGACGTCACGTCGCAAACGCCCGGCCTGGCCGAGATGCTGGCCAAATTCAACCGCGAGCACCGGCACGACGACGACGAGGTGCGCTTCATTATCGAAGGGCGCGGATTGTTTCACCTTCATCCGGAGACGGGGCCGGTCGTCGGGATAGAAGTCGAGGCCGGCGACCTGATCAGGGTGCCAAGCGGTTTCCGGCACTGGTTCAATCTCTGCGCCGACCACCGCATTCGCGCCATTCGCTTGTTTAAAGATCCGTCCGGATGGACGCCGCATTACACTGACAGCGGCGTTGACGGCGATTTTCAGCCGCTTTGTTTCGGCTCTTCCCATATCCCCGCGTTAAGCGACCTGGCGCGATGACAGCGAATATGATCGAACCTTCGGTGAAGCTCATTCTCCTGGATATCGAAGGCACGACGACGCCGATTGATTTCGTTTACAAGACGCTTTTCCCGTTCGCGCGAGAGCATGTCAAAGACTATCTCAGCCGCAACTGGGAAGCTTCTGAGGTTCAGGCGGACTTGGCGCAATTACGCGCTGAGCGTACGAATGACGCCGTCCAGGGGCTTGATCCTCCTGCGTTGGGAGATGAATCTTTGACCGAGCAGATCGAGTCGGCGGTAGCCTACATTCATTGGTTGATGGATCGTGACCGCAAATCAACGCCTCTGAAAGCGATTCAAGGAAGAATCTGGCGGGAGGGCTATCTCGCGGGCGCTCTGCTCGGTCAGGTCTTCGATGACGTGCCGCCCGCCTTTGCGCGATGGCGCCAGCAGAACAAGTTGATATGCATCTACTCTTCGGGCAGCGCGCTGGCCCAAAAGCTCCTGTTCAGCCACACAACCGCAGGCGATTTAACCCACCACATTTCCTGTTACTTCGATACTACCATCGGCCACAAAGTCGAGGCGGACAGCTACCGGCGGATTGCTGAAGAGTTGCAACTGGCCACGGCGGAGATAGTTTTTGTTTCTGACGTAATTGCCGAATTGGACGCCGCGCGCGAGGCCGGAATGAAAACGATCCTGGCCTTGCGTCCCGGCAACCGCCCGGTCGAGCCTCCAGTCACGCACACTGCGGCGACCAGCTTTGCCGAACTTTAATTTGCTGGGCTTGTGATTCAGCCGAGAATTTCGTCAGCTTTGAGCTTGAGTTGGGGGAGTGAGTTAGAGACAACTTTCTGCCCGCGTTGAATGATGCGAACTTCCTGGTAGACGCCATTGTAAGGATTGCTGTGGACTTCGATGCGGTCATTGACCAGATCGATCAACCATGCCTCGGCGATTCCGGCGAGCGCGTAGGCTGGGATTTTTCCTCGACGGTCACTTTCGACTGTCGAATCGGATACCTCGATCACGACGAGCACGTCGGCAGGTGTTGGATGGCCGCTGGCGTAAAAATCCGCGCGCGGTTTGAGTAAAACCAAGTCGGGCTGAGGCTCGGAGTAATCACCCAGCAAAATCGGGCTTTGGACGCGCAGTGTCGCCTTACCCTTTAATTTGGGCGGAAGGATATTTACTAACCGATCAACGTGCGAAGCGTGACGTGGACCTATTGGACTCATTTCAATGATCTCCCCGTTGAGCAGTTCGACGCGGTCGTCTTCTTTGAGAACTCCCGCCTCGATCATCTGGCGGTACTCGGTCACCGTAAAGAGTTTGCGCGCAGGTTGCCAAGCCATAAATCCCCCGCTGTGAAAAGTGTTTTAGCGTAGTGAAAGCTGAGCGGATTTTAGCACATCGTCTTTATCTCGCCGCTCCTTAACTCGCCGCCTGTGTCCGCGATGGCGGCGATGCGCCCGATGCGTCTGTTGAATCGGTCTGAATGCCGTAATACTCGTCCACAGGCCTTGCCACAACCGCATGCACGCGGTTCATCAACGCCTCGACATCGTTCTTGCCCAGGCCTTTCGTCTCAATCGTGTCGTGCATGTAGACGGTGATTTTGGAAGGGAAGAGTTTCCAATCGCCTTTCCTGCTGAATTCGTAAGCGCCGACGATGCTCATCGGCGCGATCGGGTGGCCGAATTGGATCGCCATTCTGAAGACGCCGGGATTGAATTTGGTGACGCGCCCGTCGGTCGTGCGCGTGCCTTCGGCGAAGACGATCAGGCTGACGCCTTTGTCCATCGTCTCGCGGGCGCTCCTCATCATTTGTTTGTACTTGGCCAGATTGCCTTCGGGCGGGACAGGCACGTTGCCGAAGCGCCTCATCATCCAGCCGTAGGCCGGGACTTTGAAATGCGACTCGTGTTCGAGGCCGCGCACGAATTGCGGGATCGCGGAGTAGATGATGAACGCGTCCCAGATGTCGATGTGATTGCAGACGAAGAAGCCGGTGCGTTTGCGGTCGAAGCCGGGCGAATATTTCACCTCGAAATCGACCCCGGCGACGCGCAGGATGTTGCGGAAGAGCCATCGCTGCGGCCTGTCGTTCTTGCGCGGGTCGATGAAATAGCCGAGCAGGACGAGGAACGAACAGACGGGAAAGAAGAACGCGACGCTGGCGATCCAGACAATGATCGAGCGCAAGGCGTAATAAGCCTTCCTGAGGGGACTCAGCGAAGACCAGTTGTGACTCGGATGATTGCTAGCTTCGTTTTGCGGAATGAATGTTGAACTCATCTCAGACCATTACGTTCAATGCCGACGGCAGAACATCGAGCGATTCGCAGCGCACAGTCATAACTTCGCCGTCGATCATGATGTCAACCGGCGAATCGAAATCCAGGTCAATGTGTTTTGCGCGCCCCGTCCAGATCAGCGGATGATGAATGTGCGAGCCGTCGTAGCATTTCGGAAAATTGCGGATGAAATCAAACCGGTCAGCCGACCACCGCACGATCTCGACCATCCCGTCGCTGATGTCCGCGTTCGGCGCGAGCATCATGTTCCCGCCCGTGAATTTACTGTTGTTGAAGATCAACAACGCAGTGCTCGGCGGATCGGGATCTTCCACTCCGTCCAGCTTCATCCTGAAAACCCGCTTCTTGAAATTGGCCAGGCAGAGCACAACCGCGAGGGCGTAACTCGCGGCGCCCAGACGTTTGAACCGCCGGTTTGCCAGCGTGGCGACATCGGCCACGAAACCCAGGCTCAAAATGTTGATGTAGAAAATTTCGCCCTGCGCATGCTTCAGAAGGATCACATCGCAAGGACGCGAGCGGCCTTCGATGATCGCTTGCGTGGCGTATTCGACGCCTTCGTTGGTGAAATCTTTCAAAAAGGAGTTGCCGGTGCCGAGTGGGAGAAAGCCGAGGGTAGGTCTCTCGCGTTGGTTTGAGGCGTTGTTTGCCGCTTCGGGAAACAGCCCGTTGACGATCTCGAACGAAGTGCCGTCGCCTCCAACTGCAATGAATTTGCGATAGCCTTCGCGAAAAGCTTCCCGCGTGATTTCAATCCCGTGGCCCGCGCGCTTCGTTTCGGCGACGTCGAACCGGACGCCAGATGCGCGCAGGCGATCCAACGCTGGGCCAAGCAGTTTTGCGCATTTTCCGAAACCCGCTGCGGGATTAACTATCGCCAAAATCGAAGTTTTCATATCAAGCGGCAGATTGTGCACGGTTTATTTTCGGTTGTCCATCAGCATATCTCCAGGCCGCGCAAGGAGGTTTCGAGCAGGCCGATGTTGATCGGCAACCAATCGACGCCGTTGTTGCGCGACAAATACAGGCCCAGGATGGGAAGAGACAGATATAGATTGTCGTCGCGAACGATCAAGAACGACGACGGCAATCCTCCAATTCGGCGTCAGGCGCCGGCGAAAATGAAAAGAAACTCCGTAACTGCTCAGCTCTGGGAGCGCAGGCCATTTGTTTCTACACAAATCCGGAGATGCTTTTTGTCCCGGAGGGACATTGGAAATTAGCCGGTGGTGGAGCGGAGCGGAACCACCGGAACTGCGGCGCCCCACGTTCCAGCCCCGGAGGGGCGGCAGATAGAGCATGGTCTGTCGCCCCTTCGGAGACTGCTTAAAAAGTCAGAGTTGGCTACGATATATTGCGGTGTCGCTTCGCAGCAGCCACAACATCTTCTATGCCAAAACACTTTTTAAGCAGTCTCCTTCGGGGCTGGAGATAAATATTGCGACGGTCCCGGTGGTTCCGCTCCGCTCCACCACCGGCTAATTTCCGCTGTGCCTCCGGCACAAAGAATTGTGTAGAAACAAATGGCCTGCGCTCCCAGATCTGAGCAGTTAGGAGCCCCGTCAAAATAAGTTGACTGATTGTATTTACTCAGCCCCTGCCGCGTTAGCGGCGCCTTGAATTTAGCCGTGGGTTTCAACCCACGGAACGGTCGGTGAACATTCGCGCGTCG
>Ga0187894_10001990_pt1 | contig 25142 bp, 18 predicted proteins | sample GBC1701081metaG_FD_136650 | JGI IMG/M metagenome (GOLD analysis project Ga0187894, IMG submission 136650) | White microbial mat communities from a lava cave in the Kipuka Kanohina Cave System on the Island of Hawaii, USA - GBC170108-1 metaG ... | reverse complement strand
TGCAACTGGGTGAGCGCGTCGCGCCACTGCTCCCGATATACGAGGTCGTTCCAGTCGGGGATTCTGTTGCCCAGCGGGCAGCCCTCCTGGCAGAACGGCACGCCGCAGTCCATGCAGCGCCCGCCCTGTGCCCGCAGCGTGCCCTCGTCGGGCAGCGCGAAGTACTGGCGGTGGTCGCGCACCCGCTGGGCCGGGTCGCGCTTGTCGAACGCCACCCGCTCCACGCGCAGGAAGCCGCCCAGCTCGCCCATCAGGCCGCGCTCCCCGCGGGGGCCCGCTCCTCGGTCAGCTCGGCGAGCGCGCGCCGGAAGTCGTGGGGCATGACCTTGACGAAGCGCCCGAGCTGCCCGTCCCAGTCGGCCAGCAGGCGCCGCGCCACCGACGAGCCCGTCTGCTCCCCGTGCGCCTCGACGAGTCCGCGCAGCTCCAGCGCGTCGTCGGGCGTGATCCGGTCGAAGCCGACCAGGTCGGTGTTGCAGCGCGTGCGGAAGGCGCCGTCCACGTCGAGCACGTAGGCGATCCCGCCGCTCATCCCCGCGGCGAAGTTCAGCCCCGTGGCGCCGAGCACGACCACGCGGCCGCCGGTCATGTACTCGCAGCCATGGTCCCCGACGCCCTCGATGACGGCGAGCGCGCCGGAGTTGCGCACCGCGAAGCGCTCGCCGGCCAGCCCGCGGAAGAAGGCGCTCCCCGAGGTGGCGCCGTAGAGCACGGTGTTGCCGACGATCACGTTGTGCTCCGCCGCGAACGTCGCCGCCGCGGGCGGGCGCACCACCAGCGTGCCCCCCGAGAGGCCCTTGCCGGCGTAGTCGTTGGCGTCGCCCTCGAGCCGCAGCGTCACCCCCCGGGCCAGCCAGGCGCCGAAGCTCTGGCCGGCCGAGCCGCGCAGCGCCACCTCGATCGTCCCGTCGGGCAGCCCCGCCTCGCCGTGCATGCGCGCGATCTCGCCCGAGAGCAGGCCGCCCACGGCGCGGTTCTTGTTCTCGACCCGGCGCTCGATCCGCACCGCGCCCCGTCCCGCCAGCGCTGTACGCGCGCGCTGCAGCAGGTCCACGTCGATCGAGTCGTAGAGCACCGGCTCGGGCCGGCGCGTGCACGAGCGCGGACCTTCGCGCTCGGGTACCTCGAGCAGCGCGGTCAGGTCGATCCCGCGCGCCTTCCAGTGGTCCACGTCCGCGTCGGGCTCGAGCAGCTCGGTGCGCCCGATCAGCTCCTCCATCGTGCGCGCGCCGAGCGACGCCATGATGCCCCGCGCCTCCTCGGCCACCATGAACAGATAGTTGACGACGTGCTCGGGCTGACCCATAAAGCGCCGGCGCAGCTCCGGGTCCTGCGAGGCCACGCCGACCGGGCAGGTGTTGAGGTGGCAGACGCGCATCATCACGCAGCCGAGCGCGATCAGGGGGGCGGTCGAGAAGCCGAACTCGTCGGCGCCGAGCAGCGCGCCGATCACCACGTCGCGACCGGTGCGCATCTGGCCGTCGACCTCGACCACGATGCGCGAGCGCAGGTCGTTGCGCAGCAGCGTCTGCTGTGTCTCGGCCAGGCCGATCTCCCACGGGATGCCGGCGTGGTGGATCGAGGCCTGCGGCGAGGCCCCGGTGCCCCCGTCGTGGCCCGCGATCACGACGTGATCGGCGTTCGCCTTGGACACGCCCGCCGCCACCGTGCCCACCCCGACCTCGGACACGAGCTTCACCGAGACGCGGGCGCGCGGGTTGGCGCAGCGCAGGTCGTAGATGAGCTGCTTCAGATCCTCGATCGAGTAGATGTCGTGGTGCGGGGGCGGGGAGATGAGCCCGACGCCGGGTGTCGAGTGGCGCAGGCGGGCGATGTAGCGGTCCACCTTGTGGCCGGGGAGCTGACCCCCCTCGCCGGGCTTGGCGCCTTGAGCCACCTTGATCTGCAGCTCGTCGGCGTTGACCAGGTAGTTCACGGTCACGCCGAAGCGCCCGGAGGCCACCTGCTTGATCGCGGAGCGCCGCTCATCCGCGAAGCGCGCCGCGTCCTCGCCGCCCTCGCCGGTGTTGGACTTGCCGCCAAGCCGGTTCATGCCGGCCGCCAGCGTCTCGTGCGCCTCGGGCGAGAGCGCCCCCAGCGACATGCCGCCGGACTTGAAGCGCCGCACGATCGCGCTGGAGGGCTCGACCTCGTCGAGCGGCACCGCCTCGACATCTCGGCTGAAGCGCAGCAGGCCGCGCAGCGCCGTGCGGCGCACGGTCACGTCGTTGACGTAGGCGGCGAAGCGCTGGTAGGCGTCGCGGCCGTCCTCGCCGCGCGCCGCGTGCTGCAGGGTCGCGATCGTCTCCGGATTCCAGCCGTGGTACTCGCCGCCGCGACGCCACGCGTACACGCCGCCGGGCGGCAGCAGCTCGGAGGCGGCGGCGGGATAGGCGCGCGCGTGGCGGTCGAGCGCCTCGCGGGCGATCACGTCCAGGCCCACCCCGCCGACGCGCGACGGCGTGCCGGTGAAGTGCCGCTCGATCACCTCGCGCCGCACCCCTACCGCCTCGAAGATCTGCGCGCCGGTGTACGAACGGATCGCCGAGATCCCCATCTTGGACAGGACCTTGAGCAGGCCCTTGCCGATCGCCGTGATCACGCGCTGCTCGGCCTCCTCGGGGGTCATGCCGTTGGACAGGCGGCCGTCGCGGTGTAGCGCGTAGACCGACTCGAGCATCACGTACGGGTTGACCGCCGCCGCGCCGTAGCCGATCAGCGTGGCGACGTGGTGGATCTCCCGCGCCTCGCCGGTCTCGACCACGAGGCCGATCTGGAGCCGCGTGCCCTCCCGCACGAGGTGATGGTGAACCGCTCCCACGCCGAGCAACGAGGGGATCGCCGCCCGCTCGGGACCGATGTTGCGGTCGGACAGGATGATGATGTTCACGCCTCGCTCCACGAGCACCGAGGCCTCCCCGCACATCTGCTCGAGGCGGCGCTTCATGCCCTCGATCCCCTCCCGCGCGGGCCAGGTCATGTCGATCGAGCGCGCCTCGAACACGCTGTGGTCGACCTGGCGCAGCTTCTCGAGCTGCGAGCTGCGCAGGATCGGCTGCGGCATCACAAGCTGATGGCAGTGGTCCGGCGTCTCGCCCAGCAGGTTGATCTCGGGGCCGATGCAGGCCTCGAGGCTCATCACGACCGATTCGCGGATTGGGTCGATGGCGGGGTTCGTGACCTGGGCGAAGAGCTGTTTGAAGTAGGAGAACAGCGGGGGGCGACGGTCCGACAGCGAGGCCAGGGCCACGTCGTTGCCCATCGATCCGGTCGGTTCGGCGGCGTCGGCGGCCATCGGCGCGAGGAGCACGCGCAGGTCCTCCTCGGACCAGCCGAAGGCGAGCTGCTTGGCGCGCAGCGGCTCCACGCGCGGCACGCGCGGGCTCTTCTCCGGCAGGTCCTCGATGTGCACCACGCGCTCGCTCAGCCACCGGCCGTAGGGGCGGCGGCGCGCCAGCTCGGCCTTCACCTCCTCGTCGGGCACGATCCGGTCCCGCTCGACGTCGACCAGGAAGAGCTTGCCCGGGCGCAGGCGGCCCTTGGCCTCGATCTGCTCGTCGGGCACGTCCAGCACGCCGGTCTCCGAGGCCAGCACGACCCAGCCGTCGCACGTGACCAGCCAGCGCCCGGGTCGGAGCCCGTTGCGGTCGAGCGTGGCGCCGATCACGCGCCCGTCGGTGAAGGCGACGGCCGCCGGCCCGTCCCAGGGCTCCACCAGGGACGAGTGGTAGGCGTAGAAGTCGCGCACCTCCTGGGGCAGCTCGGGACGGCCGCGGTAGGCCTCCGGGATCAGCATCGAGATCGCGTGCGCCGGCGAGCGCCCGCCCAGCACGAGCAGCTCCATCAGGCCGTCGAGCGAGGCGGAGTCCGAGATGTCGTCGCTGAGCAGGCCGCCGATCTTCTCGATGTCGTCGCCGAACAGGGGCGAGCTGAGCGTCAGCTCGCGGGCGCGCATCCAGTTGCGGTTGCCGCGCAGGGTGTTGATCTCGCCGTTGTGGGCGAGCATCCGGTAGGGGTGCGCGAGCTCCCAGCTCGGGAACGTGTTGGTGGAGAAGCGCGAGTGCACGAGCGCCAGCCGCGTGACCATGCGCTCGTCGCTCAGGTCGGGGAAGTAGCGCGAGAGCTGCGGCGCCGCGAGCATGCCCTTGTAGAGGAGGGTGCGCCCGGACGAGCTGACGATGGCCAGGTCCGGCAGCTCGCCGGCCTCGACCACGCGCCGGATCACGTAGAGCTTGCGTTCGAGCGCGTCGGCGTCCTCCACCCCCTCACCCGCGCCCACGAAGAGCTGGGCGATGTGGGGCGCCACGGCGCCGGCGGTCACGCCGCAGGCGTCGGCCTCCACCGGCACGTCGCGCCAGCCGAGCACGTGCTGACCCTCCTCCGCGACGGTGCCCTCGATCAGGCGCACGGCCCGCTCGCGCGCCCGCGGGCCGCGCGGGAGGAAGCAGACGGCCACGCCGTAGCGGCCGGGCTCAGGCAGCTCGAGTCCGGACTCCTCGCGCAGGAAGGCGTCGGGAAGCTGGAGCAGGATGCCCGCACCGTCCCCCGTGTCGGCGTCCGCGCCCTCGGCGCCGCGGTGCTCGAGGTGCTCGAGCGCCCGGATCGCGCGCGCGACGACCTCGTGCGAGGCGGGCGCGCGCAGCCGCGCCACGAAGGCGACACCGCATGAATCGTGCTCGTAGCTGGAGTCGTAGAGGCCGCGCGAAGCTTGGCCTCGGATCGGTGCCGGCATCGGTTTTCCTCGGGTTCCGCGCCTTCTTCGAGCGGGCGCGCGACGGGGTACGAGGCGGCAATGATACGGCCCTTCGGCCCGGCTCGGAAGGGCGGGCTGCGCAAGGCGGTAGGCTCGCGGCCATCGTGTCGGAGGAGCCGCTGCTCTTAAGGCCGGCCACCGAGCTCGCGCGTCTGGTGCGGGCGGGCGAGCTCACCGCGCGCGAGCTGACCCAGGCGTCGCTGGAGCGCATCGAGGCGCTGGACCGCGACCTGAACGCCTTCATCCACCTGGACCCCGAGGGCGCCCTCGCCGCCGCCGAGGCCGTCGCGCCGGGAGACGAGCGGCCCTTCGCCGGGGTGCCCATCGCGATCAAGGACACCGTGCCGGTCGCGGGCATGCCCTTCACGCTCGGCTCGGACCTATTCGGCGACTTCGCGGCGCCGCACGACGCCTTCGTGGTGCGCCGGCTGCGCGCGGCCGGCTTCGTCGTCGTGGGCAAGACGAACCTGCCCGAGTTCGGGATCATGCCGGTGACCGAGCCGCGCCGGTTCGGGCCCACGCGCAACCCGTGGGACCTCGACCGCACCCCGGGCGGCTCTTCGGGTGGCGCCGCCGCGGCGGTGGCCGCGGGCATGGTCCCGCTCGCGCACGGCACGGACGGCGGCGGCTCGATCCGGATCCCCGCCGCCTGCTGCGGCCTGGTCGGGCTAAAGCCCACGCGCGGCCGCATCTCGCGCGGACCTGACCTGGGCGACGACTTCCTCGTGCAGGACGGCGTGCTCACCCGCACCGTCGTCGAGACCGCCGAGCTGCTCGACGTGATGGCCGGCTACGAGCCGGGCGACGCCACCTGGGCCCCACCCCCGGACGAGCCGTTCGCCCAGGCGGCCCGCCGCGAGCCCGGCCGGCTGCGCGTCGCGGTCTGCACCGCGCCCGCCGTGGAGACGCCGCTCGATCCGCTCTGCCGGCGAGCGGTCGCCGAGGCGGCGGACCTGCTCGCCTCGCTGGGCCACGAGGTCGAGCAGGTCGAACCGCCCTGGGCCGGACAGGACCTCCTGGACGTGTTCACGCTGGTGTTCGGCGCCTCGGTCAGCATGGGGGTGGCGTTCGGCGGGCTGGTCACCGGCCGCGAGCCGGCCGCGGAGCTCGTGGAGCCGCTCACCTGGACGATCTGGAGCGGACTGCGCGAGCGCGCGCCCGTCGACTACCTGCTCGCGGTCACCCAGTTGGCGGCGTTCTCGCGCATGATCGTGGCGCTCTGGGACCGGTTCGACGCGATGCTCGTCCCCGCGCTCGCCCAGCGCCCCGTGCGCATCGGCGAGCTCGACGCCTGCAGCGCCGATCCCGAGGAGGACTTTTACCGCTCGGGCGAGTTCACGCCCTACAGCGCGATCTTCAACGTCACCGGTCAGCCGGCGATCTCGCTGCCGCTGCTCCACGGCGACGACGGCCTGCCCGTCGGGGTGCAGCTCGCCGGTCGCCCGGCCGGCGAGGGCCAGCTACTGTCGCTGGCCGCCCAGCTCGAGTCGGCCCGGCCGTGGGCCGACCGTCAGCCGCCGGCCGCCGGCAGCACGTCGCGATCGCGGTCGTAGCTGAGCAGCGCGAGCGCCAGCGCGGGCTCGAGCCAACGCAGCTCGTCCACCTCGTCGTTGGGGACGAAGCCGAGGTCCGACTCGACCTCCATCAGCCAGTAGCGGACCAGCTTGGGTCGGCCGCGCACCTCGTACTCGACCGAGGGCAGCTCGCGCGCGAGCCGGCAGCGCAGCCCGGCCTCCTCCTCGACCTCGCGCAGCGCGGCCTCCTCGAACGACTCGCTTGGATCGAGCTTTCCCTTGGGCAGCGTCCAGTCGTCGTAGCGGGGCCGGTGCACGAGCAGCACCAGGCCGTCGCGGATGACGACCCCGCCCGCCGCTTCGACCCGCTCGTGCACGGGGACGACGCTAGCGCTCGCGGGATATCGGCTAGTCCACCAGCAGCACGGCCTTGCCCGGTATGCGCCGCTCCATCAGCGCCTCCAGCACCGGGCCGGGGTCGCGCCAGCTCGCCTCGATCGATACGTGCGGGTCGAGTTGCGTGCGGGCCACGAGGCCGGCCAGCAGCTCGAGGTCGCCTGTGCCGCTGGCGTGGCGGGCCAGCTCCGGGAACAGCAGGAAGGCGTAGAGGGTGGCGCCCACGTTGCGGTAGAACCCGGACGCCTCGAGGCTCACGGTGCCGTGCGAGGAGTCGCCGAACGACACCACCATGCCGCCCGGCGCCACGCGTCGCAACGCCGCGGCGAGCGACGCGCCGCCGGCGGACTCCAGGATCAGGTCGAAGGGCGGCCCCTCGGGCGCCAGCTCGTGGATCACGTCGGCCGCGCCGAGCTCGGCCAGCCCCTTCGCGCGCTCCGCGTCCCGCGCGACCGCCGTGACCTCGGCGCCGGAATCCCTGGCCAACTGGATCGCCATGCGCCCCACGCCGCCGGCGCCACCCGTTACGAGCACTCTCCGGCCCAGGGCCAGACCGCCCAGGGCCAGCGTGCGGTAGGCCGTCAAACCCGCCACCGGCAGCGCGGAGGCGGCGGAGAACGAGACCGGGTCGGGCAGCGTACCCAGGCGGTCGGTGGAGATCGCCGTCAGCTCGGCCCAGCCGCTGGCGTCGGCGAGCGAGCCGGACAGGCCGACGACCCTGGTCCCCTCCGCCGGCCCGCTTCCGTCGGCCGCCTCTCGGGCCACCACGCCGGCCACGTCCCAGCCGGTCAGGCTGCCCGCGGGCTTGTCCGGCAGCCGGCGTACCTCGCCGCGGTTGAGCGAGAGCGCCCGCACCGTCACCAGCGCCTGATTCGGGACGGGCTCCGGATCGGGCGCCTCGGCGAGGCGAACGTAAGGTGGCTCCGGGCTGGTGAGGAGGGCACGCATTCCCCCAACGCTACCTGCGGGAAGCGATCTGGCCGGCGCGGCACGGACGGCCGGCGGCGTAGGCTGTGGCGGTCGGCGCGCATCCGGCCGAGCCGAGTGCCCGCGGCTGGCGAGGCCGCCGCACTGACCGTAAGATCATCCTGTTGACCGTCGCGCGGCCGCTCGGAGAAGCCGCGGAATCGGAGGAGGGACGCTGGACCGCTACGACCCGGTCCGGGCCTACCGTCCGCGGCGCCCGCCGCGGACCGTCGAGGACCGTGACGCCTGCGCGCTCTACGCGCGGATCGCCAAGGACACGCGTCCCGTTCACGAGGCGATCGGAACCGCGCTCACCGCCCTCGAGCGGATGCTGCACCGCGCCGGCAACGTGGACGGCGAGGGCGATGGGTGCGGCGTCCTGATCGACGTCCCCCGCGAGATCTGGGCCGAGGAGGTGCGGGCCGGCGGACACGCCTCCCAGCTCGCGCTCGAGCCGGCCTTCGCCGTCGCCCACGTCCTCATCCCGCGCACCGCCGGGGCGGTCCAGGAACCGGCGCGCGAGCTGATGAGCCGGATGGGCTTCCGTGTGCTGGCCGAGCGCGAGGGCGTGGTGGAGTCGAGCGCGCTCGGGCCTCAGGCCCGCGAGGAGGAGCCGATCTTCTGGCAGGTGGGCGGGCTGATCGAGGAGCCCCAGCGCTGCTTCGAGCTGACCGTCGCGCTCGAGCGGGCGCTCGACGCACACGTGGCCTCCTGCTCGACCGACTCCGTCGTCTACAAGGTGCTCGGCGCGCCGGCCGCGCTGCGCGACTACTTCCCCGATCTCCACGACGGGCGGGCGCGGACCACCGTGCTGCTCGGCCACAACCGCTACTCCACCAACACCTGGCCGAGCTTCAGGCGCGTGCAGCCCTTCACGGTGCTCGGCCACAACGGCGAGATCAACACCGTCGCGCGCCTGCGGCAGGAGGCGCGCATGCTGGGCGTGCCGCTCACCGCGGACGGCTCCGACTCGCAGGACCTGAGCCGCACCGTGGAGGCGCTCGTCAACCGCCGCGAACTGTCGCTGGTCGAGGCGCTCGAGCTCGTCCTGCCGCCGATCGTCAACGAGATCAAGGGCATGCCCGAGGGGCTGCGCGGGTTCTACATGTACCTGCGGCAGGCGTTCGGGCCGCTGGCCCAGGGTCCGGTCGCGCTGGTGGCCCGCCACGGAGACGAGTGCGTCTTCTCGGTCGACGCGCTCGGGCTGCGCCCGCTGTGGCGCCTCGAGACGAGCGACGCCTACGTGTTCTCCTCGGAGCCCGGCGTCGTGGCCGTGCACGACCTCGTGTCCGAGCCCAAACCGCTGGCGCCGGGCGAGAAGGTGGCGGTCACGCTCGACCGCGAGAACGGGGTGGCGAGCCTGACCGATCACCCCGCGCTCCAGCGGCTCTGCTTCGACCGCTGGCGCGCCCGGGTGGGCGGCGAGGGCGATGAGGCCTTCGCCGAGGCGATCCCCACCGGCGGTCCGCTCGCGGGCCAGGACGTGCCCGGGTACTCCAGCGCCGGCCCCTCGGAGCCGGTCAAGGTGGAGGACCGCGTGCTGGGCGGCTTCGGGTGGCAGCGCGAGGACATGAAGCTCGTGCAGCAGATGGCGGCCACGGGCCAGGAGCCGATCGGCTCGCTCGGATACGACGGACCGCTGGCCTCCCTCTCGACCGAGCGCCGCAACCTGGCCGACTACTTCAAGGAGTCGGTGGCCGTGGTCACCAACCCCGCGATCGACCGCGAGCGCGAGGTGGAGCACTTCTCCTGTCGCGCCGTGTTCGGCGTCCGGCCGCCGCTGGACGAGATACCGGCGCGGCGGCGCACGATCGAGACCTCGTTCCCCGTGATCCTCGGTGGCCACGACGGCCTCGCGCCCCTGGGCGACTCGGTGTACCGCGCGGTCGCCCGCGAGCACAAGACCTACCTGCTCGAGGACCTGTGGGAGGAGTTCCGCAACCGCGCCACCGTGCTCGACCTCTCGTGCCTGGAGGTCGAGGACACGCACGGCGCGATCGAGCGGTTAAAGCAGGAGGCAACCGCCGCGGTCCGGGCCGGCGGCGAGCTGCTGGTGCTGTCCGACCGCACGGCATACGAGGGCGACCGCCGCTACCTCGATCCCCATCTCGCCCTCGCCGCCGTCGACCTCGCGCTGCGCGAGCACTTCACGCGGCCGGGCGAGACGAACCTGCGCCGGCGCTGCGGGATCGTGTTGCGCTCGGCGGCGATTCGCAACGTGCACGACGTGATGGTCGCGCTCGGCCTCGGCGCCGACGGCGTGTGCCCCTACACGATGGTCGAGGTCGGCCTGATGGACGACTACCGCAGCGACGTGTCCAACCTCTGCGCGGCGCTGCGCAGGGGGATCGAGAAGGTGATCTCCACGATCGGCATCCACGAGCTGCGCGGGTACGCGCGGCTCTTCTCGTGCATCGGCGTGAAGCCGGAGCTGACCGCGATCTTCGCCACCCCCGCCTGGTTCGGCTCGCGGTGCGGCGGCGCGGGCTTCGCCGAGCTCGACCGCGACGCCGACGAGCGCGGGCGCGTCCTCGCCGGCGCGGCCGACGCGAAGCCGGGCAAGACGTTCCGCTTCTACCCGAAGATCTACAAGGCGGCGATCGCCGCCGCGAACGGCACGGCGCCGTACGCCGACTACTCGCTCAAGGTGCGCGAGCTCGAGCTCGCGCATCCGATCTCGCTGCGCCACCTGTTGGAGCTACGCTCCGAGCGCGACCCGGTCCCCGCCGCCGATCCCTCGGTCGGCCTGCACGCCTACCCGCTGGTGATCTCGTCGATGAGCTTCGGCTCGCAGGGCGAGGTGGCCTACCGCGCCTACGCCGAGGCGGCCAAACGAGTCGACATCATCGCGATGAACGGCGAGGGCGGCGAGCTCCAGGACATGTACGGCCGCTACCCGCGCTGGCGCGGCCAGCAGGTGGCCTCCGGGCGCTTCGGCGTGACGAGCGAGATGATCAACTCGTCCTACCTGGTCGAGATCAAGATCGGCCAGGGCGCCAAGCCGGGCGAGGGCGGGCACCTGCCCGCCCGCAAGGTGACCGAGCGGGTGGCGGCGGCGCGCAACGCCGCCGCGGGCACCGACCTGATCTCACCCTCGAACAACCACGATCTCTATTCGATCGAGGACCTGGCCGAGCTGATCGACGAGCTCAAGGCGGCCAACCCCGACGTGCGCGTGTCGGTGAAGGTGCCGGTGGTGCCGAACATCGGCACGATCGGGGTGGGGATCGCCAAGGCGGGCGCCGACGTCATCACGCTGTCGGGGTTCGAGGGCGGGACCGGCGCGGCGCGGTCGCACGCGCTGCGCCACGTGGGCCTGCCGTCGGACATCGGCACCCGCGCGGTGCACCTGGCGCTGATGGAGGCCGGCATCCGCAACCGCGTCGAGGTCTGGGCCGACGGGGGCTACCGCCACGCCCACGACGTGGTCAAGCTCCACTGCCTGGGCGCCAACCGGGTCGGCTTCGGGACGCTCGCGATGGTGTCGATCGGCTGCACGATCTGCCGTGGCTGCCAGCTCGACACCTGTCACGTGGGCATAGCGACCCAGATCGAGTCGGCCGAGGAGGCGCAGCTCAAGGGCCTGAGGAAGTTCACCCCTCAGGTGTACGAGGAGGCGGTCGACCGCTGCGCGCGCTTCTTCGGCGCGATGGGCGAGGAGGTGGCCGAGCTCACGGCCTCGCTGGGCTTCGAGCGCGCCCAGGACCTGGTCGGGCGCAGCGACCTGCTGGTCCAGGCCCGCCATCGCGACCGGGTGGACTTGCACGAGCTGATCCGGCCGCTCGAGGAGCTGCTCGAGCTCGAGCCGCTCGACCTGCCGGGGAGGGCGGACCAGCGCGAGGCGGCCGGGTTGATCGCGGCGCGGCCGGTGCGGACGTCCGTGACGGACGGTGGCCGGGTGGTGGGCACCGAGCACGCGGGCCTGATGGCGCGGGCGCGCATCGCCGACCGGGCGGTCGCGCTACCCGAGCGAAGGACCACGCTGGCCTCGGTGGCGGGCCAGGGCCTCGGCGCGTTCAACGTGGAGGGGGTCGAGATCACCGTCGAGGGCGGCGCGCAGGACGGGGTGGCCAAGACGATGTACGGGGGCAAGGTCGCGGTCATGAAGGGTGCGAACCGCTTCGGGCGGAGGCTGAACGGCTCGGTCGGGAAGTCGTTCGCCTACGGCGCCCAGCGCGGCCGGCTGTTCGTCCAAGGCGACGCCGATTCGCGCTTCGGCATCCGCCTGTCCGGCGCGGACGTCGTGATCGGCGGCGAGCCGGCGCGGCCGCTCGACGACTCGCTCGGCTGCGTGGCCGACCGGGCCAACGTCAAGGGCTTCGCGTTCGAGTACATGACCGCCGGCCGCGCCGTGGTGCTGGGCGACCCCGGACCCTGGCTCTGCGCCGGCCAGACCGGGGGCCGGGTCTACCTGCGCGTGAACCCGGACTGGAACCTCGACCGCGCCGCGCTCGAACGCCGCCTGGGAAAGGGCGCGAAGGTGGCGCTCGAGGAGCTCGACGCCGCGGGCGTGAGCGACGTGCGCGAGCTGCTTGGCTGGTACGCGGACGAGCTGCGCGCAACGGGCCAGGGGGGCGAGGCGGAGAGGATCCTGGCGCTCGCCGCCGAGCCCGAGGCGAGCTTCCTGACGTCGGTGCCCGAGCGGGAGCAGACCGACCCCTCGATCTCGACGGAATAGGGCTAGCGCGACGCCGCGGTGGCCCGCACCGCGGGACCGCGGAGGGCCCCGCCGGAGCGGGGCCCTCACTGCCCTCCTCGTTCAGCCCGCGACCGCGGCGCGGTCGGCCACGAAGCTCACGTAGAACACGCGGAAGCGGCCGACGCCGATCTCGTCGCCATCCTCGAGCTCGGCCAGCTCCACGCGCTCTCCATTGCGGAAGACGCCGTTCAGGCTGCGATCGTCGAGGATGCGCGCGCCGTCCTCGTCGCGGTAGAGGAGCGCGTGACGGCGCGATACGGTCGGGTCGTCGAAGCGGACGTGCGCCGACAGGCTGCGCCCGATACGGGTCCACCCGTCCTGAAGGGGTACGACGCGGACGCGCTCGTCATCCTCGAAGGCCAGGTAGTGGCCCGCCTCGACGAGCGCCTCGCGGGCATCGTCCAGCCAGTCGGGCGGCTCTCCGAGCTCGAGTCGATCGGGGCCGTGGACGTCGTCGCCGAACAGCGATGACCGCTTGAAGCGGCGTCCGCCGCAGTCTGGACAGGCCGGCACCTCGTCGCGCTCGTGTAGCGCGACGCCGAAGCCGCAGGAACCACAGCGGAAGGAACCGGCCCCCGCCAAGGTCCCGGCGTGAAACGCTTCCATGGATAGCTCTCCTCGGGGTGGGGGTAGTGCGCATGGTAACGAGACGTATCAGCGACGTGGACGAATGTTGTCGCTATTTGCGTGGTTCTCGCCCGAGGAAGGAGTAGGCGACGGCCGGGCGAAGAGGGGTCACGTGCCGGATCTCTCCGCCATCCTCATGCGCAACAGCCTCGGGTCGCTGCCTCCTTCGGGCGACCGATGCGGCGAGTGCCGGCGCACCCCGCTCGCCGGCGAGCGCCTGCACGAGCTCGACTCCGGGCGCCTCCTCTGCGAGCTCTGCTTCGGCGCCCTGCCCGAGGAACGACGACTCGCCGTGCGCACCGAGCGGGTGAGCGCGAGCGAGCGGCGACTCGCGACGGCGCCCCGTGCCGCCTGAGGCCGGCCCGACGTAGAATCCCCGGCGCCATGCGCGAGGTCACCGTCTCCACCGTCATCTCAGCGCCCCGCGAGCAGGTCTTCGACTTCGTCTGCGACCTGGCCGGGCGGCCCGCCTGGTCCGACCACTACCTGCGCGACTACCGCCTCGCCCGTGTCAACGCCGTGGGCGTCGGCGCCGCGGCGCGCTTCCAGCTCCGCGCGCCGTTCGCCAAGGAGTACGCGGAGCTCCACATCAAGGACGTCGACCGGCCGCGCCGCATCGTCGAGGAGGTCCGGGTGGGGCGGCGCGGCCGCAACCGCTCCCTGGCTGTCTACGACTTCGTGCCCGAGGGCGGCGGCATGACCCGCGTCGAGCTGACCACCTTCGGCGAGCCGGCCACGCCTATCGACCGGGTCAAGCAGATCGGCGCCGCGGGCTGGATCAGGCGCCAGACCAAGAAGGCGCTCGAGCGATTGCGGATGATCTTCGAGGAGCCTCCGCGGGGCGAGCTGAAGCGCGCCAGCATCGCGGGCTACGAGGCGGCCAAGGCGGCCCGGTTCGGCGCCCCCACCGGCATGGACCCGTCGCGAGCGCCCCGGTAGCGGTCGGCCTCTCATTAGACTCCCCGCCCCGATGCCCCCGCGCCGCGCAACGATCGCCGCCTGCGCCGTCGCGCTCGCCCTGCCGCTCGCGTTGGGGGCCTGCGGGGAGGAGGAGCCCGGCGTGGACGAGCCGGCCCGAGAGGGGCTGGCGCTCGAGCTCGACGGAGTGGACTACAACGTCTTCATCACCCGCCAACTGAACCCGAACATCCCCCCCGACGAGGCCTACGTCGACGCCGCGGCGCCGGCCGGCGAGACGCTGTACGGGGTCTTCATCCAGGCCTGCAACAACTCGGAGGACGCGCACGACACCGCATCCGAGTTCATCATCAAGGACAACCAGGGCAACGAGTTCGAGCCCGAGGAGCTGCCGGAGGGCAACCCGTTCGCCTACCACTCGCGCTCGCTCGACCCCAAGGAGTGCATCCCGGAGGCCGGCAGCGTGGCCCAGCTCGGGCCCGCCGGCGGCTCGATGCTGCTCTTCCAGCTCTCCCTCGAGACGACCGAGAACCGTCCGCTGGAGCTGGAGATCGAGGGCGAGGGCGGGGAGTCGCTTACGTACGAGCTCGATATTTAAGGCGCATGCTCGCGGGCGCCGCCAGTCTGCCGGGTGTGGGCCCCCCTTCGTCTCGCATATGGCACTGAAGAGGGCCCACCCCCAGCCATCTGGTCGGCCGCGGCGGCTTCATAGGCCTGCCTCCAAGACGACGCGTGCGGCCGGCGCGGCCGTCGCGCCGCCCGCTCCCGCCCGCACCAGCATCACCGCGACGGCGATCCGTGGGCGCCGCGCCGGCGCGTAGGCGGTGAACCAGGCGTCGGTGTTCGAGGGGTCGCTCGCCGCGGTCTGGTCGGCGTTCGGCCCACGGGTGTCCTCGAGCTCGGCCGTGCCGGTCTTGCCCGCCACCTTCACGCCCGGCACGGCGGCCGCGGTGCCCGTGCCGTAGTCCACGACGTCGACCATGAAGCGCTCCAGCGTGCGCGCCACCCGCCGGCTGGTGACCCGGACACCGTCCTCCGGCTGCCCCGGCGTCAGCGTCGGCACGTGCCGGACGCCAAGTGACGCCACCGTCTGGGCCACCGAGGCCAACATCAACGGCGTCGCCAGCGTCCTGAACTGGCCGATCGCCGTCGAGCCCACCTCGAGCGGCGTCCGGATCTCGCCGGCCGGCGGCAACGTGCTCGACACCTCGCCGCGCACCACCGGATCGGCGTTCCAGCCGTAGCGTTCGGCGGCGTCGACGAGGCGCTCGGCGCCGACCTCGACCCCGAGCGGCGCGAACACCGAGTTGCACGAGTGGGCGAAGCTCTGCCGGAAGGTGCCGCCGCACGCCTCGCCGTTCGCGTTCTCGAGCTCCACCCCGTCGATGATCGCCGCCGTCTCGACCGGGAACTCGGTCGACGGCTCGACCAATCCGGCCTCGAGGACGGCGGTGGTCGTCACGATCTTGAAGGTGGAGCCCGGCGGCTGCGGGGCCGAGAACGCGATCCCGGCCAGCGCACGGATCTCGCCGTTGCGCGGGTCGAGGGCGGCGACGCCGCCGAAGCGACCGGCCAGGGCGGTGACGGCGGCCGACTGCAGCCGGGTGTCGATCGTCGTGCGCACCGGCGGGGCGGGGCGGGGGCGCGCGGCAGCGAGCACACGCTCGCCGGCCAGGAGCCGGCCGCCCGGCACGCCCGCGAGCCGGTCCTCGAACGCCTGCTCGAGGCCGTTCTGTCCCACCGGCCAATCGGGCGGGAAGCCGCGCGTGTAGAGCGCCCGGCGCTCCTGGGCCGTCTCCTCTGGCGCGAGCACGCCGGCGATCGAGCCCGCGATCGCCTCAAGCGGCGAGCCGCGGGCGTCCACCGGGCCCTCGGCCAGAACGCGGCGGTTGCGCGAGAGCAGCGTCGCGCGCTCGGGCGGCTCGCTGCTCCGCGACAGGCCCTCGCCGCGCCGCAGCCCGGGAAAGGCGAGCAGCGGGCCCCAGGTCACGCGCTCGCCGCTCACCGGCAGTCGCAGCTCGCTGCGCAGGATGCCGAACACGCGCGTGCGCACCACCGTGGGAACGATCACCGTCCCGCTTCCATCGCTCTCGGGATCGGCCGTCTCGACCTCGGTCGCCGTGGCGGTGCCGGCGGCGTCGCGGTAGGCGCGGCGGAAGCTGCGCAGCGAGTGCGCGCGGCGGGAGGCGTCGTCGAGCAGCGCGTACATCGCGCGGTGGTCGCCGCGTTCCCACGCGGCGCCGAAGTCGCTCGCGACGCGCTCGGCTGGACTCATGGTCATCGCGCCCACCATCGTCCCCGCGGCCATCGCCACGACCGCCAGGGCGGCGAGCGCCGGGAGGGCGCGATGGGTCAGGCGGCGGCGGCGCTCGACCGAGTAACCGTTCACGTACGCTGCCTCGCGCGTGTGACTGCCCTCGACTGGATCATCGTTGCTTTTACGGTCTTGATGGGCATCTGGGGCTACGCCCAAGGGCTGATCGTAGGTGCGCTCTCCCTCGGCGGGTTCGCCGGCGGAGCGCTGCTCGGCTCTCGGCTCGGGCCCCTGCTGCTCGACGAGGGCTCGCGATCACCATACGCGCCGCTGTTCGCACTCGTCGCGGCGCTGGTGGTGGGGGGTGTGCTCGCGTCCGGGTTCGAGCTGGTCGGCTTCCACCTGCGCCGTCGTATCGGCGACCGGCTCGGCCTGTTCGACGGCCTGGGCGGCGCGGTGCTGATCGCCTGCCTCGGGCTCGGACTCGTCTGGATGGCCGGGGCCGTGGCGCTCCAGACGCCCGGCGCGCGCGAGCTGCGCGAGCCGATCCAGCGCTCGGCGATCCTGCGGGAGCTCAACGAGCGCCTGCCGCCGTCCGGTCCCATCCTGCAGGCGCTGGCGCGCTTCGACCCCTTTCCCCAGATCGACGGTCCCGAGGCGAACGTGGCGCCACCCGACTCGCGGATCGCCCGCGACCCGGACGTCCGCCGCGCCGAACGCAGCGTCGTGCGGGTGCTGGGCACGGCGTGCGGTCTCGGCGTGCAGGGCAGCGGATGGGTGGCGGGCGACGGCGTGGTGGTCACGAACGCCCACGTGGTGGCGGGCCAGGACGACACCAGCGTGCAGGTCGGCGGTGAGGGCGAGCGCGTGGACGTCCAGGCGATCTGGTTCGACGTCCGCAACGACCTCGCCGTCCTGCGCGCGCCGGGCCTTAGCGGCGTCCCGGCGCTGCGGCTCAACGGGGGCGCGCCCGTGGGCGCCTCGTCGGCGATCCTCGGCTTTCCCGAGAACGGCCCCTACGACGTCGAGCCCGGCCGGCTCGGGCGGACGTCGACGGTCGTGTCCCAGGACGCCTACGGCCGCGGGCCGGTGCGGCGCTCGATCACGTCGCTGCGCGGGCTGGTGCGCTCGGGCAACTCCGGCGGTCCGATGGTGGACGACGCCGGCCGGGTGGTGACCACCATCTTCGCCGCCACCGTCGCCGACGGCGGGCGCAGCGGCTTCGGCGTGCCCGTCCCGATCGTCCGCGACGCGCTGACGCGGGCGAGCGGCACGGTGGATACGGGGCCCTGCGTGCGGTAAGAATGCTGGCATCGGGGAAGAATCATCCTGGTAGTCTTGCTTCTACATGGCGCTCAACATCAAGGATCCCAGCGCCGACCGGCTCGCACGCGAGCTCGCCATGTTCACCGGAGAGTCGTTGACGACCGCGGTTACCGTCGCCCTGCATGAGCGGCTGGAGCGGGTGCGCGGAGTGGCCACGGCCGACACGGTGTCCGACGAGCTCAACGCGATCGCCCTGCGCTGCGCGGCGCTGCCCCTGCTCGACGACCGGTCCGACGACGCGATTCTCGGCTATGACGAGCACGGGCTCCCGGCCGGACGCTAAAGCGCCATGGTGATCGACAACTCAGCGCTGGTCGCCATTCTCTTCGACGAGCCCGAGCGCGCGGACCTCGTCGCCCGGATCGCCGCTGACGGTCGCCGGCTGATCTCCGCCGCGACCCTGGTCGAGGCTGGCCTCCTCGTCGAGGCCCGGCGCGGAGAAAGCGCTGGCCGCGAGCTCGATCTGCTCCTGCACCGGGCGCGCGTGCTGTGCGTCGCGGTCGACGAACAGCAGGCAACACGCGCACGCGCTGCATGGCGGATTTTCGGTAAGGGGCGGCATCCCGCGGGGCTCAACTACGGCGACTGCTTCAGCTATGCGCTCGCACGCGTCACCGGCGAACCTCTGCTGTTCAAAGGCGAGGACTTCGCCAAGACCGACGTCGCACGTGCGTGATCCGTTCAGCACAAGCGGGTGCGCCCCAGCTCGCGATCCTCGGCGGAGAGCGGCAGGGCGGAGCGCGAGCGTCTAGAACTTGTCGCCATGCGTGCCGTCCTCCTCGCGTTGCTTGTCGCTGGCCTCTCGGCCGCGTCCGCCCTGGCCCAGGCGCCCAGGCCCGAGCCTTCGCGGGTGGACGAGAACCCGTGCCTCGGACCGTTCGCCGTCGGGCTGCGCTGCCCCGATCTGGTCATGCGCCGCCCCTACGACCTCTACACCGATCGCATCACCAAGCCGGGCCGGGTCGTGCTCCGCGCCGGCAACGTGATCGACAGCGTCGGCGCCGGGCCGGTCGAGCTGCACGGGGTGCGCAGCGGGCCCCGCTTCATGCGTGGGCGTCAGCGCATCTACAAGCGCGGCGGCGGGCGCATCGGCGTTCGCACCGGAGCGCGGTTGCGGTTCAAGTACGCCCACCTGCGGCGCTACTGGTGGAAGTTCCACAACGCCGCGCGTTTCGAGCTGTGGCGCTTGGACGCCGACGGGCGCCGCACCCGCCGGGTGCGCACCGGCCCGAAGGTGGCCTACTGCCTGCGCGACCTGGCGCACACCCGACCCCGGCTGCGGCGCTCGCCTCGGCGGCGCGTGTACCCGGCGTGCAGCAACAACCCGCGCTTGCGCCGCGTGACGCTCGGCACGTCGACCGGCTGGGCCGACGTCTATCCGCCGTCATATCCCGAGCAGTGGATCGACGTGACCGGCCTGCGCGGGTGCTTCGCCTACGTCCACATCGCCGATCCCGAGAACGGGATCTACGAGGCGAACGAGGACAACAACGAGGCGCAGGTCATCGTCCGCCTCCCGTTCCGGCCCGGCAAGCGCCGTAACCGCTGCCGCGGCGCGGACCGCGGTCGCGACTACGGGCCGCGGTACCAGCGGTTGTGGTGAGCCCTGGGTTGCCATGACCTGATGTAGCGTCTATTCTCAATCTCATGACGCTACATGGGTCGGAGCTGAAAGCCGAGGTGGGGGTGCGAGAGCTGCATGATCAGCTCAGCCGATACGTGCGCCACGTCGCGGACGGGGGCGAGGTGGTCGTGACGATGCGCGGCCGGCGGGTCGCGCGCCTATCTCCCATGGGTGCGGCGGATCCGTTGGCGGACCTGCGCGCTCGCGGACTCGTCCAGGAGCCAACGCGACCGAAGCGGCGCGCCATGGGGCGCGAGCGGTTGGTGTCGTCGGCGCCGGTGTCCGATCTCGTCGTTGAGCAGCGGCGCTGATCGCCTACTTCGATACCTCGGCGTTGATCAAGCTCATCTTCGATGAGCCCGGATCGGATCTCGCCGACGAGCTATGGGACCGGGCGGACATCGTCGCCTCTGGTCACCTGATCTATCCGGAGGCGCGGGCGGCCGCCGCCGCCGCGCGGAGGGGCGGGCGAATCGACTCGCGCACACTGCGTAGCGCGGTCCAAGCGATCGACGAGCTCTTCGCTGAGCTACGCGTGATCGGCGTCGACGGGGAACTCGTCCAAGCGGCCGGCGAGTTGGCCGAGCGTCACGGGTTACGGGGATACGATGCGGTTCACCTCGCGTCAGCGATCGGGATCGGCGAGCCGGAGCTTGTCGTCGCGACATGGGACCAAGACCTGAGAGCGGCCGCCGTCGCGCACGGCTACACCGTCCCAGCACGGCAGTAGCAACCGCTCACGAGACTCCCAAGGCAGCGGCCTCCATCACAGGTGGGTTCCCGCAACGTTCGGTTCGATCCCACTTTCGGACGTCGCGCAAACCGCGGCCCGCTAGCGCGCCAGGTGGATCCCCAGCGCCCCCGGGGCGGCGCAGATGGCCCGGGTCACGGGATCGGCGCGGCGGCCGTGCGCGGCGGCGCGCTCGCGGCGCACGAGGGCGCCGCGGACCGCCGAGCCGCCCAGCCAGGCCAGCGGCTCGGGGGGCACCCAGGCGCCCGGGCCGGAGTCCACGATCGGCAGTCGCGTGGAGGCGTCGCGGCGGTCGAGCGCGAGCGAGGCGAGCGTGCGTCCGGCCAGGTGAGACGGGCCCACGCCGTTGCCGGTGTAGCCGAAGGCGTAGTGGACCGGCGCGCCGGGCAGCGAGCCGAGCTGGGGCAGGTGGCTCGGGGACACGTCGATCGGCCCGCCCCACGCGTGCGTGATCCGGCGCCCGGCGAGGGCGGGGAAGATGCGCACCAGCTCGGCGGCGACGCACGCGACGGCGGTCGGGTCGACCTCCACGCGGCCGTTCAGGCGCGCGCCGTAGGACAGCCGGCCGCCGCCCCACCCGAAGACGACGCGGTCGTCCCGCGTGGTGCGGAAGTAGTGGACCAGCGTGCGGCCGTCGGTGATGCACTCGCCGCCGGTCCAGCCGAGCTGCTCGATCACGTCGGGCACGGGCTCGGTGAGCACGATGTGGGACGAGGCCACGGCGAGGCGAGCGCGCAGCGGGGGAATCGCCCGAGCGGCGGGTCCGACGGCCAGCACGGCGGCGTCGGCGCGCACGGCGCCCCGACCGGTCTCGGCCACGACGGGCGCCGCGCCCCGCCCGGAGGCGCCGCCTCGCTTCGAGGCGGAGCCCTGCCCGCTCGGCGCCGGGCCCCGCAGCGCCACCACGCGCGAGTGCTCGAACACGTGCACGCCCCGGTCGATCAGCCGGCGCCGCAGCCCGAGCGCCAGGCGGGCCGGCTGCACCGTGGCGAAGTCGGGGATCAGCACGCCGCGGCGGAACACGGGCGCGGCGCAGCGCGCGCGGACCTGGGCGGCGGTCAGCTCCACCACCCGCTCGGGGCGGCCCAGCCCGGCGGCCGCCGCCGCCGCGGCGCGGCCGACCGAGTCGAACGCGGGCGCGGTCGAGACGCATAGGTAGCCGGACTGATCGAACCAAGCGTCCACGTCCTGCTCGACGCACCAGGCGCCGATGGCCGACACCGCCTCGCTCGAGGCGTCGAGCAGCGCACGCACCGGCCCGTCGCCAAAGCGCTCGCGCAGCACCGGCGCGCTGAGCCACATCGACTCGCAGAAGCCTCCGTTGCGACCGCTCGGGCCGCGCCCGCACATCCGGGCCTCCAGCAGTGCCACCCGCGCGCCCGCCTCGACCAGGTGCCAAGCCGCCCACATCCCGGTATAGCCGCCCCCGATCACGACCACGTTCACGTCGAGCGAGCCGGCCAGCGAAGGCCGCGGATCGACCGGCCCGGCCTCCTCCAGCCACCATCCGGTGGCCGTGTGGCCGCCTATCTGCGTATCGTGGGGGGAGATGGGAAAGACCCTAGTCATCGCCGAGAAGCCCTCCGTCGCGCGCGATCTGGCCGCGGCGCTGCCCGGTTCCTACACGCAATCCAAGGACAAGACCCACTTGGTCGGCGACGACTACGTGATCACCTGGGCGGTTGGCCACCTGGTCGGCCTGGCGGAGCCGGACGCGTACGACCCGAAGCTGAAGAAGTGGCGCTTCGCCGACCTGCCGATCATCCCCGACGAGTTCAAGCTCGTCCCCAACGACGAGCGCGCCGCCAAGCAGCTACGCGCCATCCACCGGCTGATGGCCGACGCGGACACGGAACGGATCGTCAACGCCTGCGACGCCGGTCGCGAGGGCGAACTGATCTTCGCCTACGTATACAGCACGGCCGAGGCGCGGAAGCCGGTGGAACGGCTCTGGCTCTCGTCGATGACCAAGGCCGCGATCGCCGAGGCGTTCGCCCGGCTGCGCCCGGGCGAGGAGATGAAGTCGCTCGAGGCCGCCGCCCGCTCGCGCTCCGAGGCGGACTGGGTGGTGGGCATGAACGCCACCCGCGCGGCGTCGATCCGGCTGCGGGCCGCCTTCGACGGCGCGGTCTCGCTCGGCCGCGTGCAGACGCCCACGCTGGCGCTCGTCGCGCGCCGCGAGGAGGAGATCCGCGACTTCAAGCCCGAGCCCTACTGGCTCGTGGAGGCGCGCTTCGCGGCGTCGGGGGAGCGCAACTACGCGGGGCGCTACCTGGGCGGCAAGCGGCTGCCGGCGGAGGCGGACGCGACCAAGGTCGTCGCGGCGTGCACCGGACAGCCGGGCGACATCACGAAGCTCGAGCGCAAGGAGGAGCGCGAGCGCCCACAGCTCCTCTACGACCTGACCAGCCTCCAGCGCCACTCCAACACGTTCTACGGCTTCTCGGCCCGGCGCACGCTGGCCGCCGCGCAGCGCCTCTACGAGGACCAGAAGGCGCTCACCTATCCGCGCACCAACTCGCGCTACCTGACCGGCGACATGATCGCCGAGATCAAGCCGACCGCGGAGCTGGTGGGCCACAACCCCCAGTACCGTCGCGGCGCCGACTACGTGCTGGAGCTCGACAAGCTGCCGCTCGGGCGCGTGGTCAACGACCAGAAGGTCGAGGACCACCACGCGATCATCCCGACCCGCTCCGAGCACGACCTGGGCCGCATGGGCCAGGACGAGCTGAAGGTGTACGACCTCGTCACCAAGCGTTTCCTGGCCATCTTCCATCCGGACGCCGTCTACGACCGCACCCGTGTTGAGACCACGGTCGGCGACCACGTATTCCGCACCAGCGGCCGGCGCCTGGTCGAGCCGGGCTGGAAGGCGGTGTACGGCGAGCAGGCCGAGCCCGACCGCGCCGACGACGACTCGGGCGGCGACCAGTTGCTGCCCAAGCTCGAGCAGGGCGAGCGGGTGGGGACCCGGTCGGTCGAGTCGATCCGCAAGGAGACCCAGCCGCGGCGCCGCTTCTCCGACGCGTCGCTGCTGGGGGCGATGGAGACCGCCGGCAAGGAGGTCGAGGACGCCGAGCTGCGCGAGGCCATGAAGGACTCCGGCATCGGCACGCCCGCCACCCGCGCGACGATCATCGAGCGCCTGGTGGACGTGGGGTACATGGAGCGCGAGGGCCGCTCCCTGGTGGCGACAGAGAAGGGGATCCAGGTCATCCGCCTGCTCAACGGACATCGGCTCACCTCGCCCGAGCTGACCGGCTCCTGGGAGCATCGCCTGAGCCAGATCGAGCGCGGCGAGGACACCCGCCCCGCCTTCATGACAGACATCGCCATGTTCACCACGGAGACCGTGCGGGAGCTGGACAAGCTCAAGGGGGTACGGATCGAGCGGGCCAAGCTCGGACCGTGTCCGGTCTGCGGACGAGAGATCGTCGAGAACCGCAAGGGCTACTCCTGCTGGTCGAGGGACGACCCGGGCTGCGGCTTCGTGATCTGGAAGAAGAAGGCCAGCAAGTCGCTGCCGGTGGCGGTGGCCAAGGAGCTGATCGAGTCGCTGCGTGCCTCCCGGGAGGCGGGCGAGGATCCCGGCGTCGGGCGCACCGCCAAGGCGGTCACCGGGTTTCGCGGGCGCACCGGGCGGACCTTCCGCGCCAAGCTCAAGCTCGAGCGGTCCGAGGAGGGCAAGTGGCGCGTGGACTTCGACGAGGAGTGGGCCAAGGAGCCGCCCAAGGACGAGGCGGAGGAGGAGCGGGCCGCCTCCGACGGGGACTCCCCGGCCCAGGAGGAGCGGGCCACCGCCTGACGCGCGACGGCCTTACGGGGCCGCGTAGTCGAACCGCACGCCACGCAGGACGTTCTCGACGCGCGGCGACCCCTCGGCCTCCAGCCACAGCACCGTGCCCGGCCAGTATGGGCTGCGCTCCCCGGCGCCGTTCATCAGCGACGGCTCGAGCGCCCAACTGCCGCTGTTCCACAGGCGCGCGCCGGACAGGGTGGTCCATTCCGCCTCGTCGTCCCCGGCGAGCGGCCCCGGACGGTGGGTGTGCCCGAACAGCACGTGCTCGGCTCCGGGAGCGAGCACCTCGGCCACCTCGGCCATCGCCAGCAGCCCGGCCCGGCGCAGCTCCGCGCCGGTCAGCAGCGCGCTGAACGGCCCGAAGCCGAGACGGTTGAGCGCGACCACCGCCCCCGGGATCGTCACTCGTCCGAGCAGCACGCGCCCCAGCCGGCCGTCGCCGTTGACGCGGCTCCAGACGAGGCGCGAGGCGTGCGTGCCGCGGGCCATCGTCCCCTCCGAGGCGCTGTTGGCGAGCGCCCCCAGGAACGCGTACATCGGGGCCAGCACCGCCTCGTACTCGGCGGCGCTCGTACCGGCCCGCCCGCGCCCCGTCAGGCGACCCATCAAGCTGGCGCCGAGCGACTCGACCCGGGGCACGGTCAGCCGCAGGTCGAGGTAGTGGCCGTGGGTGGCGTACACGTCCGGGCGCAGCCTCACGCCGGGGTACGCGAGCGTCAGCTCGGTGCGGGGCATCCAACGCGCGATCCGTCCCGCCGGCCCGTGGTCGTCACCCGGCGGCACGGGCCACCGCGCCTCCGCGGCGAGGGGGCGCCCCTCGAGTCGCCGCCGAGTGAGCCAGGGCTCGGCCAGCGCGTGGTCGTGATTGCCGGCCAGGAGCACCACCTGCTTGCCCGCCGTGGCCTCGCCCAGCGCCTCGAAGAAGGGACGCACGAACTCGAGCAACGGGGCCACCGCCCGCTCACGCAGCTCGATCAAGTCGCCCAGCAGGACGACGCGCTCGGCCGCGGCCAGCGACTCCAGCAGACGCTCGCGGACGTCGAGCCTGGAGACCGTGTCCGCGCGGCCGAGGGCGCCGAGGTGGAGGTCGGAGACGATCGCCGTGCGCATCGGGGGGGGGGGATGGTGGCAGGCCGGGTGGTCCCCGCGGCGATGGCCCCTCTAGTCTGGAATTCGTTGCCTCAGTTCTGCCGCCACAACCGCTTCATCGCCGAGTGCTCGATCTGCTCGAAGGGCACCGTGCTCGATCCGAGCCGCAGAGCCGAGCGGCGACCGCGACCGCCCACCCGTCCCAGCGCCACCCGCGGGCGGCGCGCCGCCTCGGCGGCCGGGGCGGCGCGCAGCTCGCGCGGTCCCTTCGCCGCGGTCGGTCCCTACGACGGCGCGGAGGTGCGCCTCGAACGAGTGCCGGGCGGGCTGCGGCTGGCCGCCTGGCGCGGCGGCCAGCTCGAGCGCCGGGCGCCGGTGCTGGCGGCCGCCGACGTGCCGGCGCTGCTGCGCGAGGCGGCGGCG
>Ga0187894_10001989_pt1 | contig 25157 bp, 23 predicted proteins | sample GBC1701081metaG_FD_136650 | JGI IMG/M metagenome (GOLD analysis project Ga0187894, IMG submission 136650) | White microbial mat communities from a lava cave in the Kipuka Kanohina Cave System on the Island of Hawaii, USA - GBC170108-1 metaG ... | reverse complement strand
GCCCCAGCAGCTCGAGCACGATGGAGCCGGCCACATCGTCGCCTCCGTCGGCGAGGCCATCGGGCCGTGCGCGTTCTCCAGCCTGGCCGCACGGCGGGACTGGCTCAAGAGCGACGCGGCGACCCGGTTCATGCGCGCGTACCGGAAGGCGCGGGCGTGGCTCATCGCGACGCCGGCCGCGACCGTGGCGGACGCCGAGGCCTCGTTCTTCCCGGGCATCGATCGCGCGGTGCTCACCGCGACGATCGCCGCCTATCAGAAGCTCGGCTGCTGGACGCCGCACGTCGAGATCACGCGACCGGCGTTCGAGGTCGCGCTCGACGTGTTCGAGCACGCGGGACTGATCACGAAGCGCCACCGCTACGAGGACGTCGTGGTGCCGCCCCCGGACGCGGCATGAGCGGGGCCGGTCGCATGACACGAGAGCAGGGCATGGCGCGGTCCAGAGCGCGGCGAGTCGAGGACCAGGGCCGGCGAGGAACTCGCCGATGAGCCAGGCCCTGTCGGGAATTCGCGTCGTCGACCTCACGAACAACCAGGCGGGTCCGTCGTGCGGGCAGATGCTCGCCTGGCTCGGCGCGGACGTGATCAAGGTGGAGGAGCCCGGTCGCGGCGACATCGCGCGCCACACCTTGAAGGACCGGCCGGACGCGGACAGCCTCTTCTACCTCTCGTTCAACGCGAACAAGCGGAGCCTCCCGCTCGACCTGAAGCACCCGCGGGGGAAGGAGGTGCTCCGGCGGCTGCTCGCCACGGCCGACGTGCTGCTGGAGAACTTCGGCCCCGGCGCGCTCGATCGGCTCGGCTTCGGCTACGCCGCAGCCAAGGCGCTCAATTCTCGCCTCGTGTACGCGAGCATCAAGGGGTTCGGGTCGTACGGCCCGTACGCCCACTACAAGAGTTACGAACCCATTGCGCAGGCGATGGGCGGCGCCATGAGCGTCACCGGCGTGCCCGACGGCCCGCCGACGTACATGTGGCCGTCCATCGGCGACTCGGGGACCGGCATGCACTGCGTGATCGGCATCCTCGCCGCGCTCATGCAGCGGCACGCCACCGGCGAGGGCCAGCAGGTCGAAGTGTCCATGCAGGACGCGGTGCTGAACCTGATCCGCGTGAGCCTGCGCGACCATCAGCGGCTCGGCAAGTCGATGGAGCGCACGGGCAATCAGCTCGGCGCGGGCGTGCCGGGGACGACGTACCGCTGCCGCGGCGGCGGACCGAACGACTACGTGTTCATCTTCGCCCAGCAGCAGATGTGGCATCCGCTGCTGCGGGCGATGGGCCGCGAGGACTTGATCGGCGACCCGCGCTACGAGACCGCAGACGCTCGATGGCGGAACAAGACCGAGGTGGACGCGCTGGTCGAGGGGTGGACGTCGGAGCGCTCCAAGCACGAGGTGATGAAGGTCCTCGCCGGAGCGGGCGTGCCCTGCGGCGCCGTGCTGGACACGGGAGAGGTGCTCGAGGACCCGCATCTCCGCGCCCGCGACATGATCGTGGAGCTGGACCACCCGGTGCGCGGGCGCCACGTGACCGTGGGGAACCCGATCAAGCTCTCGGCCTCACCCGCGCACATCACGCGTGCCCCGCTCCTCGGCGAGCACCGCCGCCAGGTGCTTGCCGAGCTTGGCTACACCGACGCCGAGATCGCGGCGCTGGAGGGGGACGGCGCCTCGTAGCGGCGCGCCCGAGCGGGGCGCTCGACCCGCGCGCCCGCGACGATCCGCCGCCCCCCGGTGTCCGTGAGCTGCGTGGCTACACGCCTTCGACGAGGAGGAAATCGAGCGTGGAGCCCTTCTGGCGCAGCTTGATCATCGGCGCGTAGTCGGGATCGTTGTACCAGGCGCGCGCTGCGGCCATCGAGGGGAACTCCAGCACCACCATGACGTCGGGCCGCGGCGCGTTGCCCTCGAGCGTCTCCATCGAGTTGGCGCGGACCACGTAGCGGCCGCCGTGCTTCTTGACGAGCTCGGCGGTTTTGGGCCCGTACTCGGCGACCCACGACGGGTCGCGCATCGTCAACCGGCCGATCGCGTATGCAGGCATGGACTCCTCCGTGTGGTGGACGGGTGAGCGGGTATCGCGGCGTCCCGGCCACCGGGCGCCGCGCGCCGCGGACTACAGATAGCGCGTCGGCCAGTTGATCGTCCGCCACATGTGGGCGGACGGGCTCTGGTCGAAGCCCAGGCCTTCCTTCGGCTGCTTGAAGTGGCGGCCGACGACGTCGGTGAACTCCTCGAGATCCACCGTTACCGAGGGGTCGAACGCGTAGAGGTCGTTCACCGTGATGAGTCGCGAGCTCATGTACCACGTGTGACCGCGCGCGTACCGGTAGGCCTCCTGGATGTGCGGTTCGGGCGCGTAGTCGGCGCCGAACAGCTTGACGTACAGCTCGGGATACTTGTAGCCCACCGCATCGTCCGGGAAGAAGCGGAGCGCCTGATGGTACCGGATGGCCCAGCTCACCTCCGGGTCGACGTAGGGCTCGACGAGCTGGGCGGTCCAGTAACCATGATCGCATCGGATGAAGCCCGCGATCGCGATGTCGTGGAGCAGGCAGGCGAGCACGATCTTCTCCTCGACGCCGTTCTTCTGGGCGAGCCGCGCGGACTGGAGCAGGTGCGCGGACGGCCCGAAGCGATACCGGAAGAAATCGAACAGCGTGGGCTTGTCGGGCATCCGGGGCAGGCGCGGATCGTGGCCCATCATGTAGAGCTTGCCGTTATCGGCTGGCCGCGGGAGCGGGACGCGTGGATCGCGCTCGCCGGAGGTGAAGATCACCGACTTCACCACGACCCGGTCCAGCTCCTGGCTCATCGCGTGCTCGGCTGCCTCTGCCCGCTCCAACGCCGTGGCCATGCGCTCCTCCTGAGTGGAATGTGAAGGATGATCGGTCGCGGCTGTCCTGTCTGTCAAGTCGGCGCGGGCCAACCGCGAGCCCGCGAGGTGCCGCGGCGGGTCAGGGGCGGAGCTGGTCGAGGGTGGGCCCCAGCACTGCGCGGAGTCGCCGGATCGCCGTGCGGATGCGCGTTTTCACCGTCCCCAGCGGCTCGCCCAGGGCGGACGCGATCTCGCTCTGGCTCAAGCCGGAGTAGAACGCGAACTCGATGACGTGGCGCTGGGGTCCCGAGAGGCCGGCGAGCGCGGCGTGCACGGCGCGATGCAGCTCCCGGCGCGCGGACAGCTCGGGCCCGCTCTCGGCGCTGCCCGCCATCTCGTTCTCCATCTCCTCGGTGAGCGTGATCTCGCGCGCGCGGCGGCGCGAGTCGGCTCGGTAGCGATCGATCGCGCACGAGCGGGCCTGCATGCTGAGCCACGCGCTCGGGCTGCCCCGTCCCGGGTCGTACGTCGACGCGCGACGCGCCAGGCGCGCGAAGACGTCGACCACGACCTCGCTCGCGCTCGAGGCGTCGCGCAGCACGCGCAGGGCGACCGAATAGACGAGCGCGCAGGTCTGGTCGTACAGCTGCTCGAGCGCCGCGTGATCGCCCGCGCCCGTTCGCTCGATCAGGGCGGCGAGTGTCCGCTCTCGGGCCGCCAGGACGGCGCGGCTGTCCGGGGACAGCGCCACGGCGTCGCTTGCAACCGGCTCGGGCGCGCGTGGAGGAACGAGGATCTGTGACGGCAAGGGTCAACGCCTCCCGCCCTGGGCACTCGACGCGTCGCCCGTGTCGGCCGACACCATCAAGAGCGTGCAGCCTGCCTCGGCGGACCGCACGTCTCTCGGATGTCCAGGAGCTTCCCGGTAGTAGTCGCCGGCGCCGAGCCGATGTCCGCCGAGATACCCGGAGCCGTGCAGGACGAAGATCTCGTCGGCGAACAGCGGCATGGACGGCGCGAGGCTCGCCCCGGAGTCGAGGCGCACCAGCGCCGTGGTCGTCCCGGTGGTGTGGTCGTGGAACAGCGACTTGCTCTCTGCGCCCGGACCAGTCGCCTGCCAGGGACGGTCATCCCGCCGGACGATGACCTGTCCCGGCTCGAACACGCCGGCGGCCGGCGGCGGCGCCGGATCATTCGCCTCGCCGGCCCGGCACAGGCAGAGACATCCCGAATCGACCCAGGTCTCCGGGTGCACCGTCCCTCCGGGCGCGCCCGAGAAATCGCCCGGACGGAGCACCTCCGTTCCCAGCTGGAGCTCGCCCTCCAGCACGAAGACCTCCTCGGTGTGGTGGTGCCGGTGGGCCGAGCGGCGAATCCCGGGCGCCACGCGCATCAACATCGTTCGGTGCGCATTCGCCGGGTCGCAGAAGAGGTACTTGACCGACACGCCGGGATCGGTGGCCAGCCAGAGGCCTTCCCAGGCGCGGACCACCGTGCGCCCGGCCCGGGCAGCGGCCTCGGCCTTCGCGCGCGCCAGCACCCGGGCGCGAAGCGAGCGGGGCGGTGTCACGACTGCTCCGGACAGGGCCAGCGCCCCCGTCACGTCCAGGAAGGTGCCGAGCTCGCCCTGGCAGAACGAGCACCCCTGGGCGAGGTGGGCCTCGAAGGCCTCCGCTTCAACCGGGTCGAGAAGTCCGAGGGCATAAAGGCCTGCCAGATCGGACATTGGATGTATCGGGTACGAGTTGTCGTTCACGGATCGCTCCGAGGACGGATCGTTTGAGAGATCGAGCCGGAAGGAATACGACTGGGAGCGGGAAGTCGGATTGGAGGGTCGGGCCGAGCTTGCGCGGTCGACGAGAGCGGGCAGGAGGCTCTGCCGGGGCTTCAGCCCGGCGCCGAGAAACGCTGGGCGTTGCCCATGTGCGGCCAGGCGATCGACTGCAGGTTGGCCATCATCTGACGGATGTGGTTGCGGTCGTGGTGGACCCACTCGTGGAGCAGGTCCGACACGCAGAGCCGTCCCACCTTGGGGTGGGTCCCGGCCCGGGGAAGGTCGTCCTCGCCGAGTCGCCGGACCAGGCGGATGGCATCGTCGCGGAGGCGGGCAAACTCACCGATCAGCTCGCTCCAGCGCCGGTCCTGGTCGCCCCGGGTCCGCGCGACCTCGTCCGGGTCCCAGCTCTCGAACGCGGGCGTGTCGGCCCCCAGGATGATGCGAATGCGGCCGGCGAAGCCACGCTGCTCGGCCTCGATCAGATGCCCGAGGACTTCCTTGATGCACCACTCTCCCGGCGCAGGGCGCCAGCGCAGCACTGCGTCCGGCACGGCGGCGCCCTCGGCGGCGATGACCGTGAGGGCGCTCTGGAGCAGATCGGCGGTGCGGGCCGGCGTGAACGGTGTCGCGGGATGATCCACGAAGGCCGCGCCTACTCCGCGAATTGCGCCGCTCGCCAGCGCAGAGCGGCACCGAGGCCGTCCTGTTCCCGGATCTCGTCGAACTTCGTGCCGATCTCGGTGCGCGCCGCGTAGAGCGGCGCCACGATGTCGAGGCCAGCGCGAATCGCATTGCGAAAGCCTGCGGCGTCGGCGCCGCGATTGATGGCGAGCTTGGTGCCGGCCAGGGCTTCGGGAGAGATGAGGGCAAGGCGCCGGGCGAAGGCGGTCGTGGCGGCGGCCAGCTCGGCGCGCGGCACCACGCGGTTGACCATGCCGTAGGCGAGCGCCGTCTGGGCGTCGATGGTGTCGCCGAGGTACAGCAGCTCGCGCGCGCGCTTCAGCCCGATGACGAACGGCATCACGAGCGCGGGCCCGACGTTCGAGAAGCGGATCTCTGGCTCGCCGAACACGGCGTCGTCGGCGGCAATCGTGAGGTCGCACAGCATGGCCAGCTCACAGCCGCCGCCGAGGCAATGTCCCTGCACGGAGGCGACGACGGGCTTGGCCATGTCCCACGGCGTCATCTCGAGCGTGATGTCGTCGGTGAGCGACGCGTGCCAGGCGAGCGCGTTGCCCTTGCGGGCCGCCCGGGCCGGATTCGGCGAGATGTCGTAGCCGGAGCAGAAGCTCCGCCCCTCGGCGCGCAGCACGACGACGCTGGTGGCGGCGTCGCGATCCGCCTCGTGGAAGCGCTCGACCAGCGCGCGCTTCAGCTCGAGGCTGATCGCGTTGAGCTTGTCGGGCCGGTTCAGCGTGATCGTGCCGACGCGGCCGTCGACGGCATAGGTCACGAGTTCGGTGGTCATGGCGTTGTTCCTCGAGCGCGACAGGTCAGGAAGCCGGGACCCACGCCGTCGTGGGCGTGGGCTAGACGCGCTCGAGCACGCTCGGCGCCTCGGGCTCGAGAAGCTTCCGCCAATCGTCGCCGCTCGGCACCACCGCCTCCCCCGGCCGCAGCGGATAGTACGTCGGCGCCACGCCCGGAGGCGTTCCACCGGCCTCCACCGTCTTCGTCGCCTGGAGGAGCAGGCGGCGCGCCTGGATGATGGCGCGGTCGGCCGGTCCGAGGTGCTCGCGGCTCCGGTCCACGATGCGGCCCATGCTCTCCTGCACCGCGCGGTCCTGGACGTTGACGCCGTCGATGCCGGTGTACGTCTCGGTCTTCTGCACGCGGCGGTTCAGCAGATAGTTGTTCTCGCGGTTCCGCCGCGAGCGGAAGGTCGTCTGATCGACGTCGAGCGGGCCGTTGCCGAGGCGCACCTCGAGCCGGTCCTCGTCGGTCAAGGGCGACGAGGCGCTCTGCTCCCAGTTGAAGACCATCGTGGTCTCGTCGTCCATGGGCACCCAGATGTGGCCGGCGGCGCCAGAGACGTTGCCGCCGGCGCCGGTGCGGGCCGGACGGATCTGGTGGAACGGCAGGATGAAGTGATACGCGCGCACGTGCACCTCGCCGTCGCCGAGCGGCCGCAGCCCCGCATACCGATAGCCATAGTCGGTGACGTCCAGCTCGAGCACCGGCGCCTTCCCCCGGACGAAGGGATCCGCGGGCTTGAATCCGGGCCGAGCCGATTCGGGATTGTGCACCCGATGCAGGATCGGGACGTGCGAGGTGTCGATGCCGCCTTCGAGGCCCTGGAGCCAGTTGCTCTCCTGGATCACCTTCGACACGTGGCGATGGCTGGCGGGCGCCTGGGTCCAGGCGAAGAGCGGCAACGGCGGGCGGTGCTCGGATGGGCCGAGGTAGGCCCAGATGATCCCCCCCGCCTCGGTGGTCGGATAGGCCGTGGTCCGGATCTTGTGCCCGAAGCGGTACTCCTCCGGCTCGTTCATCATGTCGACACAGCGGCCGTCCACGTCGAACTTCCACCCGTGATAGACGCACCGGAGCCCGCACTCCTCGTTGCGGCCGAAGAACAGCGACACGAGCCGATGCGGGCAGTGCTCGTCGAGCAGGCCGATCCGCCCCTCGGTGTCGCGGAAGGCCACCAGCTCCTCGCCGAGGAGCTTGACGCGCACGGGCGGGCAATCCGGCTCGGGCAGCTCCCACGCGAGGAGCGCGGGAATCCAGTAGCGGCGCATCGTCTCGCCCATCGGCGTCCCGTGGCCGACCTGGGTGACTCGCTCGTTGTCTTCGCGTGCCAGCATGATCGACTCCTCCTGGCTGCTCGGTTCGCTTCGCCTGTCCTGGCTGCTCGGTTCGCTTCGCCTGCGCTCGACCGCCGACCGGCGCCGCGCGGTAGGCCGAGAATCCGCCGAAAGCGGGGCGCCGTCAAGCTCGGGGCAGGGCGCTCACTGTCCCTTGAGGCGCATCTCCTCGAGGGCGGGGAACGGCACCAGCGGCATCGAGTCGAGGGCGTGCTCGGCCAGGCGCGGCCCCACGCCCCGGAGCGTGCGGTAGTCCATGATCGGCGCGAACATCACCCGGTCGATGCTGATCTGCTGGATCTGATGCAGGAGCGCTTCGCGCTTGACCGGATCGCGCTCGCGTCCTTGCTGCTGGAAGAGGTCGTCGAGGTCCGGATAGCCGCCGTACGCGTTGCTGCCCTTCGAGTACATGAACGCTTCGACGCGGCTCGCCGCATTGCCGGAATTGCCGACCGCCACGAGGAAGAGGCCGCGCAGCTTCTTCTCCTGCCACGCAGACAGGAACGTCGCGCGCTCCATCGTGCGCATCTTGAGCCGGATGCCGATCGCCGCGAGGTCGTTCAGGGCGGCCTCGGCCACCGTCGTGAACGGCGGGATCGGCACGAACTCGCCCGCGTCGATGCCCTTCGGATAGCCCGCCTCGGCGAGGAGCTGCTTCGCCTTGGCGGGATCGTGGGCGGGCGGCGGCGCTTGCAGGGCGAAGTCCATCACGCGGGGGACGATCACGCCGGCCGGCGGGCAGAAGCCGAGACAGGCCACCTCGTTGATGACCTGGCGGTTCAGCGCGTGGTTGACGGCCAGGCGCATGCGCTTGTCGGCCCAGGGCGACTTGGGATCCCACTGGCTCCCGAACTCGATCCAGAAGATCGAGGCGTGCTTGGAGGCGACCAGGGTGAGCCGAGAATCGCGCCGCACGTTCAGCGCGTCCTCGCCGTCCAGGGCGTAGGCGATGTCGGCCTCGCCGTTCTTGAGCATGGTCACGCGCGTGGTGCCTTCGGGCACGCTCTTCATCGTCACGCGCTTGACCGACGGCACGCGGCGCCAGTAGCCCGGATTGGCCTCGAGCGCGACCGACACCCCCGGCGTGTGGCTCACGAACTTGTAGGGGCCCGCGCCGATCGGATGTTTCCGGAAGCCCTCCTCGCCGACCTGCGTGAAGTACTTCTTCGGGACGACCAATCCCACCGCGGTGGAGGTGGTTCCGTAGAAGGTCATGAAGTCCGGCCAGGGCTCCTTCAAGTGGAAGCGGATCACGAGCGGGTCGACGATCTCGACCTGCCGGACGCGCGCCTGGAGCTCCTTCGCCCCGGCGCCCTTGTAGCGCTCGAAGCTCCACTTCACATCCTCGGTCGTGACGGGATCGCCATTGTGGAACTTGAGCCCCTTCTTCAGCTTGAACTCGTAGCGCAGCCCGTCGGGGCTCTCCGTCCACGACTCGGCGAGACTCGGGGCCATCTTCTGGCCCGGCAGCGGCCGGACGAGCGCATCGTGAAGCGCGTAGAGCAACCCGAACGGCGTGATCTGCGGAGGCGCGGTGGACGGGTCGAACCAGCTCGGCGCGATCGTGACGTGCCACGCGATGACGACCTCGCCCGGCCCCGGCTGGGCGAGCGCGCTGCGGGCGCTGGTCGCGAGCAGCGCCGCGGAGAGCAGGACCAGCGCGAGGGAGCGACGAACACGAGACGATCGAGCGGCGAGGGGCACGGCCATGTGCGCCTCCAGGCCCATGAGGGCAAAGGGTCGGGTCGGTGCAGAGACGGTAGCGCCTCGCATGCCGGCGAGTCAACGCGCCGCTTCGCAGGTGCGTTGCGCGTCCGATGCCGGGGCCCCTATGATGCGTCAACCCGGCGGAGCCCTGCCGCGACGTCGGCGCGGCCCGCCGCCAGCGTCGAACACACATCGGAGAGCCGCCATGCCCGTCCGCATCGTTCGACTCGGAACCCCGCGCCACCAAGACGAGGGCCTGCGCATCGGCACCGTGCGGCACCCGCCCCGCGGCGTGCGCAAGGAAGACCAGGCTGCGAAGGACTACTACGACGTATGGCTGCCGGAGCTGGCGCCGACCGCCCCGCTGGTCTCGTGGGCGCTTTCGACGCCCTTCACGCCAGCGCGATGGAAGACGTACGCGCAACGATACCGGAAGGAGATGCAGCAGCCCGCCGCCCGTCACCTCATCGCGCTGCTGGCGGCGATGTCACGAAGAACGAACCTGGCCGTCGGCTGCTACTGCGAAGACGAGTCACATTGCCACCGGAGCCTGCTGAAAGAGCTGCTGATCGCGGAAGGCGCCGAGGTGGTGTGCGGGATCATCGCCGAACGCGAGGTGCCTGCCTCCGACTCACCTAAAAGGTGAGCACCGTGCGCGCCACCTCGCCCGCCTTCATCGCGCGGAAGGCGTCGTTGATGTCGTCGAGGCGCCCGCGGCGCGTCACCATCTCGTCGAGCAGGAGGCGGCCCTGCCGATAGAACTCGAGGTAGCGGGGGATGTCGATGCGGAAGCGGTTGCCGCCCATGCGCGACGTCTGCACCCGGCACTCCGGCCGGATCGCCATCCACGGGAACTCGATCTTCGCGTCGGGCGGCAGCACGCCGACGATCGTGGCCGTGCCGCGGATGGCCAGGCTCTCGATGGCCTGGCGCACGAGCGTGGCGTTGCCGACGGCCTCGAACGCGTGATCCACGCCGGCACCGCCCGTCATCGCGCGCACGGCCTTGACGGGGTCGTCCTTGGTCGTGTTGATCGCGTGCGTCGCGCCCACTCGGCGGGCCATCTCGAGCTTTCCGTCGAACTGATCGAGCGCGATGATCTGCCGCGCGCCGCCGATGCGCGCGCCCTGGACGATCGAGAGTCCCACGCCGCCGACGCCGAAGACGGCCACGGACTGTCCCGCCTCGAGGCCGGCGCTCCTGAGTGCCGCGCCCACGCCGGTGAGCACGCCGCAGCCCACGAGCGCCGCGCGGTCGAGCGGGATGTCGTCGTCGATCTTCACGACGGAGTTCTCGTGAAGGAGCATGCGCTCGGCGTAGCTGCCGATGCCGGCAAACGTGGTGAGCGGCTGGCCCTGCTGGGACAGCCGCGGCGGCGCCGACTCGCTGCGCGCGACGGCGCCGCCCACGCAGAGATTCGGATGGCCGGAGAGGCACTGCGCGCAGCTCCCGCAGAATCCCGACAGGCACGCCACGACGTGATCCCCGGCGCGGAGCGTCGTGACCTGATCGCCCACCGCCTCGACGACGCCGGCGCCCTCGTGGCCGAGGACCATGCCTCGCTCGAGCGAGAACCGCGAGTCACCGTCGACGACGTGCAGATCGCTGTGACACACGCCGGTGGCGACGGTGCGGACAAGCACCTCGCGGCCGAGCGGGCGGTCGACCTCGATCGATTCGATCTCGACGGGCGCATGCGTGCGGCGGCAGACGGCGGCGTTGATCTTCATGACGGTCTCCTCGCGTCGGCTGGGAATGGCCGGAGTATGCCACAATGGCCGACACCGGAGGAGTGAGCCGCAGGCAAGGCGAACGGAAATACGTCTGAGCGGAAGCGAGGAGGAGACCCGCGCATGAGACTGAGCCTCGCGTACGAGATGCAGCGGCCGGTCGTCGACGATCACGCGGTCGTCGAGGAGACCATCGAGCAGTGCGTGCTGGCTGACCGGATGGGCTTCGACACGGTCTGGTTCGTCGAGCATCACTTCCTCACGAGCTTCTCGGGCTCGCCGTGCCCCGAGGTGATGTTCGGCGCGCTGAGCCGCCTCACGAAGCGCATCCGGCTCGGGTTCGGCGTGGTGATCTTGCCGTACCATCACCCGGTCCGCGTGGCCGAGCGCGTGGCGATGGTCGACCATCTCTCCGGCGGCCGCGTGGAGTTCGGCACCGGGCGCTCGGCGGCGTACGAGCAGACCGGCATGGGCATCGATCCCCGGAACACGCGCGCCATGTGGGAGGAGTCGCTCGAGATGATCCCGCGCATCTGGGAGGACGGGACCTTCTCGTGGCAGGGCAAGTTCTGGAGCGTGCCGCCGCGCGAGGTGCGGCCCAAGCCGTATCAGAAGCCGCATCCGCCGATCTGGGTGGCCGCGCTGCAGCCAACCACGTATGAGATCGCGGCCGAGAAGGGCATCGGCGTGATGGCGCTCTCCGTGGCCGCGCCGTCGTACCTCGCTCCGCACATCAAGGCCTACAAGGAGCGAGTGCGCCAGGCCCGGCCCGTGGGCAAGTTCGTCAACGACCAGTGGCTCTCCGCCACGATGGCGTTCTGCGGCGCGGACAATCACGCGGCGCGAGAGCTGGCGGCGAAGTCGCTGCGCACGTTCTTCGGGCCTGATCGCCCGTACCTCAAGGACCAGACGCATCTTTACGAGCAGCTCGTCGAGTCGTGGGGCGGCGTGCCCGAGCATCTGCGGGCGAACTTCGCCCGCTATCTCAAGACCGAGGGCGCCTCGGGCGCGCCGGAGGTGGACCTGTCAGGCGGCTCGGGCCAGATCGCGTCCGCGCTGTGGAATCAGATCGACGCCGACACGCTGGTGGAGCGTGGAGTGCTCGTGGCGGGCGATCCCGAGAGCTGCCTTCGGAGCATCGCCATCCACGAGGCGGCCGGCGTCGACGAGCTGCAGTTCCTGATGGCGACGGAGACGGTGCCGCACGAGCAGGTCATGTCGTCGATCGAGATGTTCGGCAAGCACGTGATCCCGGAGCTCCGGAAGCGCGCGCCAGCCCGCTAGACCCGCGCCATCACGCGGCGGGCGAACTCCTCGGCGAAGCGCCACTTCTCGTCGACGCCCGTCGCGAACATCAGCTCCTGGAGACCTTGCCGCTCCAGCTCGCGGATCTGCTCGATCAGCTCCTCCGCGGTGCCGACCAGGCAGGTCGCGCGGATCAGCTCGGCGTCGATCAGCTCGGCTTCGCGCGGGTGCAGGCGCGTGTAGTGGAACTCGTGCGTGCGGAAGTGGCGGTGCTCCGGCGGCGTGTCCTCGACCAGCGCGCAGTAGCGCTTCCACATGCGCTCGAGGAAGGGCGGGGGATCGACGCCGCGCTCGTGCACCTCGTCGTAGAAGTAGTACACGCTCGCCATCACGTTCGGGCCGACCGTCCGGATGACACGCTCCGAGTCGACCGCTTCTCCCGCGTCGAGCAGCGCGACGTTGGTCAGCGTGCAGTTGAGGAATACGTCGAACGGCCGGCCCGCTCGCTCCGCGCCCCGACGGGCGTGCCCCAGCGCCTCCCGAACGGGCACGCCGCGAGGCGGGATGGCGAAGACCAGGCCGTCGCCGTGCGTGCCCGCCAGCTCCATGGCCCTCGGGCCGAAGCCCGAGACGTAGAGCGGAATCCGGGGCTCGAGGTTCATGTACCGGTCTTCTCGCATCAGGATCTTGATCGGGCGGGTCACCCCATTGAACGTGTAGTCGACGGCCTCGCCTCGCAGCAGCGCGCCGAGCACGCGGAGGTACTCCGCGTACTCGGCGATGCGCATGGGCCGCTGGCCCATCGAGCGCATCGCCGTGTTCCCGGTGCCGATGCCGAGGTGGACGCGACCCGGCGCGATGCGATTCAATGTCGCCATGGCGGCCGCGTGCACGGGGGGAATGCGCGTGCCGCAGATTGCGGTCCAGCGCCAGGACCGCGTAGCAATCGGAGAAGAGCATCTGGCTGTCGGTGACCCACACGGAGTCGTACCCGAGGGCTTCCGCATGGCTGAAGAAGCCGATCTCGTCGATGTTGGCCATGACGCAGACGCCGAAGCGCATGTCTCTTCCTCCTCGGGAGGGCCGGCGCGCTGAGGACACTCGCGGAGGCCCGCCCGCCCGGCGAATTCTGCGGTGCGGGCCCGCCCGTGTCAACGACAGGTCACGGCGCCCGTCATTTCCCGTCGCGATCCCTTTGCTGACGCCGCGTGTCTTTCGCCGGCGGCGTCCGTGTGTTATCCGGAGATCAGCGCTCGAGGCGCGCGGCATCAGCGCAGAGCGCGCCAGCGATCACCCACAGGACGCGAGGAGGAACGTCATGGAGTTGGGCCTGTTCACCATGCCTTCACATCCGCCTGAGCGGAGTCTCTACGATGGCCATCAGTGGGACCTCCAGGTCTTGCGATGGGCGGACGACCTGGGCTATCGGGAGGCCTGGATCGGCGAGCATCACACCGCGCCGTGGGAGCCGCACCCGTCGCCCGACCTGATCGTCGCCCAGGCGCTGATGCAGACGAAGAACATCCGGCTGGGCCCCGGCGGCTTTCTGCTGCCCTTCCATCACCCGGCCGAGCTGGCCAACCGTGTGGCCATGCTCGATCACATGGCGCAGGGGCGCTTCAACTTCGGCGTCGCGGCGAGCGGGCTGCCGAGCGACTGGGCGATGTTCGCCGTGGACGGCATGGCCGGCGTCAACCGCCAGATGACGCGCGAGTCGCTCGACATCATGCTCAAGCTCTGGACCGAGCCCCAGCCCTTCGACTACCAGGGCAAGTTCTGGCACGTGGCCAAGCCCGACACGATGTACGGCACGCTGAAGGCGCACATCGTCCCGTTTCAGAAGCCCCATCCCCCTATCGGCGTGGCGGGTCTCAGCAAGAACTCGGACACGCTCAAGCTGGCCGGGGAACGGGGCTTCATCCCGATGAGCTTGAACCTCAACCCGAGCTACGTCGGGACGCACTGGGACTCCGTGGAGGAGGGCGCGCGGAAGACCGGCCGGACGCCCTATCGCGGCGACTGGCGGATGGTGCGCGAAGTGTTCGTGGCGGAGACCGACGCGGAGGCCTTCAAGCTCTCCGCGGGCAGCATGATGGGACGCCAGATGCGCGAGTACTTCCTGCCCTTGCTCGGCGCGTTCGGGTTCCTCGAGTACCTGAAGCACGACCCGAGCGTGCCCGACTCGGACGTCACGCCGGACTACTGCGCCCGCCACAACTGGCTGATCGGCTCGCCCGCCACCGTGGCCGAGAAGCTCGAGCGCGTGTACCACGAGGTCGGTGGCTTCGGCACGCTCCTGGTGTTCTGCTTCGACTACGCCGCGCAGCCGGAGGCGTGGCGAACGTCGATGGGGTTGCTCGCCAACGAAGTCCTCCCCCGCGTGAAGCACCTGGTGCCGAAGAAAGTCGCCTGACGCCAGGCGGCCGACGTGACGCCACCAGGCGGGCGACCAGAGGCGGGAGGCAAGGCGGCGCCGACGGGAGTCCCACTTTGAGGGCGGGCGTCGCGGTCGTGAAGACATCGCGTTCGAGCGCCGGCTCAGCCGGCGCAACCCGCTGTTCGGGGGAGGCGCGGAGGGGGCCGTCTGGGCCCCCTCCGACGAAACGTTGCAGATGGCCCCTTATCGGCCGCCTGGTTTCAAGATGACGCGGGTGGCGGCGGTGCCGGTGTGCTTGCCCTGCCACTCGGCGAACTCGAACGCCTTGTTGATCTCCGCGAGCGGGAAGCTGTGCGAGACCACCCGCGACAGCGGGTACTTGTCGCGGGTCCTCACGAGGAAGTCGAGCGCAGCCGGCACGATCCACGGATCGTAGTGGGTGACGCCGAGCCACTTGATCTGCTGCGTGATCACCTTGGTCGCCGGGAGCGTCACCGTCTGCGGCACGATGTTGCCGATGTCGACGTACTTGCCGTTGAGGCGGACCATGTCGAGGCCTTCCACGGTGGCCGCGGCCAGCCCCACGACCTCGACGACGATGTCGGCGCCACGGCCATCGGTCAGTTCCTTCACGCGGGCGACGCGCGCCTCGGGGGTCGCGTGCTCCGTGAGATCGATCACGTCGGTGGCCCCGCACTGGCGGGCCAGGTCGAGGCGCGGGCGCTGGCCATCGATGGAGATCACCTTCGAGGCGCCGCGCTCCGCCGCGACCGCGGCCGCATAGACGCCGAGCCCGCCTGCGCCCTGGATGGCGACGACGTCGCCGAACTTCATCTCCGCCTGCTCGATCCCGTACAGCACCTGACAGAGCGCGCAGTTGACGGGTGGGATTGCGTCGTCGGGCAGGACGTCGGGCACCTTGAACACGTAGTGCCCGGGCGGCAGGTAGTAGTAGTCGGCGTAGCCGCCGTCGCAATACGGGTACTCGTCGAGCGTGAACTGGTTGCTGCGGCGCTGTCGATGCGGGCACGCGTGGTGCTCCCCGCGGATGCACCAGTAGCAACGATTGCACGGATTGAAGAAGGGGAACGCCACGCGATCGCCTTCCGCGAGCGGCCGGCGCAGCGAGTCGGTGGTCACGCCTTGACCCAGGCTGTGGACGACGCCGGTGAACTCGTGGCCGGGCACGCGGCGCATGTCAGGGCCGGCGTAGTTGCCGTCGTTGCGCCAGTAGTGAAGATCCGAGCCGCAGATGGCCGCGGCGGTGTTCCGGATCAGGATGCCGCCCGGCTCGATCTCGGGCGTGGGCAAGGTTTCCAGCTCGAGCGGCTTGCCCGGCTGGACGAGCACGGCAGTCAGTCCTCTCGGCACATCGGTCTCCTTTTTAACAATCGAAGGGGGCCTCGACGGCCCCCTCCGAGCCTCCCCCAGCGATCGGGTTGCGCCGGCCAAGCCGGCGCTCGAACGCCGCATGTTCTCATGCTCAGCGGCTTCGCTCGAGCACGAGCCCTTCCCGTGCGTGTCCTCGGACCCGCGTTCCGCCTAGATCACGAGTTCGCGCGCCACCCCCCGCAGGTCTAGCTCGAATTCGAGGCCCTGGATCGGCGGACGGCTCGGGAACCAGCGGACACCGTGAATGGCGGCGGCCCCGGCGGGGCGTAGGAGGTCCTCGACGAGGAAGCCATGGATCGACTCCGCGGTGTAGACGTCGATCGCCGTCACGCGGCTCCAGTCGCCGCCGAGCGCGCTGAGCCGATCCTGCATGATGCCCATCACGAAGCGGGCCTTCTCGCGCATCGCGTCCGCCGACGTGTCGCCGCGGCGCACGATGCCGTCGGCGCCCTGCGTGCGGTCGCGCATCTCGCCCGCGCCCGCCACGATGAAGGTGGGCGCCGGCGTCGTGCCCGCCACCGTGTAGGCGAACGCGTAGAGCGAGGGCTCGGCCGGCTCGGCGATGATCGGCGCCACGTTGGTGCGCGGAATCGGGTTGTCGTCGCCCAGGAGGATGTCCCACTCGGCGAGCAGCGAGCGATAGCCCTCGTTGAACTTCGCGAAGCCGTCGAACGTGAACGCCCCCGGGATGCGCAGCTCGATGCCGCAGAGCGCGGTGCGCGGGCGGCCCTGGTCTCGAAGGTGACGCTCGATCCGGGTGAAGCCGTCGCGCCAGGGCACGGGCCGAGCCAGCGTGACGTGGACGATCTCGTGACCCGGCATCGCGACGGTGCCGGAGGAGAATGCCGGGATGCCGGGGAGAAAGCGGTACCCACGTGTCGGGCAATCGCGCAGCATGGTGTCGCCTCCTGGTGTGTTCGCTTGGACGGGCCTCGGCGAGCGACAGCATAGCATTCCCGCGCGCCGTCGGGACCGCGGGGGCCGTGATATCGTGTCGCGGTGAGCGACGAGGGTCGCCCCAGGCGAGGCGGTACGGATGTGGAGATGAGTCCGAGCGGAGCGAGGGAGCGGCGCGGGCGCGCGACGTCATGACCGAGAGCGGAAGCTTGCGGACGGGAGGGGAGTGGGTCGTGGAGGCGCTGACCGCCGAGGGCACGCGCCACGTGTTCGGCATTCCGGGCGTCCACAACCTCGCCGTGTACGATGCCCTGTTCCGCGATGGACGCGGCATCGCGCACGTGCTCGCTCGCCACGAGCAGGGCGCGGCGTTCATGGCCGACGGATACGCGCGCGCTTCGGGGCGTCCGGGCGTCGTGGTGGTGACGACGGGGCCCGGCGCCACCAACGTGCTGACCCCGCTGGTCGAGTCGTACGCGGGGTCGCAGCCCGTGCTGGCCCTCATGTCCGATATCCCGGCCGCGCTGATCGGCGCGGACGTCGGGGCGCTCCACGAGGTGCCGAACCAGATCGACTGCTTCCGACCCGTTTCTCGCCTGGCGGAGACGATTCGCGACGCCGCGGACTTCGCGCCGGCTGTCCAGCGCGCATTCGCGCTGTTCCGCTCGTCACGGCCTGGCCCGGTCGCGCTCTCGCTGCCGACCGATCTGCTGATGGCGCGCGTGGTCTCGCGCGCGAACGATCCGACCGGGCGGCCGCCCGCGTGCGACCGGGCGTTGATCGCCCGTGCCGCCGAACGGCTCGCGAGTGCGTGCCGGCCGGTCCTCGTCGCCGGCGGCGGCGTCGTGTCGGCAGGAGCGCACGAGGAACTGCGTGCGATCGCGCGGCGGCTCGGCGCTCCGGTGATCAGCACGGTCATGGGGCGGGGCGCCATGCCCGAGTCGGATCCGTTGTGGGTGTCGGTGCTCTCGAACAAGTACGCGAGCCAGCCCGTGCTCGAATCGGCCGACGTGGTGCTCGCGGTGGGATGCCGGTTCGCGCACCGGTCGACGCGCGGTCTGCTGCTCGATCTTCACTTCGCTCCCGAGCAGACGCTGATCCATCTCGACATCGATCCGTCCGTGATCGGCAAGCTGTTCCCCGCCGATCTCGCCATCGTGGGCGATGCGCGCGACGGGCTCGAGGCGCTCTCCGCCGCTCTTGGGCCGGGCGGCCCCAAGGCGCAGTGGCAGCAAGGTCGCCTCGACGCGCTGCGAGCCGCGCGGAGCCCGCGCTGGAAGCCCGACACGGGCCAGCTCATCGATGTCCTCCGCGCAGCGCTGCCGGCCGACGGCATCGTGGTCAACGACCAGACGGGCATCAACTACTGGATGGAGTGGCATTTCCCGGTGCTCGCGCCGCGGACGTTCCTCTATCCGGTGGGGTCGGCCACCCTCGGCTATGCCGTGCCCGCGGCCATCGGCGCCAAGGTCGCGCACCCGGACCGGGCCGTGCTGGCGGTGGTCGGCGACGGCGGCTTCATGTTCTCGGTCAACGAGCTCGCCACTGCCGTGAAGTATCGGCTCGGGGTCGTGTTCCTGGTCCTGAACGACGAGCGGTATGGCGCCATCAAGTACCTGCAGGAGGCGATGTTCGCCGGGCGGTGGGGGGAGACCGAGCTGGCCAATCCCGACTTCGTCGCGCTCGCCCGCGCGTTCGGCGCCGAGGGCCGTCGCGTCGACGGCATCGAGGCGCTGGGTCCGGCCCTTGCCGAGGGGTTTGCGGCCGGTCGTCCTGTGGTCATCGAGCTGCGGATGGCTGTCTCGCCCCCGTGGGAGCTGCGAGGGACATGACGCTTCGCGACCGCATCGGAGTCGACCTCGGGGGGCGCCGGCCCATCGAGGACGGAATCGCGTGGGCCGTGGCGAACGGGGTGCGCTACATCGACTGCTGTCTCGAGGCGGCGGGCGCGGCGCCGAACGCGCCGCATCTCTGGAGCGACGGGCGTGCGGCGGCCGTGCGCAGCGCGGCCGAGCGGGGCGGCGTTCATCTCGGCCTGCACACGCTCTCCGGTGTCAACGTCGCAGAGACCGCGCCGTTCGTGGCCGAGGCGGTCGATCGCTACCTTGAAGCCTACATCGAGCTGGCACCGCGAGTCGGCGCGGAGTGGATCGTCGTGCACGGCGGCTTTCACTTCACGTCCGACTACGCTGCGCGCCGCGCAGCGAGCCTCGACCGTCTGGCCCGCGCGGTGGAGCGCGCCGAGCGGGCGCGCGTGCGGCTCCTGCTCGAGAACTTGAACCGCGAGCCCGAGCACGCCGAGGTGCGCTATCTCGCGTTCAGCGTCGAGGAGTGCCGCGAGTACTTCTCCCGCATCGCCTCGCCGTGGCTCGGCTGGGCCTTCACCGTGAATCACGCCCATCTCGTGCCGGAGGGCGTTTCGGGATTCCTCGACGCCATCGGCCTCGCCCGCTGCGGCGAGGTGCGGTTGGCCGACAACCGCGGCGACTTCGAGCAGCACCTGAAGCCCGGCGAGGGCACCATCGATTTCGGCGACATGTTCCGCCGCATCGAGGGCGGCGGCTATGCGGGTCACTACATGCTGGCCTTCAGCTCGCCGGAGGACATGCTCGCCGGGCGGGACGCGCTCGTGCGGGCGGCCGGCGGCTGACGCGGCCCGCTCATCACCCCGACCAGGAGGGCTCCCACATGAACATCGGCGTCTCCGTCCCGCTTCCGGCGTACAAGGTGGACCCCGGCTTCATGGCGCGTGTCGCCGAGCAGCTCGGCTTCGAGTCGCTCTGGTGCGCCGAGCACCCCATCATGCCGGTCAAGACCACGAGCCGGTTCCCCGGCTCGGGCGACGGCATCATCCCCGAGAGCTACTCGCACTTCGTCGATCCGTTCGTGGCGCTCGCCCGCGCCTCGGGCATGACCACGCGGCTCAAGCTGGGGACCGGGATCACGCTCGTGCCCGAGCGCAACCCGCTGCTGCTCGCGAAGGAGATCTCCACGCTCGATCTGTTCAGCGGCGGGCGATTCCTGTTCGGCATCGGCACTGGCTGGCACCGCGAAGAGACCACGATCATGGGCGGGGATTTCGACCACCGGTGGACGCAGACGCGCGAGGCCATCCTGGTCATGAAGGAGCTCTGGACCAAGACCGAGGCCGAGTACCAGGGCAAGTACTACCGGTTCCCCGCGGTGAAGTCCTATCCGAAACCGGCCCAGAAGCCGCACCCGCCGGTGATCCTGGGCGGCCACGCGAAGAACGTGCTGGAGCGCATCGCAGAGTGGGGCGACGGCTGGCTGCCGAACCGGGCCACGCCGGAAGAGGTGAAGGCGGCCCGCGGCAAGCTCGACACGCTCGCGAAGAACGCCGGCCGGGACCCGAAGTCGATCACGATCTCAGCCTTCGGCCAACCACCGGACCCGGACCTGGCCCGCCGCTTCATCGACGCGGGCGCCGAGCGAGTGATCGTGAGACCACCCACGGCGAACAGCGAAGCGGAGATGCAGTCGGAGCTGGAGAAGATCGCGAACGTGATGCTTCGCTGATAATCGCGCAGGCGGCTTCGGCGCGAACGTTAGCGGCGATCGGTGTGGAGAATAGAGCAAGAGACGACGTAGCGGATCGAGTTGGGCGCGTTCGAGCGCGGGCTTCGCCCGCGCAACCTTGTTCGAGGGGGGAGGCAGGTCCGAGCGAGCCGTCAGGCTCGCCGGACCGTCGGAAGGGGGGCGTGAGCCCCCCTCCGAGTATTAAAAACTGCGGATCAGCCGCTCGACCCGTTCGTCGTGGCTCTGGAACGGGTCCTTGCAGAGGATCGTCTCGCGCTCGGGGTCGTTCAGCTTCAGGTACACCCAGTCCACCCGATAGTCCTTGCCCTTGAGATTCGCCTGACGGATGAACTCGCCGCGCAGGCGAGCCCGCGTCGTCTGGGGCGGGGTGTGCTTGGCGCGCTCGATGGCCTCGTCGCTCGTGACGCGGTCGACGAGTCCGCGCCGGACCAGACTCCAGTAGAGTCCCTTGTCGGGCCGGATGTCGTGGTACTGCAGGTCCATCAGCGACACCTTGGGATCGCGCCACGACAGCCGGTTCTTCTCCATGTACGCCTGGATGACGCGCTGCTTGATCACCCAGTCGACCTCGCGCTCGAGCTGCATCGGATCGTCGGCCAGCGCCTCGATCACGTAGGTCCATCGGGCGAGCACGTCGCGGGTGATGGGGTCGGCGTCGATCGCCTGGACGTAGCGCGTGGCCTGCTCGAGGTACTCCATCTGCAGCTGCAGCGGCGTGATCGAGCGGCCGTCCTTGAGCCGGACCGTCTCGCGCAGCGTCGGGTCGTGGCTGATGTCGCGAATCGCCTGGACGGGGGACTGGAGACTGTAGTCCTTGTCGAAGTGCCCGTCCTCGATCATGTCGAGGATGAGCGCGGTGGTGCCGACCTTCAGATAGGTGGCGACCTCGGACATGTTGGAATCGCCCACGATGACGTGCAGGCGGCGGTAGCGCTCGGCGTCGGCGTGGGGCTCGTCGCGCGTGTTGATGATCGAGCGGGACGAGGTGGTCGCGCCGGAGATCTCCTGGCAGATGTGCTGCGCGCGCTGCGACAGGCAGTAGTGGAAGCCGCGCGGCGTCTGCAGCACCTTCCCCGCGCCCGCGAAGATTTGCCGGGTCACGAAGAACGGGATGAGGCCCTCGGCCAGCCGCTGGAAGGACACGTCGCGGCTCACCAGGTAATTCTCGTGGCAGCCGTACGAGTTGCCCGCCGAGTCCGTGTTGTTCTTGAAGAGCAGGATATGGCCCGAGATGCCATCCTCGCGCAGCCGCTTTTCCGCCTGATGCAGGAGGTCCTCGACGATCCGCTCGCCGGCCTTGTCGTGGACGACCAGGTCGACGATGTCGTCGCACTCGGGCGTGGCGTACTCGGGATGAAAGCCCGTATCGAGGTAGAGCCGCGCCCCGTTCTCGAGGAACACGTTCGCGTTGCGCGCGCCCGGGATCACCTTCTCGAAGAGGTAGCGGGCGACGTTGTCCGGCGAGAGGCGACGCTGTCCGTTCAGCGTGCAGGTGAGCCCGTACTCGTTCTCGAGTCCGAAGATCCGGCGTTTCATGTGGCGGCCAGGGTAGCAGAGGCGTGGGGAGAGGGCAAGGAATGAAACGGTGCCAGGCGCCCTACGTCCCCTCGGCCAGGAGCTGATGCAGGACCTCGGCGGGGATCCGGCGGAACTTGCGCCGCTCCTTGCCGCGATCGAGGACGGCGACCTCGAGGTCGCGCTCCGTCAACGTCTTGTTCTGGGTGACCATGAGGGCGCGGACGCCGAGCTTCACGGCGGCGGCGAAGTCGAGCCCGTCCTGGTAGTTGTCCTTGAGGTAGCGCCGGATCTCGTCGGACTGCCCGCCCATCGCGGCGTAGTTCTTCTCGTCCTCGATCGTGCCGTCGTAGAGGATGTGGTAGATCTCGTTCTTCATCCCGTTGTTGCCGTCGCCCACCTCGACCACGAGCACCTCGACCTCGAACGGCTTGATGTCCTGGGTGAAGATGTTGCCGAGGGCCTGCGAGTACGCGTTGGCGAGCGACTTCGCGCTGACGTCGCCGCGGCTATAGGAATACCCCTTCACGTCGGCGAGCCGTACCCCGGCCACCCGCAGGTTCTCGAACTCGTTGTACTTGCCCACGCCGGCGAACGCGATGCGGTCGTAGATCTCGGAGACCTTGTGCAGCAGGGTCGACGGGTTCTCGGCGACGAGCAGGACGCCATCGGTGTACTCGATGGCCACGATGGCGCGGCCGCGGGAGATGCCCTTGCGGGCATACTCCGCCTTGTCCTTCATGATCTGCTCGGGCGAGACGTAGTAGGGGAGCGGCACTCACAGCCTCCCGCGGTCGTTCATGATGGCCTCGCAATGTCGCCGGACCTCGTCCTCGGCGACGTCGCTGAACCCCGAGCGCGTGACGGTCTTCACCGAGGGCAGGATGCCGCGCAGGAGATCCGGACTGCCGGTGCCGAGGTCCTCGTCGGCCGCGTCGATGAGCGCCTCGATGGCGACGCGGACGGCTTCCTCCCGGGGCATGTCGCGCTTGAACCGCTTCTTGAGCGAGTCGCGCGCATCCTTGCCCCCCGAGCCCTGGGCGAAGTAGTCGGTCTCTTCGTAGCGGCCTCCCGTCACGTCGTACTTGAAGAGACGGCCGGTGCCGGCCCGCTCGTCGAAGCCGGCAAAGATGGGGACGACCACGAGGCCCTGCATCGCCATGGGCAGGTTCATCCGGATCATCTGGCCGAGCTTGTTCGCCTTGCCGTCCAGGGAGAGGTTCTCCCCCTCGACCTTCTCGTAGTGCTCGAGCTCGGTCTGGAACAGGCGCGCCATCTCCATGGCCGGGCCAGCCGCGCCGGCGATGCCGACGCCCGACAGATCGTCAGCCTTGAAGATCTTCTCGATCCGCCGCGAGGCTACCTGGTAGCCCTCGCTGGCCTGGCGGTCGCCCGCCATCACGACTCCGTCGCGGTACCGGAGCGCCAGGACCGTGGTGCCGTGCGGGACGGCCAGCGGCTCGTGGTCGGCACCGGTCGGCTCGCGGCGACCGGGCAGCAGGTCGGGAGCGGTCCGAGCCAGCAGCTCAGCGAAGCTGGTGTTCGAGTAGTCGAGGAACGCCTTCTGCCACTGATCGCCCAGCATGTCAGCAGTCGCCGCTGGGCTTGCCGAGGTTCCTCAAGAGGTCTCCGGCCGTGGGCGACTCGGCGAAGAGCTGGCGGACGTGCGCCTCGGTGCCCCGAAGCGGCTCGAGCATGAAAATCTTCTTGAGGGGACCTTCCTTGAGGTCGAAGATCACCGAGTCCCAGGACGCCGAGACCACCTCGTCCGAGTACTTCTGGAGACACATGCCGCGGAAGTACGCGCGAGTGTCCTTGGGCGGATCGTAGATCGCCTTGGAGACCTCGTCGTCGGTCACGAGGCGCTCGACGGCATCGGCCTCCTCGAGCTTGTAGTAGAGCCCCCTGCCGGGGCGCACGTCGTGGTACTGCAGGTCGATCATCGCGACGCGCGACTCCGCCCAGTCCAGCTCGTGCTTGGAGATGTAGTTCTCGAGGAGTTGACGCTTGATCACCCAGTCCAGCTCGCGATCGAGACTCATGGGATCCTGCGCCAGCCGGTCGAGCACGGAGCCCCAGCGAGCCAGGACGTCGTGCACCCACGGCTCGTGCTCGCGGGTCCGGTAGTAGCGATGCGCCATCTCGAGGAACTCGCGCTGCAGGTCGATCGCGGTGACGGCCCGCCCGTCCTTGAGCTTGATGGTCTCGCGACAGGCCAGATCGCGCGACACGCGGCGATAGGCGATGACCGGGCTCTCGAGCGACAGATCGCGGTCGATGAAGTCGTCCTCGATCATGCTGAGCACGATCGCCATGGTCCCGCACTTCAGATAGTTGGCGACCTCGCTCATGTTCGCGTCGCCGACGATGACGTGGAGACGGCGATACTTCTCGGGATCGGCGTGCGGCTCGTCACGGGTGTTGATGATGGGGCGGCTGTGCATGGTCTCGAGGCCGACCTCGGTCTCGAGGAAGTCGGCGCGCTGCGAGATCTGGTAGTCGCAGTGCTCCGTGTTGTTCTCGGCGCCGACCTTGCCGGCGCCGGTGAAGATCTGGCGCGTGGCGAAGAACGGCATCAGGTGCTGCACGATGCGGGCGAACGGCACCTTGCGGTCCATCAGGTAGTTCTCGTGGGTGCCGTACGAGTTGCCCTTGGAGTCCGTGTTGTTCTTGTAGATCAGGATGCGCTGCTCGGGCGGCGACACCGCCTCGGCGCGCGAGCGGGAGAGATTCAGGATGCGCTCGCCCGCCTTGTCCCAGATGACCAGGTCACGCGGGTTGGTCGTCTCCGGGGAGGAGTACTCCGGATGCGCGTGGTCCACGTAGAAGCGCGCCCCGTTGGAGAGGATCAGGTTGATCAGGCGCGACTCCTCCTTGGAGGGCACGTCCTTGTCCTCCATGTACTCGAAGCCACGCGCGTCCCTGAGCGGGCTCTCCGCCTCGTAGTCCCATCGGATCCGCGACGAACGATATGTCTCGTACGAGTTGATGAGCAGGAGCGAGGAGAGGATCGGGTTGAAGTCGGGCTGGTTCTTGACCGTGATGCCGTACTCGGTCTCGATCCCCATCACCTTAGGAATGGCCATGATGTCCCCGATCTCGGTCGTCGGTAAAGCACATACGGCGAGAGGGAGTGCGACGCTCCCACCCGCCGTCGTGGGTTACAGGTACTGGCCGGTGTTGATGACCCGCTCGACGGCCCGCTGCTTGTCCTTGACCTCGCCCATGAGGGGCTTGACGTAGACGATGCGCTCGCCCTTCTTGCCGGCGATCTTGGCCCAGTCATCGGGGTTGGTGGTGTTGGGGAGGTCTTCGTTTTCCTTGAACTC
>Ga0187894_10001988_pt1 | contig 25159 bp, 19 predicted proteins | sample GBC1701081metaG_FD_136650 | JGI IMG/M metagenome (GOLD analysis project Ga0187894, IMG submission 136650) | White microbial mat communities from a lava cave in the Kipuka Kanohina Cave System on the Island of Hawaii, USA - GBC170108-1 metaG ... | reverse complement strand
GCGACGGGGTCACCCGTGCTGCTGTCCAGCGGCATGAGCGGGTGGGCCGAGCTCGATGACGCCGTGGCTCGCCTGCGGCGAGGCGGCGCCGGTCCGCTCGCCCTCCTGCAGTGCACGTCGAGCTACCCCTCGGCCCCCGAACGGATCGGTCTCAACGTGCTCGAAGAGATCCGCCTCCGGTACGGCTGCGCGGCCGGTCTGTCCGACCACTCCGGCGGCATCGTCGCCCCACTGGCGGCCGTCACCCTCGGGGCACGCGTGGTGGAGGTGCACGTCACCTTGAGCCGGGCCATGTTCGGGCCGGATGTGGTCGCCTCGGTGACCGACGCCGAGCTCGCCGCGCTGGTCCGTGGTGTCCGCCAGATCGAGGCGATGCTGGTCTCACCGGTCGACAAGGACGCGGCCGCGGCCGAACTGCTGCCCATGCGGCGGCTCTTCGGCCGATCGCTCGTCACCCGGACGGCCCTGCCGGCGGGCCATGTCCTGGGACCGGACGACCTGGTCGCCAAGAAGCCGGGCGGCGGCATCCCGCCCGCCCACCTGGACGAGCTGGTCGGCCGGCGCCTGCGCCGGGCGCTGCAGGCCGACGCCGCGGTGTCCGACGCCGACGTGGAGCCGGCGGTCGAACCGACCGCACCGGTTGCGTGAATTCCTGCTGACCAATACCCCTGAAACTCTCGAACCTGACAGCAGCTCATCTATGCTTCCCGGCGTGGGCGCGAAGGGGCGACGATGGGCCGTGCTGCGCCGGTACGACATCCCCGATCTCGTGGACCGGTCGGCCACGTACCTCACGCGCTGGCGGCTGGTGGAGACGCCCTGGTTCGGCGTCTATCTCCATGCCATCCGCCTCCCCGACCGCGATCCTCATCCCCACGACCACCCGTGGCCCTTCGTGGTGGTGATGCTCAAAGGCGGCTACACCGAGGAGTACCACGACGGGTTGCCCGCCGCCGTCGAGGCGGCGTCGGGCGGCGGTGGGCGCACCCGCCGGTGGCGGGCCGGCCACGTGCGCTTCGTACCGACCACCGCCTTCCACTCGATAACCGGCCTCGATTGGTCGCCGACGTTCACGCTCATGCTGGTAGGCCGCCGCCGGCACGAATGGGGATATGCAACCCCGTCGGGATGGGTGCATCACGAGCGGTACCGGGTTCGTATCGGTGCTGAATAGAACGTCCGTTGGTGTTCAACTCACGCGAATGATGGTCGCCTCCGACGGGACACGCCCACCTGTGACGGCGACCAGCATGTAGTGCCCCGGGGGGGCGGTCGCGCCGTCGGGGGGCGCCACGACGGTCGAGGTGCGCCGCCCGCGGGCGTCGGTGCTGGTCATCACCCGGAGCTGGACCGAACGCTGGTTCTGGTCGAACGAGTGGGTCACCGAACCCAGCGCCAGAAGGACGAACTCGGTGGCCTCGGGGCCGGCGGTCACCACCGAGAAGGGCCGGCCGTAGGCGACCTCGGTGGGCGCCTCGACGACGCGCGGGCGCTCGGTGAACATGTACCACGGGTAGTAGTAGCGGAACGAGGCCTTCTCGCCCGACGTGCCGACGACGCGATCGCGGCCACCCCCGACCAGCACCCGTCCGTCGGGCAGGAGCAGGGCCACGTTGTGGTAGCCCCGCATCTCGACACCGTCGCTGGCACCGATGGCGGCGGCGAAGCCCGAGGCAGGGTCGACGTACTGCGCCCGCCGAGTGCCGTCGCCGTGCTCCTCGTGGCCGGCCACGACCAGCATGCGGCTGTCGGGGAGCACCACGGCCGTGCCGTGGTGGCGGCCCACCTGGAGGTCGACCCTCGGCAGCCATTGCCGGGCGATCGGGTCGAACACGTCGGCGCTGTGGTTGGCGGTGCTCCCGTGGGCACCGCCCGCCACCAGGACACTGCCGTTGGCGTAGCCCCATCGGCCGTTCTCGACCCGGAGCGGCAGCATGGCCGCCGTGGCGCCGTGGTTGGGGAACTCGATCGGCCGAGAACCCGGGCGGGCGAGGCCGGTCAGGTCCCAGTTCGTGGGTTCGCCGACCTTGTGGAGCAGAGGAACCCCCGTCTCGCCGATCATCATCACGTCGACCGGCGCAGCGGCGTACGGCACGGTGAACACGTGCGGGTAGTCGCTGGCGTAGACGTCGAACGGCGTCTGGCCGAAGGCCGAGTCCGCGACGAAGGTGTCCGTTCCGGGGTCGAACACCTCGGTGCTCAGGTTGGGCAGGGCGTCGGGGGTGACGGAATCGAAGCCGCCGGTCACCAGCATGCGACCATCGGCCAGCTTGGTGACCGTGGGGTACCAGCGCCCGGCGCGGCCGGACTTCCCCGGTGCACCCACCTCCGCCTCGAGCCGTCGCCACGTCGACCCGTCGTAGGTGGTCGCGGTCGGCAGGCCCGTGATGGTCAGCCCACCACCGTCGGCCTCGAAGCCGCGGGTCCCGCCGACGGTCAGCAACCGCCCGTCGGCCAAGAGGGCGTGCCCGCTGCAGTCCAGGGAATCGAACACCGTGAAGCTGTCGACCCGAAGCCCCGACGCGGCCACGGGCTGAGCCAGTTCGTCCACCACGACCTCGCCCGGGAACGCCGGCGGGCCGGGCCGCATGGTGAAGGCGTTCGGCGTTGTGACGGTGCCCTCGGTCGGCACCCCCGGCTCGAAGGTCTCCCGTTCCACCCCGATGAAGAGCACCCGGCCGTCGGGCATCAGGGAAGCGTGCCAGGGCGCCGCGTATGTGCCGTCCGGGTTGCGGAACACGATCTCCGGGCTCCACGCGTCCGGCATCACAGGCAGCGTGACGGTCTCGGCGGCCGCCGGCACCATGGCCGAAGCCGCCACGACGCCCACGATGGCAAGGCGTAGGAAGCGACGCCTTGACCTCTGTGTCTTCAACCAACTCCCCCGTGCCAATAGGAGCCCCGCAGCCCTCTAGTATTCACTCATTATGGCCGATCGAGATTGCATGTGGGGGACCGAAAGATGAACGATCTTCCTCATGCAGCCGCCGACGCCCCGGTTGGGCCGCCACCGCGCTCCCGGCGGCCCTGGTCACGGCGCCGCACGATGGTCTGGAGCGTGGTGCTGCTGGCGTTGCCGGCGGTCCTGGTCCTGGGCTACCCGTTCCTCCGGCTGCTGGGCGTGGCCGCCAACGACGCGCTCAACCCTGTCCCCGACGTCCCGGCACCACACGCCTCCCTCCCGCCGGCGGCGGGCTCGCTTCCCCCCGACCGCCTCGTCTTCGACTCGGACCGGAGCGGGAACTTCGAGGTCTTCACCATGGCGGCCGGTGGCGGCGATCCCCGGCAGTTGACCGACGACCCCCGGTACGACTCCTGGTGGCCGAGGGTGTCGCCGGACCGGGCCCGGATCCTGTTCTACCGGGCTGACGCCGGCACCCACGACCGAGATGCCACCCGCAACAGCCTCTGGATGATGAACGCCGACGGGTCGGGGGCGCTGGAGATCCGGCCCCGGGGCACCGACGGCTGGCGTCTCCAGGGCCACGCCGAGTGGTCGCCGGACGGCGGCCGCCTGGTGATGTTCGGCGGGAGCCGCTTCAACCCGCAGATCTACCTGACGACGGCCTCGGGTCGGCGGGTCGCCAAGCTCACCGACCGGCCCGGCACCAACCTCGACCCGAGCTGGTCGCCCGACGGCGCCACGGTGTACTTCGTGGGTTGCCCCGGCCCGCTGTGCTTCGAGCGGGACTACGAGATCTACTCGATCCCCGCGGCGGGCGGACCGGTGGTGAGGATCACCGACGACGGCCTGCGCGACCAGGATCCGTACGCCTCCCCGGACGGCCGGCACCTGGCCTGGCTGACCGAGACCTCGACCGACGGCATCGGTCAGTGGAACATCCGCCTGGCCGACGCCGACGGGTCCAACCTGCGGCGGGTGACCGACGACGAGCACGTCAACAGCAAACCCGAGTGGAGCAAGGACGGCCGGCTCATCTACTTCCACCGGCTGGAGGTGGGTCGGAGGCGGGCCTTCGGCATCTTCTCGGTCCGGCCCGACGGGACAGGGCTCACCGAGCTGACGCCCGAGAGCACAACCGTCAGCGAGTACCCCGGGACCTGAGCAGCAGCGCGGCGGCGAGGGCCAGGAGAACGGCGGCGACCAGCAGGGCTCCGGCCGGGCGCGCCTCACCGTCGCCATCGCCCTTTGCGTCCGAGGGTGCGGCGACCATCGTGTGGCCCGGCCCGGTCGTCGCCGTCGACGTCCCCGGCATCGAGGTGGCGGTCGCCGGTCCCGTCGGCAAGGGCATGGTCGGTGCCGAGGACCTCGGGGCCGACGTCGGGGCCGCCGACGTCGGGGCCGACGGCGTCGGGACCGCCGATGTCGGGGCCGACGGCGCGGGCGATGTGGGCGGCACCGGGGCGGCAGTGACCGGTGGCGGGGCCGGCGCGGTACCGGCCCGGGCCGGGACGACCTCGGGGTACTCGTTGTCGAACGCGCCGCCGTGGTCGGGCAGCAGGCGGGTGAGACCGGCGCCTGACGTGCTCACCCGGTAGATGTTGAACAGCGGCGATCCGCCCGTGGCGCCCGGCGCCCGATGGAAGTAGATCGTCGAAGCGTCGGCCCAGTTGGGCTTGGAGTTGGTCGCGCCGTCGTTGATCAGCGGCCGGGCGCCGCCACCATCGGGGCCCATGAGAAAGACGCCCCAGCTCAGCAGGCCCCCGGTGTTGCGAAGCCAGGCGATGGCCGAGGCGTCGGGCGCCCAGTACGGGTCGTAGTCCGGCGCCAGGTCGTAGGTGAGGCGGACCTCGCCGGTGCCGTCCAGGTTCACCCGGTAGACCTCGTACAGCGCCTCGGTGCACAGGGCGATCGGGCAGCCGACGAAGAGGAGCGAGCGGCCGTCGGGCGCCCAGCTCGGGTCGATGTTGGTACCCGGCCGCGGGCCGCCTGCGCCGTCCCGGGTGACCCGCCGGGGCCGGTCGCCCGTGCGGTCCACGACGAAGATCTGCGGGTTCCCGGGCGGGCCGCCGATGAGCGCCAGCTGGCGCCCGTCAGGCGACCACTCGACGTGGGCCTGCAACGACCAGCCGTGCGCGCCCACGGCCAGAACCTGGCGCAGATCGGCCCCGCCGGCGCCCACCATCCAGGTGCTGGCCTTGCTGTAGTCGCGATCTCGGACCCCACGAGGCGTGCGGTGGAACGCCACGGTGATGCCGTCGGGTGACACCTTGGGCCAGAAGCTGTCGAAGCGGCTGTCGGAGGTGAGCTGGCGGACGGCGCCGTCCTGGAGCACGAACAGCTCGAGGTTCCCGGTCCGGTTGGAGTCGAACAACATGGCCCCGGGCGGCAAGGTCGGCGGGACCGGGCCGCTCGCCGAGGCGAGCGGCGGCGCGTGCGCGACCGCCACCGAGAGCCCGAGGGCGACGGCCACGATGGCGGCCGCCGACCGCACCGGCCTCAGGCGACTGCCGAGAACGCGGCGCGAGCCGCCTCCCCGGTCCGGGCGAGGGTGAAGTGCGCGGCGCGGTCGCGGCCTCGCCGGCGCAGGTCGGCGCGCAACTCATCGTCGCCGGCCAGGCGGACGAGGCCGCCGGCGATGGCGTCCTCGTCCAGCGGGTCGACCAGGACGGCCGCGTCGCCGGTGGTCTCGGGGATGGCGGCGGCGGTCGACGCCAGCACCGGCGTGCCGCGGGCCATGGCCTCCAAGGGAGGCAGCCCGAAACCCTCGAAGAGCGAGACGTAGGCGAGGCTGTGCGCGTGCAGCAGGAGGTGCTCGCGCTGCGCGTCGTCGATGCGGCCGAGCAGAACGACCGAGCCCTCGGGCGCCGCCGCGCACGCCGCCTCCTCCTGCCCGGCACCCCACCAGCGCCCGCCGGCGATTACCAGCTGGTGGTCGGCCATCGCCGGGTCGGTCCGGGCCCGGGCGAAGGCCCGGACGAGCCGAGCCACGTTCTTGCGGGGGTGGAGGTTGCCCAGGTACAAGACGTACGGCCCACGGACACCGGCCGCCGCCAACGAGCGCTCGGCGGCGGCCGCCGCCTCGGCCCCGAGGGGCACCGGATCCTCGATGGCACAGGGCACGACGAAGACGCGGTCCTCGTGCAGCCCGAACTCCTCGAGGATGTCCCGCCGGCTGAACTCGCTCACCGTCAGGACGGCGCGAGCCTGCGTTGCCTGGCGCGGGACCAGGGTGTTCAGTCGCGCCCGGGTGGCCGGCGGGAAGTGCTCGGGGCACCGTCGGAACGATATGTCGGCGACGGCCAGGGCCACCGGCCCCGGCGACCAGATCGGTGCGTGGGTGACCGACACGACCAGCCGGGGCGCCCGGGCCAACCGCCGCAGGCGGGCCGGGAAGCCGACGGCGAAGTGGCGGGCCCCCGACCGTCGCCGGAAGCGGTCGACCGTCATGGCGCCCCATTCCACCACCTCGGCCGGGACCGGGGCACCGGCCGGCGCGTGGAGCCAGAAGTCGTCGCCGGGCGCCGGCGTGGCGGCCAGGCCACGCAGCAGGCCGCGGAAGCTGACCTCGTCGCCGCCCAGGCCCGAACCGAGCACCCACCCGTCGAGTGCGATCATCGAAGGCATCGGGACTCTTAGAACCTGAGCAGCGCTTCGGCCGCGCCGACGATGTCGGCGACCTGCGGAAGGGTGGCGGCCTCGAGGGTCGGCTCGTAGGCGACGTGGGTGTCCTTGGCCCCCACGCGCCGGACCGGTCCGTCCAGTTCGTCGAACAGCTCGTCGCCGACCCAGGCGGCCACCTCTGCGCCGAACCCACAGGTCACGACGTCCTCGTGGACGACGAGCGCCTTTCCGGTGCGGCTCACCGACTCGGCGACCATCTCTTTGTCCCACGGCGCCAGGGTGCGCAGGTCCAGGACCTCCACCTCGGCGCCAACCGTGCGCTGCAGCTCGCCGGCCGCCATGCGGCACCGCTCGACCATCGCCCCCCACGTGACCATCGTGAGGTCGCGTCCGGGACGGGCGCAGGCAGCCCGGCCGAAGGGCACGACGTAGTCGGACGGCGGGAAGGGGTCGCGCCCGTAGGCCTGGCGCAGGAGGTGCTTGTGCTCCAGGAACAGCACCGGGTCGCTGCCGCGGAGCGCGGCGCGAAGGAGGCCGGCGGCGTCCCGGGCGCGGGACGGGAAGGCGATCAGGAGCCCCGGCACGTGGGCGAAGATCGACTCCCCGCTCTGGGAGTGCCAGATCGCCCCGCCACGGAGGTACCCGCCGATGGGCACGCGGATCACCAGCGGGCAGTTGAAGGCGCCGTTCGACCGCCAACGTACGGTGGCCGCCTCGCTCTTGATCTGCTGCATGGCCGGCCAGATGTAGTCGAAGAACTGGATCTCGGGCACCGGCCGCAGGCCCCGCAGCGCCTGACCGACACCGCGGCCGACGATGTTCGCCTCGGCCAGCGGCGTGTTGAAGCAGCGGTCCCCGCCGAACGAGCGCTCGAGCCCCTGGGTGGTGCCGAACACCCCGCCCTTGCCTTCGAGCCCGGCGGCCAGCGCCGCCGGGCCGTCCGCCACGTCCTCACCGAACACCCGGACCCGGCCGTCGACGGCCATCTGCTCGTGCAGCGTCCGCCTGATGGCTTCCCCGAACCCGATCGGCTCCCCGGCGTTCCCGCCGTCGAGGGACGGCTCGGCCGGGAGGTCGGGCAACCGGTAGATGTGGTCGGTGACGGTGGCCGGGTCCGGCCGCGCCGCCGCGAGCGCGGCCTTCGCCGCCAGCGCCACCTCCTCGTACGCATCGGCGCGGATGGCGGCGACGTCGTCCCGGCCGAGGAGCCCCGCCGCCACCAGGCGATCGCCGAACAGGCGGATGGGGTCCAGCTCGTGCTCCTCGAGCAGCTCCTCGGCCGGCCGGTACTTGGTCTGGTCGTCGGCCGCCGAGTGGCCGTACGGCCGGGTCACCCGCGCGTGCACCAGGGCGGGGCCGCCGCGATGGCGGATGCGGGCGACGGCCGTGGCCGCGACCCGCCGGGACGCTACGTAGTCCCGGCCGTCCACCTGGTGCACGTCCAGGCCAGGGAACCCCGAGACGAGAGCGGCGACCGGCCCCGGAGACTGGTCACGGGACGGCACCGAGATGGCGTAGCCGTTGTCGGCCACGAGGTAGAGCACCGGGAGCGCGAGCGTGCACGCGGTGTTGAGCGACTCCCAGAACTCGCCCTCCGACACCGCGCCTTCCCCGAGCGAGACATAGGTGACCTCCTGGTCGGTGCTCCGGCACCCGGGCAGGCCGGGATGCCGGCTGATGTAGCGCCCCGCCTCGGCGCACCCGACGGCGGGCAGGCACTGGCTCCCGGTCGGGCTCGACTGCGTCACGACGTTCTTGCCGACCGACCCCCAGTGGGACGGCATCTGGCGCCCGCCCGATGCCGGGTCGCCGGCCGCCCCCACCGCCTGGAGCAGCATCTCGTAGGGGGTGACGCCGAGGGCGAGGAGCAGGGCCCGGTCCCGGTAGTACGGGAAGAACCAGTCGGCGCCGGCCCGCAGGTGATGGGCGAAGGCCAGGAGCACCGCCTCGTGGCCGGCCCCCGAGATGTGGAAGAAGGCCCGGCTCTGCTTCTGCAGGCTGATCTCGCGTTCGTCGAGGGCGCGCGAGACCAGGGCGGTGCGAAGGTCGGCGATCAGCTCCTCGGCCGGGTACTCCCGCAGGGCCGGGTCGAGCACGGTCGGCGGCCGCGGAGCCTGGCGCTGCGTCGGTCCGACCACCTCGGTCAACGCCATCTCGCCACCTCCGGGAAGCACTTAGCATCGGCGCGATGTCGAACCCCGCCGGTTCCGGGACCCTGGGCGAGCTGGTGCGCTCCGACTTCCAGGCGTTCCTCGATCTCGACGACGGGAAGGGCCGCAGCCTCCGGCGCCACCTCGACGTCCTCACCCATCCGGGCTTCCTGGCCGTCGTCGGTTATCGCCTGTCGGCGGCCGCCCACCAGCGCGGCCTGCTCCCGCTGGCCCGACTGCTGATGCTGGCCAACTTCGTGCTGTTCGGCACCGAGGTGTCCCCCCGGTGCCGGGCCGGACGGCGGCTGGTGCTGGCCCACCCGCAGGGGGTGGCGATCGGGGCCGGCGTGCAGCTGGGCCACGGTGTCCGCATCCTGCGGGGCGTGGCCGTCGGCACGGCCGGCTACAAGGACGCGGGCCGCGACGGGTTTCCCGTCGTCGGGGACGGCGTGCTCCTGTGCGACAGCGCCAGCGTGTTCGGACCGCTCACCATCGGCGCCGGCGCCGTCATCGGCGCCGGCGTGACGCTGTTCGACTCGGTGCCGGCCGGCGCGGTGGTCGTCGCCCGGCAGGAGCTGGACATCCGCCTCCCGCGCCCGCCGGCGTGAGGGGCCGGCCCTGCTCACGCGAAGCAGCGGGCCCATTTGTCCATAGAGACGCCCAGCGACCGGAAGACCTCCCGGTAGTGCTCAGGCAGTTCGGCCCGCTCGACCTCTGAGCGGAACTCCTCGGTGAGGGCGCCGAACATCTGGTCGTAGGCGCCCGGCCGCAGCCGCTCCACCGCGCGGTCGATCAGGCGGTAGAACGGCATCGACATCAGGTGCATCCAGTGCTCCATCATCATCACCCGCTCGATCGTCGACTGGCGCGTGTGCTCCACGACGGGACGGCCGAACGACAGCAGGTCGCCCCGCAGGTCCATCAGCTTCTTGACGACGTAGCCGCCCCAGATGTCGTCGTGCCGGCTCAGATGCCACGACCCGTTGACCCACACGTCGGGGAGGAAGAAGTAGGCCGGCGTCAGTTCGGCGGCGAACGACGTGTTCATGCCGCACACCGGGACGTTGCCCAGCGCCACGTAGTTCCGGTCGCCCCGCAGGCCCGGGTCGTACGGCGGCTCGGCCTGGACCTTGTCGATCCCGTTCAGGTCCAAGATGTTGTCCCAGACACCCATGTTGAGCTTCACGTCGCCGCTGGCCACCGTCTCGCTGACGGCCGCCGCCGTCGGGTTGCGGTACTCGTAGGGGAAGCCCCGGGCGAAGAAGCCGGGCTGCTCCACGGTGTTCACCCAGGCGCCGGCCAGCGCGGGCGCCTGGTCGACCAGCCCGAGGCACTCGAGGTGGGACTCCAACCAGCCCGGCCTGGTGCGGCAGTCGTAGTCGAGGGCGATGATGACGTCGTAGCCCTCCCGGTACGCGACGTAGTGGGCGAAGTTCCGGGTGGCGGCGCTCTTGTGCGGGATGGCGTCGTAGTGCTCGCCCATGATGTCGCGCTGCGCGGCGTAGTCGTAGTAGGTGACGTTGCCGCGCGGGGGCGGTGCCAGCTTCCCGTCGCTGTCGTCGACGACGAGGATCGGGATGTCGTCGGGGATGGCGTCGAAGAGCGCCCAGTCGGGGTCGTTGGGAATGGGAACGGCGACGGCGATCCCCGCGGCCGCCCGATCGGTGGCGGTGGGTTGGGTCGTCGGGGTGATCGAGTCGATGGCCACCAGGGCCTCCTTTGCTGTGGGTCAGACCTTGCCCCGGACCAGGGTGGTCCGGAGGTTCTGGAGATGGCTGCGAGCCTGCTGGCGGGCCGCCGGCCCCCCGACCGGGGAGCTGGCCGCGTAGAGCGCGGCGCGGGTCGCGAAGCCGGCGAACTCGGCGGCGCGGACGCCGGCCGCGGCCAGGCGGCCGTGGCGCGACTGGACGTAGTGGTTGAAGTTCCGCAGCGCGGCCGGGGACGCTCGGCCCGTCTGGCGCCTGGTGCTCTGGCCCATGAGGTGAACCGCCTGGGCCGCCGGCTCGTACCAGACGTGCCAGCCGCCGTCCCGCGCCCGCTGGCACAGCTCGACGTCGTCCATGTAGCAGAAGTACGTCTCGTCCATCAGTCCGATCTGGTCGAGGGCGGCGCGCCGGACGAGCATGCAGGCGCTCGACACCCAGTCGGGCTGGAACGCGTCGGCCACGTCGTCGGCGAGGAACAGGCTGCGCCGCCGCCAGCGGCCCGGCAGCTTCTCGAGGAAGAGGTAGAAGGCGGCGACCGACCCCAGGTCGGGCGCCCGCCCCGCCGTCCATCGCTGCCACGTGCCGTCGCCGTAGACCAGGCGCGGGGCGACGACCGCCGCCCGCGGGTCCGCCCCCATGCGCGCCAGCAGGCCGGCCAGGCAGCCGGGCGTGAGCTGGGCGTCGGCGTTGATGAGCAGGACGTAGTCGTGGTCGCCGTCGCCCGAGCGCAGGGCCTGGTTGTTGGCCCGCGTGTAGCCCTCGTTCCGCTCGTTGGCGATCAGCTCGACGCCCGGCCATCCGCGCCGCACCAGCTCCACCGAGCCGTCGACCGATCCGTTGTCGACGACGACGACGCGCTCGGCGATACCGGTGGGGATGTCGGCCGCCAGGCTGGCGAGACAGGCGTCCAGCAGGTCGGCGGTGTTCCAGTTCACCACCACGGCCACGACGTGCGCGGGCGGCACGGTGCCGGGACCCGATCGCGGATCGATCCGAGAGCTAGCGCCAGTCAACGGACACCTCATGGGTCACGTGGGTGATCTGGATCGGCCGGGCGGGCCCGCCGGAGGCGGGCATCACGAACAGGTCCGGCTGGACGGAGGGACCTGAACTGATGAACGCGATCCGGGAGCCGTCGGGCGACCAGACCGGACGGAAGGCCGACGGCGCACCCGGGGGCGTGAGCTCGAGCTGCTTCCCCGAGGCGATGTCGACGCGGACCAGGCGCCAGCCCGTCGAGGCGACGGCGACGTCGGCGGGGTCGGCCGGGCCGCGGTAGCTGCTGTAGACCAGCGACCGCCCGTCCGGTGACCACGCCGGGCTGAGATTGAGGTGGTCGTCGTCGACGACGGTCCGCACGCCGAGACCGTCGGCACCCATGACCGCGATCACGCTCGCCCCGCCCCGACCGATCGAGAGGGCCACGCGGCGGCCGTCCGGTGAGAAGCGGCCGCCCGAGTCCACCACCTGCACCGCGCCGGACGTGGCGTTGGTCAGGCTGTACACCTCGCCGGTGGCCAGGTCCATCTTCAGCAGGAACGACTCGGAGTTCACGGTGGACCGGTTGGTGAACAGGACCGACTTCCCGTCCGGCGAGAAGCTGGGGTCGGTGTTGGCTCGCGGGTCGTCGGGGCGGGCGCCGTCCATGTAGTCCTCGGTCCACGCCGTCGTCAGCTGCCGGACCCGACCGGTGATGCGGTCCAGCAGGAAGATCTGCTCCTCGGCCACCTTGGGGTCCGACGGCGCATCGGCCCGGAGATGGGGGAGGTCGATGGTGTAGTGCTCCCTCCGGGTGGCGCCGGGCGGCGGGGGTGGCGCGGGTTCGGACCGGTCGGCGTCGAAGGGCGTGCGGGCCGAGAAGGCCACCAGCCGCCGGTCGGCCGACCAGCTCGCGCCCAACGGGACGAGGCTGTCGGGGACCGCCAGGGGCTGGGAGCCGAAGCGGTCGGGCTCGCTGACCGCCAGGCCCTTCACACCTTCGACGCCCACGAAGAGCAGGCCGTCGGGGGGCAGAGCCGTGCCGATGCGCCCGAGCGAACCCGGCACGGCCCCGGGCGCCGGGCGCCAGTCGAACCAGTCGATGTCCAGGTCGGGCCGCTCGACCACCGAGCGGCCGTCGCCGCCGTCGCGGTCGACCGAGCAGATGCAGACCACGCCCCGGGCCCGCGCCGACACGTAGCCGATAACCGTGCCGTCCGGCGCCCAGCGGGGCACGAAGGCGGCACCCTCCTCCGGCCGGCACGGGTCGGCTGCCGGCCGATCGCACTGGCTGCCCCCGGTGAGCACCTGCTGCTCGCCGCTGTCCATGTCCTGGGTGACCAGGTGCCACCCCTCGATCTTCACGAAGCCCCGCGGGTCGCCGCCGCTGGCCACGAGCTCCAGGAGGTCGATGTCGGTCAGGTCCCGCGCCGGCGTGCCGGGGCCCCGGTAGCTCCCGAAGCTGACCGTCCCACCGTCGGGCGAGACCTCGGGGTCGACGTTGGAGAATCGGTCCTGCACCAGCGCTCTCCGGCCCGTCACCCCGTCGGGCCCGGCCGTCCAGATCTGAGTGGTCACTGATCGGGCCGCGTCGTCGATCGACCGGGCGTACACGTAGGCGCCGTCGGGGGCCCAGCGCGGATCGGTGTCGGACGCCCCGAGCGGCGCGCCGGCCGCCGTCAGGTTCGTCACCTGGAGCGAGGCCAGATCGAGCGAGTAGAGGCCCACCAGCTTGAACTCGTCCCAGGACGAGGAGAACAAGACGGTGCGCTCGTCGGCCGACAGCATCGGCTGCGCGTTCCGCCAGCCCGTCGTCGTGAGCTGCCGCACGTCGGTGCCGTCAGCCCGCATGAGGTAGATCTCCTCGGCCGACCCGGGCTCGCCGAAGCGGGCCGTGTAGAGGATGTGGGTGCCGTTGAAGACCCAGGTGGGCCAGTTGTAGCGGGCGCCGTCGTCGGGCGTGACCCGCACGATCTCGTCGGTACCGGCGACGGTCGTGTAGATCCCCCACCGCCCGGTGGCGCGGTCCTTGGCGCCGAAGACGACGTGGAGGCCCGATGTCGACACGCCGGCGGTCCTGGCCCGGACGAGGCCGACGGCCAGCACGGACTGCACCAGAACGGCGAGGGCGACGACCGCCCACCGGCGCCTCACCCGTCCACCGTCCTTCGGACGGTGGACGAGTGCATGCCGATGGAGCGGCCTCCCGGGGCCATCGAGAAGCAGGCGACGACCAGGCCGAGAACGATCCAGAACACCGCCAGGGGCACCTCCTGGCGCAGCGAGAAGCCCAGCTGCTCCTCCAGCACGAGGAAGACGATCATGGCGAGGGCTCCTGCGCCGATCCCGCCGAACAGCGGATCCCGGGACCGGGCCAGCCGCAAGGCGGCCACGACCAGCACGGCGCCGAGCAGCAGGAGGCCGGCCAGCCCGATGATCCCCGTCTCGGACAGCTGGAGCAGGAACAGGTTGTGGACGGGGTTGCCGTCGAAGATCAGCCCGTAGCCGCTGAAGTTGGGCAGCGCCTGCTCGAAGTTGTTGAGGCCCACGCCGACCAGCGGGTGCTCGTAGAACATCTCCAGCGCCACGGCGTTCAGCTCGTTGCGGGAGTCCAGCTCGTAGCTGAACTGGTCGGTCCGAAAGTTGTCGGCGAACTGCGCGTAGGCGTAGGGCCACAGGGCGACCAGCGCGACCAGGCCAGCGGCCACGGCACGGGCCACGGCCCGTCGAGACAGCCGGCCGACGGCGAGCGTCCCGACGACCAGCAGCCCGGCCGAGGCGGCGAAGGCGACGGCGGCAGCCCGTGTCTGCGCCAGCAGCATCGGCAGGACCGCCATGCCGGTCAAGCCCAGGGCCACGATGCGGGCACGGCGGTGGCGGAGGTGGATGGCCAGGCTCAGGGCCATCAACCCGAGCATGCCGACCACGGCACCCATGAAGACAGGGTGGATGATGGTGCCGAACGGGCGACCGAGCTGGCCGGTGTCCAGCGTGCGCTCCCCCAGCTCGGTCGGGACGCCCAGGAAGGACAGGCCGAGCACGCCGCCGGTCTTCCATTGCAGCCCGACCACGACGAACTGCACGGCCAGGAGCACGCCCAGCGCGGCCAGCACGACGGCCACCTCCCGGCGCGACCGGACACGGGCGCCGAGATAGAAGAAGAGGGCGTACATGGCCAGGAACCGGATCGCCTGCGCGAACGCCAGGCCGACGTCCGCCGCGGCCACGACGCTGACCATGCTGATCAACAGGGCGCCCAGCGGCGCCCAGAAGATCGGTCGCCGGAGGGCGGCCACGGCGTCGCGGCCGAAGGTTCCCTGCAAGAACCAGTGCAGGTACAGCATGGCCAGCACGACATCGAGGGTCGAGACGTACAGACCGGGAGCGCCGCTGTGGACGTTGTCGGCGATCGACCCGAGGCCCTTGTGGAGGAGCAGCACCAGCGACAGGACCATGGCCGAGAGCAGCACCGCGGCGCGGTCCCGGACCAGCACGAGCATGGCGACGAAGCCGGCGCCGCCCAGTCCGGCCACGACGCCCTTTACGCCGAGCGGCGCCATGACCACCGCCAGCCCCCCACAGCCGACGGCGGTGACGACCGCCGTTCCCGTCCCTTCGGTGCGCACCACCGCCAGCATCAGGCGACCCCGACCGGGACCAGGTGATCCTGCGACGGCAGGGCGGCGCCGGTGGCCGGCGCCAGCAGGGCGCGGAACTCGTCGATCCGCAGCGCCCCTGTCATCCGGAGCCACGCGACGTCGCTGAGGACGGCGATGGACCCGGCCACCGGGACCGTCAGCCCGGCCGCGGTCGCCACGCCGAGGACGGCGAGGGCGAGAAGATGGGCCAGGCCGAGGCGGACCAGCCGCCCCCGGTCGAGGGAGGTCCCGAGCAGCCGTCCGGCGACCATGCCCGCGACCACCGCGGTGGCCGCGGTGGTGCCGAGCGTGCCCACCGCGGCACCCATGTACCCGAAGGTCGGTATGAGCGCCAGGTGGATCAGGGCGCCGAGCACGAGGGCACCACAGTTGTAGGCCAGGGTCACCCGCTGGCGACCGGCGGCCAGCAGCACGATGGCCTGCCAGGCGCAGAGCGACATCATCACGAGGGCCACGGCCAGGACGCGCATCGGGGCCGCGCTGTCGGCGTACTCGTCGGAGTACACCGCACGGACCGCCGGCTGGGCCAGGACGGCCACGAGCAGCGCCAGAGGCACCATCACCGCCAGGAGGACCTCGGTCCCCCGGCGGTACAACGCCTCGAACCGGGCCGGGTCGTCCCGGTGGTACCTCGACAGCAAGGGGAGCACCACGGTGACCGCGGTGACCGTGGCCACCAGCAGGTACTCGACGGGTTGGAAGGCCGCACCGTAGAGGCCGATCTCCCTCGACGGCCGGAGCGCGCCCAGCATCAGGCCGTCCAGCTTCAGGACCACGATGCCCACAAAACCGTTGGCCGCCACCGGCACCGCTGCCCGCAGGAGCGGCCTCACCAGGCCGAGGTTGAGCCGAGGCCGAGCCCGGAAGCGACCGCGGGCGATGGCGACGGCGATGGCGACCCCCACCACGCCGCCCACCACCGGGGCGGCCACGAGCTGGAGGAACGTACCCCCCCGGGCGATCACCACCAGCACCAGGGCCGTCTCCACCAGCTCGGCCGCGGTGAGAGCCAGCGCCTCGTACTGCTGGCGGAGCCGGACGTGGAACACGATGGCCGCGGCCAGCAGCGCGTCGCAGACGAAGTAGAGCGAGGCCACTGCGGCCGCCAGCCGCACAGCCCCGGTGCTGCCCATGGCCAGCAGGACGACCTGCACCAGACCGGCGCTCACCAGCGCCAGCGCGAGCCGCATCGCCACGACGGTGCCGAGGGCGCCGGCCTCCAGGTCCGGCTGGCGGGCCACCTCCCGCACGGCCACCCGCACCAGGCCGAAGTCGCACAGCAGCCCCAGCAGCGTGGTCACGATGAGGACCAGGACGAAGTCGCCGTAGCGCGCCGGGCTGAGATAGTTGATGATGGCCAGGCTGCTGACGACGTTGAGCGCCAGGTGGACGAGCTTCGCCCCGAACTGAACCGACACGCTCAGCGTCACGCCGCGGTCTACCCGGGCGCCCGGGCCGCTCATGAGGTGACGGCGTGGCCGGTGCGGGCCCGCGTCACGAGCGGGACCGGTCGGCGCGGCGGCGCGCTGCGGTAGCCGCGGTTGGTGTGGTGCAGGAGCACCTTCCAGTACAGCCAGCGGGTCAGCGCGGAGTTGCGGGCCTGGCGGCCGAGCCACCGCTGCACGTACGGGACCGTGGCCCGGTTGAACAGCGCGCCGCGGGCCAGGGCGCGCACCCTGGCGCGGAGACTGGCATCCCACGAGAACACGCCGTATCGCTCGAGCAGGCCCGCCTCGGGTACCAGCACCTCGAGGTCGCGCAGCCCGCGGCCCACCGACGCCTGGAGGCGGCACGCGCTGTCGAGCGTGTGGGGGTGGTAGTGCTCGCCCCACGCCCTCGGGTGGTAGATCACCGGGCGGCCCGACCGCGTCCAGCGGTACCCGAGCTCGATGTCCTCGCTGCCGATCTCGGCCCAGTCCTCGTGGAAGACCAGGTTGGCGTCGAGCATCTCGCGTCGAGGCAACGACAGGTTCATCGACCAGAAGTAGCGGTAGGAGACCGGGCGGCCGGCCTCGTCGGCGATCTCGTCGTAGCAAAAGGGTTGGTACCACTCGATGAACGGCGTGGTCGGCATCTGGCTGGACTGCTCGCAGTGGCCGAGCACAGCCACGGGCCCGTGGTGGCCGCGGTGCGCCCGCTCGTGCTCGAGCAGGAAGTCGGGCCGGACCCACAGGTCGTCGTTGAGGAACACGACGTACTCGCCGTCGGCGGCGCGCAGCGCCTGGTTCCGCTTCACCGCCGGCAGTCGCTCGTCGGTCGCCACCAGCCGGATCCGGACCGCCAGCTCCAGGGCCAGCCGCTCGACCATCGCCGGGGTGCCGTCGGTGGAGTTGTCGGCGACCAGGATCTCGTAGGCGTCGTCGGGGTAGTCGACGGCGGCCAGGCGCCGGAGCGTTTCCTCCACCACGTCGCAGCGGTTGTAGGTCGGCAGGATGACCGAGAACACCGGCATGGCCGTCATGGCGCGCCCACCGCCGGCGCCCGGCGCCCGTGTACCGCCTGGCGCACCGCGGTGGCGGCGATGACGGCGGCGGCCCGGCCGAACAGGCCGGCGGCGGCGGCGGCCCGGGCGGTGCCGGAGGCGCGGCGCAGGTGGTGCTTGGCGTAGTAGCGGTAGGCGCTCTGGTGGAACAGCCACTGCTGGCGGGCCGGGCGAGCGCGCTGCGCCCCTTCGTCGTGCACCACGACCGCGAGCGGGTCGCAGACCACCGACCACCCCGCCGCCCTGATGCGCCGGCACCAGTCGGCGTCCTCCCAGTACAGGAAGAACCCGGGGTCGAGGCCGCCGACGGTGTCCAGCACCCGCCGGGGCACCATGAGGCAGGCGCCCGACACCCAGTCGACGGGGTAGGGGCCCGACCCGCCACGCGACGGCGCGGCCAGGTACCGCTGCGACCACCGGTTCCGCGGGAACCGGCGGGTCAGCGGCGACCGCCGGCCGAAGACGGCGGCGGCCGGGGTCGGGAACGCCCGGGACGTCCGCTGGTCGCTGCCGTCGGGATTGCGGAGGCCCGGCGCCACCGCCCCCGCCGTCGAGTCGTGGTCCAGCAGCCGGGCCAGGCGGTCCAGCGAGCCCGGCTCGGCGCGTGTGTCCGGGTTGAGCAGGAGCACCTGGCGTCCCCGGGCCATGGCGATGCCCTGGTTGTTGGCCCGGGCGAAGCCCCGGTTGCTGGCGTTGGCCAGGACGACCGCGTGGGGGAAGCGGGCGCGCACCAACGCCGCGGTGCCGTCGCACGAGGCGTTGTCGACCACGACGACCTCGTGGCTGTGCGACGCGAGGGCGGCCGGCAGCGCGCCGAGGCAGTCCTCGACGTACGCCGTCGCGTTGTACGTCACGACCAGCACCGACACGTCGACGCCGTCGACACCGGGCATCTAGGGCGCGCTGACCAGGCTCGGTCGCCCGGCGATCCGGTCGGGGAAGGCGGCCCGGAGGTAGTCCTCGACGGCCTGCTGCCAGAGCCGCATCGAGTTCATTCCCTGGAGTTCGAGCATGAGGTTGCGCATCAGCTCGGAGCGCGGGCGGGGCGCGAAGTAGTCGCGGCTGAAGTGCTCGGAGGTGACCGGTACCAGCTCGACGTCGTGCCGGCCGAGGACGTCGAGGATGACCCGGGCCACGTCGAACCGGCTCCCGGTACCCTCCCCCGACATGTGGTAGAGCCCGTAGCTGCCGCTCACCACCAGGTCACCGAGGCAACGAGCGAAGTCGGCGGCGTAGGTGGGGGTGCCCAGCTTGTCGGAGACGGCGTAGATGGTCGTCTGGCCGGCCGCCAGCTGGTCCAGGATCAGCGAGACGAACTTGTGGTCCTTGCCGTGCCCGCCGCCCACCATCCATCCGGCCCGCACGACGTAGTGGTGGTCCACCAGGCGCTGGGTGAAGTGCTCCCCGGCCAGCTTGGTCTGCCCGTACACGTTGATCGGGTTGGGCGGGTCGAACTCGGTGTACGGCTCGGACTTGGTGCCGTCGAACACGCCGGCGGTGCTGATGTAGCAGAGCGGGATCGCAGCTCGGTGGCATGCGAGGGCGACCAGCTTGGTACCGAGGGCATTGGTGCGGGCCGCCCCGTCCGGGTCGCGCTCGCACACCTCCAGGCTGGTTTCGGCGGCGAGGTGGAGCACCAGTTCGGGCTCCACGTCGGCGAAGGCGTCCCTGATCTCGGCGTCGTCACGGACGTCCAGATGGCAGATGGACGGTCCGTCGTCGCCCCACGGGCGGGGGGACCCCAGGCGGATGTCGGTGACGACGACGCTGTGGCCCCGCCGCACCAGTTCGGGTACCACCGAACTGCCGAGCATCCCGGCCGCGCCGGTCAACAGGATTCTCATGAACTGGCCTCCTCGTGGCCGGGCTCGACGCGCCCGTCGCTTCCGTTGCTCGAACCGTTCTGTGCCGCTGCGCTGGGGGTGGCGGCGCCGGCGCCCACCGATGTGAAGACCTCGAACCGGCCGGCCTGCCGCCTGACCGCCGTGCCACCGACGGTCAGGTCGACCAGCGTCGGAGTCGGCACCGAGGCGACCGGCGGCGTTGCCGATCGCCCCGGCCCCGGGCTCGGCGCGGCGGTGGCGGGCACCGGCTCTGCGGCGAGCCACGGGAACAGCGGCTCCCCCCGCCGCCGGGCGGCCAGGGCGGTCAGAGCCAGGCCGGCCAGTGCGCCCATGATCCCGCCGAGGCCGAGGTAGAGGTACCGCTTCGGCGAAACCGGGTAACCCGGCCGCGTCGGCTCGTCGACCCGCGAGATCTCCACCACGTCGGTCTCGCTGTTGGCCACCGCGGCGAGGTGGCGCTCGCTCAGGCCTTTGAAGCTCTCGATGGCGACGTCGTACTGGAGCTGCAGCCGTTGCAGCTCGGCCTGCGAGGCGGTGAGCGGCGCGGCGCCGTCGGCGACCAGAACCGCGCTGAGGCGGTTCCGCTTGGCCGTCTCCGACGCCAACTTCGATTCGGTCAGCGACCTGGCCAGCCGTAGCTGGTCGAAGACGCCGCTGGCGTTGGTCTCCTCGATCCGGGTCGTGCTGCGGCCCGTCTCGATGCGGCTCTCGCTCGAGTCGGTGGGTGCGATCCCGACCAGCGATGCGTTGATGGACGCCAGCTCGGCCTTGGCCGCGGCGATGGCGACCTCGGCGTCGCGGAGCTCGGCCCGCACCGTGTCGGCGGACTCGACGCCGAGGTCGATCTCGAGATCGACGTTGCTGATGCCGTTGCGCTCCTTGAAGGCTCGCAGGCGGTCGCCCGCCGCCGTCTGGTCGGCCTCGGCCCGGGTCAGCTGCAGGCCAAGAAGGTCGCGGTAGCTCTCGGCGTCGGAGCGGAACCGCTCCCGGCTCACGCTGATCAGGGCGTCGGCCGAGGCGTCGGCGATGGCCACCGCCAGGGCCGGCGTGCGGGCCCCCGCCACCAGCTCGAGCACGTAGGACTCCCGGAGCTGACGGGCCGACAGCCCGGCCTGCACCTCCCCGACCGCCCGTTCGAATGGGTCGGGCGTCGAGTAGCTGCCGTGGAGCAGGTAGGCCTTGGCCCGGGCGATCGACCCCGTCACCAGGGATCTGGCTCGCCCGATCAGCGACGAGCGGTCCGTCTCGAGCCGGTCCAGGTCGAGCTGCTCGACGACCATCCGGGCCACCGTGCGGCTCGACAGCAGGGCCGCCTGGGTCTCGCCCAGGGCGCGGGCCAGCGAGGCGTCGACCACGCCGGGCTGGTTGGCGAGTGTCTGGCCGGTGTTGGTGAGGAAGGTGGCGTCCCGGCCGCGGACCAGGAGCTGCGTGCTCGCCGCGTACACCGGGCTCGATGCGTAGGAGCCCAGGAAGGCCAGGACGGCCCCGGCCAGCCCGATGACCGGTATGCGCCAGTACCGCCGGAGGTCAGGCCTCACGGCTGCACCATCCTTCGGATGGTGCAGCCGTGAAGGCCCATGGAGCGGCCTCCCGGGCCGCTCACAGGGCACCCGCCATCCGGATCACCACGAGGGGCGTTCGCACGAGGATCACGGTGTCGAGCCACGGCGACCGCCTGGCCACGTACTCGAGATCGTGGGAGATCGTCTCCTGGAAGCTGATCGTGTTCCGTCCTCGCACCTGGGCCAGGCCGGTCAAGCCGGGCTTGGCCGAGAACTTGGCCAACTGGTGCGGCTCGTAGTGGCGGACCATCTCGGGGATCTCCGGCCTGGGGCCCACCATCGACATGTGGCCCAGCAGCACGTTGATCAGGTTCGGCAGCTCGTCGAGGCTCGTCCGGCGCAGGCGGCGGCCGAAGCGGGTGACCCGCGGGTCACCGGCCAGCTTGAAGTACATGCCGCGGACCTCGTCGGGGCTGTAGTCGTAGCGGTAGAGGTCGGCGAAGCGCGTCCGGGCGTCGACGTGCATGGTCCGGAACTTGAAGAACCGGAAGATCCGACCGTCGCGCCCGACGCGCTCCTGCCGGTAGAGGGCGGGACCGGATGAGTCGAGGCGGATGATCATGGCCAGCACCACCATGATCGGGAGCGCAATCATCAGGCCAAGCGAGGCCAGGACGACATCCACGAGCCGCTTCCACGCGGCGAACCAGCGTGGCTCCTCCGCCTGCGGGGCCGCCTCACTACACCGAACTTCCGCCGCCCGCTGCGGCAGCACAAAACCTGCGCCCGTGGGGCGCGAAGTACGCATTTCAATTCTCTCCCCCGTCAGAACCGTCTCATTGCGCCGCGCTGCCGTCTCCGAATTGTCGAAAACCTACCGAACGCCTTTCACTGTCGGATGAACGGCGGGCGCGACCACGGTGAACAATTCCTGTACCACGTCTTTTCACCGAATCCCCCAGCCGATCCACCGCCCCCGCCCCTAGACGTGCCGCGCTACAATCCTCCCCGCGTCGGTAGCATACCGCTTCGTCGCTTTCGGGGGGACAAGGGGTTTCAAGATTTTCGTCGCCCAACCGTCTCCGTGCCTCAAGCCGCGGCGCCCGTCCGCCGAGACGTTGGTCATGCCCGTCCGCCTGCGCCCGACTTCGGCCACGATCGCCGCTCTACTGGCGGCGTCCCTCCTGGTCGTCGCCCTGCCGGCCACGCGTGCGGATGCCGCCACCGCCGCCGAGATCGCCGCGCAGCTCTGGCCCGAGCCACGGCTCGCCACCGCCGGGCCCGTGGCCACCGACCGCCTCGTCTTCGGCTCCAACCGCGACGGGAACTTCGACCTCTACGCCATCGATGCCGACGGCACCGACCTGCAGCGGCTTACCGACCAGCCGGTGTTCGACAGCTGGTGGCCCAAGTTGTCGCCCGACCGGGGCCGCCTCGTCTTCTACCGCAGCCCCGCCGGTGTGCACGACTCGGACTACGGCCGGGCCAGCCTGTGGTCTCTGGATCTCACCACCGGCGCCGTCACCCTCCTACTCCCCCCGGGCGCCCACGGCTGGCAGGTGCAGGGCCACGCCGAGTGGTCGCCCGACGGCACCCGGCTGGCCATGTTCGGGGGCAGCGCCATGAACCCGCAGGTGTTCGTCACCAACCCCGACGGTGGTGACCCCCGCCAGGTCACCAACCGGGGCGGGGTCAACGTCGACCCCAGCTGGGCCCCCGACGGCCAGTCGCTGCTCTTCGTCGGCTGCCCGACCGCGACCTGCTATGCCAACCAGCTCGAGGTCTACCGCACGCCGGTAGCCGGCGGGACGGTCACCCGCCTCACCAACGACACGTTCCGGGACCACGACCCCTACACCTCCCCCAACGGCCAGACGGTGGCGTGGCTGCGGGAGTCGGCCGCGCCGACACGCTGGGGCATCATGCGGATGAGCACCAACGGTTCCGGTAAGGCCACCGTCATCGACGACGGCGGCGTCAACTCCAAGCCGGCGTGGTCGGTCGACTCCTCGACGATCTACTTCCACCGCCGGGGGCCGGGCGCGGGGAGCTTCGCGTTGCACAGCATCCGCCCCGACGGTTCCCGGCTCACGGTGATCCCCGGCCGGGCGCCGAGCCTCTTCACCGACGAGTACCCCGTCAACTCGTCGTCGTGAGGAACCGCGGCCGGCGGCCGGGCTCAGGCCCGGGTGCCGGCCGCGGCCCAGGCCTTCTCCTCGACCACCGGCGAGCGGCCCCGCAGCGGTTCCCACCATGACCGATGGGCGCTGTACCACTCGACCGTCGCGGCCAGGCCCTGGTCGAAGCCGACCTCGGGTTCCCAGCCCAGCTCGGCGCGGATCTTGGTCGAGTCCAGCAGGTAGCGCCGGTCGTGGCCCGGCCGGTCGGGGACGATGGTCTTGAGGCTCGGCGGCTTGCCCAGCGCGGCCAGCACCAGGTCGGCGATCTCCTCGATGCTCTTCTCCACCCCGGTCCCGACGTGGTACGTCTCGCCGACGCGCCCGCGGAGCAGGACCGCCTCGATGGCCCGGCAGTGGTCGAGGGCGTGGATCCACTCCCGGCGGTTCCCGGTCGACGCGTACAGCGGCAGCGGCCGGTCGTCCAGGGCGTAGGTGACGAACAGGGGCACGACCTTCTCGGGGAACTGGTAGGGGCCGTAGTTGTTGGCGCAGTTGGTGATCGTGATCGGCAGGCCGAAGGTCTCGCGGTAGGCGCGGACGGCGTGGTCGGCGCCCGCCTTGGACGCGTTGTACGGCGTCCGCGGCCGGTACGGCGACGACTCGTCGAACGCACCCTCGGCGTCCAGGTCGAGATCGCCGTACACCTCGCAGGTCGAGATGTGGTGGAAACGGGCGATGCCGGCGTGCCGGCAGGCCTCGAGCAGGGACTGGGTTCCCATCACGTTCGTCCGGAAGAACAGGCCCGGGTCCAAGATGGCCAGGCTGTTGTGCGACTCGGCCGCGAAGTTCACCACCGTGTCGATGTCGTGGTCGGCGAGGGCGCGGGAGGCCGCGTCCTGGTCGCCGATGTCGCCCTGGACGAAGGCCACCGTGTCGTCCAGGCCGGCCAGGTTCTCCCGGTTGCCGGCGTAGGTGAGCAGGTCGAAGGCGACCACGTGGTCGTCGGGATGGTTGGCCACCCAGTGGCGGACGAAGTTGGCGCCGATGAACCCGGCGCCGCCGGTGACGAGAAGTCGCATGGTCACCGACGCTACCCAGCCCGTCGGGCGAGGTCCGCGGGCTCAGGCCAGGTCGACCTGGCTGTGGTCGCCCAGCATGAGCCGGGTGGCTCGTGGACGGCGGCGGCTGCGGACAAGTTCGACCTCCCTGCCGATGAGCGAATCGACGATCCGACCGGCGTTGACGATGCGGCTGCCCTCCAGCACCACGGAGTGCTCGATCTCCGACCCGGTCACCTCGCAGTCGTGGTAGATGGCGGTGAACGGGCCGACGTAGGAGTCGACGATCCGGGTCCGCTCGCCGATGATGGCGGGGCCCCGGACGGTCGAGCGGATGACCTCGGCGCCGACCTCGACCACGACCCGGCCCTCGAGCACGCTGGCCTCGTCGACCTTGCCTTCCCGGGCCGGCACGAGCCGCTCGAGGATGAGGCGGTTCGCCTCCAAAAGGGGCGTGAGCTTGCCGGTGTCGATCCACCAGCCGTCGAGCCGGTGGGCCCGCACGACATGGCCCTGGTCCAAGAGCCACTGGATGGCGTCGGTGATCTCCAGCTCGCCCCGCGCCGACGGGGCGATCGAGGCGACGGCGTCATGGATGTGCCGGTCGAAGAGGTAGACGCCCACCAGCGCCAGGTCCGAGGGCGGGTCGACCGGCTTCTCCACGAGACGGATCACGTGGCCGTCCTCGCCCAGCTCGGCCACGCCGAAGCGCGTCGGGTCCGGCACGGGGCACAGCAGGATCTGCGCCACGGCGGCGCCGCGGTCGGCGGCGAAGGTCTCGAGAAAGGGGGCCAGCCCGATCTCCAGCAGGTTGTCGCCGAGGTACATCACGAAGTCGTCGTCGCCCAGGAAGTTCCGGGCGATGAGCACGCAGTGGGCCAGACCGAGCGGCGCAGCCTGGGGGATGTAGGTGATGTCCAGTCCGAACCGGCGGCCGTCGCCGACCGCCCGCTCGATCTCGGTGCCGGTGTCGCCGACGACGATCCCGACCTGGCGGATCCCGGCCCGGGCCATGGCGTCGAGCCCGTAGAAAAGGATCGGCCGGTTGGCCACCGGCACCAGCTGCTTGGCGCTGGTGTAGGTGATCGGCCGTAGCCGCGTGCCCTCGCCGCCGGCCAGGATGAGCCCCCGCAT
>Ga0187894_10001986_pt1:2500-25162 | contig 25162 bp, 22 predicted proteins | sample GBC1701081metaG_FD_136650 | JGI IMG/M metagenome (GOLD analysis project Ga0187894, IMG submission 136650) | White microbial mat communities from a lava cave in the Kipuka Kanohina Cave System on the Island of Hawaii, USA - GBC170108-1 metaG ... | reverse complement strand
TGCAGGAGATTTACCAGAAGGAAGTGCTGAGCCACCTCGAGGTGATTCGCGTCTTCCTGCGCAATGCCTGGCTCGCCATGGGCACGCACAGGGTGACCGAGGATCTCTACCGCGCCTGCCACACCCTGCGCGGCGCCTCCCGAACCGCCGGTATCCGGCACAGCATCCGGCTTGCCGAGCCGCTGCATAAATGGCTGCGGCGCATGTTCGACCACGAGGCGACCTTCGACGACGCCGGCCTGTCGGTACTGGCGGACTGCGTGGTCGGCTTCGAGGACGTGCTCGCGGCCGTGCACGAGGACACCGGCCGCTTCACGAACCTCGCGCGACTGGTCAAGCGCATCGAGCAGCAGGACGCAGCGCTCGAAAAGCGCCTCGCCGAGGAGCCGCCGCAGATGGCGGCATCCCAGGAAATCGCGCCGGAACCCGCGCCTATGCCGACGCCGGTGGTCCCGGCGCCCGAGGCCACGTCGCGGATCTCGCTGGACACGCTGCTGCCCGGCCGCGCAACCGTCGCCCCCGAGCGCGACGTGCACGGCGTGCTGCCAAAGGCGCCGCCGACGACCGGAATCGAGGGTCGGCCACCGTATCTATCGACCGACGAGGCGCCTGCGCCCGAATCCTTCGCCGAAGAAGACCCCGGCATCGCCTCCAGCGACTACGATCCGGAGGTCGCCTCGATCTTCGGCGAGGAAGCGACCGAGCTGCTCGAGTCCGCGGACGGCGCGCTCGGCTCGCTGAGGCAGGAACGCGGCAACCGCGAGCCCGTCACCGAGCTCAAGCGCGTGCTGCACACACTCAAGGGCGGCGCGCGCATGGCCGGCATCGCCGCCATGGGCGACCTCAGCCACGAGCTCGAATCGCTGGTGATCCGGCTCGGGGACGAGGCGATCGGCCTCGACGACCGCCTGCTCGAAGTCGTGCAGGCCAGCCTCGACGAGCTGGCGCGCATGCGTGATTGCGTCGGGTCCGGGCGTCCGGTTGCTCCGGCGCGTGACCTGGTGACGCGCATCCGCCTGGTCGCGAAGGGCGGGGCGTCGGCGGCGCCGTCGCCCGCATCCGCGCCCGTCGCCCACATCGCGGCCGCGCCGCCGGAGATCGGGGCCGAGCCGGAAACTGAACCCGAGGCAGAACCCGAGGCTGAACCTCCGCTGGTTGCGGCCGCTGCCGCGCCAGCGATCGAGGATCGCGCTGCCGCGGCACCGTCTTCCGGCCCGCCCGTGCGCGATGCGAGCGCCGACCGCGGCGAAGTGGCGCGCGTCGACGCGGACCTGCTCGACAGCATGCTGAACGTTGCCGGCGAGGTGAGCATCTACCGCGCGCGGCTCGAGCAGCAGGTGTCCTCGATCGACTTCAACCTCGCCGAGCTCGGTCGCGTCGTGCAGCGCCTCAAGGACCAGCTGCGCAAGCTCGAGATCGAGACCGAGGCGCAGATCCTGCACCGGCACGTGGATTCGGGCGCGCGGCGCGACGACTTCGACCCGCTCGAGCTCGACCGATACTCGTCGATCCAGCAGTACTCGCGCGGTCTCGGGGAGACCTCCTCGGACGTCGCCAGCCTGCAGGGCCTGCTCGCGACGCAGACCCGCGAAGTGCAGAACCTGCTGACCCAGCAGGGACGCATCGTCTCCGAGCTGCAGGGCGGCCTGATGCGCACGCGCATGGTCCCGTTCCAGCGGCACGTGCAGCGCCTGACGCGCATCGCAAGGCAGGCCGCGGCGGAGACCGGCAAGAAGGTCGAGGTCCGCATCGGCGGCGCCGCCGGCGAGCTCGATCGCCAGGTGCTCGAGCGCATGCTGGCCCCGTTCGAGCACATGCTCCGGAACGCCATCGTGCACGGCATCGAGATGCCGGATGTGCGCCGCGCCGCGGGCAAGGGCGAGACCGGCGTCATCGACGTCAACCTGAAGCGCGAGGGCTCCGAGGTCGTCATAACCGTCGCGGATGACGGCGGCGGCGTGAACCTGAAGCTCGTGCGCGACCGCGCGGTTGCGCTCGGCCTGCTGACGCCGAAGCAGGAGCTGTCCGACGAGCAGGCGCTGCAGCTCATCCTCGAGCCCGGATTCTCGACCGCCGGCAAGGTCACGCAGTCCGCGGGCCGTGGAGTCGGCATGGACGTGGTCGCCACCGAGATCAAGAAGCTCGGCGGCTCGCTCTACACCGAGACCTGGGCGGGCAAGGGCACGAATTTCACCGTGCGCCTGCCGTTCACGCTCGCCATCAGCCAGGCGCTCGTCACGCGCGTCGGCGACGAACTCTACGCGCTGCCGCTGCCGACGGTCGAAGGCGTGGTCCGCGTGCCGCGTTCCGAGGTGTTGCGCCACCTCGCGGACGAGGCATCGACATTCGAGTACGGCGGGCAGAAGTACCGATTCCAGCACCTCGCGTCCTTCGTCGGCGGCGCGGCCTCGCCGACCGCGGAACACGACGCGGCGGTGCCGGTGATCCTGGTGCGCGCCGGCGAGCATTCCACCGCCATCGTCACGGACGAGCTGATCGGCAGCCGCGAGATCGTCGTCAAGACGGTCGGTCCGCAGATCTCCGGGATCCGCGGCATCTCGGGCGCGACCATCCTCGGCGACGGGCGGATCTGCATCATCCTGGATGTCGGCGCACTGGTGCGCTCCGAGTGGCGCCACAAGCCGGCTCCGGAGGCGCGCGCGCCGCTCGCACAGCCGCAGGCGGACCGCCGCATCTTCGCGCTGGTGGTCGACGACTCGATCACCGTGCGTCGCGTGACGCAGCGCCTGCTCGAGCGCAATGGCATGCGCGTGGTGACGGCGAAGGACGGGCTGGAAGCCGTCTCGGTCCTGCAGGACGCGGTGCCCGACGTGATCCTGCTCGACATCGAGATGCCGAGGATGGACGGCTATGAAGTCGCCTCGCACGTCCGCAACGACGCGCGCCTCAAGGACGTGCCGATCGTGATGATCACGTCGCGGGTCGGCGAGAAGCACCGCGCGCGCGCAATCGAGCTCGGCGTGAACGAGTACCTCGGCAAGCCCTACCAGGAAGGCCAGCTGCTGCAGGCGATCGAGCCGCTGGTCCGGAAGGCGGGAACGTGAGCGAGGCGCAGGAACTCTACGGACTGCTGGTGCCGCTGCTCGACGAGCGTCTGCTGGTGCCGCGCGCTTGCGTCGCCGAGGTGACGGGCTACCAGCCGCTGCAGGAGATGCCGGGCGCACCGCCCTGGTACCTCGGCATCCAGGCATGGAACGGTCGCGGCGTGCCGGTCGTGTCGTTCGAAGGCGCCTGCGGCAAGCGGATCCCCGTGATCGGCGGCCGCACGCGCATCGTGATCTTCGCCTGCCTCGGCCAGAAGCTGCCGGCCGGTCACTTCGGCATTGCGACTCAGGGCTTCCCGCAGCTCGTGCGCGTGAGCCCGCAGGTCATCGCCGCCGACAACTCGCGCGCTTTCCCCGACCGCTCGCCGGTGCTCTGCCAGGTACGCATGGTCAACGAATTGCCGCTGGTTCCCGACCTCGAGCGCCTCGAGGAAATGATCGCGGACGAGACCACCGTCACCGCGGCCTAGCCGAGGTCGCCCGCCACCGCCTGGATGACGGCGAGTGCCGCGATCGCCGCGGTTTCGCTCCTGAGGACCCGCGGCCCGAGCCGGCAGGCGCGAAACCCGGCGTCGACCGCCGCCTGGCGCTCGGCATCCGTGAGCCCACCCTCGGGGCCGACGAGCAGCTCGATCGCGAGCTCGCCGCGCGCGGCGGCGCCGAGCGAGAGTTGCGCATCCGGCGCGAGCAGGAGCCGGGCGCGCTCCGGGGGCTGCGCCGCCAGCTCTTCAGCGAGGGTCCGCGGTTCCGCGATCGCCGGAATGCGCGCACGCCCGCATTGCTCGCAGGCCGAAACGGCGATGCCGCGCCAGTGGGCGAGCTTGCGCGCGCGGCTGTCGCGGTCGAGCTTGACGACGCTGCGGGCGGTCGCGACCGGCACGATGCCCGCGACGCCGAGTTCGGTCGCCTTCTGCACGACCAGGTCCATGCGCTCGGTGCGCGCGATACCCTGGACCAGCGTGATCGCAAGCCGTGATTCCGCGCGGGCGGGAACGCCGCGCTCGACTTCGGCCTCGACCGTGCCGCGCGCGAAGCCGGTGATGCGCGACGGATAGTCGTTGCCGTCGCCGTTGAACAGCGTCACCGCATCGCCTGCCTCGAGCCGCAGCACCCGCCGCACGTGCTCGGCGGCCGGGCCTGCGAGTGCGACCCGCACGCCCGGGGTGAGCGCACCCTCCACGTGCACGCGGATCAGGCGCATGCGGCGTCCAGCGCGCCCCGGGCGACGCCCGCCAGCCAGTCGATTTCGCTTTCGGTGATGACGTAGGGCGGCATCAGGTAGATCACGCTGCCGACCGGGCGCAGCAGCGCGCCGTGCTCGAGCCCGTACCGGTAGGCTCGCAGCCCGCGGCGTTCGCGCCAGTCGTAGCGCTCGGCGCGCGCCCGGTTTTTCACGAATTCGACCGCCGCGATCATGCCGGTCTGGCGTACTTCCGCGACCTGCGGGTGGTCCGCGAGCGGCTCGAGCGCGGCGCCCATCCGGCGGGCGAGGGCGTGGTTGCGTGCGATCACGTCGTCGTCGCGGAAGATCGCGAGCGTTGCCAGCGCCGCCGCGCAGGCGAGGGCGTTGCCCGTGTAGCTGTGCGAGTGCAGGAAGGCCGTGAGCTTCAGGTAGTCGTCGTAGAACGCCTGGTACACCGGCTCGGTCGTGACCACCACCGACAACGGCAGGTAGCCGCCGGTGAGGCCTTTCGACAGGCACAGGAAGTCGGGCCGGATGCCCGCCTGCTCGCATGCGAACAGCGTGCCCGTGCGCCCGAAGCCGACCGCGATCTCGTCCGCGATCAGCAGCACCCCGTGCCGGTCGCAGGCCTCGCGCAGCAGCGTGAGGTACGCGGGGTGGTACATGCGCATGTTGCCGGCGCACTGCACCAACGGCTCGACGATGACTGCCGCCACTTCGTCGGCATGCCGCGCGAGCGCCGCTTCCATGTGCGCGAACATCCGCCGGCTGTGCGACTCCCAGCTCTCGCCCGGCTCGCGCGCGTGGCAGTCGGGTGAGGGGACGGTGATCACGTCCATCAGCAGCGGCTTGTAGATCTGCTTGTAGAGCTCGACGTCGCCGACCGCGAGCGCGCCTAGCGTCTCGCCATGGTAGCTGTTCGAGAGCGTCACGAAGCGGCGTTTCCTCGGCTTCCCGGTGTTCTGCCAGTAGTGGAACGACATCTTGACCGCGACCTCGACGGCGGCCGAGCCGTTGTCGGCGTAGAAGCAGCGCGTGAGCCCGGCGGGAACCAGCTTGACCAGCGATTCGGAAAGCTGGACCACGGGCTCGTGCGTGAATCCGGCGAGCAGGACGTGTTCGAGCTCGTCGGCCTGGGCGCGGATCGCCGCGTTGATGCGGGCGTTGGCGTGGCCGAAGAGATTCACCCACCAGGAACTGATGCCATCCAGGTAGCGCTTGCCTTCGAAGTCGTAGAGCCACACCCCCTCGCCGCGCGCGATCGGCACCAGCGGCAGCCGCTCGTGGTCATGCATCTGCGTGCAGGGATGCCAGACGACCGCGAGGTCGCGGGCGGCGATGGCGGCATTTTTCAGGTGCGTCGTCACGCGGCGAGTGTATGCGATTGGAAGCGGCGATTGCCGCGGGCTAAGCTCTCGGCATGCCTGCACCGACGATCGCGATGGGACTCCTTGCCGGCGTGCGCCGGGTCGAGTCCCCGAACCGCGACGCGCGACCAGGCGGCCCCGCGCCGGATCTCATCGTGGTGCACGGCATCAGCCTGCCGCCGGGCAATTTCGGCGGGCCTTGGATTGACCGGCTGTTCCAGAACCTGTTGCCCGCGGACGAGCACCCGTATTTCGCGACGATCCAGCACTTGCGCGTCTCTTCGCACGTCCTGGTCGCGCGCGACGGCACGTTGACGCAGTACGTGCCCTTTGGCGAGCGTGCCTGGCATGCGGGGAACTCCTGGTGGCGCGGCCGCGGCGCCTGCAACGACTTCTCGGTCGGTGTCGAGCTCGAGGGCACCGACGACGAGAGTTACGACGATCGCCAGTACGAGGCGCTGGCCGATCTCGTCGCAGCGCTGCAGCGCGCCTATCCCTCGCTTGCGGAAGGCTGGATCGCCGGGCACAGCGACATCGCCCCCGGGCGCAAGACCGATCCCGGCCCGGCTTTTGACTGGCGCAGGCTCGAGCGCGCCGTACGCGAACGCGGCGCGGCATTCCGGCGCGAGGTGCTTGCCTGAAGCGCCTCGTACTCTCGGGCGTGCTGTGCATCGCCGCCTGCGCGCAGCCGGACGGGCCGCCCGGACGCGAGCGTATCGTGAGTGTCGCGCCGAACCTCACCGAGATGCTGTTTGCTGCCGGCGCCGCCGACCAGGTCGTGGCGGTGAGCGCCTACAGCGACTATCCGGAGGCGGCGACGACCCTGCCTAAAATTGGCGACGCCTTCCGGCTCGATTACGAGCGGATCGTCGCGCTCGCGCCGACCATCGCCGTCATCTGGGAAACCGGTACGCCGGCCGGCGTCGCCGAGCGCCTGCAGGCCCTCGGTATCCGCGTCGTCCGCGTTCCCACGCGAAGTCTCGACGACATCGCGGCAGGCGTGCTTGCGATGGGCGAGCTCGGCGGCACGAAGGAGACGGCGGAGCGGGCAGCGCGCGACTACCGCGCGCGCATCGCGGCGCTGCGTGAGCAGTACCGTGACCGGCCGACAGTGCGGGTGTTCGTGCAGATCGACGATGCGCCGCTCTACACGGTGGGCGGGCCACACCTCATCACCGAGATCTTGGGGCTCTGCGGCGGGGAGAACGTATTTGCCGACGCCCAGGCGCAGGCGCTGCCCGTCGACCTCGAATCGGTGCTCGCGCGCGCGCCCGAGGTCATCCTCTCGACCGACACGGATGCGCCGGCGCCGTACTGGGCGCGCTTCCCGCAGGTCGCGGCGGTGGCGCGCGGCAATATCTTCCAGTCGGACGGCGACTTGCTGGCTCGTCCCAGCCCGCGCATCGCCGACGGCGCCGCCGACGTCTGCGCGCGACTCGACGAGGCACGCGCGAAGCGGGAATAGAAGGGACGCTAACCTTTTTTCATTTGGAGGGGTCAGACCCCTTGATGCATGAACCAAGGCGGGTTCGTGGATACAAGCAAATATCAAGGGGTCTGACCCCTCCAAATGAAAAAAGGTTAGCGTCCCTTCTATTCCCGCTTCGCGCCGCGGCGCTGGTGCTGCCAGAGCACCTCGCTGCCGCTCTCGTGGCGGGCCAGCACGCGGGCCAGCACGAACAGGAGATCCGACAGGCGGTTCAGGTACCGCAGCGGCTCCGGCGCGACGGACTCGACGCGCGCGAGCGTCCACGACCGCCGCTCCGCCCGCCGGCAAATCGCGCGCGCGAGATGGCAGGCAGCAGCCGCGGGTCCGCCGCCCGGGAGGATGAATTCCTGGAGCGGCGGCAGGCGGTCGTTGAAGGCGTCGAGCGCCTGTTCGAGCGCGAGGACGTGCGAGGACTCGATGGCGCGGTGGCCCGGGATGCAGAGCTCGCCGCCGAGGTCAAACAGCTCGTGCTGGACGCGCGTCAGGAGCTCGACCACCTCGCCGGGGATCCCGGGCACGGCGAGCACGACGCCGATCGCGCTGTTCGCCTCGTCCACGCAGCCGTAGGCTTCGACGCGCGGGCCATCCTTCGCCACGCGGCTGCCGTCGCCGAGGCCGGTCGTGCCGTCGTCCCCGGTGCGCGTGTAGATCTTCGACAGCCGGTTGCCCAAGGCGCTCCTTCAGCGGAACTCGTAGCGGATCGCCCCGAAAAAACCCTGGCCCATGGTGTTGTACCCGCTTGCCAGTTCGTAGTCCTCGTCGAACAGGTTCTCCGCTCGCAGGAGCAAAGTAAAGTGCTCGGCCACGGCTAGCCTGGCCGCAAGGCTGACGAGCGTATAGGCGTCCAGGACCGCCTGGCTCGGGAAGCCGAAATCGCGGCGCTCGCCGGCGTAGAGCACATCGAGCGCGACTTCGTGAGCCCCGAAGCGGCGAGCGACCGCTGCAGTGAAGTTTTCACGGGCACGGCGCAGCAGTCGTTCGTCCGTGACCTCATCCCGGGGGTCCTGGAAGGTCGCCGCCGCCCGCGCGGACCAGTTCTCGCCGTCGTACTGCCAGGCGGCCTCCACGCCGTCGATGCGCGCCTTGTCGACGTTGCGGTTCTCGAATGACTGCGGCGGGACAAAGACGGATACGATCAGGTCGTCGATATCGTTGCGGAATGCCGCGATCGAGACCGAATGCCGATCACCGATCGGCTGGCGAAAGCCGATCTCGTAGCTTGTCGATTCCTCCGGCTCGAGATCCGGGTTGCCGCCGAAGATGCTGTACAGGTCCGTCGCATCCGGCGCCCGGAAGCCCGTGCCGGCGGATAGCGTGAGGAGCGCGCCGCCATCGAAGGCGAAGCCGTACTCGGCGTTGCCGGTGGCGTGCCCGCCAAACGTTTCGTGGTCGGTGTAAGCGCCGCCGAGCACCATGCGATGCGGACCGTAGTTGACCAGGGCCTGGAGGTAGAGCTGGCTCGTCGCGACGTCGGACGCGTAGGCGTCGACGAAGCCGAATCCGAAGTCACTGAATGCATCGGCTTCTTCGTCCTGCCACAAGAGACCCGCGGTCAAGGTCGCCGCATCCGAAACGTGGATGTCGTTCTGCCAGTCGATCGTGTTGCGCCGCGTGTCGATGAAGTCGGCAGACTGGTTCTGCTCGAGGTTGTCCTCCGCGTGCCCGAACATGAGGCGCGACGACCAGGACCCGGTCGGCTCGAAATCCGCCGTGACGGCAAGCGCCATGTTCTCGAAGTCCTGGTCCACGGGCGCCAGCGTGAATGCCGAGTATTCGGTGCTGCCCGAGGCGTACCAGCCCCGCACGCCCAGGTCGACGGCTCCGATACCGGCATGCGCGGATGCCGAGAAGGACGTGTTGTCGGAACCGCGATCCGTATGGTCCCCCGTTCGGGTCGGGAAGCCCTCGCTGTCGAACCAGGCACCGGCAATCGTGGCTCCGGTATCGTCGTCGCCGAATCCGGCATTGAAGCTTGCGGTCTTCGTGGCGAAGCTGCCGAAGCCCGCCTGCACGCTGCTGCCGTCCGCGGCGCCGCGGGTGATGACGTTGATCACGCCGCCGATTGCGTCCGAGCCGTACAGCGTCGAACGCGGTCCCTTCACGACCTCGACGCGCTCGACGAACTCGTGCGCGATGTTCTGGGTCGCCGCAGTGCCGATCGTGCCGGGATTGATGCGCAACCCGTCCATCAGCACCAGGACGTGGTTCGATTCCGTGCCGCGCACGAAGATCGAAGTCTGCTGGCCGGCCCCGCCCAGGCGCGCAGGTTCGACGCCCGGCATGAACCGCAGCGCGTCGCTGAGCTCCGCGGCGGGCCGCATGATCAGCTCCTCGCCGGTGATCAGTTCGACGCTGGCCAGCACTTCGCTGGCCGGCTGTTCCCTGCGCGTCGCCGTGACGACGACGGGTTCGAGGGGCTCGCTGCCGGCGGCAGCGGCGAACAGGATCAAAGCGTACATCGGTGCTCCTCCCGAGCGGTGAGTTCGAGTTCACCGGTCACGGAGGGGAAATCGGAAGGGCGGTGGGACCGCACCTCCTGTCGCCCGCCGCGACTGGCGCTGTCTGACGGGCCGGTCTCCGGACTCACGGCTGTCCGCATCGCCTTCCCACCGGGATTTCCGGCAGTGGCTGCAGGCTTGGCCTGCGTGATGCGGCTTGCGCCGTTTACCGTTGCGGGGGCAGTGCCGGGATTGCGATCGCTCGCGCACCGGCTTCCCGATTAGCCCGGGCTCGCGCCCGGGGCACCTGTCATCGCGGGCCATTCTGGAGAGGCCCTGAGGGTCGGTCAAGCGGCCGTTGACGGAAGGTGCCGCGCGCCGCAGTGTGCCGGCCATGGGCAATTCCGCGCGGCTCGAGGCAGCGCTGGCGGCCGCTGCGTGCGCGGCCGAGGTCATCCGCCGCCACTACGCGGGCCCGATCGCCGCGCGCGCCAAAGCCGACGGCTCGCCGGTGACCGATGCCGACATTGCGGCCGAACAGGCGATCCGCGCGATCGTGGCAGCCCGCTTTCCGAAGGATGGTTTCTACGGCGAGGAATCGGCGGCCGAGCGCCTCGACGCCGAGCACCTGTGGCTCGTCGACCCGATCGACGGCACGAAGTCCTTCGTGCGCCGCTACCCGATGTTCTCGACGCAGGTTGCGGTCATGCAAGGCGGCCGCCTGCAGCTCGGCGTGTCGTCGGCGCCCGCATACGGCGAGACGGCCTGGGCCGAATGCGGCGGCGGCGCATTTCTCGATGGTGCGCGGCTTGCGGTGAGCGACATCGCGCGCATCGAGCAGGCGACGCTCTCGACCGGCAACCTGCGCTCGCTCGCCGTCGGGCCGCGCTGGGCCGCGTTCGGCCGCCTGGTCGCGCGCCTCGACCGCATCCGCGGCTTCGGCGACTTCCTGCATTACCACCTGCTGGCGGCCGGCAAGATCGACGCCGTGCTCGAGTCCGACGTCAACATACTCGACATCGCGGCGCTCACCGTGATCGTCGAGGAAGCCGGCGGGCGCGTGACGGACCTCGAGGGGCAGCCCATCGGCCTCGAAACGCGCGGCATCCTCGCGACCAACGGCCGGCTGCACGAAAGCGTGCTCGCCGCGCTGGACGGCTAGGTCTCAGCCGCTGACGAACACCCGCTGCCCGTGCCAGGCGAGCTCGCCGACCGGCACGTCGTAGAGCTCCGAGAGATTGGTGTCCGAGAGGATCGTCGCGGCATCGCCAAATCGCCAGCGGCCGTCGCCGAACAGGAGCAGCGCCTTGTCCGCGGCGCGCGCCGCGAGCGTCGCGTCGTGCAGCGCAGCGATCACCAGCCCGCCCGCGTCGGTGCGCGCGCGAAACAACGCGACAACCTCGTTGCGGTGCCGCGGGTCGAGGTGGTTGGTCGGCTCGTCGAGCAGGCAGACCGACGCGTCCTGGGCGAGGAGCGTGGCGATGTCGAGCCGACGGCGCTCGCCGCCGGAGAGCGATTCGACCGCGCGCTCGGCGATTTCCGCGAGCCCGACGGCCGCGAGCGCTGCGCGCGCAGTCGCAAGGTCGCCTGCATCCTCCCATTGCCAGAATGGCAGGTGCGGATGGCGGCCGATCAACGCGGTCTCGAACACCGTCGACGGGAACGTGTCCTCGGTGAGCTGCAGGAGAAGCGCGAGGCGCTGCGCGCGTTCGCGGCCGGTCCATGCCGACAGGTTGCGGCCGTCGAGCGCGACGGCGCCTGCGGCCGGTGCGCGCAGGCCGGCAAGCGTGTGCAGGGTCAGCGTCTTGCCGACGCCGTTACGGCCCAGCACGGCGATGAACTCGCCGCCGCGCGCCTCGAGTTCGAGGCCGCGCACGAGCGTGCGGCCGGCAACGGTGACGTCTACGGCGCGGCAGGTGAGCCGCGGGGCGGCCATCTCGTTCAGGGCTGCAGCCGCTCGTGATGCCAGGGCTCGGCCTGGAACCGGCCGTCCCCTGCCGGCGCGATCACGCGCTGCCAGCGCGCGCGGTCGTGGAGCCGGTGCTCGCCTTCGCTCCAGAGTTCGACGGACGCCGCCCACAGCCGGTAGCCGCCCCAGTGCGCGGGCCGCGGAAGGCGCAGGCCAGGCTCCTGGTCGTCGTCCGCCGCCGTGAATGGATTCGGCGTGCCGAGCCGCTCCGCCGTCACGCGCAGGCGCTCCTGGAGCAGCTTGCGCGAAGCGACCGGCGCGCTCTGATCGCTCGTCATCGCGGACAGCCGGCTGCGCCAGGAGCGGCTGGCAAAGTAGTCGTCGCTTTCGCTCGCAAGCGCGTGCACGACAGGACCTTCGACGCGCAATTGGCGCCCCAGCGTGTCCCAGTGGAACACCACGGCCGCCCAGGGATGCGCGGCCAGTTCGCGGCCCTTGCGCGAGTGGTAGTTCGTGTAGAACACGAGGTATCCCGGGTCCGCGACGATCTCCTTGCACAGCACGATGCGCACCGAAGGCTTGCCGTCCGGGTCCGCCGTCGCAAGGCTCATGGCGTTCGGGTTGCGCTGTACCTGCTCGTCGGAAGCCTGCCGAAACCAGGTCGAGGCCAGGGGCATCGGGTCGGCCGGCAGGGGGTCCGGCAGCGTCTGGAAGGGCGCGTGCATCGTCAAATGGTAGCGCTCCAGCCGGTTAAGCGGCGATTCAGCTTGTTCAGCCGACACTGGCGTCACGCACTCCGTGGAGGAGCCGACATGCTCAAGCAATCCTTCATTGCCGCCTCAATGGCCTTGCTGCTGGCGGGCCCGGCGAACGCCGCCGCCGACGTGAAGCGCGATAAGCCCGAGCTGGACAAGAGGCCTGCGCCGGCTGCGATCCGGAAGCCAGGCAAGGCAGCCAATCCGGCTTTGGCCACGCTCCGGGATACCGCCAGGCGTGCCGATGAACGGCGTGACGATCGCGTCAGGGGTCGCGACGACGACCATGACGACTGGCGACACCATGATCGTCACGACCATGACTGGCGGGACGATGACCGCCGCCACGGCCACGACTGGGACCGCAATGACTGGCGCCGCGACGATGACTGGCGCCGCCGTGGCTGGCACTACCACGGCTGGCGCAACGACGGCTGGCGTTACTACCGCGGATACGACAACCGGCACTGGCGCTATGTCCCGCCGTACCGCTACAGCCTCGACTTCGGCTATCGCTCGGGCTACGAACTTGCCTGGCGCGACTGGCAGCGCTACGGCTACCATGACCGCTACTGGCGCCGGAGCGCGTTCTACGGCTACGGCGTCGGCAACGCCTACCGCGCCGGGTACGACGCAGGCTGGCGCGACGCGTCGTACCACCACGGGCGTGGCTACCGTCCCGACTACTGGTCGTACGACCCTCAGGGCGGCTGGTACTTCGGTTTCCGCATCGACGGCTGAGGCCGCGGACCACCGGCCCGCTTGCGCACCGGCAAGCGGGCCGGTACACAGGGCAGTCCGGAATCCGGGGACTGCCGCATGGAACTGCCCGAGCTGCGTGAGCGGCTGACGAAACTCGACGGCGAACTGCTGGCGCTCATTGCCGAGCGCCAGCGCCTGTCGGAGGAAGTCGCGCGCGCCAAGCGCGCTACCGGCCACCCGACGCGCGACTTCAAGCGTGAGCGCGAAGTGCTGCTGAATGCGCGCGCGGCCGCGGAAAAGCTAGGCCTCTCGCCAGCGCTCGCGGACAACCTGCTGAGGCTCCTGATCCGCAGCTCACTCGCAACCCAGGAGCACGCCCAGCTCGCCGCGCAGGGGCAGGGGGCGGGCCGGCGTGCGCTCGTGATCGGGGGTGGCGGCAAGATGGGTCGGTGGTTCGTCGAGTTCCTCGATTCGCAAGGCTTCGAGGTCGAGGTCGCGGACCCGGCCGGCCCGCTCGGCTCCCATACGCACCGCACCGACTGGCAGTCCGATGAGTTGTCGCACGAGGTCATCGTCGTTGCGACGCCGCTCGGCATCACCGCTTCCATCCTCGAGCAGCTCGCGCGCCACCGGCCGGCCGGGCTCGTATTCGACATCGGCTCGCTGAAGACGCCGCTGCGCAAGGGACTCGAGGTCTTGCGGGAAGCTGGCGTGCGGGTCGCCTCGCTGCACCCGATGTTCGGCCCCAACACTGACCTGCTGTCGGGCCGCCACATCATCCACGTGGACATCGGCCGATCGGATGCCCTCGCCGACGCGCAGGCGTTGTTCGCCTCGACGATGGTCGAGCAGGTGGTCACGACGCTCGATGACCATGACCGCCTGATCGCCTACGTGCTCGGCCTTTCGCACGCGATCAACATCGCGTTCTTCACCGCGCTCGCCGAAAGCGGCGAGGCGGCGCCCCGGCTTGCAAAGCTCTCCAGTACGACCTTCGATGCGCAGCTCGCGGTCGCTTCGCTGGTGGCGGGGGACAGCCCGGCGCTCTATTTCGAGATCCAGGCGCTCAACGAGTACGGCGGCGAGTCGCTCGCGGCGCTGGTGGAGGCGGTCACGCGGTTGCAAGCCATGGTGGCGAGCCAGGACGCCGCCGGTTTCGCGCGCCTGATGCGGCGGGGCCAGGCCTACCTGCAGGACCGTGCCGCCACGCGCCAGACCTGATATGCTTAATGAGATTCATTCGCATTAACCATATTGAGGCCCCCATGAGCTTCCGTAGTGCCCTGCTGCGGCGCCTGCCGGCGCTGACAATCCTGGCCGCCCTCGCGATTTCGGGCCCAGCACAGGCCGCTGGCGAGCCCCTCGTCGTGTACACCGCGCGCAAGTACCAGCTGGTCGATACCTTGTTCCAGGAGTACGGGAAGGAGCGGGGCATCGACGTGAAGTTCGTCACGGATGACGGCGCGCCGCTCATCCAGCGCCTGTCCGCGGAAGGCGCCGCGAGCCCCGCGGACCTGTTCATTACCGTCGACGCCGGCGACCTCTGGCGCGCGACGCAGGCAGGCCTGCTGCAGCCGATCCGCTCGCCGGCGCTCGAGGCGGCGATTCCCGCGCACCTGCGCGATCCGGACGGCTACTGGTTTGGACTCGCCGTGCGTGCGCGCACGATCGCGTATTCGACGGCACGCGTGAAGCCCGCCGGACTCTCGACCTACGCCGACCTCGCTGATCTGCGCTGGAAGGGCAAGCTCTGCCTGCGCAGCGGCAAGGCGGTGTACAACCAATCGCTGGTCGCCATGTTCATCAATGACATCGGCGAGCAGGCCACCGAGAAGATGGTCCAGGGCTGGATCGCGAACCTCGCGGCCGAGCCGTTCTCGAACGACACGCTGATGCTCAAGGCGATCGCCGCCGGCCAGTGCGACGTCGGCATCACGAACTCCTATTACCTCGGGCGCTTGCAGCACGACGAGCAGGACTTCCCGGTGCAGATCTTCTGGGCGGACCAGGCGGGCAAGGGCACGCACGTCAACATCTCCGGCGGCGGCGTCACGAAAAACGCCAGGAATCGCGAGGAGGCCGTGCGCTTCCTCGAGTGGCTCGCCTCACCCGCGATCCAGCAGCGCTTTGCCGCGGTCAACTTCGAATTCCCGGCGAACGCGGGCGTCGAGCCGCTGCCCGAAGTCAAGGCCTGGGGCCCGTACAAACCGAACCAGGTCAACGTCGGCCTGATCGGCAAGACGCAGCCCGCGGCGGTGATGCTGATCGACCGCGCCGGCTGGCGCTGACGCCAGCAGGCGGGTCGTGGACGCCGCGAACCCGCGCGCCGGCCCGGCGATCACCGCGATCCTGGTCGCGCTGCCGATGGTCGCGGTGCTCGTGGCTGTGGTCCACGGTGCGGGCGGAGCCGATCCCGCGCTCTGGGCGCACCTGACCGAGCACGTGCTCGCGCGCGTGACGGTGAACACCGTCGTGCTGGTCGTGGGCGTGGTCGCGATTGCCGTGGCGCTCGGCACCTCGCTCGCCTGGCTGACCGCGGCCTGCGACTTCCCCGGCCGCGGCTTCTTCGCCTGGGCGCTGCTGCTGCCGATGGCGATGCCCGCCTACGTGCTCGCATTCGTCGCGGTCGCAACCCTCGACTACGCGGGCGCGGTGCCGACGGCGCTGCGCGGCCTGTTCGGCGCCGGCTTCGCCGTGCCGCCGATCCGTTCCACGGGTGGCGTGATCGCGGTGCTGGGCCTCGCGAGCTACCCGTATGTGTACCTGATGGCGCGCGGCGCTTTCCTGACGCACGGCGCCCGCTCGCTCGAGGTGGCGCAGACGCTCGGTTTCGGCCCCTGGTCGGGACTGTTGCGCGTCGCGGTGCCGCTCGCGCGGCCCTGGCTCGCGGGCGGCGCGGCGCTCGTCGCCATGGAAACCCTCGCGGACTTCGGCGCCGTGTCGGTATTCAACTTCGACACCTACACGACCGCGATCTACAAGGCCTGGTACGGCCTGTTCTCGATCGAGACCGCGCTCGGCCTCGCGCTCCTGCTGCTCGCGTTGGTCGCGCTCGTGCTCGCACTCGAGCGCTTCGCGCGGGGCCGCGCACGCTACACCGCCGCTGACGCCGGAAGCCGTGCGGGGGCACGACTTGCACTGACCGGTCCGCGCGGATGGGCCGCCTGCGCCTATGCATCGGCGGTTTTCGCGCTCGGCTTCGCATTGCCCGCGCTCGCGCTCGCGCGATGGGCGCTGGCCGTCGCGCCGCTCGACCTCGATGCGCGCTACGTCGACTATGTCCTGCGAACGATCGCGCTCGCCGCGATGGCGGCCGCCGCTTGCCTCACGCTCGCCGTCGCGCTCGGCTATGCGACGCGCACCGGCGCGGGACTGGTGCCGCGCACCGCGGCACGCATCGCGACCCTCGGCTATGCGATTCCGGGCGCGGTGCTCGCCGTGGGCGTGGTGACCGCCCTCGGCGGGATCGACGCCGCCTGGCGAACGGTCGCGGGCAGCGATGGGCTCTGGCTGCAAGGCACGGTAGTGGCGCTGCTGTTCGGCTATGTCGCGCGCTTCCTCGCGGTCGCGAACGCGCCGGTGCAGGGCGGCTTCGCGCGCATTCGGCCTTCGCTCGAGGAAGCGGCGCGCTCGCTAGGATCGGGCGCGCGGGAGCTCGTCACGCGCCTGCACCTGCCGCTGCTCGGCACCGGCGTCGCGACGGCGCTGCTGCTCGTGTTCGTGGACGTGATGAAGGAAATGCCGATCACGCTGATGACGCGTCCGTTTGGCTGGGACACGCTGGCGGTGCGCGTGTTCGAGATGACCGCGGAGGGTGAGTGGCAGCGCGCGGCGCTGCCGGCGCTCGCAATCGTCGCGGCCGGCCTGCTGCCGGTCGCGTTCCTGACCTGGAGGATGGAGCGTGCGGCTCGAGCTGCGTGACGTTTCGCGGGCATTTCCGGGCGTCGCCGCCGTCGACAGGCTGTCGCTCGACGTCGGCGCGGGCCGGATCGGTTGCCTGCTGGGGCCCTCGGGGTCGGGCAAGACCACCGTCTTGCGCGTGATCGCCGGCTTCGAGCGGCCGGATGCCGGTGAGGTGCTCGCCGGCGGTGAGCTGCTTTCGGGTCCTGGCCACTGGGTTCCGCCGGAGCGGCGGCGCATCGGCATGGTGTTCCAGGACTTCGCGCTGTTCCCGCATCTCGACGCCTTCGACAACGTCGCGTTCGGCCTGCGCGACGCGGACGCCGGCGCACGCCGCCGGCGTGCGCGGGAACTCCTCGAGCTGGTCGGCCTCGCGGCCGAAGCGCGCCGCCTGCCGCACGAGCTCTCGGGCGGCCAGCAGCAGCGCGTGGCGCTCGCGCGCGCGCTCGCGCCGCGGCCGCGCCTGGTGCTGCTCGACGAGCCGTTCTCCAACCTCGATGCCGACGTGCGCATGGAGCTCGCGCAGCAATTGCGCGCGGCGCTGGTCGCGGAAGGCGCGACGGCGCTGCTCGTGACGCACGACCAGCGGGAGGCGTTCGCGATCGCTGACGAGATCGGCGTCATGCGTACGGGCCGGCTCGAACAATGGGCCGCGCCCTGGGCGCTTTATCACTCGCCGGCGACGCGGTTCGTCGCGGACTTCGTGGGCGAGGGCACGTTCATCCAGGGCACGGTGCTCGGGCCAGGCCGCGTCTCCACCGAGCTCGGCGTCATCGAGGGCCAGCTGACGAGCGTGCAGGCGGCAGGGACGTTTGTGGACCTGCTCCTTCGCCCGGACGACGTGATCCACGACGATGAGAGCGCACTGCAGGCCGAGGTCGTCGAGCGCGCCTTCCGCGGCGCGGAGTTCCGGTACAAGCTGCGCCTGCCCTCCGGCGCGCTGGTGCTGTCCTTCGTGCCGAGCCACCACGACCATGCGATCGGCGAGCGCATCGGCATCCGGCTCGACGCCCAGCACCTCGTCGGCTTCCCGCGCTGAATTGGAGGGGTCAGACCCCTTGAGCGTTCGGGAATCTCGATGGCAGCGACAGCGGTTGCTCAAGGGGTCTGACCCCTCCAGATCACCCCGGCCGCTGCCGGTGCATCAACCAGAGGAAGAGCGGCACGCCGATGAGAGCGGTGAGCGCGCCGACCGGCAGCTGCCGCGGCGCCACGAGGGTGCGTGCGGCGAGGTCGGCGACGACCAGCAGCGTGCCGCCGGCGAGTGCGGCGGCAGGAATGACGGCGCGATGCGACGAGCCGACCAGCAGCCGCACGAGGTGCGGTGTCACGAGGCCGACGAAGCCGATGCTGCCGGCCGTGGTCACCGCGGCGGCGGTCAGCACGGAAGCGGCGACGTAGATCGCGATCCGCAGTCCCCGCACCGGTACGCCGAGCAGGCGCGCCTGCAGCTCGCCGCGCGCCAGCGCATCGAGCGGCCGGGCCGCGAACAGGCAGGCAGGGATCGCGACGAGCGCGAGCCCGAGCAGCCACCAGGGCGTGCGGACGTAGCCGAAGTCGCCGAGCAGCCAGAACAGCATGCCGCGCAGGCGAAGGTCGTCCGAAAGCGAGAGCAGCAGGCTCACGATCGCGCCGCAACCCGCCGCCACGACGACGCCGGTCAGCAGCAGCCGCGTGGTGGTCCATCCGCCGGGCCCGTGCGCGACGGCGAACACCAGCAGCATCGCGCCGAATGCGCCGGCGGCCGCCCCGAAATCGACGACGACACCGGCCGCCCCCGCCAGCATGAGCCCCAGCGCGCCGACCGCGGCGCCGCCCGACACGCCGAGGACATAGGGATCGGCGAGCGGGTTGCGCAGCAGCGCCTGCATCAGCACGCCGGCCAGGGCGAGCACGACACCCGTGCCGAAGGCGGCGAGTGCGCGCGGCAGTCGCAACTCCCAGACAATCGTGCGCATCAGTGGATCGCCCTGCGTGAGCCGTTGCCAGGGCGCGTCCAGCCCCGAGCTGCCGAGCGTGAGCGAGACGGCGATCGCCGCCACGGACGCCACCGCGAGCAGCACGACCAGGTGACCCGCGCGCATCCTCCCCATGCGCGCACTCTAGCCGATTAAAATCACAGGCATGGAAAGCGACCCGGATTACATCGACGCCGACGGCTACCGGGCGAACGTCGGCATCATCCTGATGAACGACGACCGCCAGGTGTTCATCGGCGGCCGCGTCAACGCGAAAGGCTGGCAGTTTCCGCAGGGCGGCATCCGCCGCGGCGAGCGGCCGGAGCAGGCGCTTTACCGCGAGCTCACCGAGGAAGTCGGCCTGCGGCAGGAACAGGTCACGGAAGTCGCCCGCACGCGAAACTGGCTGCGCTACCGCCTGCCGCCGCAGTTCGTGCGCCGCGACTCGAGCCCCCTTTGCATCGGCCAGAAGCAGCGCTGGTACCTGCTTCGGCTCGGCGCGGGCGATTCGGCGCTGCGTTTCGACGCAACGGAGCAACCGCCGGAGTTTGATCGCTGGCGCTGGGTCGAGTGGTGGGACGCGGTGCACGACGTCATCTACTTCAAACGCCGCGTCTATTCGCGCGCGCTACACGAGCTCGGCGCCTACGCCTACCCGGAGGGCCTGCCGCCGTACCCGACCTGGTGGCGCGAACAGCTGGGCGGGTCCGGGCCCGAGGCTTGAGTCAGAACGGCCGCACGATCACGAGCAGTACGATGGCGATGAGCAACAGCGACGGCACCTCGTTGAACCACCGGTACCAGCGCGCGCTGCGGGCGTTCTTGCCCGCTGCGAACTCGCGCATCAGCCGCCAGTTCCAGGCGTGGTACGCGACGAGCAGCAGCACCAGCGCAAGCTTGGCGCGCATCCAGCCGGCGTTGAGCAGTGCCGGGGCGGCTGCAAGCAACCAGAATCCGAAAGTCAGGGTCATGGCCGCGCCGATTGTCATGATCGCGAACAGGCGGCGCTCCATGACGCGGAACCGCTCGATGCCCGCGCTGTCTGTCGTCGCGGCGTGGTATACGAAGAGCCGCGGCAGGTAGAAGAGTCCCGCGAACCAGGTCACCATGAAGATCACGTGCCAGGCCTTGATCCAGGGCATCGTCGCGCGCTCCCGTTCGTTGCGTGATTCTAGCGGCGACGCGCACGGGTGCGCGAGATGAACCTGGACCGGGGCTGGAAGAAGGCCCTGGCGGCGGTGCTGGTCATCGTCCTCTGCTACGGGGCCTTCGAGCTCGGCCGCGCGAGCTCCGGGTACTTCATCGTGAGCTCGATGCTCGAGCGCTTCGACCTGCAGAAGCGCAGCAGCGAGCAGGCGGAGGAAAACCAGTCGCTGCGCGGGCGCGTCGCGATCGCCGAGGTCGGCCAGCAGGTCGATCGCCAGGCGCAGTCCGATGCGCAGCAGATGATGGGAGAGCTGCAGGCCGAGACCGCGCGCCAGAAGCAGGAGCTCGAGTTCTACCGCGGGCTGGTCGTCCGGCAGTACGGTTCCGGGGCGCTGCGCGTGCAGGAACTGCGCGTGCGGCCGGAGGAAGAAGAGCGTCGTTATCTCGTGCTCATCACCCTGGTGCAGGCGGCGACGCGCGACACCATCGCCAACGGGACAGTCACGTTCTCGGTCGAGGGCCAGCAGGGCAAGGCGCCGCTGACGCTGGCGTTGCCCGAGATCGAGGTCGACAAGCGCAAGCAGTTTCCTTTCTCGCTGCGCTTCTTCCAGCAGATCGAGGTACCGATCGAGCTGCCGCTGGATTTCCAGCCCGAGCGCCTGCATGTCGAGTACCGGCTCGGGCGCAATCCCGACCCGACCAGGCAGACCTTCGACTGGCGTGTGGAAGGCGGGCTGGATGCGCCCTCGCTTTGACCCTCCACCCCGCGGGATCTAGAATTCGTCGTCTGGCCTACGGCAGAACCGGAGCGGCTCCTTGAACGAATCGGTGCAGAACAACGACGGGCTCGTGTTTACCGACGCGGCCGCGCGCAAGGTCGGGGAGCTGATCCGCGAGGAAGGCAACCCCAGGCTCAAGCTGCGCGTGTTCGTCTCCGGCGGCGGCTGCTCCGGCTTCCAGTACGGGTTCACGTTCGACGAGAAGGTCGAGGAAGGCGACGCGGAGTTCCCGAACCAGGGCGTGTCGCTGCTCGTCGACCCGCTGTCGTTCCAGTACCTCGCGGGCGCCGAAATCGACTACCGCGAGGACCTCGAGGGCGCGCAGTTCGTCATCCGCAACCCGAACGCCACCACCACCTGCGGCTGCGGCTCGTCGTTCTCGACCTGAGAGATTGGAGGGGTCAGACCCCTTGATATTCGCGAGGGGGTTTAACCCCCTCGCGAATATCAAGGGGTCTGACCCCTCCAATCCCTAGCGTCCGGCGCGGCTGCCGGCGGCCTGCGGTACGGGCGCCTTGGCGACCTGCACGGCGGGCGCCGCCGGCGGGTCGAGGCGTGCGAGCAGCGGCGCGGTCTGCGCCTTGAAATCTGCCATCAGGCTTTCGGGAATCGGGTCGGCCTTCGGCACGGTCACCCGCGCCGGATTCTTGTGTACACCGTTGACGCGATACTCGTAGTGCACGTGTGGACCGCTCGCGAGGCCGGTCATGCCGACGTAGCCGATCACCTGGCCCTGGTTGACGTAGTCGCCGACTTTCTGGCCCTTGGCGAAGCGCGACATGTGCCCGTAGAGCGTCGTGATGCCGTTCTTGTGGGCGAGTACGACCGCATTTCCGTATCCACCGTTGCGGCCGCGGCTGGCGATACGGCCGGCGCCCGCCGCCTTGATCGGCGTGCCGGTCGCCGCCGCGAAGTCGATGCCCTTGTGCGCGCGCACGCGGTTCAGCACCGGGTGACGGCGCGCGAGGCTGAATCCTGAGCTGATGCGCGCGTAATCCACCGGGTAGCGCAGGAACGCCTTGCGCACCGGCCGCCCGTCCGGCGTGTAGTAGTCCGCCTTGCCGTTCGGCCCGACGTAGCGCACGGCGCGATACGTCTTGCCGGTGTTCACGAACTCCGCGGCGAGGATGTCGCCGTCGCGCACGAACTCGCCGTCCTGGAACTGCTGCTCGTAGGCGACGGTGAAGCTGTCGCCCGGCTGCGCCTGGTTGACGAAATCGATGTCGTACTGGAAGACGTGGGCGAGCTCGACCGCCAGGCGATTGGTGCCGCCTGCAGCGTTGACCGCCTCGTAGAGCGAGCTCTCGATGCTGCCGCGCAGGGAGTGCTCGGCGCTCTCGAGCGGGTTCTCGACGATGTTCGCGCTGAACACGCCGTCCGGCCGGGTCACCGAGAGCGTCGCGGTCTCGTCGATGCGGCGCGTCAGCGACTTGATCTCGCCGTCGAGGTGCGTGAGCTGGATGACGTCGCCCGGGCGGATCATGTCCAGGCTCTTGCGCACGTCGGGAAGGTTGCGCAGCTCCGCGAGGTCGGAGAGCTTCAGCTGCAGGCCGCGGAACACCTGGTCGAGCGTGTCGTTGCGTCCGATCGTGACCGCGACGAATTCGAAGGGCACCGCGGAAGGCTCCTGGCCGGCAGCAACCGGAAACTCGACGGCCGACAGGAAATCGTCGGCGACCGGATCCAGGGCCGGGTTCCGGACCTGGGCGCCGGCGGCGGCAAGAATGGCGCCCGCCACGATGCAGGAGGCGATGACGCCAAAGCGCCGCGGCTGGGTAGCGATGACAGCCTCGGCGGCTTGCACGAAGTACGGTCGGGTCACCAGCGCCATTTCCCTCGAGGGTAGGGGCGGGACGTTAAATCAATGCAGGAAGTCAGGTCAACCCGTTGATCGGGCAGCCTTTGTACTCCGTCACATATATGATGCCGCCAAGGGGGGATTCGATGCTGGCGCCGGCCGAACAACTCGAA
>Ga0187894_10001985_pt1 | contig 25166 bp, 20 predicted proteins | sample GBC1701081metaG_FD_136650 | JGI IMG/M metagenome (GOLD analysis project Ga0187894, IMG submission 136650) | White microbial mat communities from a lava cave in the Kipuka Kanohina Cave System on the Island of Hawaii, USA - GBC170108-1 metaG ... | reverse complement strand
CGCCGGCTTCGACATCGTCTATGTCTATGCCGGGCACGATTATCTGCCGCTGCAGTTCCTCTCCCCGCGCACCAACCGGCGCATCGACGAATATGGCGGCAGCCTCGAAAACCGTAGCCGGCTCATCCGGGAGATGATCGAAGACACGCGCGAGGCGGTCAAAGGCGACTGCGCGGTGGCCCTGCGCCTGGCGGTCGATGAATTGCACGGGCCCAAGGGCATCACCCATGACGGCGAGGCGCAGGACATCGTGGCAGGGCTCGCCGAGCTACCCGATCTCTGGGATGTGAATGTGGCGGGGGCTCTCGGCAATGATTCCAAGAGCGCCCGCTTCTCCGATGAGGGCTTCCAGGAAGACTATGTCGCCTTCGTCAAGAAGCTGACGACAAGGCCCGTCGTGGGCGTCGGCCGCTTCACCTCGCCCGACACGATGATGTCGCAGTTGCGCCGCGGCATCCTCGATCTCATCGGCGCGGCCAGGCCCTCGATCGCCGATCCCTTCTTGCCGCAGAAGATCAGGGAGGGGCGCGAGGATGAGATCCGCGAATGCATCGGCTGCAATATCTGCCGGGCGGCCAACAACGAGTCGGTGCCGATCCGCTGCACGCAGAACCCGACCATGGGCGAGGAATGGCGGCGGGGATGGCATCCCGAAACGATCGCGGCCAAGCGCTCGGAGAAGGCCGTGCTGGTCGTGGGCGGCGGGCCTTCCGGCCTCGAATGCGCGCTGGCGCTGGGGCGGCGCGGCTATCAGGTGTCGCTGGCCGAGCGAACGCGTGAATTGGGGGGCAGGGTGCTCGCCGAATCGCGCCTGCCGGGCCTCAAGAGCTGGATAAGGGTGCGCGACTACCGCCAGCATATGATCGAAAAACTCTCGAATGTCGCCGTCTATCGCGAGAGCCCGATGACGGCCGACGACATTGTGAGCTTCGGCGCCGATCATGTCGTCCTCGCCACCGGCAGCTTCTGGCGGCGCGATGCGGTTGGCGGTGTCGGCGAGGAGCCTGTGAACCTTCCGGTGAGCGCAACGATCTTCACGCCGGACGATGTCGATCGCCTGCCCAAAGCTGCGTCGGTCACCGTCTATGACGATGATCACTATGCCGTCGGCAGCGCTCTCGCAGAGATGCTGAAAACCAAGGGCCACGACGTGACCTATGTCACGCCCTCAGCCGTCGTCTCGTCGTGGACGCAATTGACGGACGAGCAGGGTTTTATCCAATCGCGGTTGATGGCGATGGATGTGCGTCTCGTCCTGTCGCATCAGCTCACAAGCTTTGCAGGCGATGCGCCGCAATTCGCCTGCGTCTATACTGGCCGAATCCGACTTGTGCCTGGTGATGCGCTGGTGCTCGTAACGGGCAGGGTGCCCCACGACACGCTCCATCATGAACTCTCCGGACGGCTGCCGGCGGAAAAAATGAGCCTGATCGGCGACTGCCGGGCGCCGTCTCATATCGCCGATGCGGTCTTCTCCGGGCATAGCTTCGCCCGCGAATTCGACGAACTGAAATCAACTGTCCTCCGTCGCGAAAGGCCAGAGCCATGACCACGCCCGTATCGTCGCGCCGACGTGCCCGCCCGCAGCGCATACCGGGAGCGCTGCAGCAGCGGCCGTGGAAGCAGTTCACGCTGCCCTATCGCCCGATCGAGGTCTTGGGCGCCGATCAGGTCGAAGCGATCCATGATACGGCTCTCACCATTCTCGAAGAGATCGGCATGAAGGTGCTGGAGCCGCGGGCCCGCGCCTATTTCGCATCGGCCGGGGCCTCGGTCGATGAAAGCGATCTGCGTGTGCGCTTCGATCGCGCCATGATCGCCGGCCTCATCGCCAAGGCGCCCGGCGAATTCGCGCTCAGGGCGCGCAATCCGGCCAAGACCGTCAAGGTCGGCAACCGGCATGCGATCTTCTCCTCGGTCGGCGGGCCCGCTTATGTGAGCGATCTCGAACGGGGCCGGCGCGCCGGCACCTATGCCGAGATGTGCGACTACCTCAAGCTCATCCAGTCGCTCGACATATTGCATCAGGAGGGTGGCGGGCCGTTCGAACCTTTGGATCTTCCGGCCGAGACGCGCCATCTCGACCTCTATTATGCCGAGATCACGCTGCTCGACAAAAACTGGCAGCCGCAGGGCCTGGGCAGCGACCGCGCCCTGGACGCACTCGAAATGGCGGCGATCTCGTTCAGCACCACGCGCGAAGGGCTGATCGACGATCCGGTATTCACTTGCGTGATCAACACCAATTCGCCCTTGCAGCTCGACATCCCGATGGCGGAAGGGCTCATGACCTTTGCCGAGCATGGCCAATGCGTGATCGTGACGCCTTTCACGCTGGCCGGCGCCATGTCGCCGGTGACGCTCGCGGGCGCCCTCGCCCAGCAGCATGCCGAAGCGCTCGCCGGCATCGCCCTTACCCAGATCGTGCGGCCGGGAGCGCCCGTCATGTATGGCGGCTTCACCTCCAATGTCGACATGAAGTCCGGCGCGCCGGCTTTCGGCACGCCCGAATATGCGCAAGCGGCGCAGGCCTCGGGGCAACTCGCGCGCCTGATCGGCGTGCCCTTCCGCTCGAGCAACGTGACGGCCGCCAATGACGTCGATGCGCAAGCAGCTTACGAGAGCATGATGGCGCTGTGGGGCTCGATCATGGGCGGCGCCAATCTCGTGCTCCATGCCGCGGGCTGGCTCGGTGGCGGTCTCACCGCCTCCTTCGAGAAACTGATCCTCGATGCCGATCTCCTGCAGATGATGGCCGCCTATTGCGAGCCATTCGCCGTCACGCCCGAGACGCTGGCGCTCGATGCGGTGCGCGAAGTGGGACCGGCCGGCCATTATTTCGGCACGGCTCATACGCTGGCGCGCTACGAGACCGCCTTCTATCAACCGCTCATCTCCAATTGGGACAATCACGATACCTGGATCGAGCGCGGCCGCGAGACGGCCCCCCTCAAGGCCAACCGCATCTGGAAGCAGATGCTGAAAGAGTATGAGCAGCCGCCGATCGATCCCGCGATCGATGAGGCGCTGCGCGATTATGTGGCGCGGCGCAAACGCGAGGCGTGAAGCAAATGCTTCCCTTCTCCCGTTGCGAAGCAATGGGAGAAGGTGGCCGAAGGGCGGATGAGGGCTCTTTCTTGCAGTGCGCTCTGATCTCAACGAGTATTCCTTGCTGAGACAAAGAGCCCTCACCCGCCCTTCGGGCACCCTCTCCCATCCTGCGGACGGGAGAGGGGGAAAATTGGAGAAAGTCGCTACCGCGTAAGTGGTCCCAGTCTTGCTTCCAGCACGTCATAGACGGCGGCACGCGCGGTATCGCGATTGACGACGGATGAATCGAGGCACCATTCGATCCACAGCCCGTCAATGAGCGCGATCACGGTCATGGCGAGCGCCTCGCCATTGGTCCTGACCTTGCGCGCCACGGCGATCTCGCCCAGCGCATCGCCGATCGCCTTGCGATAGGCGTCATAGGATTTGCGGTGCGAGGCCTTGAGCCTAGGATTGGTGGCGACCTCGCCCCAAAGCGCCAGCCATGCCCGCAGTGACGACTTCGAGAACATCGGCGGAAGGAACATCGTCTCGATCACTTGCGCGAGCCGCTCCTCGGCCGTGCCTTCGAAGAACAAAGTCTCGCGCCCGGCGGCGATCATCGACTGGGTCATCGCCTCATAGACCTCGATCAGAAGATCGGAAATGCCGTTGAAGTGATGATTGATGAGCCCGCGCGAGACTTTCGCCTCGCGCGAGATGCGATCCACGGTGAAGGCCGCGATCCCGCCCTCGGCCAGGCAGCGGATCGCGGCATCGATGAGCATCTGCCGGCGCAGATCGGCTTCGACGCGGGCGAAGCGTGGCTTGCTCTTCTGGGCGGCAGTCGGCATATCACCTCACAGTTTCTTGAAGCCGACGGGATTGGGATAGCCGTCGGCCAGGATCTCGGGCTCGAATGTGGTCTTGTGGATCGCGACGAAGGGCTCATGACAGATGAAGACGAAGCCCCCTGATTCCTCCATCAGGTCCTCCATGCGGTTATACATCTGCTTGCGCTTGGCCTGGTCGCTTTCCGACAGTGCCTTGGTGTAGAGCTCCTCGAATTCCGGACTGTTGAAAGCCGACCAGTTGTAGACACCGATCTGATCGGGCCTGAACCAGACGAGATTTTCGGAAGGATCGATGCCGCCGGCAAAGGCCATGAGGACAAGCTCCAGGTTCTTGTAGCCGTCGCCTTGGGTCTTGTCGCCCAGGACCCAATAAGCGCCTTCGTCATAGGGCTGGATCTCGATACTTATCCCCGCCTGGGCCATCGTCGCCTGGATGACCTGGCAAGCGGCCATGTAGCGCGAGTCGTTCAAGGTGGCGAGATTGAGCTTGAGGTCGCTCACGCCCGCCTCGGCGAGGAGCGCCTTCGCCTTCTCGTAATCGGGCTTGTCGATGATGTTCTTGGCCCTGGTGAAAGCCGTGCCGGGTTGCACCACGCCGGTCGAGCGCGGGACCAGGCCTTCATAGGTACCGGCGATCACCTGCTCACCGTCGAAGGCATATTGCAAAGCCTGGCGCACCTTCGGATCCTTGAGCTTGGGATTGTCGATATTGATGGTGAGCCACACATAGCGGGTCGACTGCGCTTCTATCAGCGTGGTGTCGGGTAGCGGCTTCGCCTTGAGGCCCTTGGCGGCGGCGGCCGAGACGCGGCAATAGTCGAAGGCCTTCGCCTCATAGGCGAGCTGGGCGGCCTGGTCGTCCTCGACGATCGAGATCTCGACGCGGCCGAAATCGGGCTTGGGTCCCGGCCAGTCGGGATTGGCCTTGAAGCTCATCTTCTGCTTGGGCTCCCATTTGTCGATGAGATAGGGACCGCATTGCGCCGGAATCTCGGTCGTGTATTTGCCGCCGGCTTTCTCGACCGCCGCCTTGCACACGATATGACCGCCATAATAGGGCAGCGACGTCACCCAGATCGGCTGGAACGGCTCCTTCAGGCGGATGATGCCGGTGCGCTCGTCCTTGACCTCAACCTTGTCAAGCTTCTCGAACTGGTATTTCCAAGGCGATTCATTCTTCGGATCGGCGATGCGCTCGAAGGAGTATTTGACGTCTTCGGGCGTCACCGGGCCGAAATCGCCGGTCCATTTGAGGCCGGGCCTCAGTGTGAAGGTGATGGTGGTGGGATCGGTCTGCTCGATCTTCTCGGCACCCCAGGGCGCGATCGTATTCCCTTTTCGCATATCGGAGAGTCGCACCAGCGAGACGAGCACGCAGCGATTGGTGATGTCCTCGAGATTGCCGATCTCGAAGGCGGGATCGAGCCTGGTGATGTCGCTGTCGCTCCTGATGCGCAGGAGATCGCCCTCCGCCGCGAAGCTCATGTGCGGCATAACGAGACCCGCACCCAGCAGGCTGGATAGTTGCAGGAACCCACGACGGTCGAAATGTCCTTTGATTTTCATTCTTACCTCCCTAGTTGAGTGGAAAATGGCAGCGCACGCTATGACTGCCCGTGATGGTGAGAGACGGCGCTTCGATGCGGCAGCGCTCTTGGGCATGAGGGCAGCGGGTATGGAACTCGCAGCCCTTCGGCCGGTTCTGGACGCTCGGCACCTCGCCGGTGATGGCGAGGGATCGGTGCTTGCGGCGAGGATCGGGAATGGGCTCGGAGGCGATCAGCGAGGCGGTGTAAGGATGGCGGGCTTTGGCGAAGACCTCCGCCGTCGGTCCCTCCTCGACGATGCGGCCCAGATACATGATGGCGATCCGGTCGGAGACGTGACGGATCATCGCGAGATTGTGGGTGACGATGACATAGGAGAGCTTGAGCTCGGCCTTGAGCCTGGTCATCAGATTGAGGATCTCGCCCTGGATGGAGACATCGAGCCCGGCCGTCGGCTCATCGGCGATGACGAGATCGGGCCTCAGCGCCAGGGCACGGGCCACGCCGGCGCGGCGCGCCTGGCCGCCGGAAAGCTCATGCGGATAGCGGGTGATGAAGTCCTCAGGGAGACCGACGAGCCTCAGAAGCTCTTCTGCCGCCGCACGGCGCGAGGCCATGCCCACGCCATGGATGACGAAAGGCTCGGTGATGGCGGAGCCGATGGCGAGCCGGGGACTGAGGGAGCCGACCGGATCCTGGAACATCATCGCGGTACGGCGCCTGAGATGAGCGAAGCTCGTCACGGCTGAGCCATCGAAGCGGATCGTGCCGCGGGCGGCCGGCACCAGCCCCAGGAGCGTGCGCGCCAGCGTCGTCTTGCCCGATCCCGATTCGCCGACGAGGCCCAGCGTCTCGCCCTTTTGGAGCTTGATCGACACGTCTTCGAGAATGGCGAGCCGGCGGGACTTGAGCCCCAGGAAGCCGCCAGGGCTTCGGAAATTCACCGCCAGTCCTTCCGCCTCGATGATGGGTTTCATCGCCAGGATGCCCTCGTGAAGGTCGCGCGCTCAGCGTCGCTGATCACCGGCAGATAATCGGTGCGCTCATGGATACGGGCCGGATCGCAAGCGAGAAGGGCGCGGGTATAGGGATGACGGGGGTTGTGGAAGATGTCGTCCACGGCGCCTTCCTCGACCACATCGCCCCGATACATCACATAGACGCGGTCGCAGAGCTCGGCGACGACGCCCAGATGATGGGTGACGATGAGGATGCCGCCGCCATAGTCACGGCGCAGCTCGCGGAAGAGATGGACGATCTGCGCCTCCATGGTGACGTCGAGCGCGGTCGTCGGCTCATCGGCGATGAGCAGGCTCGGATTGACGAGAAGGGCCGCGGCGATGGCGGCGCGCTGGCGCATGCCGCCCGACAACTCATGCGGGTAGCTCTCGGCGCGCATGGCGGCGTCGGGAATGCCGACGCGGGCCAGCATGGCGACGGCGCGCCGGTGCTTCTCCCTGGCCGAGCCCGGAATGCGGCTCTGGAAATCGACCAGCTGCTCGCCAATGGTGAGCACCGGATTGAACGAGGTCATCGGATCCTGGAAAACCATGGCGATCTCATCGCCGCGCAAAGCGCGCTGGTTGCCGGCGATGTTCTTGTCCTTGAAGGTGATGTCGCCTTGTATGCGCGCGCTGTCAGGCAAAAGGCCCGGGATGGCGGCAGCGAGCGTCGACTTGCCGGAGCCCGATTCACCGACGAGACCCACTGCCTCGCCCATGCGAATTTCCAGATTGGCTTTGCGCACCGCCTGGACATGGCCCGCATAGTCGATGGTGAGATCGCGAATGGCGAGGAGCGGCGGCGTCATGGGGATTGCCTGCGTTTGAGCTTGGGATCGAGGGCATCGCGCAAGGATTCGCCCAGGAAGGTGAAGCCCAATGTCGCGATGACGAGCGGGATGCCGGCGGCGATCACCAAAGATGGGTTGGTGCGCAAGGACGTATAGCCGTCATTGAGGATGGTGCCCCAGCTCGGCGTAGGCGGCCTGACGCCGAGGCCGAGATAGCTCAATGCCGCCTCGAGGGCCACGACCGTCGGGATGTCCATGCTGACCAGGATCACCAGAGGGCCCAGAACGTTGGGCAGAAGATGAATGCCGATGATGCGGAAGGTGCCGGCGCCCATGGCCTGCTCGGCTAGGATGAATTCGCTGCGCCGCAAGGCCAGCGTCTGGGCGCGCACCAGCCGGCCATAGACCGGAATGGAAATGAGAGCGATGACGAAGATCAGCGTTCCGGTGCCCGGCCCCAGGATGACGATGACGGTCAAGGCGAAGAGGATGAGCGGGATGGCGCTCAGCGAGTCGAAGAAGAAGATGAGGAGGCTGTCGAGCCAGCGCGGCCCATAGCCCGCCAGCATGCCGAGGATCAGGCCGATGAAGGCGCCGATGCCGATCGAGAAGACGGCGATGCCCATGGCGACGCGCGCGCCATAGATGATGCGCGACAGCGTATCGCGGCCGAGCTGGTCGGTGCCGAGCCAATGCGCCGCCGAAGGGTCCTGCAGCTTGCGGAGCACGTCGATCTTGGCCGGATCATAGGGCGAGATCACATCGGCGAAGAGTGCCGCCCCGATCACGATGATGACGAGAACGAGGCCCAGAAGGCCCAGCGGATCGCGCATCACGCGCTTCAGGATCTCATGTACCCCGGAAGGCATCTCTGATCCTCGGATCGAGCCGTGCGATCAGGAGATCGACGGCAATGGTGAGCGTGACATAGATGGCGGTCATGACCAAAACGGCGCCCATGACCACCGGATAGTTGCGTAAGGCCACGGCGGCGGTGACGAGCTTGCCGATGCCGGGCCGCGAGAAGATGACCTCGACGAAGACGGCCGACGAAATGAGCCCGCCGAGGCTGACCGCAAGCAGCGACAAAGTGGGGATGAGCGCGATGCGCAGGCCGTATTTGGTGACGATCTTCCATTCCGGCACGCCGAAGGCGCGGGCGGTGCGGATATGGGGCTCGCCCATGACGTCGAGCATCGAGGCGCGGACGAGGCGCGCGAGATAGCCGACCCAGGTGAAGCCGATGGCGAAAGCGGGCAAGATGAGCGCCCGGATCTGGCTGCCGATATCGCCCGGCTCGCCATCGCCAATGGCCGGCAGCCAGTTGAGCTCGACGGCGAAAATCAACAGCGCATAGATGGCGATCACATAATAGGGGAGAGAGATGACGCTGACCGACAAGAGGCTCGTGGCGCGGTCGATCCAGGTGCCGCGCTTCAGCACCGCGAGGCAGCCGAGCGGTATCGCCAGGAGCGTGGCCCAGCCCAGGCCCACGACGCAGAGGATCAGCGTGTTGGGCAGCGCCTCCCAGATTTCCGTGGCGACGGGGCGATTGGAGATGACGTCGAGACCGAGATTGCCCGACAGCACATTGACGAAGAAATTGTAGACCTGGACCAGATAGGGCTGGTCGAGACCCATCTCGCGGGTGAGCCTGTCGATCATCTCCTGAGTCGCGCGGGGACCAAGTGCTGCCCGTGCCGGATTGCCCGGCACGATGAACACCGCCGCATACATGGCGAACATCACACCGATCAGGATCAGGAGACCGAGGCCGATGCGTTTGATCGTGTAAGCGAGCATGGCCGGTCAGGGTCCTTCAACAGAAATCGCGCTTGATGGCGCGGGTCGCGCCCTTACTGTGCACGATGCGGCCCTGCTCGCGCGCCTCGATCTGCCAGGTCAGATAGAAATTCTCGGCATCGGCGATGAGCTCGGTGCGGCTCTTGGCTTCCATGTCGGAGGGACCGCTCTTGACCGCCCAGGCATATTCGGTGACGAGCCTCGCGGTCAGGGGATCGTCGGGATGGATGACGAAGGTATCGGCATTCCAGGACGAGGTGACGATGTCGCGGTCGTCGATCCGGTGGGTGCCATGGTCGGTCTTGAGCCTGATGGTGCGCAGACCCGTGGTGATATCGTCCTCGACCGTCTTGGTCGAGCTGCCGGCCGAGAGTTGGGTCGCGGCGGCGGGGGGTGAGATTTCGGCCGCCTCGAAGATTACATGACTGTCCTTGTTGCTCGGCCGGCGCAGCGGCAGCTTGATGGTCGATTTGCCGCTCGCAATGGTCGCGGTGGCAAGCGTCGGCTGCGGCCACAAGATGAACCAGTGCTGGGTGGCCAGGCTGAGCCTGAGGTGGTGGCCCTTGGGCACGACGCGGGCGAAGTCATTGAGCCTGAGCGTGACCGTGAAGGGGGTGCCGACCGGACAGTCTTGCGGAAATTCGTGGCTGTCGCGGTGGCTGAGATTGAGCACGCCATAGGTCATCAGCGCCGAGGTGCCGTCCGGATAGACATCGCACAGGCGCATGGCGAGATTGACCTTGGGCGCATCGACCATGAGCTCGAGGGTGATCTCGGGCGCTCCCAGAAGGGTCGTGTCCTCGGCCAGGGGCTCGGTGTCGAAGCACAAGGCCTGGCCGTCCTCGCGGCGCTGATCGATGGCGAGATCGGGCGAGGTGCCGCCATAGCCGCCCCAGCGGCCGCAATCGGTGCCGGCGGTGGCGGGCGAGCGCACGGAAAGCATCGCTCCCGTCTCGGGCGCCGGCGCCAGCGCCTTGGTGTTGAGATAGCGCGTCTGCCAGTCGATGCGCGGGCTCGGCCAGGCGTCTTCCGCGATCCAGTGCCCGGCATGGCTCTTGTACCAGGGCCGCGGACGCTCCTCGCCGATCGCATAGATGCGGTATTGCGGCTCGTCCATGATCCCGGTCGCTTCGCCCAAGAGCCAGTGTTTCCACCAGCGCAAGGCCTCTTGCAGATAGCCGATCTGCGGGCCCGGATCGCCGCGACAGGGGAAGGCATGGGTCCACGGGCCCATGATCGCCATCTTGGGCGCTGTGAGGCCTTCGAGCAGGCGCGGCACGGAATTGGAATAGCTGTCCTCCCAGCCGCAGACAGCGAGCACGGCGCAACGGATCTGGGATAAATCCTCCGAGACCGAGCCCTGCTTCCAATAGGCGTCGCGGCGCTGATGCCTGAGCCAATGCTCCGACCAGGAGCGGTTGGCCTCGAGGCGCTTCTCCCACATGGCGCGCCAGGCATCGCCCACGATCTGCGGATCGGGCGGCATGGCGTTCTTCACCAGCATGAAGTTCGACCACATCTCGTTCTCGGTGAGGAGGGCGCCGCCCATGTAATGCACGTCATCGGCATAGCGGTCGTCGGTCGAGCACAAAGTGATGATCGCCTTCAGGGCCGGAGGCCCAAGCGCTGCCACCTGGAGCGAGTTGAAGCCGCCCCAGGAAATGCCGGTCATACCGACATTGCCGTTGCACCAGGGCTCGGCGGCGAAGGCGGCAATGATCTCGCAAGCGTCCTCCTGCTCGCGCGGCAGATATTCATCGGCGAGGATACCGTCCGAATCGCCCGACCCTCTGATATCGACGCGGCAGCAGGCGATCCCGGAGCCCGCCCAATAAGGATGCATTTCGAGGTCGCGGAACACGGTGCCGTCGCGTCGGCGATAGGGGATCATCTCGACGACCACCGGCACCTGGGCGCAGGTCTTCGGCCGCCACAGGGTCGCGGCAATGCGCGTGCCGTCCTTGAGGCCGATCCAGAAGGGATCGACGACCTCCACCGCGAAGGGAAATGCGCTGCGCACGACCGTCATGACGTTTCCTTGTTGAACAATCGTACAACAAGGAATAAGGGAGATTCAACGGTCTTGTGGGATTAAATTTTTCCGCCCAGCCGTGCGTCCCCCATATATTGGACGGCGAGCGTCGGCAGGCGGCCGAAGACCGGATCGAGGCGCCAATTGACGCGGCGGGGCCCGAAGCCGACGAAGCGGCCCACGGTAAAGCCGGCTGCCGTCAGCTTGCGGTGGATCTCGTCGGGTGTGATGAAGCGGGCCGGGTCATGGGTTCCGCGCGGCAGCAGCCTGAGGACATTTTCCCCGAAAGTGATCATCACCATCGTGGCGAGCCCGTTGCGGTTGATCGTGTCGAAGAGGAAGAGGCCGCCCGGCTTGAGGACGCGGCCGATCTCGGCGATGACGCGGTCGAGATCCTCGACATGTTCGAGCACATCCACGCAAAGGACGATGTCGAAGGAGCGATCCGCGAGATTCAAGCTTTCGCCCGTTCCGATGGCATAGGCGATGGCCAGCCCGCTCGTTTCGGCGTGCTTCCAGGCGATGTCGATGGCGCCCGGCGAGGGATCGATGCCGGTGACGAGCGCGCCGCGCCGGGCCAGCGCCTCCGCCATGAAGCCGCCGCCGCAGCCGAGATCGAGCACCCTCTTGCCGGTCCAGTCGCCGACGACGGGATCGAAACCGGCGAGCCGGGCCGGGACCATGTTGTGAAGCGCCCTTAGCCAGCGAACGCGTCCGCTCCACCAGTCATCGGCATAGGTGTCATAGATCGACAGATCATTGCGCGGCACAGGATATGAAACTCCAGGTCGTGGCCAGGGGAACCAATAAGGCACATGAGCCTGATAGGCACGGAACTCGGCGCCGAAGCGCTTGGCGAAGCGCGCCTCCTTGAACAGAGGTCCGATCAGGCAATAGGCGGTCAGCGTCAGGGAGACGGCAAGCTGGTCGGGAGTCCAGGTCGGCACCGTCCACAAGGTCAAGGCGAAGGCGACATAGATCGGCTGGCGGATGAGGCGAAAGAGACCGGTCTTCGGCATGGGCGGAAAGCGCGGCGCCCGATTGCGGGCGACGGCCCACCAGCCGAGAAGGCCGGTCTGCAAGGCAAAGCCCGCATCAACGATGGCCTTCAACAGCAGCAGCCAGGCCACGGCATAGAGGCATGACAGGACGATGAGGACCGCGCCCTCGGCACGCCACCAGACGACGCCGCTCGGCGACCAAAGAGTAAAGAGCAGGAGGACCTGGATCGAGGCGATCATGGCATAGGTCGTCGTCGCGAGAGGAGAGCCGATCCGCTGCGGCGCGAGGCGGCCGAGCCATGACCGGCCCTTCGCCGAGAGCAGGAAAGTGTGGGCGAGCGGAAACTGGATCAGCAGGAGCGCATTGGCAAAGAAGCTCCAGGGCGCGGGCACGCGGCCCAGCGATCTGTCCATGCCGAAATACATCGCCGCGATCATCGCCCCCACGCCGGTGATGAAGAGGACATGACAAGCGAGCCCATAAAATATGGCGAGCCCGCGCAGCCGCACAGGGATAGGGAACGCCGGGGTCTTCACAACAGCGACAGCTCCGATTCTCCGCCCAAGCTATGTGAATACTACGATGCGAAATCGACCGCCATTCAAACAATGTGTTCGTATACGGCGGAGTAACGCGTCCATGGCCTTGACAGAAATCTATTGCAGGCTGCAGCGAAGTGAGAATGCTACAGAGAGCTGTCGAATCCGGTACAAGCTCCCGTCAGTCGTCCTCCCCGTCGTTCCGCCGGAAAGGCAGCATCAAGGGATGCAGCCCTTCGTGCTCCCGGCCGTTATCTTCCGTGCGGATGAGACCTATGTCCTTCAGCATGTAGTCGTTCAGGCGGTGAAGGCGGATGGCGCGATGCCTTCTCTTCCGCCGCAAAGCCGGCCTCAGACAGATGCTCGAGAGCGCCCGCAGCCATCGCCAGATTGAGGGCATATTGGCGATGGCCGGGGCGTCTCTTTCCCCATCCCGGCAATCGTCGCCGGAAGGAGGATCGCAGAGATCCGTCACAGATAGAAATAAGGGTCGAGCACGCGGACCTCGCTGATGCGGTCGACCGGCAGGCCGTTGCGCTCCGCCACCTTGCGGATGGCTTCGGGCGTCGGCCCGTCATAGACGCAGAAGGTCTTCCTCTTGTCCTGGGTAACGTAGGAATGGATCCAGGTGACGCCTTCCTCGCCATTGCGGCTGACGACCTTGAGGGCGATTTCCGCACCCTTGTCGTTGACCGGGATGGCAAGCCCGTCCGGAAAGGTTCTCTCGATGACATAGCGCGGCATGAGTGCCTCCGTCGAAGTTGAACGAGGCGAGCCTAGAACCGCGCTCCAAGGCGCACATCGGGAAGCCTCCCTATTTTGCCGCGGCCATCTCCCTATTTTGCGCGACGAGGCCTTGCGCCATAGCGAGGGCCGCCGCTTCGCCGCGCGATCTGACCGCAAGCTTCGCCAGGATGGACGACACGTGATGATCGACGGTCTTGGGCGAGATATAAAGCTGCGCGCCGATCTGGCCGTTGCTCAAGCCATTGGCCAGGCAGCTCAATATGCTCATCTCGCGGGTCGTGAGACCGTGCGGATTGCGCAGCGTGGCGGCGCGCGGTCCGCGCGGTATGCTCCGGCTGCCGCTTTCGCGCATGCGCTGGCGCAGTATCGTTGCCGCAGGTGCTGCGCCCAGCCGATCGAAGATCTCGAGCGCCAGCAGTTGCGCCGGCTCATTGCCGTCGGCGAGAGCACGGGCTTCCTCATAGGGACATCCCAGTTCTCGCCAGGCCTCCGCGGCGGCGCGCCAATTGCCGGTGATCTGCAAGGCGAAAGGTGTGGCGCAGTATTTGGGCAATGTCACCTTCGCGCCGGCGCGTGCGAGCCAGAAAGAAAACTCGCCGACATGCCAGGCATGGCGATGGCGCAGCGCCAGCGCATGGCCGGCCTCGGCCTCGCGGGCGACCCGCGCAAGATCGCCCTCGAACCAGGCGCATTCGGCGCGCGCGGCGCGGACGGGAGCCAGACGCTGGAGCGTATTGGTGCGCAAGGCGAAGTCGAGCGCTTCATCGAGAAGCCGGGCGGCACCCGGATCGCCACGCCGGACGCGCAGACGGCCCAAGGCCGCCAGCGCCATGATCTGGCTGACCAGCGAGAAATTCGGGCAGTTGATGACGGCGGTCGCATGATCGCCGGCCTCGCTCCAGCGGCCCTGATAGAGATTCGTCAAGGCAAGCCAGGCCGACATGTAATTATTGGAATGATCGAGATCGCAGTCCTCGGCATAGGCGATGCCTTCGCTCAGCACCGCCTCGGCCTCGGCCAATTGATAGCGCTCGCCATAGGACGACCCCAGATTGAGGTAGGCCAGGCCGACGAGCTCGTGCATTCCGCCGGTGCGCGCCAGGGCCAGGCAGCGATCGAAATGCGCCAGTCCATTGTCATCCCCGCTCACAAGCATGGCGGCACCGACGACCATCTCGGCGGCGGCGACGATGGCGTCATCGCCAAGATCTGTGGCGAGCGCGATGGCCTTCCGGCCCCAGCGCACCGCCGCCGTCTTGTCGCGATCGAGCATGCGCAAATGCGCCTGCATGCGATAGGCGCCGGCAAGCTCGCGCGTCGGCGGCATTGTCTCCAGCACCTCGATGGCCTGGCGGCTTACGTCTTCGGCGGCGGCGTTCTGGCCGCTGCGCACCAGCGGCCAGGAAAGCCGCGAGAGGCTCGCACCCTCTTGCAGGCGATCGCCGGTTTGGCGCCAAAGGGCTACCGCTTCGCGATACGCCTCGATCGCCGCAGCCAAATCATCGATGATGGCGCTTTGCTCGGCATAGGCCTCGAAGAGCGCTGCCCGTTCGGCGGGCGGGCGGTCATGGGCGAAGGCCAGCGTGCGCCGATAATGCGCGGCGGCCGCACGATGGGCGCCGGCGGCGGCCGCGGCGCGCGCCGCGGCCGGTCCATAATCGAGCACGGCCGCGTGATCGCCTGCACCTTCGGCGAGCTGCGCCAATTGCGCCAGATCGCTCCGGTTCCCTGAGGCCTGCAAGCCCCGGAGCGCCAGGCGATTGAGCTCCCGCGATCGCGCGGGATCGAGATCCGCCAGTATGGCGTCGCGCACCAGTTCGTGACGGAAGGCGATCGCCTCGCCATTCGCGGTGATGAGTCCCGCTTTCCGCAAGTCGGCGACACTGTCGGCCTCGGAGGTGACGATCTTTTCCAGCATTGCATGGTCGATGCGGCTGCCGAGGACGGCGATGGTCTCGAGGACATTGCGCGCGGCGGGCTTGAGTCGCTCGGCCCGCGCCATGACGCAGTCGCTGATCGTCTTGGGGATGCCGGAGCCCAAATGGGCAAGGATCTCGGCGAGGAAGAAGGGATTGCCCGAGGTCTGCCGGTGCAGCGCCTCCGGATCGAGAGGCTTGCCTTCGCTCAGGAGACGCACCGCGGCGATCGAGAGCCGCCGCAGATCGATGCGGATGGCCGAAAGCGAGGTCGCGAGATCGCCGAGCAGAATGCGCAAGGGCGGATGGCCTTCGACTTCGTCATCGCGATAGCTCAAGACGAGAAGAGCGCGCGTTTGCGGGATGCGGCGGCCCAGATATTTGAGGAGATCGAGCGTCGCCTCATCCGCCCAATGAATGTCCTCGATGACGAGCACCGTCGGCTGCGCCGGATCGCGCAAGGTGTCGAGCATGGTCGAGAACAAAGCCGGCCTCGGCGCGTCGCCGTCGAGCTGCGCCAGCAGCCTGCCGCCGGTCGCGCGCGCAATGTCGTAAAGCGGACCGAGCGGCGAGGGCGTGAAGAGCGAATCGCACTGGCCGATGAGCAGGCGGTGCGACTTGCCGCAGCTCGAGAGGAAGTGGTTGATGAAGGAGGTCTTGCCGATGCCGGCCTCGCCGCCGATCAAAGCGAGGCGTCCGTGGCCGGCGACCGTCTCGGCGAGAGCGGCGGCGAGGACATCGAGGTCACGGTCGCGTTCGAGCAGGTTCATGGGCTAGCCTTGCCGCGAGGGAGACGGTGCGGACCAATCCTGCGCAAGACCGGCCGCGTCAACTCAAATACGGCGGAAAAACCGGGTTATTTCAGGGCCGCTTTGCAAAAAGCGGATCCATTGCCGTCCAGGTCAATGAGCGTTGCGCCAGGGGCCAATGTCACGCTTTGGCGGCGCCACCGGCACCGGCGGCAGGGGGCGTGCGCGGCCGCAAGGGGGCGAGAGCGGCATGCCGCTCATAGGTCTCCTCCGCCAGCCTTTCGACCCTGTGCTGCGGGACATCCGCGAGCAGGGCGGCGATGCGGTCGAAGGATTGCCTGAGAGCGGCTTCCTTGATCGCGCCCTCCTTCAGGCCTTGCGTCATGTGGCCGATCATCTCGACGATGAGCGAGGTGTCGGCCCAATAGGCGCACATGCACAGGAGGTCGGCGCCGGCATTGACGATCTTCACCGTCGTCTCCGGCTCCTTGAGCTTGTCCGAGATGGCGCGCATGCCGAGATCGTCGGTGACGATGACGCCCTTGAAGCCGAGCTCTCCCCGCAAGATGTCGTTGAGGATGATGCGCGACATGGTCGCGGGCGTCCCCGGATCGATCGCCGGCACGACGATATGGGCAGTCATGAACAGTCGCGTCTGCGCATCGGTGAACTGGCGGAAGGGTGCCAGCTCGCGCTTGCGGAAGGTCTCGGGATCGACGTCGATGACGGGCAGCGAATAATGCGAATCGACGCCGGCATCGCCGTGACCGGGAAAATGCTTGGGGCAGCCGAGCACGCCCTCGGCCTGGAGCGCGTCGAGGAATTGCCGCGCCGGGGCCACGACCGCTTCGGGCGTCGTGCCGAAGGCGCGCGGACCGATGACCGGGTTCGCCGGGTTCGAATTGACATCGAGCACGGGGGCGAAATTCACATTGAAGCCGAGATTGCGCAATTCGATGCCCATGGCGCGGCCGACGGCCCCTGCCTGGCCCGGCCATTCGCGCGCATAGGCGAAGTTCGTGATCGGCGCCGGCGGGCGCAGCACGCCGCCGCCTTCATGGTCGATGGTGATGAGGATCTCGTCGCGGCCGATATATTCGCGCACATCGGCAAGGAGTTTTTCATGCGAGGCGAGCCATTCGTCATAAGGCGCGCCCGCGAGGAAGTTGGCGCGAAACAGCACGACACCGGCCGGCTGCAAGAGCGACAACAGTCTTTTGTCATGATCGCTCAGGACAGGGCTCTGCTGCAGACCGATGAGGAAGCGATGACCGAAGGAGGCGGGGCCGCGGTCGAGGTCGAAGGTGAGGGGCATCGAGATGTCCAGCTATCGATCAATGTTGACCCTATGCGGCAGGCGAATTGGCCAATCAAGCCTTAAAGCATAGGAAAGAATGCCGCTGGAAGAAAAGCCATCTCTATTGTAACAGTTGAGTCGCAGCGAGGTTTTGAAGCAGTGGCAGACATCGTCCCCATGGGAATAGGATATTATACTGTTCCGGAAGCTTCCCGGCTTCTTTCCATTCCGTCAAACAATATTCGGAGATGGTTGGGTGGATATTCATTCCGTCACGGCTCCGAAATCCATCATATGGCGCCTCTTTGGGAGCCTCAGCTGCCGAAGCTGGATGGTCACATGGAACTTGGTTTCCGTGACCTGATCGAGCTCCGTTTTGTTCAAGCCTTCATAGAGGCGGGCCTGAACCTTTTCACCATTCGAAACTGTCTGAACTATGCGCGCGGACTGGTGAATGATCCTCGTCCTTTCTCAACAAGCCGATTTCAGACGGACGGCAAGACAATCTTTCTCGACAGCGCCGAGAAGGCCGAAGACACTCAACTTCTGGATCTGAAGAAGCGCCAATATGTCATCAAGCGCATCATCGAGCGCAGCTTCAAGGATCTGGACACTGACAACAACGCCGTGAGCCGCTGGCGCCCGTTCAAAGGCAAATCCTCGATCGTCATCGATCCAGAAAGAGCTTTTGGTCAGCCGGTAGCAGCGCAATATGGCGTGCCCACGATCGTGCTTTCTCAAGCCGTTCTCGCGGAAGGATCAGTGTCGGCCGTGGCACGTTTATACGAGGTTCCGGCGAATGTCGTGCGAGACGCGGTAGCCTACGAAAAAATGCTTCTTGCTGCGTGAAGGTCATTTTCGACCATAATCTTTCACCAAGACTGGCACGGGCACTTCATGCGTTTTTCTCAGGCGAACATGAGGTTATCTCCTTGCGGGACAGGTTTGACCCAGCCATCAAGGACGTTGACCTCATTAGAATTCTGAGCGCTGAAGGAAACTGGGTGTTCATCTCCGGCGACCGGCGAATCACCCGTAACAAGGCCGAGCGGGAAGTCTTCAGAAACTCCAGGTTGATAGGCCTGTTTATGTCATCGGGTCTCTACAAAGCGCGAGATCAAGAAGCTCGAGCGCTTGCTTGCTCTTTGGGAGACGATGGAGAAAGCGGTTTCAGTTGTGCAGCCTGGCGCAATGTTTGAGCTGCCGATGAAGGCGATACAGCTTAAGCAGATTAAGTTCTAAACGTCGACGGCCACTTTATTTTTTAGAGTGGTGCAGCTGAGGACAGGTTGTGCCAGACGATAGAGTCGATGCCATCGAGTTGTCCAATGAAGAAGAAAACACGTGCCTGGATTGCAAGCGGTGATTCTCATGTTATAGGTCTTGCGCCAATCTGACATGGAATCGTCTTATGCGGGAAAGTCGGCTGCGCTTTCTGGTCGATGAGCGTACGAGCAAACACATCTGGGCACGCGCTCGACGCTTGAGCATCATTGAGAGCCGGTCTCGGCGGCGGGCCGAAAGAACCTTGTGCTTTGATACGCCGGATCATGCCTTGAAGGCGGCGGGCATTATTCTCACGCTGCGGCAAGATGGTCGACGATGGCTCCAGAGTGTGGAGACCGGCAATCGAGGCGCCGAGGCTTCAGCGGAGCCGCGTCTGGAGACCATGGCTTCCGACGGGCGGCCGCGTCTCGAAGCGATTGCCAATCCGTCCTTGCGCCGGGAAGTCATCATGCGAGTCAATGGCTCGCCGCTTCAGTCCGTGTATGAAACCATTGTCCGGCGCGCCGCGAACGACGTGCGCCTTGCGGATGGCAGCCGCATCGAAATGGCCGTCGAGACGAGCCACATCCGCGCCGGAGAGCGGCAAGGCGAGGTGCGAGAGCTCGCCCTCACGCTGCTGGAAGGCAACCTGCAGCAGATGTTCGGCCTCGCCGAATCTCTGCTCGCGGCCGGCGATTTCACCTTCTCGAACACATCGAGCGCGGTGCGCGGCTATCTCCTGGCCGAGCAAGGGAGCGCCGAACCGCCTCCCATGCCGCGGCATGCGCTGCTTGTCGCGCTCGAGCCGCATCAGACGACCGAGCAAGCGGCCCGCGACGTGCTGCAGGAATGCTTCGTCCAGATCGCCGACAATGTGCGGGTGGTGCGCATGAGCGACGATGCGGAGGGACCGCATCAATTGCGCGTCGGTTTGCGCCGGCTGCGCAGCGCCTTCTCGACCTTCGCGCCGGCATTGCGCAGTGCCGAGACCGTCAGGCTGAATGCCGAAGCCCGCTGGCTGGGCCAGGAAGTGGGACGCCTGCGCGACCTCGATGTGCTGGCGCTCGATATCGTCGCTCGTGAAGCAAACGCTCATCCTGATGAGCCGGGATTTGCCGTGATCGCCGATGCATTGAACAGCAGAACCTCGGCGGAGCGGATGCGCTTGCGCGAAACGCTCAAAGGCGAGCGCGTCACGCGATTCCTTTTCGATCTGGCGCGGCTCGTCGAGATGCGCGGCTGGCTTGTTCCGGCGGATTTCGAGCAAACGCAGCGACTGGCGCTGCCGGCGATGGACACGGCACTGAGCGCCCTCGCCAAGCGATGGAAACGGGCGCGCCGGCAAGCGCGCGACCTCGACACGCTCGATGCTGAACAGCGGCACGAACTGCGCAAGGAACTGAAGAAGTTGCGCTATGCAGCGGAATTCCTGTCCTCCCTCTTTCCCGGAAGGCGGGTCGAGGCGTTCCTCAAGCGCCTGCGGAAACTCCAGAACATGTTCGGGGATCTCAACGATGCCGACCTCGTCCGCGTCAAGATCGGCGAGGTCGTTGCACCCGGCAACGAAATCGCTGACGGCCAGCGCGCCGCCGGCTGGCTCGTCGGTGCGAGTCTGGCTCGCGCGGAGTTCGGTTGGGAGCGTGCGGCCTCCCTGTGGCGAGACCTGGAAGGAACCGAGCCCTTCTGGAAGTGATGTCATCGGGAACTCACCCGCGTTTCTCTGAACGAGCTTGCGGATTTTGGTCACCTTATCGATGACGCGAGAGTCTCGCTGATGATATCGTCAGTTGACCAAATGATTCGTTTTGGATTCGATTGACCGATCATGCCCAAAATTTCTCATGCCGGTGTATTGCCCTATCGAATCACTGCCGGAGGGGCGAGATACCTGCTGATCACCGGCCGCCGGTCCGGGCGCTGGATCATTCCCAAGGGCCGCCGGGAAGGCGGCCGCAATGCCCGTGAAACGGCACTGATCGAGGGATATGAGGAAGCGGGTCTCGAAGGCGAAATCGGACGCCATCCGCTTGGCGCATTTCGCGATCGACCCAGAAACGGCCAGAACACCATCGTGTTGGTCTATCCCTTTCGCGTCCTGCGGCAGGCCCGGACCTGGCCCGAAAAAAGAGAGCGCGAGGCGAGATGGTTCAATGCCGACGAAGCGATTGCCCATGTTCACGACGAATTGGGCATCTTGATCAAGACGATGCATTCGAGATTGCGCAAGGCGGGCAAGACCGCTTCGTGATCACTCTCACAAATGGGCAGTCTGATCGGTGTCCTTGAATTCCTTGGCGCTGACACATGCCGCGCGTTCCTTGACCTTCGACGACAACACACGTCGATAATGGTTATCGTGGTCAAGCCAAAATTGCCATCTATCCGATCCACATCCTATGGAGCACTATAGGTTTCCGGTCAGTTGCAGGATGGCTCTAATGACAACGTTCGTTGAACTTGAGATGATATCCGAGACAAAACCGAGATCCACACCCAACTGTGTACCCAAAAGAGGCAAGACAATTAGCAGTCCAATTAGAATCATCATCCCGTAGCGCTCCAGGCGGGCAAGCTGCGTGGCCAACGGATGAGGGAGTAACCCTACCGCAATACGCCCGCCATCAAGGGGTGGAATGGGAAACAGATTGAACACCGCCAAAAGGACATTGATGACGATGGCATTCTGTAGATTCAGGGCAACCCATCTAGTCGCAAAGTCCGGCAGATAATCATATAGATGCAAGCCTAAGGCGGCCAAGATTGCCAACCCGACATTGGTTGCTGGTCCCGCCGCCGCAACAAGCGCCATACCGATACGGGGATTGCGAAGTGCCCGAAAGTTTACAGGCACCGGTTTGGCGTATCCAAACAAGAAAGGCGATCGTGCCAGCAAAAGAAGTGCGGGAAGAAGAATCGTGCCAAACGGGTCAATGTGTCGGAGTGGATTGAGACTGACACGTCCGAGTCGTGAGGCCGTATCGTCACCGAGCAAGCGGGCTGCATATGCGTGAGCCGCTTCGTGAAAGGTAATAGCGATAAGGACCGGCAGTAGCCAGATTGAGACGGTGTAAATCATGACAATGCAAAATCGTCCAATGACGCTCTAAGGGCTCTAGACTTGACTCCACTACATGTGCCTACCGAATGTTACCAGCCTCAAGTGGTCCCGGTGACCCAAGCAGACCTCCGTGGGAGTCCGATTCGGAGCTGGGGCCGTCACCTCGCTCTATGACGCGCTTCTGGGTTTACAATGTCGGCATGACCTTCGCCGCTGATCAGTGCCCACAGGTTACGTGCGGCATGAAAGCCGATGCTTTCGGTTCCGTCGGCGGTCCACGCGGCGACGTGGGGGGTGCAGATGACGTTGCGATTGCGGAATAGGGGATCATCGGTGCGCGGCGGTTCCTGGTCAAAGACGTCCAGCGCTGCACCGGCAATTTCGCCGGCCTCGAGGGCCTCCCGCAAAGCTGGATAATCGACAAGCCATCCGCGGCCCGTGTTGACGAAATAGGCCGTGGGCTTCATGGCGGCAAATGCATCTTTATTGAACATGCGAAGGTTTTCGGGTCCCGGCGTGGCATGCAGGGTGATGAAGTCCGATTGGGCGATAAGCTCGGCGAGACTTACGAGTGTCACACCCGGCGGCGATTCCTTAAGATAAGGGTCGTAGGCGATGATCCGGCTTTCCCAGCCGCTGAGCCGCTGCGCTACGCCGCGCCCGATGCGGCCCAGGCCAACGATGCCCACGGTCGCACCCCGCAGAGTCGCGGAGTGAGTTAACCCGCGCCAGCCGCCAGCCCTCATGAACTCCGACGACCAGGTGGCGAGTTGCTTGGCAAGCGCCAGCATCAATGCCACGGCATGCTCGCTAACCGTGAATATTTGGTAGTCATTCGGCGTATTGCTGACGAGAATGCCATGCTCGGGTGCTCACCGATCTTGCTGCGATGGGCGTGACCTATGACGGTGGTGGCGTGGGTCAACGGGCGCGAGGGTGTCTGATCAAGAACAACTGAGTGCAGTCGGGCCAATGAAGGCGGCTGCATACGAGTGGTTCAAGATAGTTCTCAAGCCAGAGATACTTCCGCTTTTGGTGCGTAGTGGACATCGCCGGACTTGCGATGTGCTGCGGGAGAGCTGCGATCAGAGCACCTCGAAGACGTCGTATCCTGGACCCACGGAGGTCCTCCAGCCGCTAGCCACAACAACCAGCGTGTTGAGGCGAGCCAGCTTGGACGATGCCGTCTCGAAGGAGCCTGACACGCGGTAGTAGTAGCTGTCGGCATCGACGCTCTCTCCGCGCGAGACCTTCGCGAGCACTTCTGGCGGGCCGCTGCGAAAGCCTTGGTAAGCCATGGTTAGCAGATCACCGTCATGGGTGCGTAGTGGCACGCGCACGTCGATACGGAACCAGGAACCGGCAGCATCCTCCGTGATCCAGTCGGTGCCGCCGGGCAGCACGATCCCGGACAGCTGCGGCCCCTCAAAGCTACCGCCCGCAATGGGCGCGACGCGGCGGCTGCCAAAGGGCGTGGGACCCACGACATGGTGGGCACCGACATCCAGAGTAAGACGGAACAGGAACTTCGTGCGGATTTCGGTCATAAACGCGATAGCTATGCTGCAAAATCCTGCGCGAGCACGAAGGTCTCGCGGACACGCGGCACGTCGGGCCAGTCGCGCACGAACTTGTCGATGAGCCGCGGCACCTCCTCCTTCATCGCGCGGTCGAGCGCGGCTTCATCATCGAAATGATAAATCGCCTGATGAACAGCGGGATCAGTCAAGCTCCAAATCCGCCACGCCTTTTTGACGCGGAACGACTTTACGGCGTCGGGCAGGAGTTCGTTTTGGTACCACTTGTCGAACGTGGTGCGCTTTGCGGGATCGGCGACGGTGGACCGGACAATAAAGACGGCAGCGGGCATGGGCTCCTCTCTGGGTGGCCTGTTACTCGTCGGCGGTTAAGGCCTGCCGGCGGTCCACCATACACGAACCCTCGGAATACTCTACGCGGCTACTGGCAATCGAAGCGGTTGCCGTAAATTGCAGCTCGATGTCGCTTATTGGCCCATCGCGTCGTTTCGCTGCGCCGCGGAAATTGATAGCTATCGGAGCATAGCGGACATTGATCATGCGCGGCGGCTACGCTCAATTTATGAGTTCGCGCCTTGGTATCCCCTCACCTGTTTCCGCGGAATGTCCTTCTGACGCTTGACCATCAGGACAACTGCAGTTGAACTCGAAGTGAACAGCCGGTTTGTCTTCTGGGACGGGCTGGGGTTCACGTTCCTTCTGGACTTCACCGGGGACGTTGGTTCGTCCTTTGAGCGGAAGCGCCGCGAAGCCTAGTCGAGAACAACGCGGGAGGCGGGACGACCTAAACCCCGCTTTCCCGCCTCCCCCTGGTGGGGAGGGAAGTGGGTAGTACCGGTGGGTAGAGGCGTTTTCTTGACTTGCTTTGAGTTCTTCAAAACTCTGTATTATTTGCGTTTTTGTGAAAATTGGCGACCCCGAGAGGATTCGAACCTCCGACCCTCAGATTAGGAATCTGATGCTCTATCCTGCTGAGCTACGGGGTCGCATCGGGGCCGCTTATATAGCGTTCGCGGTCAGGAAGGAACCCCGGATCAGGCGCAAAAAGCGGCCCGGCGAACCGGGCCCAAGTTACTCTTGAATGGCTCCTTCTTGGCTTCCCTCGGGCGCCCGAAAACCGGGGTGATTTTTCGGGGCCCGAGGAGCCTGCTTGCGGAGGTTACATCTTCGGCAGCAGCACCTTGTCGATCACATGGATGACGCCGTTCGACTGGTCGACATCGGCGATGGTGACAGTGGCGACCGCGCCGTTCTCATCGGCGATCATCACCTTGCCGCCGTCATACATGGCGGTGAAGGTGCAGCCGCCGACCGTCTTGACCAGATGCTTGCCCTTGTCGTCGTCGACCATCTTCATGATCGCCTTCGAGAAGGCTTCCGCGCCCACCACGTGGCAGGTGAGGATCTTCACGAGCTGGTCCTTGTTCTCGGGCTTGAGCAGGGTCTCGACCGTGCCCGCGGGCAAGGCCGCGAAAGCCTCGTTGGTCGGCGCGAAGACGGTGAAGGGGCCGGTACCCTGCAAGGTCTCGACCAGGCCCGCCGCCTTCACCGCGGCGACCAGCGTCGTGTGGTCCTTGGAGTTGACGGCATTCTCGACGATGTTCTTTTCCGGGAACATCTCGCCGCCGCCAACCATGGGATTGGCCGCGAAGGCGAAACCGGCAGCGCCCATCGCCAAAGCGGCGGTGGTTGCAATCAGGGTCTTGTGAAGCTTGGTCATGCTCGTTCCTCTCTGGGTTATCCAAATGGATACGCCCTTCGATACGAAGCCTCAGGACAAGGAGACGCCCTCTGCGGCGTCACAATGAATTGAGCGACTTCCGTGCAACCAAAAGCGGTCCCCGCGAGTAGGGGTGCGATCGCGCGCTCACACGGATACAGGGAAAATACAGGTGCGCCCCGAGCGCGTGTGTCATCAGTGGAGGAGGTATCCACCCAGAGAGTTGTCGGTAAGACTGGTAGCTGGCAGGCGGTTTGTTCGGGTAACCGGGCGGAT
>Ga0187894_10001984_pt1 | contig 25188 bp, 21 predicted proteins | sample GBC1701081metaG_FD_136650 | JGI IMG/M metagenome (GOLD analysis project Ga0187894, IMG submission 136650) | White microbial mat communities from a lava cave in the Kipuka Kanohina Cave System on the Island of Hawaii, USA - GBC170108-1 metaG ... | reverse complement strand
AAGGCCAGATACGACGAAGCCGCCGCTGTCGCCCGCGCGGCCGCGGAAGAACACAAACGCCTGGACAAGCTGCGCGCCGAAGGATTGGTCGCCGAACTCAGCGTGATCAAGGCCAGGGCCGAAGCCGACAAACTTCAGGCCGCCGCCGACGCCTTGAAACTCGCCATCAATCGTCAGGACAAAGATCAGCGCGCGAAACAGAGCGGCCAGCAAGCCGTGGTGGAAAACCTGAACCGCGACGCCGCCGCGTTGGAAGGCGAGATCAAGACGCGCACGGCGATCATCGAACGGCTCAAACACGAGATCGAACTTCGCGTCGTGCGCGCTCCGGCGCCGGGCAAGCTTGGCGAAACGGCGGCGCTGCAACCGGGCCAGTTCGTTCGGGAAGGCGACAAACTCGGCGCGATCGTCCCCGACGGCAAGCTGCGCGCGGTCGCCGAATTCGCGCCGTCAGCCGCAATAGGCAGGGTTCAAGCCGGCCAGCGCGCCCGTTTGCGATTGGACGGCTTCGCGTGGACCGAGTACGGGCAGTTGAGCGCGGCCGTCAGCCGCGTGGCCAGCGAGCCGCGTTCAGGCCGCGTGCGCGTTGAACTGGCCGTCAATCCCGGTTCAGCGCCGTCGATCCCGTCGCAACACGGATTGCCGGGCGCCGTCGAAATCGAAATTGAACGCGTTTCGCCCGCTGAGCTGGCGCTGCGAAGCGTGGGGAAAATGCTGTCACAAAAGGCTGAATTCAAGAGAGAGAAAACGGAATAATGGAAAACTAAAACCCAACACCCACGACCTATGCCCCGTCCTTTCTCTTCCCAATGGCATATGAACGCTTACATCAATAATTGCCGGTTCCTCGCGCCCGAAGTCGTGCAGACTTCGGCGATGGATTGCGGCCCGGCCTCGCTCAAATGCCTGCTCGAAGGTTTCGGCGTCTCGATCAGCTACGGCCGTTTGCGCGAGGCCTGCCAGACGGACGTTGACGGCACTTCGATTGACACGATGGAAGAGGTGGCCGCGCAGTTAGGACTGAACGCCGAGCAGGTGATGGTTCCGGCGGATCACCTGACACTGCCGGAATCGGAATCGCTGCCCGCAATCGTCATCGTGCGGCTGGCCAACGGGCTAACGCATTTCGTAGTCGTCTGGCGCATCCACGGGCGATTCGTTCAGGTGATGGACCCGGGGACGGGCAGGCGGTGGATGTCGCGCGAGCAATTGATCAGCGAGTTGTACATCCACACCGCGACGATCCCGGCTTCGGCCTGGCGCGAGTGGGTCGAAAGCGATTCGTTTCTGAATTCGCTGCGGCGGCGGTTGCGCGAACTGGGTTTGTCGAAAGGCGAAATCGAGGGATCGATCAAATCAGCGTTGGCCGATGAGAGTCGGCGCTCGATGGCCGCGCTCGACGCGGCCACGCGAATGACGGCGGCGATTGCGCAAGCCGGCGGCCTCTCGCGCGGCCTATTGCGCGATAAGACGGCGGCGCGGCTCCTCAAACAGTTCGCGGAACGCGGCGCGGTGCTCGTGCAAGTTCACGGACGCCGAGCGAAGAACGATGAGCGGGAGGTCAAACAAGCGCTCTCGCCGGAACTCGTCGCGGCGCTCGAAGAGGAGCCCTCGCGTCCGGGCCGCGATCTGATCCGGCTGTTACGGCAGGACGGATCGCTGGCGCCGTTGGCGCTGATCATGGCTCTGGCGCTGGCCGCGGGCGGATTGATGATCGAGTCAATTCTCTTCCAGGGACTGTTCGATCTGAGCCGCAAGCTCGCGCCGGCCGAACAGAGGCTTGGCGCGATGGCGGCGCTGATCGCTTTCGCCTCGGCGCTGCTGTTGCTGGATCTGACTTTCCGCTACCGCGAACGTGGCGAACCGGCGCTGCGAGGTTGCGCGTTGCGGATTCGCGCGGGCGACCGGCTGCTGCTCGAAGGAGAATCGGGCGGAGGCAAATCAACGCTCGCTTCCCTGCTCACCGGATTGCGCGAACCGGAGTCGGGCCTGTTGCTGCTCGGTGGTTTGGACCGCCAGACGATGGGCGCGGCGGGATGGCGCAAGCGCGTCGCGTCGGCGCCACAGTTCCACGAAAACCATGTACTGACCGGCACGTTCGCTTTCAATCTGTTGATGGGGCGCAGTTGGCCGCCGAGTGAAAAAGATATGGCCGAAGCCGAAGAGGTTTGCCGAGCGCTCGGCCTGGGCGATCTACTCGGCCGTATGCCCGCCGGTCTGCTGCAAATGGTCGGCGAAACCGGATGGCAGCTTTCTCACGGCGAGCGCAGCCGAATGTTTATGGCGCGCGCGCTATTGCAGCGCGCGGACCTGGTAATCATGGATGAGAGCTTCGGCGCGCTCGATCCGGCGACGTTGCGGCGGTGTTTGCAGACGGCGCTCGACCGCGCCAATACCCTAATGGTCATCGCGCATCCGTAACACTGAAGAGAGAGTACGGAAAAGACGGAAATAACGGAACAGACGGAAATTTTCAGGCTGGTTCCAGATCTTCTTCCGTTTGTTCCGTTATTTCCGTCTTTTCCGCACTCTCTCTTCGCTGTCTTGAGGCGCGAATCAATCAGCCGATTGAAAGGCCTACGACAGTCGTCGCTCGCCGTCCGTCTCGGTTGACAAACCCTTTGCCAAAACTATAATTACGCACTTTGTCAGCGCAGGGGGATTTATGATCATCTCACTAGTGCGAATGCCTCCTGACGGGCTTGTTTTCAAGCATCAATACAAGGCGAGCGAGCTCGACACAAGGGAGTACGATTTTGAGTTGGAGGAACCGCCGCTGGTAGATGGCCGCGCGGACCGCGCCGGGCTGGATATGCGGTTGCGCGGCGCCATCAAAACCAGGCTCTCCGCTCCCTGCGACAGGTGTTTGAAAGAGATCACGATCCCCGTTGAGATTCCTTTCGATCTGTTCTACGCGCCCGCCGATCCGGGCGCGGGTCATCCGGGCGAACACGAGTTGCGCGAGCGCGATCTGGATTTCGCCGTATACGACAAAGACCAGATCGATCTGGATGAACTGGTCCTTGAGCAGTTGGAATTGAGCCTGCCCAGCCGCGTATTGTGCCGCGAAGAGTGCCGTGGGCTGTGCCCGCAATGCGGCGCCGATTTGAATGTCGAACAATGCGACTGCAAAGCGCAGGCTGATCCGCGATGGCAGGTACTGGCCGATCTCAAGGCCCAGATGGAAGAAACCGATAAATAATGAAGATCAGTTGATTCCGTCGAATCAGCTTTCTACTTTTGGAGAATTGTCATGCCGAACCCTAAAAGACGCCATTCAAAATCACGCAGCCGCAAACGGCGCACACACGACGCGCTGACGCCAACGAAGGTGACCGCCTGCTCGAACTGCGGGTCGATGAAACTTCCGCACCGCGTTTGCGCGAGTTGCGGTTTTTACGCCGGACGCGTCGTGATCGCCAAAAAGTTGTAAGATCAGAATTCAGGGATGAGTTAACGCCACGAAGCGTTCTCATCCCTTTAACCATCCGCTCGCACCCCATACCGCATGCTCACCACCATCGCCGTTGACGCAATGGGTGGGGACAACGCCCCCGCCATAGAAGTTGAAGGCGCAATCCAGGCGGCGCGCAACCTGCGCGCCCGCATTCTTCTTGTTGGTCAGGAAGAGATCATCCGCGCGGAGTTGACGCGGCAGGGCGTTTCGAATCCGCGCAAACAACGACTGCACATCGAAATCGTCAACGCCACCGAGGTGATCACGATGCACGATCCCGTGGCGCATTCAGTGCGCCGCAAGCGCGATTCGTCCATCCGCGTGGCCGCCCGGCTGGTGCGCGAAGGCAAAGCCCACGGTCTGGTCAGCGCGGGCAACACCGGCGCGGTGATGGCCACGGCCAAACTCGTGCTCGGGACTCTCCCTTCGGTCGATCGCCTGGCGTTGGCCGGCATCTTCCCCACGCTCACGGGCAACGGCACGGTCTTGCTGGATGTCGGCGCCAACGCCGAATGCAAGGCGGAGCACCTGGAGCAGTTCGCGATCATGGGTTCGATCTATTCGCGATCCATCCTGGGCGTGCGCAGTCCGAAAGTCGGATTGATGAGCATCGGCGAAGAAGACATCAAAGGAAACGAACTGACCAAGGAGTCGCAGACCCTATTGAAAGACGCGCCGATCAATTTCATCGGCAATGTCGAAGGGCGCGACATCTTCACCGGCGATGTCGATGTGATTGTCTGCGACGGTTTCACCGGCAACGTCATTCTGAAAACCAGCGAAGGGTTGGTCGAGGCGATTATGGGTCTGCTCAAGACCGAGTTGGGACAAACCGTACTGACGCAGACCGGCGCCATCCTGTCCAGGCAGGCGTTCCGCAGCGTCAAGAAACGCCTGGACTATTCGGAATTCGGCGGGGCGCCGCTGCTGGGCTGCAAGCAGATCGTCCTGATCTGTCACGGCAGCTCGACGCCGAAAGCGATCTACAACGCAATCCGCATCGCCAAGGAATTTTACAAAGCCAATCTGAGCGAACGCATCGAGATCGAGCTCAGCGACGTGGCGTTGACCAGCGGCGAATGACCATATGAGCAAACTTGCATTCATATTTCCTGGCCAGGGCTCGCAGCGCACCGGAATGGGGCGCGATCTGGCTGACAACTTTCCCGCCGCGCGCGCCGCTTTCGACGAAGCCGATCAGGCGCTGGATTTCAGTCTGAGCGGCCTCTGTTTCAACGGCCCGGAAGAAGATTTGCAGCTCACGGCAAACACACAGCCGGCGATCCTGACGGCTTCCGTAGCCGCGGCGCGCATTCTCTCTGAAAAAGGATTCAAGCCGGATTATGTCGCGGGCCACAGCCTCGGCGAATACTCGGCGCTGGTCGCGGCTGGCGCTGTTCGTTTGAACGACGCGGCGCGGCTGGTTCGTCGTCGCGGCGAACTGATGCAGGAAGCCGTGCCAGTCGGCGTCGGTGCGATGGCGGCGATCCTGGGGATTGACGCCGGGAAAGTCGCCGAAGCGTGCGAGGCCGCGGCGCAAGGCCAGGTCTGCGCTCCCGCGAATTTCAACACCCCGGCGCAGATCGTCATCGCCGGGCACAAAGAAGCCGTCGAGCGCGCGATTGAAGAGTGCAAGGCGCGCGGAGCGAAGCGCGCGACGATGCTAAAGGTGAGCGCGCCTTTCCATTCCGCGCTGATGGCGCCCGCGCAGGAAAAGATGATCGAGCAGCTCAACGCCGCCGCCTTCAACGACCTTTCATTTCCAATCGTCAATAATGTTGACGCGGCGGTTGTGACCGGCGGCTCGCAATCGCGAGACGCGTTGATCCGCCAGATCTCCGCGCCCGTGCGCTGGGCTGACAGCGTGACGAAGATGTTCGCTGAAGGCGTCGAGACATTCGTCGAAGTCGGCCCCGGCAAGGTTCTTATCGGATTGGTCAAATCCATAGCCAAAGACACGGGCAAGGAAATCAAACTACTTAACGTGGAAGATCAAGCGAGCCTGCAGGAGACTGTTGAATCCCTGCGATCGCAATAACCAATTGTGACCGTGTGATTGCGCCAATCCGCAATCCGCAATCGAATATGTTTAGTTTAAACGGACAAATTGCGTTAGTAACCGGCGGCTCCCAAGGCATCGGACGCGCCACCGCCATCGTCCTGGCCCAATGCGGCGCCGACGTGGCCGTGATGGCGCGTTCGCTGGACAAATGCGAAGCCGTCGCGGAAGAGATTCGGTCCCTTCAAGACGGAGGAGGCCGTCGCGCCCTCGCAGTCAAAGGCGACCTGGGCAGCGCGGAGGAAATCAAAGCCGCGGTCGAAAAAGTCTCGTCGGAACTCGGCCCGATCAACATCCTGGTCAACAACGCCGCCATCACGCGCGATGGGCTGATGCTGCGCATGAAGCGCGAAGATTGGAACGACGTGATCAACACCAATCTGACCGGCGTCTTTCTGATGACTCAGGCCGTATTGCCAATGATGACCAAGGCGCGGCGCGGACGAATCATCAATCTGACTTCGGTCGTGGCGCAATCGGGCAACGTCGGCCAGGTCAACTATATTTCGGCGAAATCGGGCATCATTGGATTCACCAAAGCCGTGGCGCGCGAATACGCGTCGCGCAACATCACGGTCAACGCCGTCGCTCCCGGTTTTATCGAGACGCCGATGACGGCCGCGCTCAATGAAGCGGCGCGCAGCGCTATGCTTGAACAGATTCCGCTTAAACGGCCAGGAACCGATCTGGACGTTGCCCACGCAGTTGCATTTCTGGCCTCGGATGAGGCAGGCTATATCACTGGTCAGGTAATGAACGTTAATGGCGGAATGTATATGTGAATGAAGCGTCAGAGCCGGAGCTTGATTTCCAGTCTCTGATTTCAACCGTGTGACAACGGCCCCAAACACCCACATTTTTCCTGGAGGAACTCATGGCAGAATCAATTGAGGATAAGGTTAAACAGATTATCGTGGATGAACTCGGCGTCGAGGAATCAGAGGTTACCCCGAACGCCAGGTTCATCGACGATCTAGGCGCGGATTCACTCGACACGGTCGAGTTGGTGATGCGATTCGAGGAGGAGTTCAGCATCGAGATTCCCGACGAAGACGCTGAAAAAATACAGAGCGTGCGCGACGCCATCGCTTACATTGACGAGCACAGAAAGTAGCGCGGCAATAGCCGGCCACAAAAGGCGCGAGAAGCGCTGGAAGCTGGCGCGAGGTCGCCACTGCTTTCGGCGCGGCTCGTGACCTTTTGTAGCTGATTCAACAGGAAGAAGGAAGGTAGCTGTGAACAGCGATAACACAAAAAAGCGCGTTGTCGTCACAGGCATCGGCCTGGTCAGTCCGCTCGGCAACACAACCGAGGAGACATGGGCAGGTCTTATGGCCGGACGCAGCGGCGTTGATTACATCACCCGCTTTGACACCAGCCAACACACAGTCAAATTCGCCGCCGAAACCAAAAACTTCGATCCCGCGAAATTCATCGAGAAGAAAGAGCTGAAGAAGATGGATTATTTCATCTACTTCGCCGTCGCAGCCGCGAAAGAGGCTCTAGACGATTCCGGCCTGAAGATCACCGACGACCTTGCCGAACATGTGGGAGTCTTTATCGGCAGCGGCATCGGGGGTTTTAGCGTCTTCGAGCGCGAACACACAAAGATGATGGAAGGAGGTCCCAGCCGCATCTCGCCGTTTTTCATTCCCGCTTCAATTGTCAATCTCGCATCGGGTTATGTCTCGATTTACAGCAACGCCAAGGGACCGAATTCGGCCACCGCGACCGCGTGCAGCACCGGCGCGCACGCCATCGGCGACAGTTTCAAGATCATTCAGCGCGGCGACGCCCTGGCCATGATCTGCGGCGGCAGCGAAGGCGCAATCACCCCGATGTCGGTCGGCGGATTTGCGGCGATGCGCGCGCTTTCGACCCGCAATGACGACCCGCCGCGCGCCTCGCGCCCGTTCGACAAAGACCGTGACGGTTTCGTCATCGGCGAAGGCGCGGGCGTTCTGCTGCTCGAAGAACTGGAGCACGCCAAGGCCCGCGGCGCAAAGATTTATTGCGAGATAGTCGGTTACGGAATGTCCTCGGACGCGTTCCACATCACGCTGCCCGACGTGGACGGCCCGCGCCGAGTGATGCTGAAGACGATCAAAGACGCGGGCATCGAGCCGCATCAGGTCGATTACATCAACGTCCACGGCACCTCAACGCCGGTCGGCGACAAGAACGAGACCAACGCAATCAAAGCCGCGTTCGGCGACCACGCCTACAAACTGGCCACCAGCTCGACCAAATCCATGACCGGCCACCTGCTCGGCGGCGCCGGAGGGCTGGAAGGCGGAATCACCGCATTGGCCGTGCACCGCCAAATCCTGCCGCCAACAATCAACCTCGAAACTCCCGATCCCGAATGCGACCTCGATTACTTGCCGAACGAGGCGCGACAGGCTGCTGTGAATTATGCGCTGTCGAACAGCTTCGGTTTCGGCGGGACCAACGCGGCGCTGTTGTTCAAGCGCTATGAAAAGTAAGTCGTAAATTTCCATCAGCCATTTCGAAGGCTCAATAGAGCTGATTCCGGGAACGGACTACGTCGCCGACGCTGTGTTGTTTCCGGGATTCGGATCAGTTGTAGCCGAACTGAAGGTTGCCGTGTCGGTCAGGTTCGGCGCGCACATTGGCCACGATCGCGCCGCCCTGAACCGATTCGTTGACCTTGACGAAAGTGGCCTCAAAACAGAACTGATCTCCTTCCGCCAATCGTCTCCAGGCCGAAGCTGCAGCCATCATAGACATCACTCCCATATGGATTGTTTGAACTCGACCTGGAACATCCATCGTTCATGACTGAAAAGTGACGGGCGCGAGCCGGTCAACCCGCTCGGATGCCCATGAATATTGAACGAAATGACTTTTTTAGGCCGCAACGGAAATGCGCCGGCGCGAATTCCCCCGGCTCTCAAAACCTAACTGCTCAGCCCCAACGGGGCGGCCTGTGATAGCCCGGCGCAACGCGCTGGGGGAACGTAGCGACCATTCCCGGGAGCCCTGAAAGGGCGTAATAACCGACATCGCTATTGCGCCCTTTCAGGGCTGGGGGCGCTCAATACGGTCTGTCCCCAGCGCGTTGCGCCGGGCTATCACAGGCCGCCCCGTTGGGGCTGAGCAGTTACCCCGAAACATCAATAAAAATGCAGGTTTTCAGAAAGCCAATCCGTAAAAGAGCCTGTTTTCAATGATTCCAGGCTAAAAATTACGCCAAACCAGCTATTCATGTGGGTTTTAGCGTCTGAAACGGCTTTCACCCGTCACTTTTCAGTCATGAAGGAAGCCGCGTGATATCGACCTGACTGACGCTATCCAAAGAGATCCCAGAAGCCAGCATGTGGCTGATTGAAACTGACGCAGAGTTGGATGGTCACATCCTGCTTGCGGAGGCATCACCCGCCCCTCTCCCCTTGACAGTCTAGGTGATTACGGTGTCCGAACCAATCGTGACTGGGCGAGGAGCGCGCAGAGGCTGAAGCTGTCGGTCTGATTCTCAACTTGTCCGAAGGAGGCGTCAAATGAAGTGGTGGCAGCGATTGTTTCGTCGAAGGAAACAGGAAGAGGAACTCGAAAAAGAACTGCGCTTAGATCTGGACCAACACACGGCTGATCTCATCGCGCAGGGCCTCGATCCTGAGGAAGCATCGCGGCCTTTCAGTTCAGGTCTGTCGACTTGAGCGATGAGGCGAACTTTCCTGAGCGCCTCTTCGCTGCGCGAATGACGGCGAACACCTTGTCCGTCCTTGGCGGGAAACTGGCGCTCGGGCGCAATCTGGAACTTACCGATACGCACCCCGGAGCGCCGCCTGTCGCGCTGTTGGCTCACCGCGTCTGGGAAAGCCGATACAACAAAAATGAGTCAGTGATCGGGAAGACCGTGCGCATCGACGGAGCGCCTTACAACATCATAGGCGTGACGGCTCCAGGCGTACGGTTGGCGCAAAATATAGATCTCTGGCTTCCGTATATAACGCCCCAAACCCCGTCGAGGGGAAATCGCGAACTGGGGGTATTCGGCCGGCTCGCCGATGGAGTAAGTATCAGTCAAGCGAACGCCAAAACCGGCGCCGTCGCGCGTCAACTGGAGGTTGAATTCCCTGCGACAAACAAGGGCATCGGCGCGATGGTTCGGGATTTCAACGGAGCCTTCATCAGAGTTCAGTTCCGTCGGGTCCTGCAAGTTTTGTTGGGCGGCGTAGCCTTTGTGCTCCTGATCGCGTGCGCGAATGTCGCCAACCTGCTTCTAGGGCGGGCGGTGATTCGCTCCCGCGAAAACACCGAGAACGCGCTGACCATGGCGTTCGATTTGCCGCCTGCGAAATACAAGGAGCCTCAACAACAGGTATCGTTTTTTCAGGAGTTGATCGCCCGCCTCGAATCGCTCGAGATGGCCATACGAGCAGCGATGGGCGCGAGCGGATCTCGATTGTGGCGCCTCATGTTCTTTCAGGGCATGCGGCGGTTCGCGATAGGACTCGTGATCGGGCTGCCGCTGTCGTTTGCCTTGGGCCGCGCGCTCAGATCGGTACTGGTAGGCGTCTCTCCAAGCGACCCGGTGAGCAGCCTGGTCGTAGTTTCAGTGTTGACGATTGTGGCCGCGCTCGCCTGCGGCTTGCCCGCGCGGCGCGCGGCGCGTTCCGACCCTGCCACGTTGCTGCGATTCGAGTAGTCAAAGTCGAAACGCCGCGGGCTTGTCTCGTGGTTGTACTTGAACTTGATGCGATCATTGTTGATGAAGCTCAAGGCACTGCATTAGAGAACTGGTTCTTCATACTCGGCGGCGCTGAGAGTCGTGATCAATTCCACTTCGCGGCCGAAGACTTCTGTAAAAAGGTCCGCGCGCTCCTCCAAACGCCACCGCATTGTCTCGACCTCGCGCGAACAGAGCGCGACTATGCGAACTTCGTTATCACTGATTTCGCAACGGAGGCTGCGGACGCGGCCTTCGTGGTCGCGGTCGAGAGCGTCCGCCAGTCGCAACATCGCCGCCAACTTGCGTACAACCTCGCGGTCTTGAACCCGTAGATCGGAGTAATACGCGTGCTTCGATTTCGGCGCCTCGCCGCGATGCAGGTACGCGACGTTCGCGATGACCGCCATTTCAGGCGAAGTGAAGCCAGTCAGCTCGCTGTTCTGAATCAGGTAGGCCGAATGTTTGTGATGGCCGGAGTGCGAGACGAAGTATCCGATGTCGTGGAGCAGAGCCGCGGCCGCAAGCAACCGCCGATGCTCGCTGCCCAGCGAATGCAGTGGACGCATCCCGTCAAACAACTGTTGCGCCAGGTACGCCACCCGGTTCGAGTGTTTCAGGTCCGCTTGGCAGTGACGCGCCAGCGCCAGCGCCCCGCGCAAGCTCGGGTCGCGTTCCAGTCGCGCGGGAGAAGTGGTGACCGTTTCGACGCGCCGCGCCAGGTGCGCTATGACCACGCCTTCGCGCAACGCCCAGTCACAAGAGACCAACTCATCAATTTTCAAAGTCTCCATCAAGGCTTCGAGCAGTTGGCCGCCCGCGACAATGATCTCGGCGCGCTGACGATTGAGTTGCGCGACGCGGACGCGGTCGTCAAACGAGTATGACGCCAGCTCTTCGTTGAGCGCCCGCAACTCATCGAGCGTCAGCGAATGTTCGAGGCGGCGGCGAGCCATCCGGCCATTGCCCGCCGCGAGTCGCCGTCTCAGACTGAGCGCGGCGAGCGCGTTGATCGTGCCCGACGTCCCGTAGCAGGCGTTGAAACCGGTCGCTTCGATTTCGGGCGCCCGATGCGCGATCACCTCGCGCAGCTCCGAACGCAGGCGGCGCAACTGCTTTTCCCCAATCGGGTCTGATTTCACGAATTGCTCGGTCAAGCGCACCGCGCCGAGTTTGAATGAAATCAGCGTCGTCGGCTCGCCGTTCTTCATCACCGCCAACTCCGTGCTGCCGCCGCCGATGTCAAGCACGAGCGCCTGCTGCCGGGCGGTTTGCTTGTGCCGGACCGAAACCGCCAGGGCGATCAATCGCGCCTCTTCGACTCCTGAGAGCAGATCAATTTCAACTCCGGCCTCTTCGGCGGCGCGCGCGAGGAATTGATCCTTGTTGTTGGATTCACGCACCGCGCTGGTCGCAACGGCGATCAATTCCCGCGCGTCGTGTGACTGCGCGACACGCCGAAACCGTTTCAGGCAATCAATGGCCCGCTCCATAGCCGCGGCCGAAAGCTTCTGGTCGCGCGCCACGCTGCGCCCCAGCCGAACCGCCTCTTTCGCGCTTGCGACCACGCGAAACGGCTTCTCGCGGTCGGTTTCCACAACGACCAGATGAATCGAATTTGAGCCTATGTCGAGCGCGGCAATGATCATCGTCTAAAAGTCCTCGCGCGAATTTCGGATTTGGCGGCCAAGGGGGAGTATAGCTTGACCGGCTCATTTTTTATGCAATCCACAATCCGCATTCCGGCTTAACAGCGATTTCACCCAAGCTTACCTCCAACTTTACAGCGCGCAGTTAACATCTCGCTACAGCGTTCCTCTCCATTCATTTAGTAGTTAACAGTTTCAGGCGCGCGGTACGGTACAGGGAGCGGTAGCGACCTGGTCGCTCCGTGAGGCGCACTCCAAAGGCAACCAGGTCGCTACCGCTCCCTGTACCGTACCGCGCGCTCATAATGAAAGCCGCGTATTTGAACCTGCAAAAACGAATCAAGCTTGGCTGCGCCGCGCTTTTCTTCGGCGCATTCACAACCATTCTTTTGACCGGCAATCCAACCGCTCGCGCATTTTCAACAGGGCCTGATCCGGGACGCACGGGCGCGCCCGGTGAATTGACCTGCGCCACGGCTGAATGTCACGGCACGGCCAGAAATACAGGGCCGGGGCAATTCAGCATCTTCGCGCCCGCGCAGTATGAGCCGGAACAGACCTATCAAATCGTCGTCAGGCATCGAACCGACGATCTCACGCGCAGGCGATGGGGGTTCCAAATCACGGCGCTGACGAGTTCGAACGCCAGAGCCGGCGCCTGGCGGAGTTTGAACGATCAGACGCAGATCGTCGAAGACAACCTGCCCGGCTTTCGCCGGCAATACGCCGAGCACACCGACCAGGGCACATTCCGCGAACAGGCCGGCGGCGCAAGCTGGACGCTGAATTGGACTGCGCCGGCGGCCGACGCCGGTCCCATCACTTTTTACGCCGCGGGCAATCAGGCTGATAACAACAGCAATAATACCGGCGATCAAATCTACACATCTCAGATCTCGATCCCGCCCGCGCCGCCTGTAACGGCGCCGCCGTTGGCGAGTTCGCTGTTGTTCTTCAACTTTTACACTTCAAGCGCAGTCAATCCACGCTCGCAGAACACCCGCGTCAACATCACGAACACCAACGAGGAGCGGGGCGTCACGGTACGGTTCTTCATGGTTGAAGGTTCCGACGGCTCCGCGATCAATGAGTTCCTCTGCCTGGCGCCGAATCAAACCGCCACGTTCCTGGCTTCGGACGTTGATCCGGGCGTGACCGGATACCTGATTGCGGTTGCGGTTGACGCGGCGGGCTGCCCGATCAAATTCAATTCATTGATCGGAGACGAATATGTCAAATTATCTTCCGGCCATGCCGCCAGCCTTAGCGCCGAGGGGTTTCAGATGCTGTCAGCCATAGCCCCGCCCTGCAACGCCAGTTCGGCGACGCTTAAATTCGACGGCGTGAATTACGCGCCCGCGCCTCGAACGCTCGCGCTGCCAAATGTTGCAAGCCGCGCTGCCGGTAATGACACGCTGCTCGCGCTCAACAGCTTCGGCGGTGATCTGAGGACGAGCGCGCCTCCGCTGGGCGAAATCTCCGGCGCGCTATACGACGATATGGGACAGGCCTTCGGGTTTTCGGTTGCAGCCGAACGATGTCAGATCATTGCTCAACTGTCGAATGATTTTCCGCGCACGACAACGCGGTTCGAGAATGTGATTACGGCAGGGCGCGCAGGTTGGATGAAGCTATGGCTGATGAACGATGCGGCGGCGCTGGGCGCGGCGCTCAACTTCAATCCGAGCAAGAACGCGGCGGCGTTCAACTACGGGTACAACCTGCGCAAGTTGACGTTCACCCGTTCGGCGACGCTCACGATCCCGGCCTTCCCTCCTTCTTGCCCTCCGTCTTGTTAGAGCGGTTTTCATTCGTGTGTACGGGACTCGCATATCGATGCCTGTAGCAACGAACGTGTCGATAGAACGCGGATGACGCGGATACAGCGGATTGACGCGGATCCTTTTCAATTCTTATCCGCGTTGATCCGCTATATCCGCGTCATCCGCGTTCTATTAACCCGTGCACTGAAATGACAAATGACAAATCAACTGCCCAGGACGCGTGCGCCGCCGGTGTTTTCAACCACCACGACGGCCGGACGCGGCGGTGTGGTTCCGTCAGGGAAAAGGCTCGACGGGTTGGTGAGCGAGCTGCCTTCGCCGGGATGCTGGATCGAGACAAAGAGGTATTTGTCGTTGGCGCCGAGCCCGAGGCTCGCGACTTCGCCGCCTGGCACGCCGCTCAGCAGTTGCCGCAAAAACCCGCGCTCCGGCCCCGCAGTCGGCACGACGTAAACGCCGTCGTTTTTGCGGAACGTACCGGTCTGGCCGTCGGTCGCGATCCACAGGTTGCCCTGCTTGTCGAACGCGATGTTGTCGGGCGAAGAGATCGGGCTCACCCGGCTCGGATCGAAGCCCGCGAAGAAAGCCCCGTCCGCGGCAACGTTCGGATCGCCGCAGAGCATGAAGATCTCCCACGTGAATTCGGTCCCGGCCGGATCGTCATTCTTTTCGGTCAATTCGATGATATGGCCGTGGCGGTTGTTCGCGCGCGGGTTGGCCATGTCGGTTGCAGGCCGGCCCGATGCGCCGCGTTGAGTATTGTTGGTGAAGACGCAATAGACCTTGCCGTTGACCGGGTTGGTCTCGATGTCTTCAGGACGATCCATCCTGGTCGGGCCAACCGCGTCCGCGGCCAGGCGCGTATTGATGCAGATCTCGGCCTGAGTCCAATTCGCCAGCGCGCCCTGTCCGGCCACGAGCGGCAGCCACACGCCCGTGCCGTTATCATTGAATTTGGCGACGTAAAGCGCGCCTTTGTCGAGCAGGTCGCCATTGGCCGCGCCGGCCGCGGGGTTGAACTTCCCTTCAGTGACGAACTTGTACATGTAGTCGAAGCGCTCGTCGTCCCCCGTGTAGCAAACCACGCGCTGATCGGGCGCGACGACGAAGGTGGCGGCCTCGTGTTTCAAGCGGCCCAACGCCGTACGCTTCTTCGGCGGCGTGTTGGGATTGAACGGGTCAACCTCGACCGCGTAGCCGAAGCGGAACGGTTCGTTCGGCTCTTTCGAGACATCGAAGCGGTTGTGGTAGTTCTCCCACTTGCGCTCGCTCGCGCCGGTGGGCAGCCCATAGCGGGCGTGCTGTGCCCTACGACTGTCACTGTTGGGCAGCATGCCGAGGTTGGCGAAGTACTGGTTGAAGTTCTCTTCGGCGGTGACGATGGTATTCCACGGCGTGTGGCCGCCTCCACAGTTGTTCAGCGTCCCGCGTACTACTGTTCCGGTCTGGTCATACGAAGTTTTGAGCAGGTTGTGTCCGGCGGCGGGTCCGGTGATCCGGCACAAAGTCTCGCCGGTGATCCGGCGGTTGAGGGGCGAATGAACGTTGACGACCCACTCCTGGCCTCCGAACGGGAAGCGGCGGCCGCGACGCTCGATTTGCACGACCGTGCCGCCGTGCGCCGCCAACTCGATGTCCACCTGCTCACGCGTCGGATTGTTCGGGTTGTAGCCGGGGAACATCAACTCCGGGTTGGTGTATTCGTGATTGTTCCATAGCACTCCCCGCTCGGTCCGTAAAATCGCGGTGTCGAGCGGACTGCGGGGAAATTCCAGGAAGAAGACGAAGTCGGAGTTGTAGCCGAACTGTAGCTGCTGCGCCGCGGCTCTTTGATTGTCGATGTCGAACGCAGGCGCGCCGGGGAAGATCGGATCACCCCATCGAACCAACACCTTTGCCGAATAACCTGGGGGCACGACGATTTTGTCTTCCGTGCTTAACTCAATCGGGCTGAAAGTGAGCGGACGGAGGGCCGTGGCCGTCTGCGCCTGTGTGTCGGTTGATTGCCCTATCGCTTCGTTGATGACGAGCATTGACGCGGCGCTTGCCGCTCCCTTGAGAAAATCGCGCCGCGCCAGTCGCCGGGCGAGCACTTCTTCAAAATTCTCTGGTTGGTCGGTCGGGTTCGTCTGCATGATTTTTCTCCTTGTGTATTGAGTAGGCGCCGCCAACCGCGCGAGGAATCCAGCGCTCAAGCGGTCGGCCGCACGGCTTGCCCTGTCTTCTTTCTTGGCAGAGGCCAGGTTCCCTCCGCGATTTGGGAGAGCTTGGTCATGAAACTTCTAGTGATTTCTATGAAGAGTGGCTGAGTGTAGCTTTGCGGCCTTAAACGGAATTCAAATCGACTTAAAGCTTCGGTAAAGAGCAATCAAATGTCTTCACGATCAGCCGCCTTAACAGTGACCGAACGAAAACATAACGTAAGTCCGACGCGATTCAGAAACCGAACACGGCGACGATGTGAGGAGTAAGGATGATGAATCTGTCATGCAAATACTCCAGCACAAATCCGAAGACGAACCAGATAGGAAAGTAGTCCCAACTTATCAATCCGTGCAGGTGGCGCCGGCAATCGGTGTAATCCCACGGGCAGGCGCCCACGGTTCGCCTCAGTGTCCAGCCAGCGGCGTATTCGACGCCCCAGATGCACGCAACGTAGATCACCCCGCGAGCCACCCAGGGCAGCGGGCGCACCGCGTCGTGCAGCGGCTCAAACAGGAACGCGGCCAGTCCGTAGAGCGGGAAGCTCCACAGGTACGACTGGCCTTTCAATCGCCAGTCCCGCTTTCCGCGTTCCCAGTGGTTGCGGCCACCGCAGGATTATCTGGACACTAGTCAGCGTAAGATTGCGCTCCATTTTTGCCGAAATCTTTCAAGCGCCGTTTAAACGAAGCAAAACGGTGTGATGAGCGACGATCTGCCTCGGCGCCCTCGTTGCAAAGATGAAGGGTCATGAGGAAAGGCGCAATATTTATTATCCTTGTTTCGATTGCTCTGCTGTCCAGGCCGCAAGCCATATTGGCTCAGACGACAACAGGTCCGATTAAAGGTTCGTGGGACGGCCTTAAATCAGTTCCGCCGGGAGACGAGTTGATTGTCACTCTCAGGAACGGGCAAACCGTAAAAGGCAGATTGAGTAACTTGTCCGACACGGCGTTGACGCTCACCCAAGGAAAGAAGACTACTGACTTGAACCGGGGCGAGGTGCTCAAAGTCTACCGGTCAATCCCGCGATCGGCCAAAAGGTCTACGATGATCGGGTTGGCGGTGGGCGCGGGCGTAGGCGCCGGTTCAGGGGCCGCCGTGGACGCCGGCCTGAACGGCGAACCCGGCGAAAACTATGCGATTCCCGTCCTCGCGCTGCTAGGCGCGGGTGTCGGAGCCTTGGCCGGGTATCTCGTCGGGAGCCGTAAGCATCGAGCGCTGATCTACGAAACCAATTGAATGGGTTCGATCAACCTCACGCCTGCTGCACGGCCTGGGCAAGCTTGGACAATGAAGATTTCGCGTCGCCGTACAACATCCCGGTGTTCGGTTTGAAGAACAGCGGGTTCTCCAGTCCCGAAAATCCCTTCCCCTTGCCGCGTTTGAGCACAACGACGTTGTGCGCGCGGTCAACTTCGATGATGGGCATTCCGGCAATCGGGCTCTTTGGATTGTCGCGCGCGTCGGGGTTGACCACGTCGTTGGCGCCGATCACCACCGCGACATCGGTCGCCTGCATTTCCGGGTTGATCTGCTCAAGTTCGTAGAGCGCCGAGTAAGGAACGTTGGCTTCGGCCAGCAACACGTTCATGTGGCCGGGCATGCGTCCCGCCACGGGATGAATAGCATATTTGACGTTGACGCCTTTATGCTGGAGGACTTCGGCCAGTTCGCGCACGGCGTGTTGCGCTTGCGCCGTGGCCATTCCGTAGCCGGGCACGAAGACCACCTGGCGCGCGTAAGCCAGTTGTACGGCCACATCGTCCGCGCCGACTTCGCGCATCACACCTTCAACGCCGGGACCGGTGTCGGTCGAAACCGAGCCGAATGCGCCGAAGAGCACGTTGGTGACCGAACGGTTCATCGCCTTGCACATCAGGATCGAGAGGATGAATCCCGAAAATCCGTCGAGCGTGCCCGCGATGATCAGCACGTTGTTGCCGATGGCGAATCCGGTCGCGGCGGAAGCCAGTCCCGCATACGAATTCATCAGCGACATCACGACGGGCATGTCGGCCGACCCGATGGGCAACACAAGCAAAATGCCGAAGAGGAACGACAGCGCGACCATCACGTAAAAGAGAACGCTCTGGGTCGGGTCGTAGATCAGGTAGATGAAGATCACCGCCGCAGCGGCGAAGAGCGTGACGTTGATGAAGTTCTGCCCCTTGTAGGTGACCGGCGTGCCGCGCATCAACTCCTGCAATTTGACGAAGGCCAGCAAACTGCCCGTGACGGTCAAACTGCCGAAGAGCACTTCGAAACCGAGCGCGATCATCTTGAACCGGTCGACGGTTCCGCCTTCGGCGACGATGTGCTGGTAATATTCCGAAATTCCCACCAGCGAAGCCGCCAGGGCGCCGAACGCGTGCGAGAGCGCGGTTCGTTGAGGCATCGCGGTCATCGGCATCCAGATGGACATCGCCGCGCCGATCAAACCGCCGATGAGCAGGCCGACGATGATCCAGGTGTAGTTAATAATGTCGTGATGCAACAACGTGCCGACGATGGCCACCAGCATGCCTAGCGCGGCGGAATTCATACCGCGACGGGCCGATTTCGGATGGCTCAAGCCTTTGAGGCCGTATATGAAGAGGATCGAGGCGAGTAGATAGCTGAATTCAATCAGGTAATTGCCGTTCATCAGTGACGATCCTCCTTCCCGCCTTTCTCACCGCCGATTTTTTCCTTAAACATCTTGAGCATTCGGTCTGTGATCATAAAACCGCCGACGACGTTGATCATCGCGGAGGTGACGGCGATGAAACCGAGAAGCTTGCTGACATTGCTGTAATTTCCGCCGGCGGTCAGAATCGATCCGACGACGGAGATCGCCGAGATGGCGTTGGTCGCGGACATCAACGGGGTGTGCAGCAGAGGCGGGACACGGGAGATAACCTGGTACCCTAAAAACGCGGCCAGCGCGAAAACATAAAGAGAAGCCATCAAAGCTGTCGCGCTCATGCTCGAACCTTCGGCCAGAGCCAGAACGCACATCGAAGGGATCAAACTTTCTACACTCACGATACAATTCCTCCATTTTGTTTGTAGTCCCGGCTTTAGCCGGAAGCGCTCGTCAACGAAACTTTCCGGCTGAAGCCGGGACTACAAACTGCGCTCGTCAACGAAACCTTCCGGCTGAAGCCGGGACTACAAACTATTTTCCTGTCAGCGCTTCCTGAATGCGCGGATGTTTAGCTTCGCCGTTGTGAGCCGCGCACGAAGGGCCGACGACATCGTTGGCGAGATCGAGGTTCAGCTCGCCGTCTTTGATCATTTCGCTCAAGAATGTCGTCAGGTTGCGCGAATACAACTGGCTGGCATGAACGGGAACGGTCGCGGCCAGATTGAGCGGGGTCATAATCGTCACGCCGTTCACGTCAATCGTCTCGCCGGGTTTGCTGAGCGCGCAGTTGCCGCCGGTCGGACCCGCAAGATCCACAATGACCGATCCGCGCTTCATTCCGGCGACGGCCTCTTCGGTGATCAGCAGCGGAGCGCGTTTGCCCGGCACGGCGGCGGAAGTGACGATGCAATCGGTCTGTTTGGCCTGGCGGGCAATCAGGTCGCGGCTGCGATCCATCACCTCTTCGGTGACTTCGCGCGCGTAACCGCCGGCGTCCTCGGTTTGCAATCCGCCCATGTCCACTTCCAGGAACTTTGCGCCGAGCGAACGGACGGCTTCGCCCGCCGCCGCGCGCACGTCGAAACCTTCGACAACCGCGCCGAGACGCCGCGCCGTCGCGATGGCCTGCAATCCGGCCACGCCCGCGCCCAGCACAAGGACTTTTGCCGGAGGCACGGTGCCAGCCGCCGTGGTCAGCATCGGAAACATTCGAGGCGCGCGTTCGGCGGCCATCAACACGGCCTTGTACCCGACGATCGTGGCCATCGACGAAAGCGCGTCCATCGCCTGCGCGCGGGTTGTGCGCGGGATCAGTTCCATCGCAAAGGCGGTGATTCTGTGTTCGATCATCGGCATGAGCATCACGGGTTCGTCGAGCGGACGCAGGAAGCTGATGACGATGGCGCCGCGCTTCAATTTCGCGACGGTCTCCGGCGACGGGCGGTTGACGGCGGCCAACACTTCAGCCGCTTGAATCAGCGCCGAGCGATCTTTTGAAACGCTCGCGCCCGCGGCCTCGTAATCGGCGTCGCTCGCGCCCGATTCATTTCCCGCGCCGCTTTCGACGTCGACCTTGGCCTTCATCGAAACCAGCTTCTTAACCGATTCGGGAACCAGCGCGACGCGGGATTCATCCGATTCCATCTCTCTCAGTACTGTGATTTGCATGCTTTTGCTCTTTTGTTGGTGTCGTTGTTGATGGCCGTCAGAAAACTTCCTGAAACCATCCGCACAGCGTAAAAGGCCGCGCAAGACGCGCCGGGCAAGCGATGCGGTCTCGCGGTCTGTGGGAATGAACCTGCTCCTGAAACTTTTTTTGGGGTGCGAATTTGAATGTGAGTTGGAAGATTTCTACGGGTAGTTACGATCATCGAATACTTTCCATGCTTCCTCTCTGACAGCGTTGATCACATCTGACAGCGTTGATCACAACTCTGTGGCCAAATCTCATCAATTGCCCCTCCTTGAATGAGCCTGAATAACCGCCACTGCTGACCGCGGGGCTTGGTAAACCGAACAGGAGGCATTGTTGGAAATCGCGGGCAGTATAATAACGGGTCAATACCTATGCAATCTATTTCAGGCAGGCGGCAAAAAAGTCTTGCCCGCCGCGATAAGCGTGCCTTATTCTTACGCCACCCCACGTGATGCATTCCTTCCCACGCAGCGCATTCAGTATGACTCCCCTGTTTCTCCTCGCTAAGCTCCCCGGAGCCAACCAATCAAGAGGCTGAGCAACCGTCACTGGCCAGCGCGCGTCCGCACGCGACATCCCTCACCTGTCCGCCCGGCCTATCGGAGACAATCTTGCTCGACCATTCACGCGACGACAAAGAAAGGAAGTCATGCAGCTCACTTTTTCCAAACTATGTCTCATCCTGATATCTCTGTTTCTACTCCTGAGTGGCGGGCGCCGGCCGGCCCTGGCGCAGGACAATGCTGTTCTGCGCTGGGATGAGGCCGCGCTTCAGGCGGTACGCAACACCCGGTTGGGGCCGCCTATGACGGCTCGCGCGCTCGCTATCGCGCACACCTGTATCTATGACGCCTGGGCCGCCTACGATCCGGTTGCGGTCGGTACACGTTTGGACGGAATGTTGCGCCGCCCGGCGGAGGAACATACTCCGGCCAATAAACAAGAGGCCTTCAGCTACGCCGCCTATCGCGCGCTGGTTGATCTCTTCCCTACTCAAAAGGCCTTATTCGAGGGGCTAATGAGGAGCCTGGGCTACGACCCCGCCAATACCAGCGTTGACACGTCAACTCCGGCCGGCGTTGGCAATGCCGCCGCCGCCGCCGTGCTCGACTTTCGGCGCAAAGACGGCTCCAACCAGCTCGGCGATTTGAATCCGGGAGCTTACTCCGATTACACCGGCTACACTCCGGTCAACTCTCCCGACCGAGTGGTTAATCCGAATCGCTGGCAGCCGCTTCGCCTGCCCAACGGCCAGGTGCAGAGATTCATGGTTCCACATTGGGGGCGCGTGATTCCCTTCGCGTTGAAATCCGGTTCGGAACTGCGTACGGAGAAGGCTCCGGCCTTCTTTCATCACACATTCTTCGGCTGGCCATACCGCCGGCAGGCGCTGGAATTGCTGAACCTCAGCGCCAGTCTCGGCGACCGCGAGAAGATGATCTCCGAATATTGGGCGGATGGTCCGGGGTCTGAAACGCCGCCCGGCCATTGGTGTTCACTCGCGCAATTCGTCTCGCGCCGCGACAACCACGGCCTCGATGAAGATGTGAAGATGTTCTTTGCGCTGGCCAACGCCGTCTTCGACGCCAGCGTTGCATGCTGGGCTACCAAACGCGAATACGACTATGTGCGCCCGATCACCGCAATCCGATTCCTGTTCAATGGTCAGCGGGTCAGGGCCTGGGGCGGGCCTGGCAAAGGCACACAGCTCATCTTCGGCGAAGATTGGCAGCCTTATCAGGTATTGAGCTTCGTCACTCCGCCGTTTGCCGAATACACTTCAGGACATAGCACGTTCAGCGCGGCCAGCGCCGAAATTCTGAAGTTGTTTACCGGCAGCGACAACTTCGGCGCCTCCGCGATGCTGGCGGTGGGCTCCTCCAAGATTGAACCGGGCCTCACTCCTTCCACTGAAATCACCCTCTCCTGGGCTACGTTCAGCGAAGCGGCGACGGAAGCCGGCCTCTCGCGCCTTTTGGGAGGCATTCACTTTATGGACGGGAATCTTGAAGGCCAGAAGATGGGGCGCAAAATAGGCGCGCTGGTCTGGCGGAAGGCGCAGACCTACTTCAATGGCGCAGGCGTCAACTAAAACGCTGGTACACGCGAAATCAGGAAGGAAGCGCATTTTTCATTTGTGATTTGAGATTTGAGATTGGTCATTGCCCAAGATCGATCAATGTCCATCGGGTCCATCGGACATTGATCGAATTGGCCCGCGGGCAATGTCAAATCTCAAATCACAAATGAAAAATGAATCTCTTCAACCGTTTTACTGACAGCGCCATTGCCCTTAAAGGCCTGGCCAGCGCCAGATGCGCCATGCACAGTCCAAGTCCTATGCTCCCAGCCAACACCAAACCAAAAAATAAAGCGATCACGGTAAAGAACAGCACAATGCTCAATCCTATGTAACTCGCCGCCTGATTCTTTTGCCACACCGATCGGAACACGCTGAAAATGATGAAGCTCACGACAAACCAGCCGATGAAGTTGCGCAACGGGATGCCGTAATACGCGCCGGATTGCGCCCAGCGCCAATATCCGAGCTGATTTGCCGCCAACGGATCAATCACCAGATCAATCGCCGTCATCCACGACGCGGCAAGCGCCGCTTCAGCCAGCGCAGGCAGTTTCAGATTCATCAGCATCTGACGACAATAGGCGATGAGCGTCAACCAGGCGCTGAACATCACCAGCGGCACGCCGAAGAGCTGCGGCTGCAAAACATGCGTGTAGCGATACGGGCTGAAAATGAACCCGTAGTGAACCCCGATGATTTCGGCGACGAAGCCCAGCAAGGCCGCGGCGAACAATCCGATTAAATCTCTTCCGCGCGATGTTATTACGACCAACAGCCCAGCCAGCGTTAAAAAGACCGAGGCTGCCCACGGCGCATCCAATGGTTGAAGAGAGAGCGGCCCGCCATACAACGCGTAATGGCCGACGCCACCGATCCACATCACCGCGTAGGCCGCCGCCAGCGCCGCAATCACGAATGATTTCGACTTCAATTTAATTGCATTCATAACGATCAATCAGCTCGCTGGTGATCTGCGCCGAGAGCAGCACCGTGGGCGTGCCGCCTCCTGGATGCGCGCTGCCGCCGACGTAATACAGGCCATCGTATTTGCGGTCTTTGTTCGGCGGACGCAGGAAAGCGTTCTTCCACCCGTGCGAATGTCTGCCGTAGATCGCGCCGCCCGGCATCAGGTAACGCGAGCCGATCTTTTTCGGCGTCCAGACATCGCTGACCACGATGTCGCCGCTGATCTCCGGAAATCCGCTCGCGCGCAAACGGGCAAAGACTCGCCGGCGGGCCTCGGCAATCTGCGCCGCATCCCAATCGTCGTGATCGTTCGCCGGAGCGTTGGCCATCACAAAAAGAGTTTCGCCTTCGCCAGGCGTGACCGAACGATCACTGCGGCTGGGCGCGTTGACGTACACCGTCGGGTCGTTCGGGAATACGCGTTCGCCGAACAGCTCTGAAAACTCGCGTTCGTAATCGGCGGAGAAATAGATCGCGTGATGACGAAGCTCCGGCACTGTACGCTTGATTCCGAGCAACATCACAAAACCGGACATCGAACGCTCACGCCGCGGCAATCCGTCAACGTCTTTCGTAGTTGACTCGCTCAACATCCCAGCCACATCATTTGTAATTGGCTCCCCCAACATCCCAGCCACATACGAAGCGTCACCATTCATCACAACGACATCGGCCTCAATCACTCCGTTATCAGACTGACGTACGCCTGTCATCTTCTTTCCGTCGCGCTCGATCTTTTCGACGCGCGAATTGAGCAACAGCTCGACGCCTCGCGCTTTCGCCAGTTCGACCAGATGCTCCACGATCCGATAGAGCCCGCCTTTGATATACCAGCCGCCGAACGCGTATTCGATGAATGGAATCACGGCCAGCGTGGCGGGCGATTCGTAAGGCGACGAGCCGACGTAGGTTGGATAGCGATCGTAAAGTTGCCGCAAATGCGGGCTGCGGAAATGCGCGGCGACGGTCTTGTGGTAATTGCCCCATCCGTAGCGCCAGGGGAGATGGCGAAGAGCTTTGCCATCAGTCACGCCTGGCCAATCCGACGGCCGGCGGCGAAGAAAGGTATCTTTTGAAATCTCGTAAAGCCGCGCGCCCAGGTTCATAAAACGCAGGAAGCCGTCAACATCGCGCGTGTCGAGATTCCTGACCGTCTCCAGCCATTCAGGCATTGAGGTCGAGTAGGCGAATCGCACGCCGTCGGGATAGATGTACTCGCTGATCGGATGAACAGGAGCGATTTCAAGGTGATCTTCGACTGCCGCGCCCGCCGCGGTGAAGAGATCGGCAAAGACCCATGGCATTGTGATCAACGACGGCCCGGTATCGAATCGGAATCCACGCTCGTTCCACTGATTCATCTTGCCGCCGAAACTCGCGCCTTGCTCGCACACTGTGACGGACCACCCTCGAACCGCCAACCTTAAAGCCACGGCCAGTCCGCCCAATCCGCCTCCGATGATGACCGCGCGTTTGGATTTCATGACTTCGACGAAACTTATTCTCAGTTTAATTTTCAGGGCGCTTGCGCCCAGCCTTTGTGAGCCGTAGAATCAATTTGCCTATCGATAGGGTGCAATTACGCATACGATCTAGATCGTCTTACCCTTAACTGCCTGCGAAGGCCACGACCAGGAGGTGAGCTATCGAAACAGAATCACAATTTGAATCTCTTTCAAAGGCGCGTAATGCGCGCCTGATTATCGCATCTCCTGATGCGATGCTGGGGTAAAGGGCTTTAGCGTGCGCAGGCGCTATACAACGCCTGCGCACGCGAGCTAGGGTTCGATCTTCTTCTTCTCGCCGCTTTCCATACTAACCAATAATCCCGTAGGAACGCTCTATGAAATACCCGACGCGATTCATCGCCTCGGCGATCTCTGCCCTGGCGTTGATAATCTTTGCGCTAACCGTAGCCGGTCGGCCTTTCCGTCTGTTCCGTTATTTCCGTCTGTTCCGTACTCTCTCTT